>AR_comb_assmDRAFT_10890107_pt1 | contig 10250 bp, 6 predicted proteins | sample ArasoioldDNA_FD_10543 | JGI IMG/M metagenome (IMG submission 10543) | reverse complement strand
CCCAGGCTGTAGAACATGCGGAGGGCGCCGAGCGAGTTCTCGATCGCGTGGCCGCCTTCGATGCCGATCAAGCAGGAAATTTTCCCCGCAGCAAAGTTGCGCTCGATATCCGCCGCGGTGTACGCCATGGCCATATTTGCCGAGTTCCTTGCGCATAAGCGCCGCACCAGGTCGATCTGCTCGAGCGCGTAGACGGCGGGATGCGGCCCTGAGTCCATCGTAGTCACCGGCACATACGCCGCCCAGAACTGGCCTCCGACGCCGCCGGCGCGGAGCCTCGGAACGTCGGTCATGAGCTTGGGCTGGCTCACGGCGAAGTTCACGGAATCGAGCCCACCGAGCCCATGAATCGCATCGGGAATGTCGTTGTGCCCGTCGATGAGGGGGACGGTTTTGAGGATGGATACCGCTCGCGAACGATATGCGTCGGACGGTCGGACCGTCTGACCGTCCGAAGGAGAAGCCAAAAGCAACGCGACCAAAAGCCCGACCGCGATCTCGCAGTCTAAGCGTCCGACAGTGCCACCGTCCGACATGTTCCCGCCGCGCTCGAGGAGTCCAAAAGCTAGATTACGTCGTGGCCACGAGCAACGAATCGAAGACCAAGATCGGCCTCACGATAAACGGTGAGGGCACCGAGGTCGCGTTCGCTTCTCACAAGACGCTGCTCGAAGTGCTCCGCGAAGACCTTGGACTTACGGGCACGAAGCACGGCTGCGAGTTGGGCGAATGCGGCACGTGCACCGTGCTGCTCGATGGAACGCCCGTGCTTTCCTGTCTCGTGCTCGGCCTTGCGTGCGCGGGTCGCGACGTGCGGACGGTCGAAGGGATGGCCAGCGCCGGGAAATTGCATCCACTCCAGGAGACCTTTGCCGACCTCGGCGCGGCGCAGTGTGGGTACTGCACGCCGGCGTTCCTTCTGACTGCGGAAGCGCTCCTCGCCACGAATCCCAAACCAACACGCGACGAGATAAAAGACGCATTGGCGGGCAACCTCTGCCGCTGCACGGGCTACATCAAGATCTATGAAGCGGTGGAACTCGCTGCGGCACGAATGCGTGGAGAGAGCGCGGAACCAACGCGCGAGTCGCTCTATGGCGCGTAAGTCTTCCGACCGCCCGACCGCCCGACCGCCCGACCGCCGCATTATTGGCAAGGCTCTCCGCAAGGTCGACGCGGTCGCGAAAGTCACGGGCACAACCAAATTCGCCGACGATCTCGCATTCCCGCGGATGCTGTACTGCAAGCTGCTTCGCAGCACGCAGCCGCACGCGCGCATCGTTTCGATCGACACGAGCGCTGCACGTACGCTCGATGGGGTGCAGGCGGTTCTCACCGGACAAGACGTGCCGATACCCTTCGGCATTTTGCCCGTGTCCCAGGACGAGCACGCGCTGTGCCTGGACAAGGTGCGGTTCATCGGTGATCCGGTCGCTGCCGTCGCGGCGACGAGCGAAGAGACCGCGACCGCCGCGCTCGATCTCATCAAGGTGGCCTACGAGCCGCTCCGCTCGTTCGACTCCGCGGAAGCCGCGGTCGCGAATCCCGAGCCGCGCATCCACGACTACGGCGACAGCGGCAACCTCCACAAGCTCATCGACCTCGAGTTCGGCGATGCCGACGCCGGGATCGCCGAGGGCGACCTGGTGCGGGAAGATCTCTTCTTTTTTGAGGGCAGCACGCACTTGCCGATGGAGCAGCACGCCGCCGTGGCACAGTGGTCGCCCGACGGCAAGCTCACGCTCTGGTCCAGCACGCAGACGCCGCACTACGTGCATCGCGCGCTCGCCAAGGTGCTCGGGCTTCCGGCCGCGCGGATTCGCGTGATCGCGACGCCGAACGGCGGGGGGTTCGGCGGCAAGAGCGATCCGTTCAATCACGAGATCGCCGTGGCCAAACTCGCGATGCTCACGGGCCGGGCCGTCAAGATCACGCTGACGCGCGAAGAAGTCTTCTATTGCCATCGCGGGCGCCATCCCACGCTGATGTGGGTGCGGACGGGCGCGAAGAAGAATGGCGCAATCACGGGAATGCACTTTCGCTCGCTGCTCGACGGCGGCGCCTACGGTTCCTATGGCGTCGCGAGCACCTACTACACGGGCGCGCTGCAGACCGTCACCTACAACATTCCGCGCTATCACTTCCAGGGCGCGCGCGCGTTCACCAACAAGGCGCCGTGCGGACCCAAGCGCGGCCACGGCACGCCACAGCCGCGTTTCGCACTCGAAGTCCATGTCGACAAGATCGCCGAGCAGCTGGGCATCGACCCGGCCGAGCTGCGGCTCACAACACTCGTGCCACCGAATTCGCTGACGGCGAATTATCTGCGCGTCGGCTCGATGGGCCTGGGGCGCTGCATCGAAAAAGTGATTGAGGGCTCAGGCTGGAAGCGCAAGTTCCGGAAGCTTCCGAACGGGCGCGGCGTTGGACTCGCCTGCTCCAGCTACATCTCGGGCGCAGGACTCCCGATTTACTGGAACAACATGCCGCATTCGGGCGTGCAGCTGAAATGCGACCGTGGCGGCGGCGTCACCGTGTTCTGCGGCTCGACCGACATCGGCCAGGGATCCGACTCGATCCTCGCCTACATCGTCGCGGAAGTCCTCGGCATCGATCCGTTCGATATCGCCGTCGTCACGGCCGACACCGACCTGACACCGGTGGACCTGGGCAGCTACTCGAGCCGCGTCACGCTCATGAGCGGTAATGCCGCGCTCCAGGCCGCGGAGCGCGCGCGTCAGATTCTCGCACTGCACGCAGCGAAGAAACTCGAGATCCCGGCAGAGCGAGTCACGTTCGCTGATGGGCGCGTGTTCGACAGCGAGGATCGCAAGAAGGGCATGCCCTTCGCCGACGCCGTGCAAGTGGCCGAAGCCGCGGAAGGGACTGTGGGAACGGTCGGGTCTTACACGCCGCCGAAGAGTGCGGGCCGGTATCGCGGTGCCGGCGTCGGGCCATCGCCGGCGTATTCGTACAGCGCGTGCGTCGCTGAAGTGGATGTCGATCCCGAGACGGGAATCGTGCGCGTCCCCACGATCTGGATCGCGCACGACGTCGGCCGCTCGATCAACTCCGCCGCTGTCATCGGCCAAGTCGAGGGGTCGATCTACATGGGCCTCGGTGAAGCCCTCATGGAGGAGATGGCCTATCGCGGCGATCGCAACGTCGTCCACAAGATTCCGTCGCTGCTCGAATACAAGAGTCCCACGACGCTCGAGATGTGCGACGTCGTTACCTATCTCGTGGAAGATCCCGATCCCAACGGACCATTCGGAGCAAAAGAAGTGGGTCAGGGTCCGCTGCTGCCCGTGATGCCGGCGGTGGCCAACGCCGTCTATGACGCGGTCGGCGTGCGGATCGACGAAGTCCCGATTACACCGGAGAAGGTGCTCAAGGCCATTCGGCGAAAGGCGAAGGGGGAGGAGGGACGCGTGGGTCCGGAAGCGTTTCCCGACATCCCCTGGCCTGAGCCAACGCGTGTCCCGACACCATGGGAAGGCGGCGATGGCAAGGCTGTGGAGCGGGTGCGTGCTTAGGCTCCCATCGTTCCGCTACCTGCAGCCGACTTCACTCACCGAAGCGCTGCGGATGAAAGGTGACGCGGGACCGGAAGCCATGTTCGTGGCCGGAGGGACCGATCTCTATCCAAACATGAAGCGGCGGCATCAGGAGCCGCGGACTGTTATTTCGTTGACGGGGATTCCGGAATTGCGGCGTCGAGATAGTGGGACGCTCGGCGCATGCGTCACGTTGAGTGAATTGACCGCCCGGCCGCCCGACCGCCCGACCGCCGCCGTGTGGACAGCCGCCCGCCTCGTCTCCACCCCGCTGCTGCGCAACATGGGCACGCTGGGCGGTAACCTCTGCCTCGACACCCGCTGTAACTATTACAACCAGAGCTACGAGTGGCGGAAGTCCATCGACTTCTGCATGAAGAAAGACGGCGCGATTTGCTGGGTGGCGCCCTCGTCGCCGCGCTGCTGGGCGGTGAGCTCGTCGGATGTGTCCCCGGTGATGGTCGCGATCGGCGCGGAGTACCGATTGATCGGGCCGCACGGCGAACGCGTGGTGCCCGCGGCGCGGTTTTACAGCAATGACGGCATCAACTATCTCACTAAACAGCCGGATGAAATTCTGGTAGATGTGCGGCTGCCGGCGCCAAACGGTTGGGACGCCGTTTATCACAAGCTGCGGCGCCGTGGGTCGTTCGATTTTCCGGTGCTCGGCGTCGCGGCCTGGGTTCAGTGGGACGGAGAAAACGTGTCGGACGCGCGAATCGTACTCGGCGGGGTCGCCAGCTATCCGCAGGAAGTGCCGGAGGCGGGTGCGGCGCTCAAGGGGGGTTCGCTTACGGACGACTCGATCGCTGCCGCCGCCGAGGCAGCCTACAGGCCTTCAAAACCCATGGACAACACCGATTTCGATTTGTCGTGGCGGAAGCAGATGACGCGCGTGTATGTGAAACGGGCCCTCGAGGAACTGAGGGCCCGTCACTAGAAACACCAATCAGGCGCTGCCGGCCGGCGTCTTCGCCACTTCCTCGATTTCCGCCGCTGCCTTTGTCAACACCTCGGCGACGCGCTTGCGAGCGTCGTCGCTGTCCGCCTTCCAACCGGTGCGATAGACCGCCTTCACCAACTGGCCCAGCGCCCGATTCACTTCAACCATCGAGCCGCCCACCGTACGCTCGACGGTCTCTCGTACGCGATCGAAGATGTCTTCGACCGTGTCCTTGTTCTCGTCCAAGAATGTCCGTCCACTGTCGGTGATCTCGTAGACCTTCTTGCCTTCGACTTCGCGCGCGACCACGAGACCTTCATCTTCCAGCCACTGCAGCGTCGGGTAGACGGTCCCTGGCGAAGGCGAGTAGGCGCCATGCATGCGCTCTTCCAGGTCCTTCATGATTTCGTAACCGTGCCGTGGCTTATCCCGCAGCAGCTTTAGAATCACGTACTTCATGTCGCCGGCGCCGAACCACTGCCGCCGGCCTCCGCGCCAGCCGCGCGGCCCCCGAAAGCCCCAAAACCCCTCCCAGCCGAACTTCCCGCCCATCTCTGCCTCTGGTTAGATGTTACGCCACGATATTCTGGCACGATATATCGTGTCAAGGGCTCAGTTTTTCCTTGTGCTCCAAGTCACGACGAGACTTAAGCTTGCATGTTCTACGCACTCCCATACATTGTGGCTTCCCTAGCAGACATACTGATGCCCCCACCCGCGCCCGGGAGAGGAGCAGCAATGGCAGTAGAAATCACGCCGCACCCATCGTGGGTCGCGGATCTTGATGCGACGCTGGAGCCGAGTCGCCAGGCGATTCTCGATACGCCCGTCATCGTGGACGCATCCGAGAACCAACTGGTCGACGGACAGATCCAAAACTTCCTGGTCGCGTTCTATCCCATTATCCGCGATTTCCCCCAGTGGCTGCAGATGCTGCTCGATCGCTCCCCGCCCATGGGCCGTGAGTTCTTTACCGACAACATCCGCGTGGAGCGACGGCACGACGCGATGTGGCGCGCGATGGGGGATGGCTTCAACGTCGGGAAGAAGCGCTTCCAGGAGCCAGAGGCGATGCTTCCAGAGACGAAGGAGTTCCACGCCTACCTCACCGACATGTGTCGCAATGCCGAGTTCGGTCAGGCTGTCGCCGCGACCAACTACGCCGTGGAAGGGGTCGCGCAAAAGATTTCTGAAAAGGCGTTGCGTGGGCTTGCCAAAAACGAGAAAATCGGCCCGCGCGGCCGCTGGTGGCTCGAGGAACATGCGAAGTACGACGATGAGCACCCCATTCACGCGCTCGAGATCATCAAGGATTGCGTCAAGCGGGGCACCGATGATCCGGACGACGTCACCAAAGCCGCGCTCGAGAGCCTCAAATTGATGCGCTTTTCCATGGAGGCGTCTTATCACGCGTGAGTAAGGCTCGCCGCATCTCGCCGGCGCGGGGCGCCACTCGGACCGCCACCGCTCCCGGCAAGCGCCCTTCCCTGGACTTGCTCCAGGCGGCAGCGGACATCGTTGCCGCGCTGCCGGATGCCGTCATCGTCACAGGCACCGACCGTCGCGTCCTCGCTGCCAACGAAGCTGGCGCGCAGTTGCTGGGCTGGAATCCCGACAACGTCGTTGGTCAGGCCATCGCCGACCACCTTACTCCCGCCGAGCGTGCCCACGTCGCCTCACGCGAGGACAAAGTCCTCGGCGGGGAGACGCAGCGCTACGAAACCCGCGTCGTAAACCACGCCACCAGCGAAGAGCGGGACGTTGCCGTCTCGAGCGGCCCCTTCCGGGTGAACGGCGAGGTCATCGGCACCGTCGCCACGCTCCGCGACATCACCGACCCCAAGCGCGCGCAGAGCACACTGGCCCGCTCCGAGGCCCGCTACCGCAACCTGGTCGAGTCGGCGTCCGACGGCATCGTCACGTTCGACGCGAACGGGCGGTTCACGACGGTGAACCACGCGGCCGAGGTCATCTCCGGCTACCGGCGCGAGGATCTCGTGGGCCAATGGTTCGCGCCGATGATCCCTGACGACGAGCTCCCCAAGGCCTTGGGCCACTTCCAGCAGGCCCTCGCCGGCGACACCGGCTTGTTCGAGACCCAGTTCAACCGCAAAGACGGTGAAGTGCGGATTATCTCCGTGACGTACTCGACGCCGCAAAGGGACGAAGAGGTCCTCTGCCTCATCCGCGACGTCACGGATCAGAAGATGCTGCAGGAGCAGCTCATTCAGTCGGAGAAAATGTCGGCGATCGGACAGCTCGTCTCCGGCGTCGCACACGAGCTCAACAACCCGCTGGCGGGTATCTCGGCCTTTGCGCAGCTCCTGCTCGCCGAAAAGCGCTTTCCCCCTGATCAGCGCACGGCGGCGGAAACCATTTACAGCGAGGCCCGGCGGGCCAGTCGCATCGTGCAGAACCTGCTGACCTTCGCGCGTCAGCACAAAGCCGAGAAGGGCCCGACGGTGATCAACCAGGTTCTCGATGACACGCTCGAGCTGCGCGGCTACGAGCTGCGGGTGCGCGGCATCGACGTCCGCCGCGAGTACGACGAGTCGCTGCCCGACACGATGGCCGACGCGCATCAGCTGCAGCAGGTGTTCCTCAATCTCATCACCAATGCCGAGCAGGCGATGGAACGGAAGGAGGGCCACCACCATCGGCTGACGGTGCGCACGCGCCGCAACGGCGAGGCGATCCGGATCGAGGTCGAGGACACGGGAGGCGGCATCCCGCCAAACCTCATCGAGCGGATCTTCAATCCGTTCTTCACGACCAAGCCGACAGGATCCGGCACCGGCCTGGGCCTCTCGATCTCGCTCGGCATTGTCCGCGAGCACGAGGGGAAGATCTGGGCCGAGAACGTCGCCCCGGGCGGTTCCGGGGCGACGGCGGCCACCGGTGCCCGCTTTGTCATCGAACTCCCGGTGAGCGAGCCCCGTACATCAGGCGAGCATGCAGCGCAGCCACAAGCGCACGCGCTGGGCAATGACACCCTGCGCGTGCTCGTGGTCGACGACGAAGCCTCGGTACGGGTGTCACTTCAGCGCTACCTGGCAGGCAAAGGACATCAGGTCGAAACCACGGCCTCCGGCGAGGACGCCCTGGTCCGGCTCAAGGACGCCAAGTACGACGCCGTCATCCTCGACATGCGCATGCCCGACCTGTCGGGTGAGCAGTTGTTCGAACGCCTTCGCAGCAACGATCCTTCCCATGCCGAGCGCGTGATCTTCACGACGGGCGACCTCGTGAACGAGCAAATGCGCCGGTTCCTCGATGGCACCGGTCGGCCTTGCGTGTCCAAGCCATTCGAGTTCGCTTCTTTCGACCAGGCTCTGCCCGCCGCGCGTCGGCGGTAATTCCCACCCTGAAGGGTGGGCCCGGCACAACACAATCCTGAAGGATTTCATGCGCCCGTTGCTCATGCTGCTCGTGTGCGGCAGCCTCGCGTCTGCGCTCAATGGTCAGGAGATCGCGCAGTTCGACTTCTACTCCCGCGGACCCTATCGCCCGGCGGTCCCGCGCCCCGAAGCCATCACCGGCTACGCCGCTGGTGAGCAGCACACCATGTACGCAGTAATGCAACACTATCTCGACACGCTGGTCGCGACCGCGAGTGATCGTGTGCGCATCGAGACCTGGGGCAGGACCACAGAGTACCGCCCGATCCGGGCATTGATCATTTCCGATCCCGCGAACCTCGCCAAGCTCGACCAGATCCGCAGCGAGATCGGCGAGCTGGCAGACCCGCGCAAAACGTCGCCATCGCGGGCCGCCACGATCGCCGCGCAGAGTCCAGCCGTCGCCGTGTTCAACTATTCGGTCCACGGCGACGAGCCCGCCGGCTTCGAAGCCGCGCTGCAGGTCGCCTATCAACTCGCGGCGTCCGACGAGCCACAGACGCTCGAGATCCTGAAGTCGGTCGTCGTGGTGCTGAATCCATCGGCAAACCCGGACGGCCATGAGCGGTTCGCCGCATGGTACAACTCTATTGCAGTCGGGGCGGACAATCCCTGGGCCTTCGAGCAATCAGAGCCGTGGAGCATCACCGGTCGCTACAGCCACTATCGCTTCGACATGAATCGCGACCTCCTGGCCCAGAGCCAGCCTGAGGTGCGCGCCATGATGGACGGCGTGTTGCGGTGGCGGCCGCAGGTCTTTGTGGATCATCACTCGACGACGGCAACGTACTTCTTTCCGCCGGTCGCGCAGGCCGTGAACATGAATCTTCCGCCCCAGACGACGAAGTGGTTCGACACCTACGGGCGTGGGAATGCCGCCGCATTCGACAAATACGGCTGGCAGTATCAGGTCCGCGGTGTGTTCGACTTCTTCTACGTGGGCTATTGGGACGAGTGGACGACGTTCCAGGGCGCCACCGGCATGACGTACGAGACGGACGGCGGGCGCGAATTCAACAATCGCAGGGACGACGGCACGATCACTACGCTGCGCGACGGGATCGCGCACCATTACGTCGCCTCGCTCGCGACGCTGGAGACCACCGCCAAAAATCGTCAGAACCGGTTGCTCGATTATTACGACTTCCGGAAGTCCGCCCTGGCCGAAGCGGCCACCGATCGGTTCAAGCGCGTCGTCATCGTGCCAGGCAGCGATCCGCAGTCGGCCGCCCATGTCGTGGGATTGCTGCTGCACAATGGCATCGAGGTTACGCGCGTCAAACAGCCACTCGCGTCGAGAGCCGCGCACAGCTACCTGAGCCATGGCGGCGCCGCTGCTGCCCGTACGTTCCCGCCCGGCAGTTATGTGATCGACATGAACCAACCGCAGCGGCGGCTCGCCAAGGGAATGCTCGAGCCGGATGCGGAGATGCAGCGCAGCTTCGTGACGCGTGAGAACGCGAAGTTCCAGCGCAATCGCCGTCGCGGCGAAGACTCCGACAAGGAGGACTACGGCTTCTACGACATCACGGCCTGGTCGCTCCCGCTCTCATTCAACCTGGACGCGTACTGGACGGAGGACACGGGGGCGGGCGGTGACCCTGTCACCGACTCCACGTTGGCCGCGCCGCCCGCGGCCACTCGTGCCGCCAGCGCCTATCTCTTCCTGAACGACCGGCCTGGCGCGGCGCGGCTCGCGGTCGCGCTGGAGAGCGAGGGATTCAAACTGTCGGTGGCACGCTCCGGCGTCCGAGCCGACGGGCGCGACTACCCGCGCGGCGTCTTCATCGCGCGCACGCAGCGGAATCCGGCCTCGCTATTCGAGCGCATCACGGCGCTGGCGCCGTCACTCGGCGTGCCGGTCGTGCCGGTGCAGACAGCCTTCCCCGACTCGGCCGAGCTCGGAATAGGGTCGGACGATGTCGGCGCGCTGCATGCGCCAAAGATCCTGGTAGCCGCAGGTGACGGCATCTCGGAAACGAGCTACGGCTGGCTGTGGTATTTCCTCGACCGCGAATTGCGCGTGACCTTCACGCCGGTGCCGCTCAGGGCGATCGCGCGCATGAGCGACCTGCAGAGCTACAACGTCTTCATCGTTCCCGACGGCTCTGGCGGGACGATGCGTCGCCAGCTCGGCGACGACGGCGTGGAGCGACTGAAAACGTGGGTGCGCTCGGGCGGCGTGCTCATCGCGTACGGTGGCGCCGGCGACCTGGCGGCCAACAAGGACATGGGCCTGTCGAGTATCACGAGCGTGGCTCCGGACAGCGGCGCGCGTCCCGGCGCCGACACGACAATCGCCGGAGCAGAGCCACCCATGGTATCGCGCACCGCGCCGGCGCGCGATCGGCC
>AR_comb_assmDRAFT_10301862_pt1 | contig 10251 bp, 9 predicted proteins | sample ArasoioldDNA_FD_10543 | JGI IMG/M metagenome (IMG submission 10543) | reverse complement strand
GGTAGAGGGCTTATTCGGAACTTTCCCGCAGCTTCTTCAGCTGCGTAACCGCATTCCGGTTCTGCGGATCAAGCGCCAGCGACTTCTCGTAGTTCCCAATCGCCTGCACTTTGTTCCCGGACTCCATATACGCCTCTGCCAGGCTGTCGAACGCATTCGCCGACTCCGGATGCAACTCCGCATTAAGCTGGAAAACCCGTATCGCCTCGGCCGTCTTCTTCTGCCACAACAGGTGGTACCCCACGGAGTTCACCGAGCCTTCCGGAATGGTTCCATCCTTAAGGGAACTCGCGAAAACCTGCATCGTCGCTTCAATGCCTTTTTCGCGAACCGCTTTGCGAAACTTCATGGCCGCCGAATCGTACGCGTCGTACTTGATCCAGCTGAATACTGGGGAAGGGGTTCCCGTCACATCACGAACCATCTCTGGCGCGATCGACAATCCGTTCTCGCTATTGGTGAATATCACTACACCCGATTTGCGATTGGGGTTCGCAATTACGAAACATTTGAAGGAGCCGTTGTCACCCCAATGCCACAGCGACGTTTCAGCTCCGCTTTTCTGGATTCCCCAGCCGAGTCCCCAGAAAAGCGTCTTGGAAAGTTCTTGCGGTGTCCGCTCCGTGCAGTTGGTACATTCCGGATCCACGGCAATTTGCGGCATTTCCATTTCTCGAAAAGTTGCCGGCTTCAGTCCGATGCCATTCACGATCGCAGCTACGAACAGTGCGTAGTCATGCGCCGTCGTGTTCAAGGTAGACGCAGCTCCGGCTTCCCTGGGCTTCCACAAATCCTGCGGCGTCTCATCGCTATCGTGACCAGTGGCGGTGCGTTCGTCAAAGTCCGGACGCCAGACGTAGCTGCTACTGGTCATGCCGAGCGGCAAAAAAACCAGCGCGGTCATCGCGTCGTTCAACGGCTCGCCTTCAATTTGCTCGACGGCGCGCTGCAGATAGACAAATCCTTCGCCGGAATAGCTGAAACGCTCGCCGGGAGTGAAATGAATCGTCAACGGGTTTCCGCCGCCACGCCAGTTGGGAAAGCCGGTGCGGTGACTGAGCACAAAACGAGCAGTGATTTTTTCCAACCGTGCGTCGCCCTCGATGTACGGATTTGGCAAATACTTGGTGAGAGGAACGTCCAGTCCGATCTTGCCTTGTTCCACGAGCTTCAGCACCGCGTAAGCAAAGACCGGCTTGCTGAGAGAAGCCGCTTCGAAGATGGTGCCGTCGTCCACCGGAGTCGGCGACTTCATGTTCTTGACGCCGAAGTTGCTATGCCAAAAAACTTTTCCGCCGCGAATTACGGCGACAGACATTCCGGGAACGCCGCCTTGCTTCATCAATTCCGGAATGTCGTTCTGCAATTTCGCAAGCGAAGCGTGACGGGAGACGGCTTGGCCAGACTGCGCATTCGCAAACAGATGAAGTCCAGCGGGACCAGCGTTCGCCACAGCGCACAGGAGAATTCCTACGCCGCCGAATTTGACGCTTGCCGCAATAGACATAGGCCGGCCTCCAGGCTTGGTGATGCTAGGTACGCGGGACGCGGGCACCTGGTTCCCGCGCACGAATACAAAACGATAGACGAAGATACCCGGCCGCGGGTTAGAATGGCTCGCCGCCAGCGCCGCCGCATCGCGGTCCGCGGGTCACCGTATCGTGCAAGCGCCCCCTGAAAATACGATAAGGAACGACGAACATGAGTTTCAGAACCACTAGACTTGCCTTGCTGGTTGCTGCGTGCATGTTCGCCGGATGCAGCCATTCCGACACCCAGAAAATGAAGGATGACGCGCAAGCGGTTCAGCAAAAGGCCGCCGACACTGCGGACGCCGCCAAACAGGCGGCGAGTGACGCGGCCGATGCCGGTAACAAGGCTGCGACGGACACTGCTGACAAGGCCAAGGCAGCAAGTTCTGACGCGATGGACGCGGCCAAAAAAGCCGGCGCCGACGCGGCGGATGCAACGAAAAGAGCATACGACGCCACGGCCGACAAGACCAAACAGGTGGCCGGCGACGTGGCCAACGGCACAAAAAAGGCGGCCGATGCTACAAAAGATTTCGTGAAGGACGCCGCGGACAAAACTGGCAAGGTCACCAAGAAAGCAGTGAACAAGACCAAGCAAGCCGCCAAAGACGCTACAGACGATGTCAGCCAGTAAAGAATGCGGCAGTTTAGATGGAACGGAAACGTGAACCGCCGTGCGATGGATCCAGAATCGGAGGATGAACTTCATTGAATTGCCGGTGAGGGCGCATGGCGTTTGTGAGGATTTTTCTGCGTGAAGCAACAACGCCGGAATATCGCAAGGCGATTAGCGACGGCGTTCATCAAGCAATGGTTGAGGCCATTGCAATTCCGGTGGATGAATACTTCAAGTGATTTCAGAACCTCTGGCTGACGATTTGGTTTACGACCCGGGGTAGCTTGTCGAAATGCTCCTACAGAATTGTGTGGGTGCAGATTACGCTGAGCGCGGGAAGAAAACCGGGGCAGAAGCGCGCTGTTCAAACGCATCGCCGAGCTTTAGGAAAAATCGCCGGGGCTGCGAAAAGAATATCTGTTGATCAACCTGGTGGAAACGACGTGGGAGAATTGGTCGTTTGGAAATGGTGAAGCGCAGTACCAAAAAGATTGAGAAAGGAATTGAGGGCGGTTGGGGGTTAAGCCGCCCTCCTTGTGGATTCGGTGACCGCGAATCCAACAAGCCCGGATTACAGAGCAAACTCGCTGGCGTAGTTCAGACCTGGCCCATGCCGCCGTCAACGTGCAATTCAACGCCCGTGATGTAAGACGCGTCGGAAGAAGCGAGAAAGGCGACGGCGCTGGCCACTTCTTCCGGCTTGCCAAAGCGCTTCAAGGGAACGGCGGAAAGAATCTTTTGCGCGAACTGGTCCACATCCTGTTTGGACAGGCCGACACGATCGAAGATGGGCGTTTCAATAGGGCCGGGTGCGACGGAGTTTATACGAATGCCGCGCTCGACGAGTTCCGCGGCCAGCGTGCGGGAGAAAGAACGCAACGCAGCCTTGGTGGCGGAGTAGACGGACGCGTTGAGAGTGCCCTTGATTCCGGCGACGCTGGTGTTCAATACGATGGAAGCACCGTCATTCAAGTAGGGAAGCGCTTTCTGGATAGTGAAGTACGCGCCCTTGGTGTTGATGTCGAAGATTTCGTCGAAGTGGGCTTCGTCGGCCTGGCCGACGGGAACGAACTTGGCGACGCCGGCGTTGACGAAGAGTACGTCGATTTTGCCGAGCTTTTCGGTGACCGCGGCGTAGAACTGGTCGAGGTCGGAGAGTCTCGCGACGTCCGATTTGACGGCCAGCAGATCTTTGCCGATCAATCTTACGGCTTCATCCAGAGTTTTCTGACTGCGACCGGAAATCGCGACCTTGGCGCCTTCGTCATGCAGGCGTTTGGCCGTAGCCAAACCGATGCCGCTATTGCCGCCGGTCACGACGGCGACCTTGCCTTCAAAGCGCTTCATAAAAACCTCCAAATTAGTTTCGTCGTCGAGCTGCCGCGCGCCGCGGCGATTTGCGGCTTCGAACGCGGGCAACTTCGATACTTAGATGAGCGTCTAAGTAAAGGGTTGCAGAAAATGTGCGGATGACGAAGAGCCGGCCGCAGTGCCTTGATAATCCGGCAGATAAGGGCCAGTACGGTGGAAGACGAAGAGCTTTCGGATAGACTACACGGCAATGGATACCAAGCAGATTGAAAGAATTTCGAAAGCCCTGGCAGATCGAACACGGTTACGGATTTTTGAGGCTATTTCGGCGCGCTGCGATTTGACCTGTGGGGAACTGGTCACTTTGCGAGGGGTCACGCCCGCGACGATTTCCCACCATTTGAAGATCCTGACCGATGCCGGGCTAATCGAATGCCGGAAAGACGGGCAGTTCGTGCATAGCCGGGCAGTGCCGGAGACGGTTGCGGAATATTCGGCGGCGCTGGCGAAGATTGTGGGGCGCGAGAAGCCTGCCCGGACAGCAAAGAAGGCTTGAATCCACTCCGCTTCGCCGATTTGAGCAGCGGCCGCTATTTCAGGTATTTGTCATACCAAGCGATGATGCGGTTGAGACGATCGATGAGGTGTTTTTCCTCGCGCAGGCCGTGCGGTTCGCGTGGGTAGACAACGAGTTCGGTGGGAACGCCGTAGCGCTTCAGTCCGCGGTAGAGTTCCCGGCTTTGTCCGAGCGGATCGACGGTATCAGCGTCGCCCTGCAAGATCAGCGTTGGAGTTTTGGCGTTCCGCAGAAAGAGAAATGGAGAGTGGTTGAGAAAGCCTTCCGGCTTTTCGTAAGGAACGCTCCAAAACCATTCGTCGTAGGAAGGATGCTGTTCGGTTCCATACTCGGAGATGAGATTGGCCATGCCCGCGCCGGAAACCGCGGCTTGGAACACATATTTGGTCTTCTGTGTGATGGCCCATTCGGCCATGTAGCCGCCATAAGACCAGCCGCCAATGCCGAGGCGATTCGGATCGGCGACTCCTTTAGCGACCAGGTCTTCCACACCTTGCATCACGTCTTCAAAATCAGCACCGCCCCAGTCCGCGCGGTTGCTTTCGATAAACTTCTGGCCGTAGCCGACCGAGCCGCGAATGTTGGGATAGAACACCGCGTAGCCGTGGGCGGCGAGCAGCTGGCCCCAGGCTTCGATCGAGGACTCCCATGCGCCGGTAGGGCCGCCGTGAATCAAAGCGATAAGAGGCACTTTGGATTTTCCGTCGTAGTTGGCGGGTTTAAGTAGCGCGGCTTCGATTTCCAGGCCACCCAAGGATTTGTATTTGTAGATTTCCGGTTTGCGCAGGACGGATGCGCTGAAGGATTTGTTGAAGTTGCGGTATTCCTTGGGTTGCTGACCGGAAACGGCGAACCAGATTTCCTGCGGTTGCGTGGAATTTTCTCCGACAAAAGCGAGAGCTCCATCGTGGTCGAGCGCGAAAGAGGAGGGCATGGTATCGGGTAGAACGACGTCTTCGCGTGTGCCCGAGGGTGAGTATTGGATCAGTCTGCGCGTGAAACCATCGGCGGCGAGGAGAACCAGGCTACCGTCTTTTTTCCAGCGTTGCGCGAAGACCGCTCGGTCGAGACTGACGGCAGTGAGATTCTTGGCCGCAGGCGCACCGACGGGAAAAAGCCAAAGGTCGTGAGGACTGGGGCCGTCCTGGCGCGAGCCGATGAAACTGATGGTGTTGCCGGAGGGCGCGATCTGGATGCCGTCAAAAGGGCCGGGCGGCGCAAGCAGCTCCTTCGGTGCGGGCAACGATTTTGGGTCGGGCCATGAAGTTGCCGCCACGCGGAGGATACGATCGGTATTGCGGTCGGATTCGGGATGGTCGGTGGCGACGATGGCGAGAGACTGGTTGTCCGGGAACCAGGCTAACTCTGAGACCGCGAAGTTCGGCGGGGTGACAGCGCGCTCCGATTTTGCACCAACGTCGAGCAGCCAGAGACGCGGCTGCTTTTCGTCTTTGTCTTCGATGCGCGCGTCGTCCTTGTCTTTTTCCTTTTTCTCATCAGCATCCGTTTTGGCGTCTGGAGCGATGAAGGCGATCTGTTTGCCATCATGCGACCACTCGAAGCGGCTGATGTTGCGTTTGCCTTTGGTGAGAGGTTCGGCTTCGCCGCCCGTCATCGCGAGCAGATAGATTTGCTGGTTGGCTTCACGGTTGGACAGGAAGGCGAGAGATTTTCCGTCGGGCGACCACTTGGGGAGGCTTTCGGTCTTTTCCGAGTACGTGAGCTGGCGGAAAGAACCGGTTGCCGGTTCGAAGAGCCAGATATGACGGGGATGCTGGTCGCCTTTAGGCGGTTCGGTGACGACGAAGGCAACACGGGAGCCGTCCGGGGAGAATTCCAGATCGGAAAGGCGACGGAGGGCGAGGAGAGTTTCGGGAGTGAGCGGTTTGGCTGCAGGCGGCGCTGGATTTTGCGCAAAAGCCGGAGCGGCGATTAGCAAAGAAGCGGCGAGCAGCAGAGGCCGAAACATGAAGAGTCCTCCATGGAGTGAGAACAGAGGACTCTAACCGCGCATTGGGACAGCGTCAATCGCGATCAACTGGAAAAAATTAACCTTCTGCGCACGGGGCCGGAGCGAGGGGAAACCAGTGGAAGGTAGCTGGGCCTATGATTACAAGGCGAAGACGACAATCGGCTGGTCGTGTCGCGGTTAATTTGGAAAAGGAGATTGCCGTCGCATGCACGGGAATTGGCGCAAGGTGCTGATGGGCGTCGTGATTACGGCGATCGCGGCTTTCTTTGTAATCCGCCATTTTGACAGCGTTCGACAGAACGTGGCCCAGCGCGACTACATTCAATATTGGGCGGCGGGGCAGTTTTTGATTCACGGAGGCGATCCGTACGACGCGCAAAGAGTTCTCGAGCTGGAGTGGGAACAGGGCTACGCGGCAGACCGGCCGGTAGTTGTGCGAACTCCGCCCTGGTCGTTGTTCTTGTTTCTTCCTTTGGGATTGGTGAGCGCGTTTTGGGGCTGGGTGCTGTGGATGGCGGCGTCGGTGGCGGCGCTCATGGCGTCAGTGCGGCTGACCTGGAGGATATTTGGAAAAGCGCCGGAATCGCGGTCGTTGTGCGTGGTGATTGGTTACACGTTCGCGCCAGTCTTGGGTTGTCTGTTGGCGGCGCAAATCGGATTGCTGTTACTGGTCGGAATTGTTCTTTTTCTGGTGTGGGAAGACAAGCGGCCATTTCTAGCGGGCGCAGCGCTGCTGTTGCCGTTCGCCAAGCCGCATCTGCTGGTGTTTTTCTGGCTGGCATTTCTGATTTGGATTTTGGTGCGACAGAAATTTGCCGTCGCCGGAGGCTTTGCGGCCGCGGTGGGGGCCGCGACCATGGTCGCGGTGATTTTCGACCATACCGCGTTTCAGCACTATTTTCGATTTCTGCGCACCGCGGCGATCGAAGGTGAATTCATCCCCACGGTGAGCGGAGTTCTGCGGCTGCTGTTGTTCCGACCGTATTTCCGAGTGCAGTTTGTGCCGATGGCGCTCGGGTTGATTTGGAGCGTTTGCTACTGCGCAAAACACCGGGCGAATTGGGATTGGCGGGATCATGGGTTGGCGGTGATGGTGGTGTCGATTCTGACGACGCCATACGGCTGGCTGACCGACGAAGTGGTGCTGATGCCCGCGATGGTGTTTGCCGGACTGGCAATTTTTGGCGGGCAAAGGAAAGTTCAGGTGACGACGCGAATCGCCCTGGGTATCTTCGCGCTGCTGAACTGGATTCTGTTGATGCTGCTGGCGCTGCACGTACCGCTGCAGCTAGGAATTTATTTCTGGAGCAGCTTGCTGTGGTTTGCGTGGTATGTGTATGGGTGCTTCGCCATGGACGCAAGGAGAAAAAGGGAACTGCACCCGGCGGTGGCGACCTCGTAGCGAAGCTCGATGGATGCGACCGGCCCGCGCCCGTCCTTGAGGGTCGGACGCGGACTGTTCGAATAGCAAGCGTCAGTGTTTAGTGGTGCCAGCGGTCGTGATCGCGGTCGTGCTCGTGATCCCAGTGATGGCTGTGTTCGAAGCGGCCGTGCGGACCGTCCCAATAGCCGGCATAGAAGCGTCCGCCTTCGTGGCGAGGGCCGATCCAATGCGCACCCTCATAAGGCGGGCGAGTCCAGTAGCCGCGATGCCAGAGATAGCGGCCGTTCACTGGATACCAGTAACCGTCAACCCAGAAATAGCCAGGCCCGGGGCTCACCGGCACGACATAGTGGCGAGGCGGAGGCGGCGGGCCGATTTGGATGCCGATGGTGACTTGAGCAGCAGCGTGATGAGCGCCAAGCAAGAGCATTGAAGAAAGCAGCGCGGCTCGCAACAGGTTCTTCATTTTCGTCAATCTCCTTTTTGACGAGCATGCGCCGCTTCAACCAAGTTTCGCGGAAGGCTTGCTCGCACCAGATGTAACCCGAAACAGGCTTGCTAGTTGCGCGGCAGAATAGAAGTTGAGAAGCAGGGCAGCAATAGGAAGAAGGCTTTAGTACTGAAACGCTTAAGTTTCGTGTGGCGCGGAGACGCGAAGTGAAAACGGAGCAGCGATGGCTGCTCCGTCGTGAAGAGGGTTTCCAGAATTGTTTAGAAGCGTTTGCTAGCGGCCGTGTCCGTGATCGTCGTGATCGTGCCCGTGGCCATGACCATGATCTTCGTGCTCGTGATAGCGGCCGTTATCACGGACATGTTCGTGGTCCCATTTGTGGTTGTGATCGAAGCGACCATGCGGGCCGTCCCAGTAGCCGCCGTAGAATCGTCCGCCTTCGTGGCGAGGGCCAACCCAGCGAGCTCCGGCGTACGGGGGCCGGGACCAATAACCTTCATGCCAGCGATAGTGGCCGCTTACCGGATACCAGTAACCTTCCACCCACAAGAAATCAGGCGCAGGTTGGGCGGGCATGACGACCACGGCGCGAGGGGGCGGTGGCGCGCCGATCTGGATACCAATGGAAACTTGTGCTTTTGCGGGAATGCCTGCCAGAAGGAACGCGGAAAAAGCGGCAGCTTTCAACAGATTTCTCATCATCGTGTTCGTCTCCTCGAACCGTGTTGCGGGCTTTGCGTACATCCTACGGTAGATGGTTTTGGGCGAGTTGGGCGAGCAGCTGGCGGATGGCGTGCCGAGACAATTAGCTGTACTTCTAGCTGCAGTTCGGACCTGTACCTAAGTACGGGTTGTCGGCTGCAAAAAACCGTGGGAGGGGGTAGGCGATTTGCGGCTCGATTGCGGGGGTTTGCGGGGGTCGGCTACAATCTGTGTTCCTTTTGCGCGCGAAAAGGCTGACTCAAGAGCATGCACGATCTGAAACTGCACAATACGCTGAGCGGGAAGACAGAGACGTTCGTCCCGTTGGTGGCCGGGGAAGTGAAGATGTACACCTGCGGGCCGACAGTGTACGACTACGCGCACATCGGGAATTTCCGGACGTTCGTATTTCAGGACATTCTGCGGCGGTATCTGAGGCAGCGCGGGTTGAAGCTGAATCACGTGATGAACCTCACGGATGTGGACGACCGGATTATTGGCAATGCCGCGGCGGCGAAAGTGGGGATCCGGGAGTACACCGAGAAGTTTGTGCAGGCCTTTTTTGCGGATTGCAAGGCCTTGAGCGTCGAGGCGCCGGAACACTGGATCCGCGCGACGGACCACATCCCGGAGATGGTGAAGCTGATTGAACGTTTGCATGAGAAAAGTTATACGTACGATAGCGAAGGATCGATTTACTACCGGATTGCGAAGTTTCCAGAATACGGAAAGCTGTCGAAAATTGATTTGACGGGCATTCAAGCGGGCGCGCGCGTCGACAATGACCGCTACGAGAAAGAGAGCGCGCGGGACTTCGCGTTGTGGAAAGCGCCGAAGGCCGGCGAGCATTTTTGGGAGACGGAGATTGGGCGGGGACGGCCGGGCTGGCACATCGAGTGTTCCGCGATGGCGATGAAATATCTGGGCGAGACGCTGGATATTCATACCGGCGGAATTGATTTGGCATTTCCTCACCACGAAAACGAAATTGCGCAGAGCGAAGGAGCGACCGGGAAGCCCTTCGTACGGTATTGGGTGCATGCGGAACATCTGCTGGTGGAAGGCGAGAAGATGTCCAAGTCGCTCGGCAATTTCTATACCATGCGCGACTTGTACGCGAAGGCGTACAAGCCTTCGGCTTTAAGGTATGCGCTGGCTAGCGTGCCCTACCGGAGGCAACTGAATTTCACTTTTGACGGGCTGAGGCAGGCAACCAATTCAGTGGAGCGGTTGCGGACGTTCGCAGGCCGGCTGAAACAGGGGAAGTTCCCAGCGGGATCGCCGGCGAGATTCAAAGAGCGCGCGGCGAAGGCTCTGGATGATTTTGATGCCGGCCTGGCAGACGATTTAAATACAGCGGTGGCACTGGCGGCGGCGTTTGATTTCCTGCGCGAAGCGAATATCGCAATGGACGGCGGAACATTTGGGCAGGAGGATGCGGCGGCGGCGCAAACGTTTTTGGCGAAGTTTGATGAAGTATTCGCGGTGGTCGCGGACAACGATGCGGAGAAGTTGAAGGAGTTGGGCTACGGCCCCGCGAGCGGCGGGTTCGGTGACGCCGAGGTGGAAGCAAAAGTCGCGGACCGGCAAGCCGCCCGGCAGCGACGCGACTTCGCAAAGAGCGACGAAATCCGCAAAGAACTGGCCGAGCATGGTATAATTCTGGAAGATAGTAAGGACGGAAGCGTCCGCTGGAAACGCAAATG
>AR_comb_assmDRAFT_10160155_pt1 | contig 10251 bp, 6 predicted proteins | sample ArasoioldDNA_FD_10543 | JGI IMG/M metagenome (IMG submission 10543) | reverse complement strand
GCGATTCAATCCGAGCTCGGCGAGGGTGACAGCGAAGTCCAGGAAATCCGCAAGCGCGTCATCGAGGCGATGCTCCCGGAACGAGTCGCGACAGCGGCGCTTCGCGAGGTCGATCGGCTCGAGCGAATGACGCCGGCGTCACCCGAATATCAGATGCTGCGCACCTACATCGACTGGGTGCTCGACATCCCCTGGGACAAGCTGACCGAAGATCGGCTCGATCCGGTCGAGGCGCGCCGCGTGCTCGATGAAGACCACTACGACCTCGACAAGGTCAAGGAGCGCATCGTCGAGTATCTCGCGGTGCAGAAGCTGCGGCAGCGGACCCAGGGAGCGGTGACCGGCGGCAACGGTGGTAATGGCAATCCAACTGAGACCGGCGCCCGGATGAAGGGGCCGATCCTCTGCTTTGTCGGACCGCCAGGCGTCGGCAAGACGTCGCTCGGCCAGTCGATCGCCAGGGCGATGAACCGCAAGTTCGTGCGCATCTCGCTCGGCGGCGTCCGTGACGAAGCCGAGATCAGAGGCCATCGACGTACCTACATCGGCTCGATGCCAGGTCGCCTGGCGCAGGCACTGAAGACGGCAGGATCGTCGAATCCCGTGCTGATGCTCGACGAGATCGACAAGATTTCCGTCGGCATCCAGGGCGATCCTGCGGCGGCGCTGCTCGAAGTCCTCGACCCGGCGCAGAACCACTCCTTCCGCGATCACTATCTCGAGATCCCGATCGATCTTTCACGCATCCTTTTCATCGCGACCGCAAACCAGCTCGGCACGATACATCCGGCGCTGCTCGATCGGATGGAGATGATTTCCCTCACGGGCTACACCGAGGACGAGAAGGTGCATATCGCACGCAAGTATCTCGTGCCACGGCAGCTCGAGGAAAACAGCCTGACCACCGAACAGCTCGAGATGACCGACGCCGCGTTGCGACGCATCATCGGGGAGTACACGCGCGAGGCTGGCGTTCGTACGCTCGAGCGGCAAATCGGCACTGTCGCGCGCAAAGTGGCGGCGCGTATTGCCGCCGACGCCGCTCACGTCGCGCGGGTCGATGCCGAGCAGGTGCCCGAGTATCTCGGACCACCCAAAGTCAGGCCTGAGACGCCGTTCCGTACGTCACGAGCGGGTGTCGCAACCGGCCTGGCGTGGACCGAGACGGGTGGCGACGTCCTCTTCATCGAAGCGGCACTCCTTCCGGGCGGCTCGGGGCAGGTCATCCTCACCGGCCAGCTGGGCAGCGTGATGCAGGAATCGGCGCGCGCGGCGTTGTCACACATCCGCCAGAACGCGCGTGACCTCGGCATCTCACCCGAGTTCCTCAGCAAGCAGGACATCCACATTCACGTGCCCGCGGGCGCGATCCCCAAGGACGGCCCGTCGGCCGGTGTCACGATGGCGACGGCAGTGGTGTCGGCGGCACGGGGCGTGCCGGTGCGATCCGATGTGGCAATGACCGGTGAAATCACGCTCTCGGGTCTCGTGCTGCCGGTTGGCGGCATTCGCGAAAAGACACTCGCCGCGCGTCGCATGGGTATCCGCACGATCATCCTGCCGGCGATGAACGAGCCCGACCTGAGCGAGCTTCCGGAGGACGCGCGGAAGGACATGACGTTCCATCCCGTGAGCGCCCTCGAAGAAGCGTTGGCGGTCGCGTTTCCCGTGCCGACGCCGGCTCTCTGACCGCGCCTCGTGCCCTCGGTCGCCTTTTACATCTCCGGCCACGGCTTCGGCCACGCCTCGCGCCAGATCGAACTCATCAACGCGATTGGCGCCCGTCGTCCGGATCTCGGCATCATCGTCCGCACGTCGGCTCCGAGGTGGCTGTTCGATCGCACGGCGCGCGTCCCGATCACGCTCGTCCCGGGCGAGTGCGACACCGGTGTCGTGCAGATCGACAGCCTGCGCCTCGACGAAGCTGCGACCCTCTCTCGCGCGGTGGAGTTCTATCGAACGTTGGGCGAACGCTCTCGAGGCGAAGCAGCGCTTCTCGCGGAGCACGACAGCCGGTTCGTCGTCTCGGACGCGCCACCGCTGGCGTGCGAGGCCGCAGCCGCCGCCGGCATCCCCTCCGTCGTGCTGACGAATTTCACGTGGGATTGGATCTACAGCGGCTACTCACCCGAGACCGCTGGCGCTGCCGGGCTCGTGCCAACGATTCAGGCAGCCTACCGCCGCGCGCAGGCCGCCTGGCGGCTGCCGATGCACGGTGGGTTCGAACCGTTCGCGAGCGTTGTCGACGTGCCGTTCATCGCCCGACATGCGCGACATTCCCGCGACGAGGTTCGCCGCACGCTGAACCTACCGCTCGATCGGCCCCTGGTGCTCTCGTCGTTCGGCGGGTACGGCGTCAGCGGCTTCGACGCCGCGGCCCTCGATTGCCTCGACACGTATGGAGTGGTCGTCACTCACCGCGACACTGACGACGAGATCGACAACGCGCCGGCCGGCGTGGTTCAGGTCTCCGAGTCGCGCCTCTACGGCAGCGGCCTGCGTTACGAGGACCTCGTCGCCGCATGTGACATCGTCGCCACCAAGCCCGGCTACGGCATCATCGCCGAGTGCATCGCCAATCAAACCGCGGTGCTCTACACTTCGCGCGGCCACTTCATCGAGTACGACGTGCTCGTCGCCGAAATGCCCCGATTCCTCCGCTGCGCGTTCATTGATCACGCCGCGCTCTTCGCCGGCCGCTGGCAGACCGCGCTCGACAGGATCATGGCCTCTCCCCCACCGCCCGAACAGCCGGCAACGAACGGTGCCGAGGTAATCGCCGGAATGATTGATGAACGATTCGCGATCGGCGGCAAATGAGCTTCGCCCTGAAGGCGGAAGCCACGGGAGTCCTCCGCAGGCGGGAGGGTTGACGACGACTGACGACTGGAGACTGAAGACTAACGACTGTCGACTGTCCCGTGCACCGTCAACTCCGCCACTCTCCACAAGTGGATCTCGATATCGAGTTGACGCAGGCGGACGAAGCGCGCCTGGCGTGGCTCGAAGACGAAGGGCATTCGAGCCTCGATCGGCGCACGCGTAGCGGCAAGAAAAGCCTCGACCACCGTTGGACCTTCCCACGCCGGCACCCACGTCGAGCCATCGAGCGAGGTGTCAATCACGAGCCGCCTCGGAAAGTCCCTGGCAAACTCGCCGAGCGCATGCGTAATGCCGGCGACCTCGCGAGGTTGGCCCAGATCGGCAATCAGCCACTGTCCCGGCTGCTGCGATCGCCCGTCGTTCCATTCCGTGTCCATCCGCCCGTCGACCGCCAGGCTGCCATCGAGGGAGTTCGCCCTCGCGCCAACGATCGGCACGATCGGACCGAGGCGGGTCTCCGTGCGAGGCGTCCCAGGTATCCGGTACACCGTTCGTTTGCCGTCGGTTTCGCGCGCGATGGCCCCGGGCACGCTCGCGACGTAGCGCGCCCACGCGCCGTCGCGATCGGCATCGCCGTTGACGACAACTTCGAACTCGCCGAGGGACGCGATCGCCAGGAGCAGCGCGGGATCGTGCGAGCCGAGGCCAGACTTGAGCGGTTCATAATGCGGCGGGTCGTAGCCGCTCACACCGTTCAACACCGGTCGACGATGGCGCATGGAACGAAACGTCGCGGCAGCGTCCCAATCAGGGCCGAGTGGCAGCTCCAGGATGGGACGCGTATCTCCACGCCGTTCGACTCGCGGCCACTGCTGTGGCGCGTCGGCCATGGCGATCCCTTTCGTCCATCCGTCGAGCGTCAGACCAACCGATAGCAGCAGGACCGCCACGGCGCGGCGACGTCCGTGATTCGGCGACAGCCGAGCGAAGGCCACGCCCGCCGCTACGCCCAGGCAGAGCGTCCCCAGCATCCAGAATCGCGTCGGCACGCGGAGCTGGTCGAAACCCGGCACGGCCATCAGCCAGCGGTAAGGCATGGGACCCAGAATGACGGCCTCACCGGTTCGCAGAACCGGGCCGCAGCACAAGAGACCAAGGATGATCGTCGCACCCAGATAGAACACAAAGGCGCCGCGACGCTTCAGCGCATCGACGACGTTCGTCCTGAGAAAGAGCAACGGCCCGCCGCAGAGCACGAGCAGCATGAGTGGCCGATTCAGATCGCTCGCCCGGATGGTCAATCCAACGATCGATGTGCGCCATGGGCCCATCACGATCGTCGCGACGATCGCTACGCTACTAGTCGCCGCGACGATCGCAAGACTGGCGAATAGCCAGCGCGGTACTCGAACCGGGGGGCGATCGCTCGTGATGCGCCACCGGGAGCGCCAGAGCGCAGCAATGACCAAGACCACCGCCGTGATCCCCGGAAACAGATCGTCCTTCGACTCGCCCAGAACCGCAGGCCAGAGCCAGACGACCTGCGAGACTTTGAACCACCCCTCGACCGGCGCGCTGAACCACAGCGCTTCAGCCATCGTGCGCCTCAAGCCGTACTCCTCGTGCACGGCGTGGTACTTCAGCATCACAGGCAGAAGGGGCAGGTTGGCCAGCACACAGGCAACGACGATCGCCGGCACAGTGCGCCAGGTTTCACGGGTCGTGCAGAAGTACAGAATCCACAGGCCGATCAGCACGGCACCGAAGAAGATGAAATAGCCGTTGGCGAGCGCCTGCAGGATCCAGGCGATGGCAAAGAGGACGAGCCAGCCCGCGCGCCGGGTGTCGACGAACCGGTGAAGGGCCAGCAGGCAGAGCGGGATCCAGTAGACCGACAGCATCTGCAGGTGCCCGAGCTCGGCCGTGCGATACGGCGTGAACCCGAACGACAGGCCGGCCAGGAACGCGGCATCGTGGCGCCGGGTCAGCGACAATGCCAGCAGATACGCGGCAAACGCCGAAAGCGGCCAGGTCAGGAAGAACGAGAGGTTGTAGGCGGCCAGCGCGTTGCCGGTGATCCAGTAGATTGGGCTGGCGACGACGCTGATCCCAACGAGGTTCTCAGTGAAGGCCGCGACGTCGCGCGCCGGATAGAAATGCGGTGGGCTCCACCACGCCTCGGTGAATGGAACGGTGGTTGCGTTCCACCACAGGATCGACGTATTGAGGATCGGATCGTACGGATCGTTGGCGATACGATCGAAGCTGCGCCAGATGACGGGATGGGTATAGACGACGCCAATCGCCAGGTACACGCAGAGTATTCCCGCCGCCTGCCAGGCTCGCGTCGACCGCGCCACGCGCCACCTATCGACGCTCGACACCGTTGCGACTGTATTCGCCACTACGCGCCCGCGCCCTAATCCGCAGCAATTCGCGAAACATCCCCATGCCGTCGCGCAGCAGGCTCACCTGCGAAGCCCGGCGGTAGTGCCACTCGATCGGCACTTCGACGATCCGCAGTCCTCTGGCCCGCGCAATGCTCAGCACCTCGATGTCGAAGGCCCACCCGTCGACCGTCACCCGTGGGAAAATCGTCTCGACTGCCGCGCCAGTGAACATCTTGAAGCCACATTGCGTGTCTTCGATGCCGGAAATCGACAGCGACTGCACAGCGGCATTGAACAAACGGCCAGCCAGGTGCCGCACGATCGGCTCGCCAATCCGGCGCGCGCCCATACCCTCGCGGCTCCCGATCGCCACGTCGAAGCGCTCGAGCCGCGGCGGAAGAAACCGCGGCAACTCCGATACCGGCATCGAAAGATCCGCATCGCAGATGAACCGAAACGACGCATGCGCTGCCAGCAAGCCGGCCTTGACGGCACCACCCTTCCCCCGGTGAGGCTCACGCTGAAGAACGATGCTCGGATCGCGGGCGGCGTGTGCTTCGACCACGCCGCACGTCCCATCTCCGGATCCGTCGTCCACAACCCGAATCTCCCACTCCCACGGCTGCGTGGCCAGAAAGGTCCGCAGTTCGATCAGCGTCTCGCCGATTCTGGACTCCTCGTTGAACGCCGGAACGACAATCGCGACGCTGAGGCGATCCGCGGCCATCGGGTTACTGGACGCCTGGTCGTGCCGCGACCGGCGCACATATCGCGTAGGGGCCGGGCATCAGCAGGAACACGTCCCGCAGGCGAAGCGCGGGAATGTTCTGCACCGCCTGACCGCGACGCAGCCGGAGTTGACCGTACTCCGCGTCCCCAATCATGATCGGCCGCTGACGCCCAGGTTCGTCGAGGGCCTGGTCGAGTGCACGATCGGCAGAAGCGGTGGCGCCTTCCCAGCCGCCAACCTTGTGCAGGTAGTAAAAGTACGAATGGAGGAACCACCGCTCGCCACCGATGGCGTAGACGCCAGGCGCGCTTCGTCCGGCCGCGAGTTCAGCTGCCCGTACGCGCTCGAGGCATTGCCCGGTGGTGCGCACTGGGTGATGCTCCCGGGGCAGTTCCTCAAGGATCTTCCGGTACTCGGCAACAGGTACGACCGCAATCAGCAGGATCGCCGGAAGCAATGCTCGGGCGGCCATCGCGCCATGTCCTGCGAGCGAGGCAAGTACGAGCGCAATCACGAGCGGGCGCTCGACGCTCGAGTTTCGGAACAGGGTGGCGCTCCCGACTTCGATGTCGATGCGTCCGAGCACGAGCGTCAGGGCGGCCGTAACGGCCGCGATAACCGACAAGGCGATTAGTCCTCTTTTGACACCGGGCTTCCAGCGGCGGGGCTGAATCCAGCGACGATCGATATCGTCCATCGCGCGGTCGACGTACGCCCGCGTCGCGCCGAACAGCCAGGCAGGACCGTACCCCGAGGCAAGCGCGACCGGCGGCAGAAACGGATACAGATAGTGGTGCAACTTGGACGTGCCGATCGAGATGAGCGCCACCGGAATGGCAAACCAGTAGACGACAACCAACTTATCGAGCGACGGCTGGCGGATGGTGTTGACGATGAGGAGGACGCCGCCGGCGATCGCCAGCCACGTGGTGCCACTGTAGCCCAGTTGCCGGAACAGGGTGACGTAGTAGAAGTTCCAGGGATGAACGTGCCCGGGATCGAGGGCGCCAGTGAATCGGGTCACGACGTGCTCGCCGAACATTACTCGAAAGAGACCAGCGCCCTCGTTCTGAAACTGATACACGAACCACGGCGCAATGAGCGCAATCGCGGCAAGCGCCATGACTGCCCACAGCCGCCACTCGGCGATCGATTTTCGTGTCGCCGAACGGTCGCTTAGCGTCGCTGCCACGAGCACGATCGGCAGAAAGATGCTGGCGACGAACTTGGTCATGAACCCGAGCACGAAGTACAGCATCACGGCCGTGGCATGCGCCGTCGCGCGCCGCCGCCGATCCGCCGACACCCATGCCAGGTAGTGATACACGCCGCCGCAGTAGCTGAGGAAGAGCGGCCCCTCCATGGCGTTGTCTCTCAGGCCGTGCTCGAAGAGCAGCGGGTGATAGACAAAGAGGACGAAGACGGCAACGAGTCCACACACTGCTCCAGCGAGTCGCCGCCCGAGCGCGAAGACGTAGAGAAAGGCGATCCCACCAAAGAGGGCGTCCCAGGCGCGAAAACCGCGTTCGTCGTGCGGCAGCAGCCCGGTAGCGATGGGCGCGCCGACGATCCAGAACTTCAGTGGGGGCTTTTCGAGGAACCGCGTCGTCTCGAACGGGCTGAGGATTGGATTCAGCCAATCGCCCCGTTCGAGCACGCTGTCGACCGCGTAAGAGTAGATGGCTTCGTCGTTCTCGAGGTCTCGCGAGCCGAGACCGACGAAGAGCGGCAGTGCAAAGGCTACCGCGATGACCGCCAGCCAGAGTGGCCGGCTCAGTCCTTCACGCACGTCACGAGCGACCAGATCCGCGGGACGTTCACCTTCTCAATCGAGATCGGCTCGAGCGCCGACTGGGCGAGAAACGCTGACAGGTCGAGGTCGGCCTTGAAGCCGACGTGAATCGTAAACGGAGAGATCAGCCGCTCGAACCGTGACACGAGGAGGTTGGGGCTGAGGAAGTGGTTGAGGAAGATGATCCGGCCGCCAGGACGGCAGACCCGCCGCATCTCGCATGCGACCTGCACGGGGTCTGGTACGACGCTGATGAGGTACGGCGCGTAGACGATGTCGAACGAATCGTCCGCGAACTTGAGGTCGGCGGCGTCCATCTGCACGAGTCGCATCTGCTGCAGCCCGTCGCGCATGACGCGCTCGCGAGCCTTTTCGAGCATCGACGAGGAAAAGTCGATGCCAGTAATCCGGCAGTCTTTGGGATAGAGCGACAGGTTGATGCCCGTCCCGACGCCCACTTCGAGCACGCGCTCGCCGGGCTTGATCGCCATCTGGTCGATGGCACGTACACGTCCCGGTTGGAGCGTCGGCCCGAACGCCAGGTCGTACACCGACGCAAGCTTCTCGTACACGCCCGCAACGAAATCATTCTCGACTGCCGCGACCGAAAGCTGTGCTGTGCCGCTGGCCGAGGTCACCAGCTCGTCGTCTGGCGCGGGTTTGTCGTGGCTGAACAGCGTGATCAAATGAGCTCTCCCTCTCTAATGCTTGCGCCAGCGGAGCACCAGTGCCGGGGGCAAATTGCCAACGACGAGCGTGCGATCGGGCGTGCCACCCATCTCGCGCGTCAGGGTCTGACGCACACTGACGGCCGACGTGAACCCGTACGCATGCGCGTACTGAAAGGTCGTAAACGTACCACCAGCTCGCAGCGAGGCGACGATCGCATCCGCAATCGCACGCGCGCTAGCCGACGGCAGGCTCGCAAAAGGAAGGCCAGAAATGATGTGATCGACGGGCAGCAGGTTCCGCGATCGCACGATCTCGACGAGCCGCTCGGCGCGATCGCAGATCGACTCGATGCGCGGCCACCGCGCGCTCACTCGCGCGATGAACACCGGATCGAGGTCAATCGCCAGACACACCGCATCTTCGGGAAGACGGCGGGCGATCTCGGAGGTAATGGCGCCGGTTCCTGGACCGAGCTCGACCACGCGCGTCGCGCGTCCAGGTTCGAGCGGAAGCCCGTCGAGCATGGCGCACGCGAGCCGTCGCGAGCTCGGCGCGATCGCCCCGACCGTCCGCGGGCTCTTCCGGAAATGCCTCAGGAACAGCCAGTGGTCCTGCCAGCGCTCGCGACTCACTATCGTCTGATCCATGAACTGAGCTTCCGGACTATAACCGGTTAGCGCAGGCGCGGCAAGAACTTAGCGACATTCTCGCCGCTCCGCGCCTTGGGAATGATGGCCTGGAGCGCAGCAGGTGCGTCACGCGTGGATGGCCTCGAGCACCTGCAGAGCTCGATCGACGGCCCCTGACGCGACCGTAATCTGCAAGCCCTGGACCCGCCCGCTCAGTTCGCCGACGAGCTCGCGCGCGATCGCGAGGCCTTCCTCGGCCGCGCGCCCTTCGTCCTCGGCGTGACGCATGCGGTCGAGCACGGCCTCCGGCACGCTGACGCCGGGAACCTCGTTGGCCATGAACTCCGCATGCCGCAGGCTTTCGAGCGGCGTGACGCCAGCGAGCACCGGAATGCGAACGCGCTCGATGCGATCGAGGAACTGCCGCATCGCAAAGATGTCGAACACCGGTTGCGTCACCGCAAACTCGGCGCCGGCTTCGACCTTGTACTCGAACCGTCTGATTTCCTGATCCAGATCGAACGCACCAGGATTGGCAGCCACGCCAATATGGAACGCCGTCGCCTGGCCGATCGGCTGGCCGCCGATATCCAGCCCGCGATTGAGTTGCGCCGCGAGGTTGGTCAGGCCGATCGAGTCCACCTCGTACACAGCTGTCGCGTCCGGATAGTCGCCCACGCGTGGCGGATCTCCAGTGATGATGAGCAAGTTGCGCACGCCCATCGCGTGCGCGCCAAGGAGATCCGACTGCATGCCGATCATGTTCCGGTCGCGGCACGCGTAATGGAGGATCGTCTCGACGCCGGCCTGCTGCTGCGCCATGACCGCCGACGCCAGCGCGCTCATCCTGCCAGTCGCCCGTGGGCCGTCGGGAATGTTCACCAGATCGACGCCGTGAATCCTGAGGTGCTTTGCCTGCTCGACCAGCGCTTCGGCGCGATACCCGCGGGGCGGTACGAGCTCGATGCTGACGACGAACGTCCCGCGCGCGAGCGCATTGCTCATGCGCGACTTCTCTGACCGAACGACGGTCTCGGGCGATGGCTCGGCAGCAGAGGTCGACGTCGTGACCGCATCAGTCGAGCGCACGGCAACGGCGCTATCGCCGGCTTTAACCTGCTTTGCGACCGCCTGCTTGATCTGCCGGATGTGTTCGGGGGTTGTGCCGCAGCACCCACCAACGAGGCGTACGCCGCTCGCGATGAACCGCCGCGC
>AR_comb_assmDRAFT_10953118_pt1 | contig 10252 bp, 10 predicted proteins | sample ArasoioldDNA_FD_10543 | JGI IMG/M metagenome (IMG submission 10543) | reverse complement strand
GCAGTCGCGCGAGTCATTCTCAAAACAACCTTTGCACCATCCGACGTCCGCCGTGAAGGGATACGAGGATTGGATGTTGAGTCGGTGCAGGCGGCAAAAGCAGAAGGGAAGCCATTCAAACTTGTATCCAGAGTAAAGGTGGGCGAGGACGAAAAGTTGATTGCCTCGGTCAGGCCTGAGCAGGTTTCCTTGTCGGATCCGCTTGGCAGTGTTCGTGGCACATCACTCGGTGTGCATTTTGAGCTTGATATGATTCCCGGGCTGACAATAATTTCTCATCGTCCGAATCTGCAGAGCACCGCCTATGGTCTACTGGCCGATTTTGTGAATGCATTAACCCGAGACCATTGAAAGACCCGGGCAGATGAGCAAAGGAACACTTCTGACTCTTATTCCCGGGCGAGTTCCGCGACGCCTTCTATCAGACGGTCAATCTCTTCCGCTGTCGTGTAAATACCGCAGCCGGCTCGCAAGAGTCCCTCATCGGCGAGATTAAGCCTCTCGACAACTGTGGCCGCATAGAAATCACCGTGAGATAGAAATAATCCTTTCTCAGCGAGTCTGCGCGCTGCCTCTGACGACTCAACTCCTGAGATCGTAAAAGCGATCGTCGGGGTGCGAGGGTAATCAGGAGAAGGTCCATAAAGCGTTACACGGGACATCTTGCCCAACTCGTCCCAGAGCTTTGTAAAGAGCTTCATGTTTCTCTCGTGCGTTACGTTGAAAACTTTCTCCAAACCCGGTCGGATTGAGCCCTGGCCCGACAGAGAAGCCAGAAACTCCACTGCTGCACCGGCTCCCACCATTCCCTCCTGGTTCTGCGTTCCAGTCTCACAATTCTCCGGAGCGTAATCAGGTGCCGGTATCAGCTTGGGAAAGTCGAGTTCTTCGAAGATGCGACGTTTCGCGAACAACACTCCGATATGCGGTCCATAAAATTTATAGGCAGACATCGCAAGGAAGTCACAATCGAGTTCCTGCACGTCGATCAAAGCATGTGGAGCGAAATGGACCGCGTCGATAAATGCAAGTGCGCCGGCTTCGTGAGCGAGCTCAATCGCGTATTTGATGTCGTTGATCGTACCAAGGGCATTTGAAGCGGCGCCGATAGCGACGATTCTTGTCTTAGAGTTAATCGCTCGCTCCAGCTCTTTCTGGTCCAACAAGCCGCTGTTAAGGTCAAATTTGACGCTCTTCACAATAGCGCCACACTCTTTAGTCAACCGGCGCCAGGGATCAATGTTGGCGTGGTGGTCCAAGTCGGTAACAACTATTTCATCCTGCGTTGCGAAGTCCCGGCTCAAAGCCCGCGATAGGTGAAATGTGAGCGTGGTCATGTTAGAGCCGAATGCGATCTCAGTAGGAGATGCATTCAAGAAGTCGGCAAATATTTGCCGTGCTTTCTCGATGGCGGCATCAGTCTCGGAACTAGTTGGATATTGCCAGTGAGTATTTGCGTTATGGTGAAACAGGTAGTCGCTCATCTGATCGACGACGTAGCGCGGCACCTGGGTACCACCTGGTCCATCGAAGTAGGCTACGGGCCAGTTATTATGGATCCGCTCCAGGGATGGAAAGTGCTTTCTGATTTCGCGCGTGGTAGCGACTTCGAGCTGCGTTTCTGATGGTGTTGACATAGTTTTAGTGGTATTTGGTTTAAGCCCTTCAGTTTCACCCGACGCACGCAGCATTTGCAAGTAGAGGCTGAATGGTCAGAGTCTCCCCCAGATACAGAACCAGGAGCGCAGCGACTGTACGCTCTACCGGCGTGAGCACTCTCCAGCTACAGAACCAGCAAAGCAGCGACTGTACTGTCTGCGTGAGCAGTCCCCCAGATACAGAACCAGGAGCGCAGCGACTGTACGATCTACCGGCGTGAGCATCCCCCAAGACACTGCACTACCTTTAATCTTCTCCCTGTTCATAAAGAACATATTCGATTGCCAAAATTAATTCCTGATAAGTCCAGAGATTTTGCCGACTACCGCGCCGAGCCCACGGGCTGAGATCACTGCGCCAACAATCACTTTCCCTCATGGCCTTAGTTGCTTTGGCTTTTAACGTGGCTCTCGTTTGCTTCGAGTTGCAATCGTCAGTGACGACTATGTGAACATGATTCGGGCGCGCATTGACGGCCCACAGTCCCCAGTTTCGTTCCTTACAGGCATTCTTAATTGCTTCCGTAACAACCTTACGTTGCGTTGCGGTCAACCACACTGGCGGCTGACTTCAGCAACTGGAGTTCATATTGCTGCCTAAGCGTGTTCGCTGGTAACCGCGGCGTTCCGTAGTGGTTGTGACAGCGATCTACTGATCCACGCTCGTCCCCATGCAACCATGTGCCATAGGTGCGAAAAGTAATGAAGAATGCTATCGGAGTATGTTCATCGGTAAACTCCTGGTGAGATGGAGTCATAGCTTGATCCTTTCGTGAGATTAGTAACGATACTAGATCATGATCGGTTACTTTTGCGAGCGCAGGTGGGGGCAGTTGGTGTTGTCGAAGTAGCTGGTCATGTAATTGGGGCGTACTCAAGTGAGGTGTTTAGGTCGTAGATTAGTAACTCACGTGAGGAGATTGTACAGTCGCTGCGCTCCTGGTTCTGTAACCCCGGGGGACTGCGCATGCTGGTAGATTGTACAGTCGCTGCGCTTATGGTTCTGTAACTGGGGGGACTGCTCATGCTGGGAGGTTGTACAGTCGCTGCGCTCCTGGTTCTGTAACCCGGGGGACTGCGCATGCTGGTAGATTGTAGCAGTCGCTGCGCTCCTGGTTCTGTAACCCGGGGGAGTGCGCATGCTGGGAGATTGTACAGTCGCTGCGCTCCTGGTTCTGTAACTCGTCGCTGGGTTTATGGTCCTGTTCACCGCAGGAGTATGCGCTGCCTCACCTGTCAATCTATGGTAGACTTCTCGTCGCGTCACGACGCCGACTCTATTCATTTGTCGGCTCAATTGGCTTGAAAATAGAATGGCAGAACGAAGAGAAGAAGATCGCATTGAGGTCTGTTTAGACGCCGTTTGGGACGGCACCATGGGGAAGTATACTGCCCGCATTACAGATCTCTCTGAAGGTGGGTGCTATATCGACTCGCTTTGCGAAGCGTACGTCGGAGAAGTCATCCACTTCAACGTGCAACTACCAGATGGAGAATGGCTAGAGCTTACGGGAGAGATTGCTCACCACACTCCCCAGTTTGGCTTTGGAGTTCGCTTTCTCGAGCTTCCGGATCCGGTTCGCCAAAAACTACTCCTCTTGATCGCACCTAAAAAACAACCAGGCTGATCAAACCTGTAATAGCCTGCGAATAACCGCTAACACACCTAAATGATAAGCGTTATGGTCAGCGACCAATAGTGCCTCACGTAGAATTGTTTGTCCCTCACCATGAGGAATATTCAAAAACAAGTCACTCTCCGGATCCGCAACTAATTGCTCGAACGCTTTCTGATCGGCGCGGAACTTCGCCACTGTTTCTTTCCATTGGTTTTGACTGCCGGGTTGGTCGGGCCAGTAACCCGAGGGGAAATCCGGCGAGACGTGATCCTTATTTTTCGAAAACTCTAAAATGTCCCATTGCGCTATCCGCATGTGCTCCAGCACTTGCCAGGCGGTGTAAGGTAAACCGTCAACCTTTTGTCCACTTAGCTCAGCCGGAAATTCATCTGCAAGATCATCAAAGGACAAATGTGCACCACCTCCTCGTATCAAATAGAGTAAGTGTTCCCTCAGTGCGGTATCGTGTTGTTTGCTTTCACTCATAGCGGTCGATTGATTACTTCTTTCTGGTGGCGGCGGCTTTTTTTGCAGACCTTGATCGCGAGGCTGCAGAACGACGTTTAGCTGCACTTTTTGCTTGTCGAGAGAGGGCCGTTTTTGAAGCTGCACTTCGACCTTCTCGTTTCAGAGCCGACCTAACAGCTCGGGAACGTTTTGTCGACTTGACCGCTTTCGAGCGCGACCCCGACTTTGCCCTCTTCAATTCTCGTTTTGCTTGTTTGCGAGTTGCCTCTGAAGTAGTTCCCGGTTCAGGCGGTGGTAGCTCGACACCCGCGCGTCTTGCTTTGGAAAGACCGATAGCGATGGCTTGTTTTGTTGATCGGGCGCCGTGCTTACCCTCTCGGATATGCTCAATCTCTTCGTGGACAAACTCACCGGCTTGAGTGCTGGGCGATTTACCTTCCTGCTTGTCTTGTGCGGCGCGTTTAAGTGTTTCTTTCTCTGGCACTCTTCCATCTCCTTTTGATTTGTTTGCTGCCAGGGGGAAGAGCGGGGACTCAAACAAGAGGGTTTGGAGGATTCTACCTCAACTTGGAAATTGGATAGCTGTGGTGGTCTATATTTTATAGGAATGTGACATATCATCGTCCCGGAGGGATTAGTCTCCAAAATGGGAATAAAGGCAGGATTCTCTATATAAGGATATTGAAAGAAAACGAATTAAGGTAAGGCCTAGGTCCCGAATCCCGTCACATTCGAGAGATGTAAGGCGGCAGTTATTTTAGAGGCGCGATTGGTAAGTCCAGGTTTCTAATTCAAAATGTTCGGAAACGAGAGCCAAAAACTCCCCCAAAATGTACAAATTTATCGTTTCGTGTTACTACTGGCCTGTTTCAAAAAATAGCCTTCGGTTGCGAGATTTAACCGTTGCCGATGATTGTGAGATACCCTGGGTTAATAATGAACTTTCCCAGTTAGGCAATCGGCCCCGGCTATATGAGCTTACTGTGGAGCGCCGGCAAACGCCCCGTCGTCGCGTCCGTTGCGAGGCAGAGTTAACTACTAACCTCGCCATCCTGGATGTAGACGAGCCCGAGACCACGCAGTCGCTTATCTTCTTCGGCGAGACCCTTGATCTGTCTCCCGCCGGAATTTCCTTAGTCCTGCCCTCAACACAGATTGATGAACGATATTGTGATGGCTCTCAAAGCCTAAACATCCAGCTTTACCTGCCGCGAGCCATTGTCGGCTTGGAGGTCAGTCTCGTTCGCTGCGTTCCGCTGAATTCCGCTAATCTCAACAAAGGCTTCGTCCTCGGAGGCAAGATCACTCAAGTTCACGCCAATAAACCCGAGTTTGACCGTTACATCTCGACAACTTTCGGGCTGTCTAACGCTTGAGCCCCGTTCAGAGTCTGCGCTTCTAAGATCTAGCTCGAGGAGTGTTTTGGTTCGTGTTGGTTAGTGTGACTTCGTGGATAGTCCTCAGCTTTCTGGGCAAACGGAACGATCCACGAAGACACATGAACTAAACACGAAACTCACTCACGCTGCTAGATCGTACAGTCGCTGCGCTCCTGGTTCTGTAACTATTCGGCTTGTTTCAGAAAGTCTGCGGTGCGTGAGTCTTGCGGCGACTCAAGTACGGACTTGGTTGGCCCATGCTCAACAACCAGGCCACCTTCCATGTAGAGCAAGTTGTCGGACACCGCACCCAGAAAACCGATTGAGTGAGAAATGACGATCATCGTGTGATCGCGTTCGACGAACTCGCGAAGCAAAGCCCGCAACCTCTGCATTCTTCGAGGATCGAGTGCACTCGTAGGTTCATCGAAGAGGACGACTCTCGGTCTCATTGCGAGCGCACGAGCAATCGCCACGCGTTGTTGTTCGCCTCCCGACAATGATTCGGGATAGCGGCCAATCGCGTGGCTCATTCCAACCGACTCGAGCAGTTCTTTCGCTTCATCAGTAGCTTTCTTTTTAGGCTCACGGGCAACATGTACCGGAGCTTCAATCACATTCCCGATGACCGACAGGTGAGGGAACAGGTAGAAGTGTTGAAAGACAGTACCCACCTGTGTACGGAGCGCCTTCACTCGCCGGCGATATTCTCCTGGGCCAAGATTCGCCTCGAGCATTACGTCGCCGCATTCAATCGTGCCGCCGTCGATTCTTTCCAGTCCATTCAAACAACGCAACAGGGTTGTCTTGCCGCTGCCTGAAGCTCCGATTATTCCCAGCACAGTTTGTCTTGGTACTTCAAAATCGACCCCGCGCAGGATTTGATTTGTCCCAAAGTGCTTCTTTAATCCTGTTACTTTGATCATGCGACGGCCACCTCCTGGGAATCAGCCGGTTCTGCCCCTCGCCCACTTAAACGACGTTCGAGCAGTTGGGCCAGATGGGCCATTGGAAGGCTCATCGCAAGGTAGAACGCCGAGACTACCACACCCAGCAACAGGAATTGGCCGGAAGCGTTCGCCAATTCTCGATAAGCTGTCGCTAACTCCCACACTGAAATCGCGAAAGCTACCGATGTATCTTTAAATAAAGAAACAAAGTCATTGGTCATTGGTGGCAGTGCAAAACGAAAAGCCTGGGGGAAAATGATGCGCCGAAATGCAAGCAACGGCGTCATTCCCAAAAGATAAGCAGCCTCCCACTGTCCCTTGGGAATCGCTTCGAGCGAGGCTCGATAGACCTGAGACTCGTAGGCAGCGTAATTCAGTCCCAGACCAACCAGCGCGGTGAGCCAGCCAGGCATCGCGATTCCCACTACGGGAAGACCAAAGTATAAAAATAATAGTTGGACCAGCACCGGAGTACCCCGGAAAAATTCGACATAGCCCGTACATAGAGCGCGGACGAAGACCGGGCCTTTCCATTGACCGATTGCGAGTGGCAGGCCTAACACGACGGCTATCACCATTGAACCCAGTGCTATCAAAACAGTAACCAGCGCAGCTCGAGTGAGGCGTGCCAACGCTTCAACCCAATTGAATGAACTATTCGTCATGTCATAAGGGGCTTGCGAGATCTGGCTCTCGGTTCCCGTGCGGATCGGAGTTTGGAACTCGACCTGTGCTTCGTTCCACAGGTTCCATTTCTTGAGAATTTTCTCCAGTGTGCCATCAACGATAATCCTGTCTATCGCAGTGTCGATCTCGGCTTTCAGTGCCTCATCGCCTTTTTTCAGGCCGATGACGTATTGGCCTTTGGTGAAAGGTGGACCAGCAGGTTTTAGTTTTGCGTTGCTGTGCGCGTAAAAAGCTTCTGCAGGTACATCCATGAGCACCGCATCAATCCTTTTTAACTCCAGATCGCGATAAGCTCCGACGGGATCCTGGTAAGTACGAAAGGGAATTCTTTCCTGTTCCAGCAAGCGTGAGGCGGCAGTGTTACCAAGTGTCGCTACAGTTCTGTTCTTGCAATCAGCCAAAGACTTAATGCGATCGTCGTCTCGCCTGACTGTCAACTGAAGCTGAAAGATATAGTAAGGCTTACTAAAGAGGATCTGTTTGGCTCGGTCGCCAGTGGGCTCCAGGCCGTTTACGATGATGTCGAATGAGTGACGCTGAAGGGCGGATACAAGCGTTTCCCAGTCACTGGGAACAAACTCAGCCTTTCGGCCCATCGCCGCTGCGAGGGCATCGACCATCTCTTTTTCATAACCGATGTAGTTATCAGGAGCCGCCGGGTCTGTGAAAACATAAGGCGCACCGCCAGAGGGATCGGCACCCCAACGCAGCACTTGCTGCCCAAACACTTTACCGGACGAGAGAATTAGAGAGACGCACAATAGAAGACGTAAGCTTCGCGGAATGTTTTTCAACAATGATGCCTCTCATAAAATGAGCATTTGGATGCGATTGAGCAGCAGGGATAATAGTAAGTAAGGACTGAGGCTGACAATGCGACTTCCTAATCTGATGCAAACTGGTAGTTCTTACAGTTATCAGGTTGCCACAGATTGAGTACAATTGTGGCAACCGTACTCGCAACTACTACTCTGAAGGTGTTGTAATGAGCAGTCCAATTTCGATCAAACCGCAGAGTCACCGAAAAGCTCCGTCGAAGGACATGGTCTGGATTCCGGGTGGGACCTTCATGATGGGATCGGACCACTACTACCCGGAGGAAGCTCCTCCTCATGAAGTCACGGTGGATGGGTTCTGGATGGATCAGTTCACCATTACAAATGCCCAGTTTTCGCGCTTCGTTGAAGAGACGAATTATGTGACGCTCGCCGAGCGCCCGCCAAACGTGGAAGATTATCCGGGAGCAAAACCGGAACTGCTTGTGCCAGCCTCGGTGGTTTTCCGGCGGCCCGGATACAGGGTAGATCTCAGGAATCCCTACGAGTGGTGGACGTACGTTCCTGGAGCTCACTGGCGCCGGCCGCTGGGACCGGATAGTTCGTTGAAAGGACTGGCCAAACACCCGGTGGTCCATGTTGCTTACGAAGATGTCGAAGCGTACGCCAAATGGGCGGGGAAAGAGTTGCCGACCGAAGCAGAATGGGAATTTGCGGCTCGTGGCGGATTAGCAGGAGCCGATTACGTTTGGGGCGATGAATTCGAACCTGACGGAGTAACGCTCGCCAATACCTGGCAAGGTGACTTTCCCAACGAGAACCTTTTGACGGACGGCTTTGAATGGACCGCACCAGTTGGGTCGTTTCCAGCGAACGGCTATGGCTTGTACGAGATGAGTGGTAATGTTTGGGAGTGGACCACGGATTGGTACCAGCAACACGGCGACATTCCACAGAGTTGTTGTGGCTCTTTCAACCCTCGCGGTGGAGAAAGAGATAAAAGCTTTGATCCTCGTACGCCCGGAGTGACGATACCGCGGAAGGTGATGAAGGGCGGCTCGTATCTTTGTGCGCCAAATTATTGTCAGCGTTATCGGCCGGCCGCCCGTATGGCCCAGCCGATTGACACTTCTACTTGTCATCTCGGCTTCCGGTTAATTGTAAGAGCGAGCTAAGAGGTTAGGGATCAGGGGTCAGGGGTCAGGGCTCAGTCGTTACGGAACCAGGAGCGAAGCGACTGTGCGGCATTGACTAATCGAATCTCGAGTTGACTTCTTTCGCTGGACAAAGTTCAAAGCTCAAGCTCAAAGCACAAAAGACCAAATCGATCAAATAGTTCCCGGAGCGTTCAATGCTGATCCAACTCATTGACGAAGCAGTGAAAAGTTCACTTCATTCGCCATCCGAAGTAGGTATCGAAGAAACGCTCAGCAACCTTGTCTTATGGGTCAAGCTGGTTGTTGAGATGATTGGCGCGCTCCTGATCGCGGTTGGCGCTGGCCTGGCTCTTTCCCGGCTGATCAAGGTGTTTCTTAAGCCGTCTCTGGGAGGATACGAAGGCACTCGTCTTATCCTCGCCAGGTTTTTGTCACTCGGATTGGAATTTCAACTTGCCGCCGACATTCTTGCCACAACCGTTGCTCCTAGTTGGACTCAAATTGGTAAACTCGGTGCTATCGCTGTGATTCGGACCGGACTCAACTATTTTCTAGCCGGCGAAATCAAAGAAGAAGAAGAAGCAATCAACGCCGAAACGCCGGCATCATAAAACTCTCCTCCAGGCAAATACACTAATGCACCAAGACGTGACGCAGTCCTTAGCGGATAATTCACGAATTCAACGAATCTGCCTTGTGATCCTGACCGTTATAGTGGTTGGTTTCGCCCTCTACTTTATGAGGCCAGTATTGCTGCCACTCCTTTTTGCTCTTTTTCTCTATCTCTGTTTGACGCCGTTAGTGAACCTTCAGCACGAACGGTTGAAGTTTCCGTATGCTGTGTCTCTCGCCAGTACTGCTTTGATCGGCACACTTGTTTTGCTGCTCGTGATCCTGATTGCTGCTTCATCTGTAACTCAGATGGCGGCAGATTTGAATACTTATCAAGGTCAGGTGAATGCACTGGTCGAACACATTTCGAGTGCGATTCCAGCTGAGAAGCTCGGAGGCTATGAAGCAAAGAACTTCCTGCAGATGTCGGAAGGAACCATTAGTAGTTTCATTTCCGGAGCGTTTTTCGAATTCTCTAGTTTGATATCCAACAGTGTGTTCGTTGTCATTCTCACGGTCTTTATTCTCGTGGGGCGCTCTAAAACCAAGAGTGAGGGACTGCTAGGCTCGCTTGAACTTCAGGTGCGCCGCTACATTAGCGGCACCATCATTTTGTCGTTGCTCACAGGGTTACTGGTAGCGCTTACACTACTGGTGCTTGGCGTCAGGTATGCGATGGTGTTTGGGCTGTTTGCGTTTCTGCTGAACTTTATCCCACTCATTGGTCCTGTGGCCGCGACATTGTTACCGCTGCCAATTGTGCTCTTAAGCCCGGACCTTTCAATCACTGCAAAAATTCTGGCGGTGGCAATTCCAGCTGTGATCGAGTTCCTGATGGGCCAAATTGTCAGTCCCCGAGTCATTGGCAGATCTCTGGCTCTTCATCCAGTTACTGTGCTCCTTTTTCTCCTCTTCTTTCAGATGATCTGGGGTGTGGGTGGCGCTT
>AR_comb_assmDRAFT_11580846_pt1 | contig 10253 bp, 12 predicted proteins | sample ArasoioldDNA_FD_10543 | JGI IMG/M metagenome (IMG submission 10543) | reverse complement strand
CGTTTTTGGGAGTGACAAAAATACGGATTGCACCCTTAAATCTGCTATTTTTGCGCCACTCGTAAATTTCAAAATTCAGTATCATGAGTCAAGCTGGAAAAGCGTCAATCAAACGGGGAAAACCGTCGTATTTCATGGCCATTCTTGGCGTCACCATTGTTTTATGCCTGTTCGGAATAATCGGTCTTATAACTATTAATTCACGCAAGCTGATACAAAATCTTAAAGAAAGCGTGGAACTGCAGGTCTATCTGAAACCAAATATTAAGGACAGTGCACGAATCAACCTTCAGAACTATATAGCGTCGAAACCATACACCAAAAGCGTCAAGTATACAGATACCGAAGCAGCAAAAAAAGAATGGGCAAACACAGGTGGAGAAGATTTCAATGAGTTCATCGAAAATATGCTTTTGCCTGCCAGCATCAATTTTACTCTCAAGAGTCAATACGTGGACTCAACTTATATAAAGACTATCCAGGCTGACATAGCCCAAAATCCCAATGTAGATGAGGTAAGATTTCCAAACGCAGTGGTAGGATCCATGATGAAAAACTTCAGGAATATTGGAATTGGCCTGGCAATCGTCGCCGTTCTTATCGCGATAATGGTTATCGTTCTTATTGATAATACAATCCGGCTCGCTATGTTCAGCAACAGGTTCCTGATTAAAACAATGCAGATGGTGGGCGCCACGCGCTGGTTTATTGCCAAGCCACTTGATATGCGTGCTGTGCTAAATGGAGCAGTAAGCGGCGTCATAGCAACTGCAATAGTCTACCTGTTGTTGCTCCTCGCAGAAAACTTTTTCGATGGCTTTAAAAAGCTGCATGACACCAATATGATGGTGCTGCTAGCTATTGTTCTGATCTTGCTTGGAATAGGGATTACCGTTTTCAGCACTCATCGCAGTGTAATTAAATACTTGCGCATGAAGCTGGATGACCTTTATTGAGTTCATAATTTAGAGTTATGAGTTATGGATTACGACCCTGTTAAGCTAACTCGGAGCAATAACTCTAACTCTTAACTTTCACTTTTTCCCTATCTTGCAGCCCTCAATAAATTTTATGGCCGAAAAGAAACCTGCAGTTTCAAAAGACACTAAGTCGTATCCGCTTTTTGAAAAACAAAACTACCTCTGGATGCTTGGCGGAATCGTTATCATGGCCATTGGCTTTATTTTAATGGCTGGGGGTAAGAGCCAGGACCCCAATCAATTTCACCCGGATGAGGTTTACAGTACTACACGCATCACTATCGCTCCCATTTTAATTCTCGCTGGTCTTGTACTTGAAATCTTCGCAATTTTCAGAAAACCAAAAGGTGAAAAAGCCTGAATTTGAACTCGTAGATGGACGTTATCCAATCAATTATTATTGCAATTGTAGAAGGGCTCACAGAATTCCTGCCGATTTCTTCCACTGGGCACATGATAATTGCGGAAAAGTTGTTGGGGATCCAGGACACGGAGTTCACGAAATTATTTACCGTGGCCATTCAATTGGGAGCCATTCTTTCCGTTATAGTACTCTACTGGAAAAAATTTTTTTCGCCAATGACCCGCGGTGCCAAGGGGTGGTCGTTCTACGCCAAGCTGTTAGTGGCCGTTATTCCGGCGTTGTTTTTTGGCTTTCTGTTTTCAGAAAAAATCGACGCCTTACTTGAAAGCACCACCACGGTCATCATCACAATGATCCTTGGAGGAATTGTTTTACTTTTTATCGATGGTTACTTCAAGAATCCAACTGTTGGAGCTGAAGAAAAAATAAGCTTCAAACAAGCGTTTTTTATTGGCCTTTGGCAAGTCATTGCTATGATTCCTGGTGTTAGCAGGAGCGCTGCCTCGATTGTTGGTGGTATGCAACAAAAACTTACGCGAAAGTTAGCGGCGGAGTTTTCATTTTACCTCGCAGTGCCTACTATGGCGGCTGCAACCGGGTATAAACTGTTAAAAGGCTATAAAACATTTTCTCCTGATAATGTGAAGCTTCTCGCAATTGGTAATGCTGTAGCATTTATTGTTGCTTTGCTCGCTATAAAATTTTTTATTGGATTTGTGCAGAAGCACGGTTTTAAAATATTCGGTTATTACCGCATAATCGTGGGAATTATCTTGTTGCTGCTGATGATTACAGGTTATCTCCCGCGGTGATTCTGCCAGCATAAAGAATTTGTTGTGAGATAGCGAAGCATTAATTTCAGCGAGCCAAAACCACCATCATGGAAACAGCTTCGAAAAAGGTAGTCAACGGTTGGGCCATGTACGATTGGGCCAACTCAGCGTACAATCTCGTGATCACGTCCACAATTTTTCCTGCCTATTATCTCGGTATCACCGCTGCGTCAAGAGTAGGAGAAAAAGCCTACGTGTATTTCTTTGGGAGAAGATTTATCAATAGTGCGTTGCAGGATTATGCGCTAGCGGTTGTTTTTCTCATCGTGTCCGTTAGTTCGCCTATTCTCAGCTCCATCGCAGACTATAAGCGAAATAAAAAGAATTGGTTGAAGGGGTTTTGCTATTTGGGAGCAGGGGCCTGTATTGCGCTTTTCTTTTTTACAAAAAATAATATCGAGTACGGCATCATTGCATTTGCGTTGGCTGCATGGGGTTTCTGGAGTAGTCTTGTTTTTTATAATTCTTATTTGCCGGACATTGCTGCTCCCGAGGATCAGGACAGAATCAGCGCAAAGGGTTTTGCTTTGGGTTATATCGGCAGCGTATTGCTGCAAATAATCTGTTTTGTTATCATCCTGAAGCCTGCATGGTTTGGTCTTAACGAAGCTGATAAAACAATCGGTGCAAGACTATCGTTCTTGCTGACCGGGCTATGGTGGATTGGCTTCGCACAAATAACATTCCGACGCTTACCGGAACCTTCATTAGTGGAGCGCAAAGCGAAAAAGCATGTTTTAATGAATGGTTTTCATGAACTAAAACTTGTATGGGACCAACTGAAACAAATGCCCTCTTTACGACGATTTTTGCTGAGTTTTTTTCTTTACAGCATGGGAGTCCAGACTGTAATGCTGGTTGCGGCTGGATTTGGCAAAAAAGAAATATTTCCTGATCCTAAAGACGAACCAAAATTGCTGATCACCATTATTATTATTCAACTTGTAGCCATGGTCGGCGCATGGGTGATGAGCCGGCTGAGTAAAAGGATCGGAAACTGGTGGGTGCTTGCTATTGCGGTGGTAATATGGATTGGCGTTTGCGTCGGAGGCTATCTGGTGAAAACACAAATGACATTTTACGTGCTGGCAGCCATCGTTGGATTGGTAATGGGCGGAATTCAAAGTATGAGCCGTAGCACTTATAGCAAATTATTACCAGAAACGCGGGATACTACTTCTTTCTTTAGCTTCTACGACGTCACCGAAAAAATTGCTCTTGTTATTGGCATTTTTATATTTGGCTTTGTGGAAGAACGGAGCGGAAGCATGCGCAATAGTATTTTTGCTCTTGGAAGCTTCTTTATCGCGAGCATCCTGGCATTAATCTATACCAAACCGGCTTATGAGAAACGAATGGCAGAACTAAAGACATGACTTCTACAAAATGAAATTGTATTCCATCAATACGGGCTATTTCAAACTTGACGGCGGCGCTATGTTCGGTGTAGTTCCAAAAACAATCTGGAATAAAATCAACCCTGCGGATGAAAAGAATCTTTGCTCCTGGGCCCTGCGTTGTTTACTGATTGAGGACGGAAACAGGCTGATATTGGTTGACAATGGGAATGGCGACAAGCAAGATGCAAAATTTTTCAGCCATTACTATTTGCATGGTGACGATACACTTGATAAATCGTTAGCAAAATATGGCTTTCATCGCGACGACATTACAGATGTTTTCCTGACCCACCTTCATTTCGACCATTGTGGTGGCAGCATTGTGCGCAACGGTGATAAACTAGTTCCGGCTTTCAAAAATGCAAATTATTGGAGCAATACCCGCCATTGGGATTGGGCGGTTCATCCGAATGAAAGAGAAAAAGCGTCATTTCTTAAAGAAAATATATTGCCCATCGAAGAAAGCGGGCGATTGAAATTTATATTGCCAGGATCAGAATTTGATCCGAGAAAACTTAAGTCTTCATTTTTTTCAGAAACCATATCAATCCGCTTTGTTAACGGTCATACGGAAAGCATGATGCTGCCGCAAATCAATTACAATGGCAAAACCGTTGTTTTTATGGCGGACCTGCTGCCGTCTCATGGACATATTCCGATTCCATATGTGATGGCTTACGACATGTTCCCATTAACATCACTGAACGAAAAGAAAATGTTTCTGAAAGAGGCGATCGACAACGATTACATTCTCTTCTTTGAACACGATCCTCAATACGAATGCTGCACTCTGCAACAGACAGATCGGGGAATACGACAGAAAGACTTTTTCAAAATTGATGAAGTATAAAAAAGGACGGTTGTTAGCCGCCCTTCAATTTAAGAAGTGACGTGAGTGGATAGCGAATATTTTTACTGCTCATCATGTCTACCTTTACCTTACCTACCACGATGGGACTCTCCACGCGTACAGGTATTCGGTTTTGATCATCAGTAACCCAAACTGTCATTTTCTCACCGCCTTCGAAGATGGTTCCCTTAATGAGCAGCGGCTTGAATTTGATAGCCCTGAATTTTCCGTACTTAGTTTTTACTGTCTCCTTTCCCAGGTAGCGGACGTACATATTAAAGACTTCGTCATCGAGGAACATAGAGAAGGGTATTTTGTCGTTCACCTTGTATTTACTAAAGTCAATATTGCGGGAATAATATACAGCACTCAAAACATCCTGGACACAATCAGGAACTTTAAAGACACCATCGCTCGTTACGGCTGTGTTCGCACCGCGGTTGAAGGTTATGTTTTCATATTTTTTATATCCGCCTTCATCCACGTTCCTTATGAATTTTAATGGTTGCAATGAAGCCGTATCGACATACGTCTCATATTTATCCCTCACCTTATATATCCAATCATAGGACGGGTTTGTTTTTCCGATGCCCGAAATATGGTAGACAGGCCTATTATTTAATTTCTCCAGTGTGTTAGTAAAGACGGCCGTCCCGGCGTCAATATAAATTCCTGCAACAGCATAATAAACAGTATAAGAGAGCTCCTCCCCCGCAGAAAAAGCTGTATTCCTTATTCCGCAAAATTCATCCTGAGGAGCTTCAGCCTTAATAGCGAAAGCCGTGAATACAAATCCAAGAACGCCGAATAACCTAACTCCTTTCATTTCTGTTTTTGAATATTTTAATACTCGCTATTAGTAAACTGCCCGCTATTGCGGGTATTACCAGGTTTATCAGCCATATGGTTACCGTGGTTATGCTTATTCCTAAACTATTTGTACTGAATAGCTCGAGCAATTTCAAACTTATTTTTCCCCGTAGGCCCAATTCAGCAATGGCAAAAGTAGGAATGATGGACAGCACTAAAAAAATTACGCTCACTGACCCGAACGTTTGCCACCACCCTATATTTACCCCGAACAGATGGAATAACAGAAAATACTGCACAATAAACACAATATATCTGACTGCTGAAAGAGACAATAACTTTATTAGTAAAGTTGCACGAACATTCTTCAAAGAATTGACCAGCCAACCGTAGCGCTCGTTATTCCTCAACTTGTCAACCAAGGCACTAACAAAAGACAGTCGAAAATAAAGTAATGTTAAAATCACTAATGAAATCGCAACGCCATATTGTAACACTTGTAACCAGAGTGTGGAATCGAAGGTTTTGGCTACATCGGCCGTTTCAAACCGTCCTTTAATAAAAACCAAACCGACCGATCCGGCCAGGAGTGTAATAATGAGCTGGCTCATACTACTAACGATGGTCAGAGAAATCGCTCTTAGTCGATTTCCTTCGTCCATATACAAAACCCGGCCCAGGTACTCGCCGACCCGATTCGGTGTGTTTACAGAAAATGATACACCAGATAAAATGGCCTTAAACGATTTTAGAAAACTAATGGGTTGAATAGTCTGAATAGATATTTTCCATTTTTGCGCTTCAATCGACCAATTCACAAACATCAATAGAACAACAATTCCCAGGTTCCAGATCTTCGCACTTAGCATGGATTCTTTAATCCTTATCCACGAAACTTCGAGGTCAGGCTGATGCCGCACCTGGTTGTAAATAGAAATGGATAACCAGATAAACAATATTGGACCGAGAAAATAGTTGAGAAAGATTTTGATATTTTTGTCGAGCTTCATTAATCGGTAAAAATACAGTCCTCTTTGCAAAGGCCTTTTAAAATAATTCTCGGTGTTGATCCGGGCACTCTCATGATGGGTTATGGAATCATTGAAGTCCATGGCAATAGCAATATTGTCCTCAGAGAAATGAATGTTTTGAAACTTCCCGGTAAGAAAAATAATCACGAGCGGCTTCAGCTAATTCACCAAAAAATACTTTTGTTGATTGAAAAGCACCAACCCCACGAATTTGCCATTGAAGCTCCATTTTTTGGGAAGAATGTACAGAGCATGCTTAAACTTGGGAGAGCGCAGGGAGTTGCTATTGCCGCAGCAATGAGTGCAAATATCTCGGTGACAGAATATTCGCCAAAGAAGGTAAAGCAATCAATCACCGGTAATGGAAATGCAGACAAAGACCAGGTTTGGAAAATGCTTCGGAGGATTTTATTAATTGAACAGAGGCCTAAACACTACGACGCAACTGACGCCGTAGCCGTCGCCATCTGCCATCATTTTCAAAGGCACCCCATCAGTAAAACCAATGGCGTCAAAACTAAAGCGGCAAAGAAAACCAGTAGTTGGGAACAGTTCATAAAACAACACCCGCAGAGGCTGCACCGATGATATCACAGGTTTGCCAGAATCCTCTCTTGCGTCTGTTTTAGTGCTTCATCTGAAACCCTGGCCTTATGCTGCGTGAAGTTGAGGTCATTAGCGGAGTTGATCGGAATAAGATGAACATGCGCATGCGGAACCTCGAGCCCAATAACACTTATGCCGCACCGATCGCACTCAAACGATTTTTCAATAGCCTTTGCGATAGGCTGCGCAAATACAAGCATTTCCTGAAGATAATCCTTGGGTAGATCGAACAGATTATCAACTTCAATCTTAGGCACCACCAGCACGTGGCCCTCACGCAGGGGAAATATATCGAGGAAGGAAAAAAACTTTTCGTTCTCTATTATCTTATAACTCGGAATCTCTCCTGCAATGATCTTTGAAAAAATTGTCATACCGCCAACAAGTTTAGATTTAAGATTGAAGGTTCTCATTAATGCTCTCTGAACAGATTTGATCAATCTGTATTTCATAAACAAATCTAAATTGTTTCATAAACTAAAAAGTCCCTTTCGGGACTTTTATTCAGATCGAAATATCTTCTACCTTGAACTTTATCACTCCCGCCGGCGCCTGCACCTCGGCTGTTTCACCAACCTTTTTGCCCAGCAATCCTTTTCCTATCGGAGAAGTAATGGAAATTTTTCCTGCTTTGAGATCGGCCTCTTTTTCACTCACAATCTTGTATGTCATTTCTTTTTTTGTGTTCAAATTAATAACCTTCACTTTAGTTAAGATAGATACCTTGCTAGTATCGATAGTAGACTCATCAATTACTCTTGCATTTGCAATTTGACCCTCCAGTACGGCTATTTTAGCCTCCAACAAGCCCTGCGTTTCTTTAGCAGCGTCATACTCTGCGTTTTCCTTTAAGTCCCCTTTTTCCCTTGCTTCAGCAATAGCCCTTGACGCTGCAGGACGCTCAACTGCCTTCATGTGCTGAAGCTCGGCCTTCATCTGTTCTAACGTTTCTTTAGTTAAATACTGGATCCCTGACATGATCACCTCCTTAATTTTCGTTGTCCCCGTGCAAAAACAGAAAAAAATAACAACGCCCCAGTGGATGCTGAAGCGTTGCAATTATTATGAGCAAATATAGAAAAAATCCGAAAAAAATGGAAACCCGAATGCTAATTATCGGCGAACAATTTTTCAATCAAGACCTTAGCCATTTTATAAAAGGCCTCGTGGCTGTAGCCTGCAATATGTGGTGTAACAATCACATTAGGCTGATTTAACAGCCAATCCAGTTCTTCCTTTTCTTCCGCCGAATAAGTGTCTAATTTTTCGTTCTCTAGCACATCCAACGCTGCCCCCGCAATCCAATTATTTTTTAAAGCTGTTGTCAGATCTTTAAGCTTCACTATTTTACCTCTTGACGTATTCAAGAACCATGGTTTTTGTTTCAGAGAAGCGTAGAACCGCTCATCAGCCAAATGAAATGTTTCATCTGTTAAGGGAATGTGAAGAGATATCACATCTGAATAACGATAAATCTGTTCAGCACTCGCCTCCTTTATATAATCGCCACTAAATCCAAACTTGTATTTATCGTAGGCGAGTACCGTGACATTAAACGATCTTAATAACGAGGCAAAAGCACTTCCTGTATTGCCATACCCGATGATACCTACCGTTTTTCCATTTAACTCTGTTCCGCTATTTTCAAGTCTCAACCATTTTCCTAACTTTGTTTCCTGAAATGAAGATGAAATGCGGTTCATCAGATTTAGTAACAACCCCAATGTATGCTCAGCCACTGCATTCCGATTTCCTTCCGGGCTGCTTTCACATCGTACACCTTTACTCTTTGCAAAATCTACATCAATCAATTCCATACCACTGCCAAGTCTTCCTATCCATTGAAGAGAAGACGCCCTGTCGAGCATATTTTTATCAATTCTTATCCTGGTGGTTACAATTAAACCTTTTGCTGCTTCAACTTGTGCCAGTAACTCTTCATAGGTTATTTGGGGTTCATAAACGACTTCATAACCACGTTGCTGTAACTGGTCAATCAAATAAGGGTGTGCATTTGCTGTGATAATTGCTTTCATTCAGAATTAAGACGCCATTTTAAAGCTAAGTGCTGCAAAATCCTCGACCCTTAGCTGTTCTGCCCTTTTATTAAATATCGGTTCACTAAGGGTTTTTTCGTCAAAAAGTTTTTTAATCGCATTGCGCAAGGTCTTCCGGCGCTGGTTAAAGGCCGTCTTCACCAGAACGAAAAAATCGTTCTCTGATTTCATTGGCAGGCGTTCAATTTTGGGTGATAGTCTGATCACGGCGCTTTTAACCTTTGGAGCCGGTTGAAATGAATGCTCGCTGACCTCAAATAAGTATTCGACTGTAAAGAAGGCCTGGGTCAAAACGCTTGTCACACCGTACACTTTACTGCCCTCTTTGGCAGCGACGCGCTGCGCTACTTCTTTCTGGAACATGCCTATGACGTTATCGATAGCGTCCTTCCACTCCAGTATTTTAAAAAGAATTTGCGTAGAAATATTGTACGGAAAATTTCCTACTACGGTAAACTTTCCTTCGAAGGGCCTGGTCATATTCAAAAAATCCTGGTGAATGAGGTTTTCCTTTAACGCGGGATAGGTATTGAGCAAATACTGTATCTTCTCATCGTCAATCTCCACCGTTTTGAAACTGATGTTTGGGATCTCTAGTAGATATTTCGTCAAAGCTCCGCCTCCGGGACCGATTTCCAGCAACTGACTAAAAGAGTTCTTCTGCAGCGCCACAATAATTTTTTTAGACACGTTTTCGTCTTTTAGGAAATGTTGTCCAAGCGATTTCTTTAGGCTGTACATCACCACAAAAATAAAATGATTGCATCATCATTGACATTCAAAAAAAAACCCCTCTGGAAAGAGGGGATTTGGAATTAAATGAAATGCCTATTTGCTAAGCACAATTTTTTGCCTGAGCGTTTCTCCTCCTATTGATGCAACAACAACATACATTCCCCTTTGCATGGAAGATAGGTTGTCAACACTTATAACGTTAACACCTGGTTGCAGATCGGTTAATATTTTTCGAACTGTTTTACCCGACATATCATAAATATATAGGCTCATCAAATCATTTCTTGTCGTATTTACGGTTACCTGCATCATGTCCCGTACCGGATTTGGTGCGATTGCCATCGTTTTTATAAGAACTCCGAATGGAATACGAATAATTTTGCTATAGCTGATTCCTCCGCTTGTATTTTTCATTTTCAAACGGTAATACACAGCCGGTACAACAGCTGTACGGCTTAAGTCATCATAAGCGGTATAGCTTGCGAGTTGCTCCTTTTGCGCGTCGGCATCCCTGTGATGAACCACATCGAAATGCCTTCCATCAAAACTGCGTTCGACATCGAAATAAGAAACATCTTTATTCTGGG
>AR_comb_assmDRAFT_10445194_pt1 | contig 10253 bp, 10 predicted proteins | sample ArasoioldDNA_FD_10543 | JGI IMG/M metagenome (IMG submission 10543) | reverse complement strand
AAAGTGAAAAGCCGGAAGCAGGCCATCGCCATCGGGCTGTCGGAAGCGCGTCGATCCGGTGCCAAGGTTCCGGCCAAGAAGAAGAAATCCTAGCTTGGATAGGAGCCCACCCTTCCGAGTCAGCCAGCTCACATTAAACCGAGGCTCATCATGACCGCGCGCATTCGTCCCTTGGTGCTGATCGCACTGCTCGCGACAACTGCGGCCGTGCGAGCGGGCGAGATCATACTTTTCGAGGACGTCGACTTTCACGGTAACAGTATGCGAGTCAACTCCGAAGTGACGAGCCTGGACGGCACCGGAATGAACGATCGCGTGCAATCGGCGATCGTCCGTGACGGTGTGTGGGAAGTCTGCCGCGATGCGAATTTCAACGGTGGATGCATCCAGTTGCCGCCGGGGCGATATCCGCGCATGGACAGCAACTTCGTTCGTAATATCTCATCATTACGTGAAGTGGGCGACGCCAGGTACGGCAGCGCGGCCCCTGCGCCCTATCCTCCGCCGGGGTACGCGGCGCCCGCGTACCCGCCTCAGGCGTATGCCGCGCCGGCGCAAGGGTATGCCGCGCCGGCGCAAGGTCGTCGCTATCCGCAGGCCGTGCTCTACGAGGGCCACGATTTCGAAGGTCGCGCATTCCCGATCGGCGGCGATGTCGTGCGCAATCTCGATCGCACCGGATTCAATGATCGCGCTGGCTCGCTCAGGGTGCAAAGCGGCTATTGGGTATTCTGCAGCGACGCCAACTTCGAGGGCGAATGTCGCACGTTCGGACCCGGCGAGTACCCTAACCTGCCGCGCGAACTGGACCGGCGCATTTCATCCGGGCGCCAGATTTCGAGCGCGTACCCGTATTCCGGACCGCCGCAGTGGGACAGGCACTAGACTGGCTGTACCGAGTCACTGCCGTGCGATCGCGCGCGGCAGGCGAAGTTCGATCGAGTTCTCGACCAAATCGTATTGACAATGCACCGCGCTCTCGGCCGCGAGTGTGAGCACATCGTCGAACCCCAGCTTCGCATAGACGAGCGGAACGGCGATTGATGCTGGCTGTGCCGGTGGAATCGCGCGCGACGTCAGCGTCACCCACTCGCCGCTGGATCCAGCATCGACGTGGATATCCAGCGCGCTCTCTCGAACGTCGACCAATGTAAGCAACGAAGCTACGATCAGCTCACTGGACGTCGCCCTGGCTACGACGACCGATCGCTCACGGGCGCCAACCGAGATCTCTGTTCCGATGCCGCGCAGCATCCAGTCGTCCCCCGCGAGTTTCAGGCAGGCGTCCAGCACGTCGCCCAGTGGCGCCGTGGCGTTGGAGTCCGGCCGCAGCCATTCGATCGTCGCCCGGTAGGTTGCCGCCGCTACCTTCGTTTGCACCGGCACCCGGCTCAAGTGCGACGACAGATCGGCGCCGGTCCTTCCCCCTTGCAGCATCTGCACGCAAAGTTCCGCGTTGAATTGCAGCGTCTGCAGCTCGCCCATCATCGCGTGCCGAAGACCGGAGGCGAGCTTTCGCAACAGGATGTAGCGGATGGCATCCGCGGCACGGCGCGGGGAGGCATCGCTCGCGTTCGGCGATGTTGCGACGCTGCTCGATCCCGACATGCTCGGCTCCTTTCCCGCAACCATCCGCGCTCGAGCGCGGCGCCGCATCATTTTTAACCGAAAATGCTCACCGAGCCACGAGTTTTGGATGCACGCGCCGCAAGCGAGAGTGGGCGCGTTCTGATAATCGCATCGATGCGCCATCCCTGCCGCGCGCTCGACTCGTCATCGCGCACCAACTTGTCCCAGCCGTCCACACCTCTTGATAATCAGCCACTTCGCGATCATGATTCAGCTCGCGCCTAGAGCATCGTTTGCATGCGCGGGCGCGTCCATGGGAGGGCGGGATGGGATATTTGCAGCGACTTGGTTTCGTTGTATTGCTCGCCGTGGCCTTGCCGGTGCGGTCCGCGCTGTTACCGAATCTCAGCGACCAATGGTGGGTTCCCACCGAATCGGGGTGGGGTGCCGCGATCCTGCACCAAGGCAATACACTGTTCGTGGATCTGTTCGTCTACGACGCCAACAGCAATCCGCAATGGTTCACTTCGACGGCGGTGCTCCAGGGCCAGCTTAGCGGTGGAGACTATCTTTTCAGCGGCGACCTTCTCGCGACCACCGGGGCTTACTTCGGTCTCGAGGCGTTTCTGCCCAACGGCGTTACGCGCCAGAAAGTCGGAACGCTAACCCTGGACGTTCTGACGCCGACGACCGCAAAGCTCACGTATTCGGTGAACGGCGTGACAGTCAACAAGACACTGGCGCGCCAATTTCTTCAAACCATGGATGTGTCCGGCAGCTACTTCGGAGGTTTCGTCTTCAGCGCGAGCGGTTGCACCCCGCCGGCTCTTGAGGGAGCGGCAAGCCAACTGGCGACGCTGCAGATCGGCAAGACGGGATCGGCAATATCGATCTTCGCGCCGGGCATCAGCGGCGGCAGTTGCAACTACAGCGGCACCTCCCAGCAGGACGGCCATCTCGGGACCATCACAGGTACTTTCTCGTGCGCCAACGGCGATCACGGGCCGTTCACCTTGAGCGAAATCGAGGTCAACCGCTCCGGGATTTCCGGCCAGTTCACCGGCCAAAGCCAGGCCTGCAACAAGCTGCAGGGCCAATTCGGCGGCGTGCGCACGACGCTCGGCCCGTAGCCGAGCGCTGCCGCTATTTGCCGGGCGGCATCGGCGCCGGTACCTGGTTGGCTATCGGCCTGATCGACCTGAGGTACGCGAAAATCGCCTTCAAGTCCGGGTCGGTCAGCGATGCCATTGAAGCGATCGGCATCGGCGGAAGAATGGGCCGTCCGACGCCGAGGTGCTTGCCCGTGCGCATCGACTGAATGAATTGGTCCGCGGTCCAGCCGCCCAATCCGGTGCCCTTGTCGGGGGTGAGGTTGGCTGCGAAGCTGATCCCCCATGGCCCCGCCCACGCCGTGAAATCGCCATTGGTCATCGCGATCCATTTGTCGGGCGACAGCATGCCGGGAGCGACGGGCGCTACCTGCACGCTCGCGGGGTGACCGGAAAGCAGGCGCGCGGGATCCGGCTGCGGTCCCTGCGGCGTCATCAGTTTCGGCGAATGGCAGTCGTTGCAGCCGCCCAGCGCGACCAGGTATTGGCCGCGCTTGACGGCAGCCTTGTCCTGCGCATCGACGGCCGGCGCGTGTGCTCCGATCGAGGCGAGCACGGCGAGCACGGCGAGTCTCTGAATGTTTTTCACGGCCCCTCCCTGGCGAAATGGCGCGTAGTGTAGCCATGCACTTGCATGTCTACAAGCGTGGGGTCGAACCTAGGCCCCTCAGCGTCGCGAACGCACTGCAGCAAGACGCGCGCGCAGCGCCGGCGATCGCAGCGAACGCTCATAATCCGTACGCGACTTTCCCGCCTTGCGATCGCCGCCTGCGATCCGGTCGATCTGGACCTTCATGGAGCGCACGACTTCGGGTTCGCAGGCGCGTATCGCGGCCACGTACTCATCGACCTTGGCCGCGAGCGTCTTTTTGGCCACCAGCTCGGTGAGAAAGCCGATGCGGAGCATTTCGTCGGCGTCGATGGTCTGTGCGGTGAGAAAGAGGCGCTTGGCCTGCGCTGCGCCGAGCAGCGCGACGTAGCGGCGCAGGCCACCGGGATAGTAATGCAGGCCGAAGCGTGCCGATGGCATGAACATGCGCGAGCCGCTCACGCCGATGCGAAAGTCGCAGCACAGAGCGAGATCGGTAGCGCCCCCATAGACGCTTCCGTTGAGCGCGCAGAGCGTCGGGAGGGGAAAGCGCTCGACCGCATCGAGCATGTCCTCGAAGCCCCGGTCGAGCCGGTCCGCGATGGCATCGACGGTGTAGCCCGAGCTGAATGTGCGACTGCCGCTGCCGGTGATCACCAGCGCGCGCATGCCGCGTGTGTCGAGCACAGTCTCGAGGTGCGCGCGCAACACGGGTAGATCGTCGGGGTCGATGCGATTGTGCTCGGCCGGCCGCGCCAGCCGCAGGGTCGCGACATCGCCGTCGATCCGCAATGTAGGCGCGCCATCGATGGGGCCGCTGCGTCGCGCGGGTGTCACGTTGCGTGGCACGGCAGCGCCGGGTCGATGCAAATCATGCACGCCATACGTGCGCTTGCGAGCAGATTCATCTCTCGTGATGGGGAGGGTGACATGCCGCGCAAGATTACAACCGTTGGCGGTTTTGACAAAGCAAACGGGCGCCCGTAGGCGCCCGTTCATCTTGAATCGAGCGATGCCCTAAACGCGGCGGCGGTACTCGCCCGTGCGCGTGTCGATCTCGATCTTGTCGCCGGTGGCTACGAACAGCGGGACCTGCACATCGAGGCCGCTGGCGAGCTTGGCCGGCTTCAACACCTTGCCCGAGGTGTCGCCGCGAACGGCCGGCTCGGTGTAGGTGATCTCGCGTACGACCGACGTCGGCAACTCGACCGAAATCGGCTTGCCGTCGTACAGCGTCAGCTCGCACTCGAGGCCGTCCTCGAGATAATGGTGCGAGTCGCCGATGTTCTCGCGCTCGACCTCGATCTGGTTGTACTCGTGATCCATGAACACGTACATCGGATCCTGGAAATACGAATACGTCACTTCCCTGCGCTCGAGCTGCACGACATCGAATTTCTCGTCGGCGCGATAGACGGTCTCGGTGCCCGACCCCGAAAGCAGGTTCTTGAGCTTCATCTTCACTACCGATGCGTTGCGGCCGGACTTGTTGAACTCGGCCTTCTGCACGACCATCGGATCCTTGCCGATCATGATCACGTTGCCGGCGCGAACTTCCTGTGCGGTTTTCATGGCTTGCCTGCTAGGTATGCACTAAGTGCAGTGAATGTGTGAAATCAGTTGCGTTAGTTTGCAATTCTGGGAAACCCGCAATCATACCACTTTAGCAACGAACTCGACCAGTCGGGTCGCCAGGTCGGCGTGCGTAGCCAGCTCCGAGGCCCAGCGCCGGGCATGCTCACTCAGCGCTGGTAGCGATCCTTCCATGGCGGCCCATGCCGCGGTGACCGCGGTGCAGTCAGCCAGGTTCCACGCCTTTGCAAATGCGCGGTTCGCGGCCGAGGCCTGGACGGGCAATCCTTGGCTGTAGCGCGCGAGAAATGCGTCCAGCTTGACGAGGTGGGATCCGCCGGCTTGCGCGTACGCATGCCACGTCATCGGCTGGCCCGCCCACAGCGCGCGCACGAACGAATCCTCGCCGCGCACAACATTGAAGTGGCACGTCCAGAGCAGTCGATCATAGGTGTCCTGCGAACAAAAGCGGGCTCGCGACAGCATGAGCTGGCCGCGCCGGTGGGTGGTGCCCGGCGCTCGCAGCGACGCGCCCGACCAGGCATCGATCTCACGCTCCGAGACGCCTTCCGCGACGATGCACGACACCGGCGTGCTCGCGTCCGACCACGCGTCGAGCAACGACTTCAGCGCCGGCGTGGGATAGCAGAACAGCGACACCAACAGCGAATTGGGGTCGGGCGGTGCGATGCCAAGAGAAAGCCAGAGCGCGATGCGCGACGATGCGTCGGCGACGAACGCGTCGCGCGCGGCAAGCAGCATGCGCTCGCGAATCAGCCCACCGCTCCTCGCCGTGAAGCCTGGGAAATAGAAATAGCGCGTCAGCGGCCGGCGCGGCTGCGGTGAGGCCAGACCGTGGTGGTCGTCGATCCACGATTCAGGCGAAAGGTATTCGAGATTGATCCATGCGGGCGGCGTCGGCTGCGCCTGCATCGCATCGAGATACGCTGGCGGCAAGCCGCAGCCGAAGGCTTCGACGATGGCGTCGCCGGTTGCGTGCGCCGCATCGGCGTGCCAGGGGCCGGTCGCTCCGTTCCAGTCCGCGAGCTCGACGCCCGCGGTGCCGTCCGGAGCCATGCGCAGCGCGCGTGCGCGATCGTCGACGTACAGCCGCGGCGTGATCGCATGCTCGGCCGCGAGCTGGCGCGCCAGGCGCAGCGCAACGCCAATGTCACCATAGTTGTCGACGACCGAGCAGAAGATGTCCCAGCGCTTCAAGAGATCCGCCTTGTGCGACGAGGGTGCGCATTATCGCGCGCCGGCCGGCAAACCGCGTATCCGGTTGACCGTTGCCGGCGATTCCCCTCAGACTTCCGCCATCATGCCTGCGCTCGCTGCAGAATCATCCGCCGCACCCGCCGCCGTGGCAGACCTTGTCGTCGATATCGTCTCCGACGTCGTTTGTCCATGGTGCTACATCGGCAAGCACAAGCTCGAAGTGGCGCTCGTGTCGTTGCGCGAGAGCGCGCCACAGATCACGATCCTCGAGCGCTGGCACCCGTTTCAGCTCAACCCCGACATGCCGCGCGCCGGCATCCCGCGCGTCGACTACGTCGAGGCGAAGTTCGGCAGCAAGGCGCGCGTGGCCGAGGTCAAGGCTCGCCTGCTTGCAGCCGGCGCCGAAGTTGGCATCGCGTTCGATTTTGACGCCATCGTCCGTCAGCCCAATACGCTCGACGCGCACCGGCTGATCGCGTGGGGACAGCAGCAGGGCGATGCCGCCGCAGCGGACGCGCTGGTCGAGGCGCTGTTCCGGGGGTTTTTCGTCGAAGGCGAACGCCTCGACGATCGTGAATCGCTCGCGGCGCTCGCCTCGAGCGCAGGCTTCGCGGCGGAACAGGTGCGCCTGTTGCTCGGCTCCGATGCGCTGCGCGCCGAAGTCGAAGCCGAGGACCGCGAGGCGCGCGACAGCGGCATCAGCGGCGTGCCTTTTTTCATTTTCAACGGCAGGACCGCGGTGTCGGGCGCGCACGATCCGCCGACGCTCCTCGAAGCCATCGCCGCCGCGCGCGGCTAGCAAATGACAGCGCAGGCCGAACTGCAGGGCCCCTTCGCGGCGCTGCGCAGCGGGTTCGACCGCGAGCGCGATCCTTCGCTCGCGGTGCGTCGCGATCGCCTGCGCCGTCTCGCCGCGCTCACGCAGGAACACGAAGACGAGATCGTCGCCGCGATCGCCGCCGACTTCGGCACGCGCTCGTCGCAGGAGACGCGGCTCGCCGAATTGTTCATGGTCGACGTGGGCATCCGGCACGCGCGACGGAATTTAGCGCGCTGGATGGCGCCGCGGCGCGTGCCGACCCCGCTTTACCTGCGACCCGGGGTGAGCCGCATCGTGCGCCAGCCGGTCGGCGTGATCGGCATCATCAGTCCCTGGAACTATCCGTTTCAGCTGGCGATGCTTCCGGCGGTTGCCGCACTGGCCGCGGGCAACCGCGTTCTGCTCAAGCCCAGCGAACTGACCGCGCGCACCTCGGCGCTCATCGCGGGATTGGTCGCCCGCTACTTCCATGATGACGAGTTCGCGGTGGTCAATGGGGGCCCGGAGATGGGACACGCCTTCGCCGAGCTACCGCTGGATCATCTGTTTTTCACCGGATCCACCGCGGTCGGGCGCAAGATCGCGATGGCTGCGGCGGACAACCTCACGCCAGTGACCCTCGAGCTCGGCGGTAAGTCTCCCGCGCTGGTGCATGCCGGCGCCGACCTGGCGATGACGGCGTCGCGCCTCGCAGCGGGCAAGCTGCTCAACGCCGGCCAGACGTGCATCGCACCCGACTACGTGCTCGCTCCGGCCGGACGTATCGACGAGCTCGCGAAGGCGATCGCGGCGAACGTGCGCGCGATGTATCCGACGCTCGCGCGCAACGGCGACTATACGAGCATCGTCAGTGAGCGGCATCACGCGCGACTGGCTCACCTGATCGACGACGCCAAGCGAAAGGGCGCGCGCGTCATCAGCGTCAATCCAGGTGATGAAGTCCTCGACCTGACGCGCAAGCTGGCGCCGACGCTCCTGCTCGACGTGAACGTGGACATGGCGGTGATGCAGGAAGAGATTTTCGGGCCGATCCTCCCGATCGAGGCCTACGCCACGCTCGACGACGCGATCACCACCATCAATTCGCGTCCGCGTCCGCTGGCGCTGTACGCGTTCGGCGGCGACCGCGCGGCGCGCCAGCGCGTGCTCGCGCAGACCATCGCCGGCGGCGTGACCCTCGACGACACGCTCTGGCATTTCTGCAACGAAGACCTGCCCTTTGGCGGCGTCGGCATGTCGGGCATGGGCGCGTATCACGGCGAGCGCGGATTCATCACCTTCACGCACGAGAAGCCGGTGTTCGCGCAGCCTCGAATCGCGCTTACCTGGATGCTGAACCCGCCGTATGGCAAGCGCTTCGAGGCGATGCTCAGGCTGCTGCGCAAGATCGCGTAACGGTCAGGCGCGGTCGAGGATGTCGCGTGCCTTGAGCATCACTGGGCGGTCGACCATCTTGCCGTCGATGGCGACCGCCGCATGTCCGGCGTCGACCGCGGCCATTACGCGGCGCGCCCAATCGATTTCCTCGGCGGTGGGAGCGAACGCGCGATGCGTATGCTCGAGCTGGCGCGGATGGATGCACAGCTTGGCACCGAAGCCGCACGCACGTGCGAATGCGAGGTCGGCGTCGAGCTGCGCGGGATTGTCGATCGCCGCCGTCACGCCCGCGATCGGCGAAGCGATTCCCGCGATGCGCGAAGCGAGCGCCATGCGCGACGCCGGATAGAGCAAGCCGCGCTCATCGCCGGAAAGCCCGACATCGACCGCGTAATCGAGGGTTCCGAACGCCAGCCGCTGCACGCCCGGCGCCGATGCGACTGCATCGACGTCGACGACGCCGCGCGCGGTCTCGATGATGGGGATCACGAAGCCATCGGCCGACAGCGCAGCGACGCAACGCGCGATGTCCTGGGCGCGCTCGGCTTTGGGGAGCATCACGGCGCCGATGCCACAGCCGCGCACGAAAGCCAGGTCGTCGTCGAACCAGGAGGTCGCGGCGTCGTTGATGCGGACGATCAGGTTTGCCGACGATGCAGAATTGCCCTTGCACCAGGTATCGATATGCCCGCGCGCAGCGGCTTTCGCGTTCGGTGCGACTGCATCCTCGAGATCGACGATGACGGCGCCGGCACCGGCAGCGACCGCCTTCGCGAATCGGTCGGGGCGGTCGCCGGGAACGAACAGGTAACTCACGGGCAGGCGCGGTCGGCTCATGCGCGCGGCTCGGTTGTCAGATCGCCTCGTCGGCGTGCAGCTTCGCGATGGCATCGGCCGAGTAGCCGAGACTCGCGAGGATGGCGTCGGTGTGCGCACCCAATGCCGGAACGCCGCGCGAGGGTGGCGGATCGTCTGGCCACGCGCCGGGCGGCAGCAGCGCCGGGATCCTGCCGGCGGGCGAGTCGACCTCGGTCCAGCGCCGCCGCGCGCGCAGCTGCGGATGCGCCCATACCGCCTTCATGTCGTTGACCTGCGCGTTGGCGATCTGCGCGTCGTCGAGGCGCGCGACCACCTGCTCGGCGGTCAACATCGAGAATTCCTTCACGATCAGCGCGCGCAGCTCTTCGCGCGCGGCGCTTCGTCGCGAGTTGTTCGAGAACCGCTCGTCGGTCGCGAGCGAAGGCTGCAGGAGCACTTTCGCGCAAAACGCAGCCCACTCGCGTTCGTTCTGCAAGCCCAGCATCACGGTCTTGCCATCGCCCGAAGGAAACGGGCCATACGGATAGATCGTCGCGTGGCTTGCGCCGGTGCGCGCCGGCGGCGGCGCGCCGTGGTAGGCGTAGTACAACGGATAGCTCATCCATTCCACCAGCGACTCGAGCATCGAGATGTCGAGATGCGCGCCGCGCCCCGTGCGTCCGCGCTCGAGCAGCGCCGCGAGAATGTTGCTGTACGCGTACATGCCCGCGGCGATGTCGGCGATCGACAATCCCGCTTTCGCCGGCTCGTGCTCGCTGCCGGTGACCGAGAGGAAGCCGGCCTCGCTCTGGATCATGAGGTCGTAGGCCTTCTTGTCGCGATACGGGCCGTCTTCGCCATAGCCGGAAATGTCGCACACGATGAGCGACGGCTTCGCGGCGGAAAGCGTCGCGTACGAAAGCCCGAGCCGCGCCGCGGCGCCGGGTGCGAGGTTTTGCACCACCACATCGGCGTGATCCAGGATCAGCCGCTTGAGGATCGCCTGTGCCTCCGGATGCTTGACGTCGAGCGTCAGGCTTTCCTTGGCGCGGTTGGTCCATACGAAGTGCGACGCGAGGCCGCCGACGCGTTCGTCGTACGCGCGCGCGAAATCGCCCACGCCGGGACGCTCGACCTTGATGACGCGCGCGCCGAGATCGGCGAGCTGGCGCGTCGCGAACGGCGCGGCGATCGCGTGCTC
>AR_comb_assmDRAFT_10033742_pt1 | contig 10253 bp, 9 predicted proteins | sample ArasoioldDNA_FD_10543 | JGI IMG/M metagenome (IMG submission 10543) | reverse complement strand
GCCGCCGTTGCCGCGGCTCGCGCCGCACTCGACGGGCCCTGGGGCAAGATGTCGGCTCGTGAGCGGGGCAGGTTAGTCAGCCGGCTCGCCGACCGTCTGATGGAGCGCGCCGACGAGGTCGCGCGCCTCGAGACGATTCACAACGGTAAGCCGATCTCCGAATCACGCCAGATTGAAATCCCCGCGGCGGCGGAGTGCTTCGAGTACTACGCGGGCTGGGCCGACAAGGTGATGGGGGAGACCATCCCCGTCAAGGGCAACCACCTCACTTACACACTGCGCGAGCCGATCGGCGTCGTCGCGGCGATCGTGCCGTGGAACTTTCCGTTGTTGCTGGCCGCGTGGAAAGTGGCGCCGGCGCTGGCGTGCGGCAACAGCGTGATTCTCAAACCGGCCAGCCAGACGCCGTTGACTGCAATCGCCCTCGGCGAGATTGCAATCGAGGTGGGCCTGCCGCCCGGCGTACTAAACGTGATTACCGGCTCTGGGGCGACCGTCGGTCAGGCGCTCGTCGAGCATCCGGGCATCGACAAGGTCGCGTTTACAGGCGATACGTCGACTGGCAAGGCAATCATGCGGAGCGCGGCCGAGACGGTGAAGACGATCACCCTCGAGCTCGGTGGGAAGTCGCCGAACATCGTGCTGGCCGACGCCGATCTGGACGCGGCGCTTCGCGGCGTAGCGATTGGCATCTTCTACGGCAAAGGCGAGGTGTGTGCGGCCGGCTCTCGGCTGCTCGTCGATCGATCGATCAAGAACGAGTTCATCGACAAACTTGCAGCACGGACGAAAAAGATGGCGCCGGGCGATCCGCTCGACCCTAAAACCCGGTTCGGATCGGTGTCGTCGAAGAAGCAGATGGAAACGGTGCTGCGCTACATCGATTCGGGCAAGGCCGAAGGGGCGACTCTCGTCGCCGGCGGGGAACGCGCCGACATTGGCACGGGCAAAGGCTACTTCGTCCAGCCGACCGTCTTTGCCGATGTCAAACCGGAGATGACGATCTCGCGTGAAGAGATCTTTGGTCCGGTGCTCGCCGCGATCGAGTTCGCCGATCTCGATGAAGCCATTGCCAAAGCCAACGATACGCCGTATGGCCTTGCTGCCGGCGTCTGGACTCGCGACATCAAGAAGGCGCACTACGTCGCTCGCAAGCTCCAGGCTGGTACGGTCTGGATCAACACCTACAACGTCTACGACACGGCGGCGCCGTTCGGTGGTTACAAGCAGAGTGGCTTCGGACGCGAGATGAGCGCGCATGCCCTGCAGCACTACACGCAGATCAAGAGCGTGTGGGTGGATCTGAATCTGTAACCGGGTTTCGGGCGCTACTTTCCCGTGAACTTCGGCTTCCGCTTTTCCAGGAACGCGGTTGTGCCTTCCTGCTTGTCCTCGGACTCATAACAAATCGCCTGCGCCAGGGTTTCGATCAGGAGCCCTGAGTCGAGGTCGACTCGCGACGATGCGTTGAGCGCCACTTTGGCTAGTCGAGCGGCGAGCGGGCCCTGACGCAGGATCTTCTTGGCCAATTCGCGCGCCCGCACCTGCAGCTGGCCGACCGGCGTCACGATGGTTACGAGGCCGATTGCGAGTGCCTGCTTGGCGTCGACGATTTCGCCCGTCAGCACGAGATGCTTCGCCCAACCGAGCCCGACAACGCGCGGCAAACGCTGCGTGCCGCCGGCCGCGGGGATGATTCCCAGCGCGAGCTCAGGCTGCCCGAACTTCGCGCTTTCCGAGGCGACGCGGATGTCGCACGCCAGTGCCAGCTCGCAGCCACCGCCGAGGGCGTAGCCGTTGATTGCGGCAATCGTCGGCCGTGGGAACCGTTCGACCGCCGTGCAGAGCGACGACGCGATTGCCGCCAGACCCTCCGTACGAGTACGCGTGCGAATGTCGCCAATGTCGGACCCCGACACAAACGAGGACTCGCCAGCGCCTGTGACGATTAGTACGCCGGCGTCGTCGTTGACGGCGAGCGCGGAGAGCGCGTGCAGCGCCTCGTCGACCGTCTCGCGATTGAGTGCGTTCCTGATCTCCGGCCGATCGATCGTCAGCGTGGCGATCGATTCATCGATGTCGACTTTGATGTGAGCGTAGGCGGAACTCATAGGCTTTTGTGCTCTCCACGAGTGGTCACCATCCATGCTTCTCCCCGACGGCAATCACGTCGTCGAGCACCTTCATCGCGTCGTCGATATCGTCTTCGTTGTTGTAGAAGTGAGGCGCCATGCGGATGCCGGCGCCGGGCCGATAGTCGATGATGATGTCGCGCCGGAGCAGGTCCTTCGACACGGCCTCGGCGTGAGGGACATCGAGGATGACCGCCCCGCCTCGCTCGCCGTCCTCGAGCGGCGTGTTCAGGACATAACCGGCTCGAACGGCGTGATCGATGATGCGGCGCGTTAGTCGCAGCGACTTCTCTCGAATTGCGGCGACGCCAATGTCCCCGACAATCTCATAGCCGGCGCGAACGGCGTAGAGCGCCGGGATATTGGGTGTGCCACTCTGAAAGCGCTCAGCGCCCTCGGCGTAAACGATCGGTCCGGTCTTGAAGGCGAAGGGCTCGGCATGGCCGGCCCAGCCAACGAGGGTGGGCTCGAGCGTGCGCGCAAGATCCGGGCGCACGTAGAGGTATCCTGCACCAGGTCCGCCGCACAGCCACTTCACAGAGCCGCCTACAGCAAAGTCCGCCCCGAGCGACGCGATGTCGAGTGGCACCGTGCCAGCGGCCTGATAGACGTCGAGGATCACGTGGGCGCCGACGCGATGCGCCTTCTCGATGACGGCGCGTGCGTCTTGAATGTACGAGCTCCGGAAGAGCACGAGCGACAGCGGGACGAGCACCGTACGCTCGTCGATGGCGTCGAGGAGCTTGCCAAGATCGTTCTTGATCGATCCGCCTGGCTCGACGTAGACGATCTCCGCGCCGTAGCGCGCGAACCCCTCGAAGAGATACATGTTGGTGGGAAACTCCAGCTCGGTGAGCACGATCTTTCGCCGCTGCCCGTCGTAGCGAAAGCACGAGGCAACGATCCCCATCGCCACCGTGACGTTCTGATGCATCGTGATCGTGCCCGGAGCGACGCCGAGGATCGGCGCGAGCAGATCGCCAGTCCTGCGGCCCAACTCCCACCAGCCTTCGTGCCAGGCTCGAACCCCTCGCCGGCTCCAGGTGTCGGCGTACTCCTGCAGGCTGTCAGCTGCCCGGCGCGGCATCGCACCGAGCGAGTGGCTCACTAGATAGGTGCAGTCTTCGACGGTTGGAAACTCCTGCCGCCAGCTCGCGAGCGCGTCAGCGGACAACGATGTGACCTTTCAGATTGGTGTTGTCGGGGTCGTTGTGGTCGTGAAAGCCGCACGTGCGAACGACGTTGAGGTTGCCGGTCTCTCGACTCTGTCCCTGGCCGAGCACGCCGACCTGGTTGATGGCCGGGCAGTCCTGATGATCGGGGTGGTCGTCGGACGCCATGTCGTGAGGGCGCGCCGCGTTGTTGACGAACAGGACCCGTGTGCCGGGAGGGACAGTGAGCTCTTTAGGTGCGATGACGCCGGCCGACGAGATCGTGAAGACGTAGGGATTGGTCGCCGGCGGCGGAGAAGGCGTCGTCACGCCACCGCCCCCGCCGCATGCCGCCAGTTCGAGGCCACACGTTGCCAGAACTGCAGTGACTGCCCGCGAACCCATCACAGGCAGCCATTATCGCAGGTTTAGTTGCTGTTACCGGATCACGATGCTGCCGCGCAAGCTGGCGTTCGAGTCGTTGAGGTGATCGTGAACCCCGCACGTCCTCGACGTCGTGAGCGCGTTGGTCTGTCCGCTTTGGCCGGGCCCGAGCGTCGGCAGGGCGTTGATCGGCGGGCAGTCGGTATGCGCCGGGTGCGGATCAGACGCCATCTGGTGCGGCGTGTTGTGATTGTTGACGAACCTGACACTCTCACCGTTGTTGATGGTGACGCTCGACGGCGTCAGCACGCCGTTGGCGTCGATCGTCATCGTTGCGCCAACCGGTCCAGGACCGCCGGTTCCGCCGCCCGGATTCGATGACGGCGCCGTACTGCTGCCGCCGCAGGCCGCAGCCAGCGACAAGCCAACCACGATGCCGGCAAGCTTCCAAATGTATGTGTACCTCACGACGGTGTCTCCTCCATGCAGGTCAGGCGTTGGGCAGGGTGCTTCTAAAAGACGCTTCAAAAGAATTTCCTCGAGATGTTGAAACCGAGGTACCAGTTATCGCTGTCGAATCCGCCGCGCGCGATCTGCGCCATGGTGGTGCCCCAGCCGTCGGAAAAGTTGATCTGGAACGAGTGGCCGCCGGCTCGCATCTCGACGGCAAAGCTGCCGTACATGATCCCCGGGTCGTAGCCAAAACGTGGGGCCATCTCCGCCACGAGATACAGGTTCGGCCGGATCCGGACCCTGCCGCCGAGACCGATGATGAACGTGTCGTTATCGTCGACGAGCTCGCTCGGCAATATGTTCGTGTTGTTGATCCACACCGGTTGCGCGTACACGGCGCCGTGGACACCGAGCTTCCTGGAGATGACGGCTCCAAGCGCTGGCGAGTAGCTCTCCTGGAAGTTGTTCATGCCTTCAATCGTGGCAATCGCGTCGATTCCGAAGGGCATCTTTCCGCCTTGTCGGAACAGCTGATGCTGCCCAAAGAACTCGATCGTCTTGTCGCTGGTGCGATGGACACCTAATTGAGTCCCGCTGAAAATCCCGAAACGATATTCGAGGCCTATCTGCGCGCCGCCGTCCGTGCCGAAACCGTCGGCGAGCAGGTCGCCGAAGTTTCCCTGGCCGAGGGGGCGTGTAAAGCGATGCGTGACGCGGAATGCGCTTGCATACTTCGGCATGCGCAGCGTCGTCGGAAGGCCGATGAGGGTAAAGTCTGGCTCGCTCGGGTCGACGGCACGATCGCTCGGCGCTGATGTAGTCTGCTGCGCCGCGGCTGGAGCCTGGTCGTTGGCCCCTTGCGCCTGCCCGGCGGTTGCCGCGGCGGCATAGCCCAAAACAACGAATGTCGCTGTGAGTACGGTCCTCGTCATGTAATCTTCGCCTCAGTTGTTGGGAGCGCCGTTCTCGATCCACCGGCGAATCACGGTGATTTGCCCAGGGGTCAGGTAGGGAGGTCCGTTGCGCGGCATCCGCAACTGGACGATGTCGCTCCGGCCCTCGAGTTTGTGAATCAGGTAACTGGCGTCGGGATCGCCCGGTACGACCAACACCGCCCCAGGCTTCTCGCGGCTGTTGACGCCCACCAGCGCCGTGTAGGGGTCGTCCTGTAGATTGAGCGGCGTGCCCCCTTGCGGTCGGTGACAGTTCACGCAAGCTGTTCGACCGGCGAGGTCCGTTGTCTGAAAGATCTCGGTGCGGATGCTCGAGAACGTAGGCGCCAGATTCGGCGAGGGGGCCACAAGGTCACTAAGCTTTTCATCGCAGCCGGCGATCCCGAAGACCGCCGCGCACAGCGCACACGCGAGCATCGCTCGCACACCTCGAGAATGTGTCATCGCGCAGTTTCCCCTCCCAGAGTCGTGTGGTTCGCAAGCGCGGTGCCGATAGCGGGCTGGGGACAATGCGCAGAAACTGGCGTAGTGCGTCCTCGATCCTTACGAGTGACGAATCCAGTTACGCATCACGTAAGTGTGTGCATCGTCTAGCTGATGCGGTGTTTTGCCAGGTAGTAGCTAAGGGCTCGCTGCGTCAGCCCCATCGTTTCGGCAGCGTCTTTCTTCACGCCGTTGGCGCTCTCGAGCGCGCGTCGTACGGTCTCACGTTCGGTCCAGTCGAGATTCTGTCTGAGATTGAGTGATGGCAGCCCCACTGCCGGCGCGGTGCTGACGCTGAGGATGCGCACGGCATCCGGCCCAATGATGGGTGTCGGCGACAGTACGACGGCGCGTTCCATCGTGTTCTCGAGCTCGCGTACGTTGCCTGGCCAGTCCGATGCCTGCAGCGCCTGCAGGACGCCAGGCGCGATGCCGTCGATACGTTTGCCGGCGCGCTGCGCGTGCTTCTGCATGAAGTGTTCAACGAGTACAGGAATGTCCTCGCGACGCTCTCGCAACGGCGGAATGTGAACCGGGATCACGTGGAGGCGATAGTAGAGGTCCTCCTGAAATCGCCCATCAGCGACCATCTGCCGCAAGTCGCGATTGGTCGCCGCGATCACGCGGACGTCAACTTTCTGTGTGCGCTCCGAGCCGAGCGACTCGAACTCTCGCTCTTGGATGACCCGCAGCAGTTTCGACTGCAGCGTCGGACTCATCGTGCCGATCTCGTCGAGGAAGATTGTGCCGCCATCGGCAAGCGCAAACTTGCCGCGCTTGCTCGTCGTCGCTCCGGTAAACGCGCCCCGCACGTGCCCGAAGAGCTCCGATTCGAGCAATGTTTCCGGGATTGCGGCGCAGTTCACTTTGATGAGCGGCATTTCGCGCTGGGCGCTGTGATAGTGGATGGCGCGTGCGACCATCTCCTTGCCCGTGCCGGTCTCGCCCATGATGAGCACAGTGCTCCGTGACTTGGCGACGACCTCCGCCGTCCGGATCACTTCTTCCATCCGCCGGCTGCGTCCGACGAGACCGTAGTGATTGAAGTCGGCGTCGCGCTCGCTGATGAGATATCGATGCTCGGTCCGCAGCCGCTGATGGTCGAGGGCGCGACTGGCAACCACCAGCAATTCGTCGACCTCGAACGGCTTCTGGAGGTAGTCGAACGCCCCGAGCTTCATCGCTTCGATGGCGCTTTCGACCGTCGCATGTGCGGTCATCATCACGATCTGCGGCCGCTCGGCGGCGCCGGAGGCGTGGAGTTCGCGGATCAAATCGAGCCCCGTCAGATCCGGCATCAGGTTGTCGATGACCAGCAAGTCGAACATGCGCTGTGACAGCAGCCGCTGCGCCTCGCGTGCGCTCGTTGTCGCCAGGACCTCGTGCCGATCTTCACGCAGGGCCGCGGCCAGAGCGTTGAGGATCTTTGTTTCGTCGTCTACCAGCAGAATGGAGCCGGGCATATGTGCAAGTCTGAATTCTGAAGTCTGAAGCTGATGTGGCGTTCAGACCTTGTCGTTCAGCTCAATCCTCACTTCCGTCCCGTACCCCTGGCGGCTGGCAACGCCGATCGTTCCGCCGAGGCCTTCGACGATGTTTTTTGAGATCGCGAGGCCGAGTCCGGTGCCCGTTCGCCTGGTAGTGAAGTAGGGATCGAAGACGCGGCTCAGATCGTCGCTTGCAATGCCCGTGCCCTGGTCGCGGACCTCGATGGCCACTCGGCCCGGGCTCTGCCGCCGGGTGCGCAGCCGGATAGGATCCTTGCCGTTCGGCGCCTCCGACCGTGCCGCGACGGCGTGCCGGGCGTTGGTCAGGATGTTCACGAGCGCCAGCCGCAGCCGCTCCGCGTCGGTGACGACCGTCGTGATCGCCGGGTCGAGTTCGAGCCGGATGGAGATGGCCGGGCCGTCCGAGTCGGCGGCTCGAGCGGCGTCTTCGCAGAGCGCGTTCAGATCGGTCGGAGCCAGCTCGAACTTGATCGGCTTGGCGAAGTCCAGCACCTCCGACACCAGCCGGTTGAGCCGCGCGGTCTCTTCGTCGATGTCGGTAACGGCGGCGCGTAGCTCCTCGGACGTCACGGTCGGCGATCGCAATCGCCGCAACGCCGTTTTGATGATCATCAGGGGGTTGCGGATCTCGTGCGCCACGACAGTCGACAGCCGGCCGAGCGACGACAACCGCTCGCGCTGACCAGCTTCGCGCTGGAAGCGCGCAATCGAGTCGGTCATCGTGTTGAAGGTCGTCGCCAGGAGGCGCGCATCCTCGTCCTCCCACGCCGCTCCTCCGGGGGGCGCGGCAATGCGGCGCGTCAAGTCACCCGTTGCCGCCATCTCGCGCATCGTTGCTGTAATGGCGCCGAGTGGTCGGGTCACCGTCCTGGCGATGGCGTAGCTCAGAAGAGTCGCCGCGAGGACGGCGACGACCGCGATGATGCTCAAGCGTCCGTGCAGCGGATTGAGAAACCCAAGGCGTTGGGTGCGCGACCGCAGGATCACGACCGTCGCATCAGCGCCCGAGGTCTGCGTGACGTTGCTCGCTCCGTCTGACGTCGCCGGCGAGAGGCCGGTTGTGAGCCTGCGGGTCTTGGCAATGTAGTCTTCGGCTCCCACGAGCACACTCTGGCGAAGGTCGGAGCTCACGAGAAGGGGCACAAGTGCCGGCCACACCTCCTGCGGCAGTGTCGACGCTTGAATCGAGCCATCGATGCCGAAGGCGATGTCGCTGTTGGTAAGCGAGCGAAATCGATTTGCCGCACCGCTGTCGAGACTGACGCCGACACTCAACGTCCCGAGGATTTCCGGATGCTGAGGATCGATCCAGATCGGGACGGTCACGACCTGGAGGATGCCGCCCGGGTGCGGCCAGAACGAGCTCGATTCACGGCCGAGCGCTGCCGCCTTGACGCCCGGCAGCGCGTCGTAGGATCCGGTCGAGGCGCTGGCCGACGTGATCTGGGCGAGCATGCGGCCGTCGCGGCCGGTGACGCTCAACAGATCAGCCGAGAGCTGCCGTTGATACTCTTCAGCGAGACCCTGCACGGTCTTCGGATCGTTGGTATCGACGGCAGCCTTCAGGCGTGGCAGGTCGGCGATGAGTCGCGCCTCGCGCGTAAAGTGGTCAACGAGGACGTGGCGGTACTCCTCGATGATCGTGCCAGCTTCGTCCAGTCCGCGCCGGAGTTCGTCCTCGGCCTGGCGGGTCACGGCGACGTTGACGTTGTAGATCGCAATTGCAATCGCCCCGACCGCGAGCAATGCACTGCCGAAAAAGATTCGGTTGGTAAGCGAGCGAAAGATGCTCATGACAGTCAGCGTCGGCCGAGCGCGAAGTTCGTCTCGACGTCGCCTCCTGCCTCGGGAACCATGACGCGGCGCGACTCGCTCGGCGCCGATTCGTTCCACGCAATCACCGTGTAGGTGCCCGGCGGGACGTTATCAAGCCGATATCGACCTTCGTCGTCCGTCACCGCAAAGTGGCGGTGGGCAAACACGAGGATGAAGGCGCTCATGTGCGAGTGGATGTCGCAAAAGACTCGCACGATTCCCGGCCGGTCGAACCTGATGGACTTCGAGCGCCCGGTGGCGTAGCGGCCGAGATCGAATGGCTTCGCCGACGACAGCGAGAAGACGTTGTGGTAGGTCTGGTCGTTGTTTGGGAAGTCGACCGTCGTCCCCGCGACGATCGCGAGCACGTGCGGGTCAAAGGCCTCGTTACGTTGATCGAGCTTGGCGCGGGGTTCGTCCCGCTGATCGAACGCCGCCCGAGGTGCGGTTTCGAGATAGACCACGCTTCGCCGGCGATCCGTCGCATCGTGTGATCGCGGCATGGCGACGTCGCCGACTCTGGGCCGGGGAGCCAGATCGGCCGGCGGCTGCCGCAGTTCGACGCGGCCACGGATGGTGGCGTTGGCCGGATCGCGGCTGACTGCCGAAGGAAGACTCGCACTGGCGGCCGACCACAGGGCGAGTGCAACGGCGACGCGCGCGAGGGGCAGCCGGTCAGTCATCAAAACCAATAGGCGATCTGGCCGGAGCAATAGGTGCGATGGTGCACCCGTCCGCCCTTGCGATCGTTGTACTGCACGGCCACGCGCGCCATGAGGTTGCGCTGAAGGTAATAGCCGGCGTCCACTTCGACGCGCGTCACGTTGGCATCCCACGTCGGCGACAGGTGCGGGGCAACGTCGACGCGCGAGAATGTCAGTCGATCCGCGCGGCCCGACACCATAATCCTCGGCGTGAGGCGGTAGCGCCCTTCAACAAAAACACCCAGTGAATCGGCGTCGAGTGTCGACGCCGGCAGTGCCAACGGAACGTTGATGCGGCTCCACACCAGCTCGCTGCGCACCAGCCAGTAGCCGCGCGAGTATTCCGCGTCAGCACCCAAAGCGGTTTGTGCCTGGGAGCCGCCAGAGCCGGCCAGCACTTGATTGATGTAGCGATCGAAGAAGTCGCCCCGGGCCGCCGAAGTACCGACGATCAACCCTGCGATGGGATGGTAGGCGAATCGGCCGGACACTTGCTTCCCGCCGTTGTTGTCAGACAGCCGCGGATCCGCCAGCGTTCCGGTCGTGACGCTTCCCGTGACGTCGAACGCCCGGCCGTCCCAATGGGCCTGAATGCCGGTGTCCCAGCGGAAAGCCGAGATGAGCGGCACTCCCGGCCCGGGCTCGGGCGATCCAATGGGATACGTCGTTC
>AR_comb_assmDRAFT_10182620_pt1 | contig 10259 bp, 8 predicted proteins | sample ArasoioldDNA_FD_10543 | JGI IMG/M metagenome (IMG submission 10543) | reverse complement strand
CGACTCTGAAGGCCGTGACAGCGCAGTCCCTAAACCGGGCCCGGAGCGGTACCGATGGGCGGCGGCACCGTTTCGTCTCCAGCGGTCACTCGGTTTCGTTGCCGAACCGATGCTTTACCGGCCTACGGCGAGCCCCAGCCGACGCCGCACCGTCAGCCCTCCCGCGGAGGGCCCGGTTTTCCACGGCCTGAAGCGGAGCGTCGAGCCGACCGCTTTGCTCCGGCAGCACCGACTGGCGCCCCGCCTTTGCCGGAACAACGACGTTGGCTGGCCAGGGTCTTCCTTACCTTCCCACAAACAGCGGCGCCTTGCGCCCCAGACTGGATAGCCCCTCGTACGCATCCTGCGTCGCAAAGATCTCATCGAGGTGCGAGAGCTCCAGTTCGAGACCTTGTTCGATCGGCACCGTCGTGCTCTGGTCGACGAGCTCGGCGGCGAGCCGTAGTGCTATCGGGGCCTTCGAGGCGATGCGTTTCACCGCCTTGGCCACACGAGCGTCCGAAGACGGGGTATCGGCACTGAGCAGCGCGTCGACGCTGTTCGTGTCGAAGAACTCCGCGATGGCTCGATGGCTCTCGGGGACGGCGATCGAGCGTGTGCCTCCGGATGGTCCACGTGCGATGACCACCTCGGCGATCGTCGCGTCCAGCTGCTCGTACGGCACGACTCGGTCGACGAGGCCGATGGTGCGCGCCTCTTCGGCGCCGACGGTCTGGCCCGAGAGCACCAGCCACTTCGCGATGCCTGTGCCGACGCGCCGTGGCGTTCGCTGCGTTCCACCGAGCCCTGGGTAGATGCCGATGCCAGTCTCTGGAAAGGCGAGGGAAGCCTTGGGCGTCGCGACGATTGCGTGGCAGGCCAGCGCGAGCTCGACGCCGCCACCAAGCGCAAGACCATGGACGCGCGCAACGACAGGCTTCGAGCTTGTCTCGATGGCGCGGAGCAGTGCCTGGGCACGTCGAGTGAATGCTGCAATCTTGCCGATCGTCCCGGCCTCGATGTGCCGGACGAAATAGCGAATGTCCGCGCCGGCGATGAAAGCCTTACCGCTGCCCGCGATCACGATGCCCTTGACGGCCGGATCAGCAGCCGCGGTGCTGAAGGCCTCTTCGAGTTGCGAAATCACGTCCTCGTTGATGGCATTCATCGCGTCGGGACGGTTGATCGTCAGCGTCGCGATCCCATCGGTTTCTTCGGAACGCACGAGCGCAAAACGGAACGGCCGCCCCTTGGCGGCCTGACGGTCGAGCGGCGACGGCATCGGCATGCTCCAGCGCACAGCGAAGCCGGCGACGAGATCCCGCGCTCGGCTGATGCCGTAGTGGTTCATCAACTCGAACGGCCCACGACGCCATCGCAGGCCCACGCGCGCGCCAATGTCGGTGTCCTCGATCGTCCCGACGCCCTCGTCGACGAGGGCTGCAGCGACATAGCAGGCCGCCGCGGTCAGCCGATCGCCAACCGTCGCGAACAAGCTCTCGTCAGGAGTGCCGGCGATCTCCCACGGCTGACCGGATTCAGTCTGGCTGCGGAGACGCGCCGGGGATTCGTAGAGCGGCCCGAACGCGCGCCCGAGCGTTGTCGCTGCATGAAAGGCGATGGGGACGCCGGTGACGTTCATGAGCTCGAACGGTCCCATGCCGATGCCGAATGCCTTCTTTGCGGCCTCGTCGATCGTGATCGGCGTCGCCATGCCCTCTTCGAGCATCCTGATCGCTTCGGTCAGCCATGGCAGGAAGAACCGGTTGACGATGAACCCGTACGAATCGCTCGAGGCGATGGGCGTCTTGCCCAGGGCTTCCTGCAGCCGCCAGGCGCGGCGGACAGCGGCGGCATCGGTCGCCCGTCCGGCCACGACTTCGACCAGGCGGTTCTTCGCTGGATGATAGAAGTAGTGCAGTCCGATGACGCGCTCCGGATACTTCGTTGCGGCTGCCAGATCGGTCACGGCGTATGACGACGTGTTGGTGGCGAGAATCGTGTCACGCCGGCACACGTCGTCGAGGCGGCGGAAGACGTCCTTCTTGATCTCGAGATTCTCGAACACGGCCTCGACGACGAGATCGACGCCGGCCAGATCATCGAACTGCGACGTGCCGCTCACGCGTCCGAGGATGGCGGAGACGTCCGCCGCGGCGAAGATGCCGCGCGCGACGCCGTCCTCGAGCGTCTTCTTGATGATGCTCAGCCCACGCGCCACCTTATCATCGTCGAGGTCGACGAGTGTGACGGCGAAACCCTCCGTGGCCATCTTCTGCGCGATGCCGCTGCCCATATTGCCGGCGCCGACGACGGCGAGACGTTCGAACGGACGCTCAGGTGTTGTGTGCTGAGGTGTAGAAGTCGTAGACATTGTCGTTGGGATGGCCTGTCAGGTCCGCGGCAAACAAGCGATCGTAACTCAATTGTGTATATGATCGAGCCGCATGACTGACGCACCGATCCGTCTCATTGCGACGTCGTCGCAGACGGTCGGCCCGTTCTTTCACTTCGGACTGGCCGACGACCCGGCGCTCGGCTGCCTCGCTCGCGCCGACACTCCCGGCGAGCGGATACGAGTGACGGTTCGCGTTCTCGACGGTGACGGGCAGCCGGTCCCGGATGCGCTCGTCGAGCTGTGGCAGGCCAACGCGGCTGGCCTGTACGTCCGGCCCGATGATCCCAGGAATATCTTGAAGCCAGCAGGCTTCTGCGGCTTTGGCCGTCTGCCGACCGACAAGGAAGGGACGTGCGTATTCGAGACGATCCGCCCGGGACCCGTCGCAGACGCGGGTGGTCAGTCGCAGGCATCGCACGCCAACGTGTGCCTGCTCGCGCGTGGCTTACTTCGACAGATCTATACCCGGTTCTACTTTGCCGGCGATCCCATGATCGCGTCCGACGCCGTTCTTGCCGAGGTGCCGGCGGCGCGCCGGCAGACGCTTCTTGCGTCGAGCACGGGATCAGGCGACTGGCTTTTCGAGATCCGTCTTCAGGGTGAGGGCGAGACCGTCTTCTTCGATTTGTAGACGCGGATCAAGCGGATCAGGCGGATGACACGGATCCCACGAATGACACGGAAGCAAGTTCAAAACGCCGTTTCGCGACGGACTCGAGGCGGTCAGCGCGCGCCATGTCATCACGCTTGATCGACAGCCTGGCGACGACGGCCGCGCTGGCGGAGGTGTTCTCGGATCGGTCGATCCTGCAAGCGATGCTCGACTTCGAAGCGGCACTGGCGCGGGCCGAAGCCTCCGCAGGCATGATTCCGGCGCGAGCCGCTCAGGCGATTGCAACAGCCGCGACCGCCGACAGCTTTGACGCCGCAGACATTGCGCGCGGGGCGCGCGATTCGGGGACCGTTTCTATTCCGTTCCTGAAGATGCTGACGGCGCGTGTGCAGGCGACGGACCCATCGAGCGCGCGTTTCGTGCATTTCGGCGCGACGAGTCAGGACGTGGCCGACACTGCGATGGTCCTGACCGTTCGGCGCGCTCGCACGGTGCTGGCGGCTGACCACGAGCGGCTCACGCGCATCCTTCGGGACTTGTCCGATCGTCATGCGCACACGGTGATGCTCGGGCGCACGTTGCTTCAGCCGGCACCACCGATCACGTTCGGCCTCAAAGTCGCGGGATGGGCCGCAGCGTTGGCACGAAGCTGGACGCGGTTCGAGCGCGCGTGTGACGAGGCAGAAATCCTGCAATTTGGCGGCGCGTCCGGCACGCTTGCCGCGCTTGGCGATCGCGGACTGAGCGTGGCAGAACGGCTTGCCGACGAATTGGCGTTGCGAGTCCCGAAGGCGCCCTGGCATACGGAACGGGATCGTCTGGCCGCTGTCGTCACCGGTGCGGGGATCTACACTGGCGCTCTCGGCAAAGTGGCACGCGATGTCTCGCTGCTGATGCAGGACGAAGTCGGAGAGGTCAGTGAGCGCGGGGGCGGGTCCTCGACGATGCCGCACAAACGCAACCCGTCGAGCTGCGCCGTCACGCTGGCTGCGGCGTCGAGGATGCCCTCGCTCGTCGGTGCGTTCCTGAACACGATGGTGCAGGAGCACGAGCGCGCCGTCGGCGGTTGGCACGCTGAGTGGCCGACGATTGCCGCGGTGCTCCAGACCACCGGCTCAGCGCTCGCCGGAATGGTTGACGCGATTGGCGGCCTCACCGTCGATCCACAACGCATGCGTACGAATATCGAGCGGACGAACGGCTCCATCTTCGCGGAGCGCGTGATGATGCTCTTGACGCCCGGCATCGGCAAGGAGACGGCGAACAGCCTGGTGAGCGACGCGCTGGCGCGCAGCCGCGAGACTGGCAAGCCGTTCCGTGAAGTCTTGCTGGCGATGCCCGATGTGACGCATGTGATTCCGCGCGCCGTTCTCGAGCGAATCGACGTGCCGGACGATTACCTCGGGGCCGCTGACGTGCTGCGCGTGCGCCTCCTCGACAGCGCCGCCGCGCCGCTGCCGCGAGCACCACAGGCCTGAGCTATGCCCACCATCACGCTCGGCAATCAATCCTGCTATTTCCGTCTGGACGGCGCGCCCGATCGACCTGTGCTCGCCTTGTCCCATTCCCTCGGCCTCGATCACGGCATGTGGGACGCGCAGGCGGCCGACCTGCTGCCGTATTTCCAGGTTCTTCGCTACGACACGAGAGGTCACGGGGCGTCGAGCGTACCAGCCGGCGACTATTCAATCGCCGCTCTTGCGCGCGACGTTCTGGCGCTGACCAACGCCCTCGGCATCGAGCAGTTTGCTTTCTGCGGTCTGTCGCTCGGCGGAATGATCGGTCAGTGGCTCGCGGCCGAGGCTCGGCAACGTCTGACGCACCTCGTGCTCGCGAATACCACGTCACGGCTCACCGATCCGCAGCCGATGGAAGCTCGCCGGCGGGCGGTTCTCGAAGGCGGGATGAAGGCGATCGAAAACCTCGTGATGGGCCGGTTCTTCTCGCCATCGGTCGTGACCTCCGGTTCACCTCAGGTCGAGTCCGCACGGCGAACGCTCCTCTCGACCAATCCGGTAGGCTACGCGGGATGCTGCGCGGCGATTCGCGACATGGATCAGACGGCGTTGCTCGCGCGTATTCGTGTGCCGACGCTCATCATCAGCGGCGATCTCGACGCCGGCATGCCCTGGGACGGTCACGGGGCCATTCTCTCGCGCGACATCGAAGGCTCGCGCCTGGTACGTCTGCCGGCCGCGCACATTTCGAACCTCGAGTGTCCCCGATCGTTCAGTGCTGCACTGCTCGACTTCCTGGTGCCGGCCACGCCAGGTTCCAGAGATGCCGGCATGGCGACAAGGCGAGCGGTCCTTGGCGACGCCTGGGTCGATCGTGCCGTTAGCCGAACGACCGACTTCACTCGCGACTTCCAGGACCTCATCACGTCGTATGCGTGGGGCACGATCTGGACGCGTCCGGGACTCGACCGCCGAACCCGTCGCCTGCTCGTATTGACGGCCACGGCAGCGCTCGGACGATGGGAGGAGTTCCGCCTCCATGTGCGCACTGGCCTGGCGCACGAGCTCGAGCCGTGCGATTTGCGCGAGGTCCTGCTGCAGCTCGCCGTCTATGCAGGAGTGCCAGCCGCGAACGCTGCCTTCCATGTCGCCTCGGAAGTGCTCGAGCAGAAGCCGGACTGATATTCCAGAGTCCACAGCACCTGAGCACGTCGTCTCTGGTATACGATTGCCCTTCAGTTCCACCGAGACTGAGAGGATCCATGCGTGCCACTCTAGCCACGTTGATTGTCTTGACGATGTGTGCGTCGGCGCCTGCGGCGCAGACGAAGCCGTCGAAGACGCTCGACATCTATTTGTCGGATACCGAGGGAGGGAAGGCGGCCCTCTTTGTCTCGCCTTCCGGTGAGACGGTGCTCGTAGACACGGGGAACCCGGCTGCCCGCGATACGGATCGCATCATGGCGATGCTCGCGGACGCCGGCGTCAAGGAGCTCGACTACGTCATCCTCACGCACTATCACGTCGACCACGTCGGCGGATTGCAGGAGCTGGCCAAGCGCGTCCCCATCAAGCACTACATCGACCACGGGCCAAGCGTCGAGGAGCGCGAGCAGGTGCAGGGCTTCCAGGCCGCGTACGCCGAGCTCTACGCCAAGGCGAAACACACCGTGGCCAAGCCCGGCGACAAGCTGCCCGTGGCCGGCCTCGACTGGCGAATTGTGTCGTCCGCAGGTAAAGCGATCGCGACTGCGCTTCCCGGTGGCGGCAAGCCCAACCCGGCGTGCGCCGACTTCACGCCGCGTAACGAGAGCCCGACGGACGACAACGGACAGTCGGTGGGCAGCGTCATCACGTTCGGTAAATTCCGCGCGATCGACCTCGGCGATCTGCTGTGGAACAAAGAACGAGATTTCATGTGCCCGAACAACCTGATTGGAACGGTCGATCTCTACATCGCGTCGCATCACGGCATCGACGCGTCCGGATCGCCGGCGCTCGTACACGGCCTGCAGCCGCGCGTGGCCATCGAGCAGAACGGCACGCGGAAGGGCGGCACCTTGCAGACCAACAAGACGCTTTATTCGTCGCCCGGGTTCGAAGATCTCTGGCAGCTGCATTGGTCGTACAACGTGGGCACCGAATACAACCCGGCAGGGATTTTCATTGCCAATATCGATGAGCCTGCCGTGATTGCCACTGTACTGACGACGCCTCCCGGTGGCGGACGCGGCGGTGGAGCCGGTGCACCTGGTGGTACTCCGGCTGGTACTCCTGCTGGTACTCCTGGAGGGGCAGCAGCGCCGCCGGCGATGCCGGGCACTGCGAGCGCGCCCTCAGCGCCTGCAAGTGGCGCGGCGGCCGATCCTGCTGCCGGCGCGGCTCCTGCCGCCACGCCGATTGCGCCACCCGCTGGCGCTGCGCAGCCATCTGCTGCGGCGCCGGGACCACCGGCCCCGGGCGCGCCCGCCGCTCCGCCGCAGGGCGGAAGGCAAGGTGGTGGTGGAGGGGGCCGTGGCGGCCCTGGCGTACCCCACACCGGGCCGGCATTCCTGATCAAAGTGTCGGCTCAGGCCGACGGTTCGTTCACTGTGACCAACACGAGGAACGGCTTCAGCCGAACCTACAAGGCGCGATAGATGCCGCACACACCCGTTCTGGACTCGTTTCGTCTCACTGGCAAGATCGCGCTCGTTACCGGCGGCGCGCGGGGACTCGGATTGACGATGGCGACGGCGCTTGCCGAAGCCGGCGCCGACGTCGCCGTGACCGGACGTTCGATTGGCCCGGCTGAGGAATCGGCGAAGGCGATCGCTTCGGCCACCGGCCGCCGCGTGCGTGCGTTTGTTGCCGATGTCACGTCTGCCGCCGACGTCGAGCGCCTTCCATCAACGGTCGAATCCGAGCTCGGTCCTGTTGATATTCTGATCAACAACGCCGGCGTCAACATTCGCGGCACAGTCGATCAGCTCTCCGAGGCGGATTGGGACAGCGTGATCGACACCAACCTGAAGGGCCCATTCCTCTGTGCGCGCGCCTTCGGTCCCGGCATGGTCAAGCGTGGCTGGGGCCGCGTCGTCAACCTCGGTTCGATTCTTGGCGCGGTTGCGCTCGGCGGACGTGCGCCCTACGCCTCGTCCAAGGCAGGCGTGATCAATCTGACCAGGGTGCTGGCGCTCGAGTGGGCTGGTACCGGCGTGACGGCAAACTCGATCTGTCCCGGTCCGTTCGCCACCGAGATGAACCTGCCGCTGCTGAACGATCCGGTGAAGTATCAGGAGTTCGTCAAGAAGATCCCGATGGGCCGCTGGGGCGAGCTCGACGAGCTGGCCGGCGCGGTCGTGTTTCTCAGCTCGCCAGCGTCATCGTTCGTTACCGGTACCGCGCTGTTCGTAGACGGCGGCTGGACAGCGCAGTAAGAAAGTCTGAATTCTGAATTGTGAATTCTGAATGGAAGTACGACGTCTGAAGTCTGAAGAAAACCAGAAGCAGGAAGTAAAGGCTGATGTGGGCGTCTCGCCTTACTTCCTGTTCAAGCTTTACTTGTCTGGCGATGAGTAAGTGAATGAGTGCGGTCGCTCCAACTACCCGATTCCCACAGAGGCTGTCTTGGAGGTCGAGGAATCTGGTAGTTGGAAGCCGATTGTCGCCTGGCTGTCGGCGTCAAGAATTTCTTGGAGCTAGAAGTCGACGGATTGCCTAGTCGTCTCCAAGCTTTGGTACCCCGGCTGCGAACCAGACGCCGCCGGTATTGCGAATCAGAAGCACCGGGCTGGGGCAGACTGACGGCAGATCATTTAGCGTATCGACGATCCGAAAATCGCCGTTCCGTTCGAGCGGAACGCTAGCGGTGTTGTGCTGGACAAAAGGAGCGGCGGCTTCACAGATCAAAGTCGCGAAGACGCTTTGATTGGCGTTCGTCCCGATGCCGTTGCCGCTGGCCAGGAGCAGGCCACGCCCTTTCACTTTGACATGGCCGAGTGTATCGATATCGGCTCGGAGTTCACTGATCGTCCAGGGGCCGCCGCCGGGATTGATTCCTCTCACGATGTTCAGCCGTACGTTCGGGAACGTGCCATCCGGATTCACCGGGCCAACACCATTCGACGCCGGAATCACACCAATGCCGCCGTCGAATCTTGCGATGAAGTCACTCGTCTGCGCGCTGACCTGGCCGACCATTCCCAGGGCGATGAGAATCACTGCTGCTTGCTTCAACATTTTCTTTTACCTTTCACAATGCGACTTGACGGTTGCGCTGCGGAAATCGCAGACGCTTGCCCACGTTCTCTTAATCGTCGGGCACGCTCGAATATTCCGTGAGGACAGGCCACGAGATTCGCGACTGCTCCTCCGTTCAGTTGGTGCTGGGGGCCTTATAGAAGAAGTAATCGGCCGTATAGGGTACAAAGGCCTTGTGGCCGATGTCCGTCGGAATGTTGCAGCCCGTCGGGGGCGCCGACCCCCCGACGGTGTTCAACCGCTGGATAAACGTCGTTCGCGATAGCGTGTTGCCTCCGGTCGGTCCGACCTGTTTTCCAACCGTCTGCAACTTGACCCAGGGAATGGCGCCCGACCCGGTCGGGTCGGGGACGATAGCAACCGCTTTCGCCCACACAATGCTCGTATCCCGGGAGTCCTGCCACGAGACGCGTACGATGCTGCCGCCCTCATCAGGATTGGGGCTGGAGAAGTGGGTGATGAGTTGCTCGTCCTGGTCGCTGAACAACGTGGCCTCCGGCGTGAACAGCGTCCAGGCGACGCGCCCAAGGGAATCTACAGGCTGGCACGCGTAGTTCTGTGTGCCGACGCCGCGACCGAGGAGGAACGCCTCGTTCGGCGCATCCACCCGGAGGTCGGTCGGTACAGGTGGCGGTGTGACAACCTGGGCGTGAGCTGCGTATGGCAGCGCGAGCGTGAGAGCCATGACGAAAGCAGTGACGTAGTTCTTCATTACCATTTCCTTTTCTTGCATCTGACGTGGGACCTGAATGCTGCGCTGCGGGAATCGCAGACGCTTCCACACCTTCACCTAATCTGGGAGCACGCGCGAATATTCCCTGAGAACAGGCGACAAGGTTCGCGTGCCCGGTCCACGCCGTTCATACCAGTACCGCTTCTTCCTCTTCTCGAAGGCGCGTCCTTGCTGAAGGGCGGGACGGTTTCAGCTCGCTGTCCACCGCCATGCGGAGCGCGTCACGAGCGCGCGACAGCCTCGACATCACGGTTCCCATCGGGATCCCCATTACGTCAGCGAGCTCTCGGTACGACAGACCCTCGAGTTCGCGGAGCACGAGCAGTTGATGAAAACCATCCGGCAAAGTGCGCATGGCGCGAGCGATCAACGTGGCGTCATCGGTCTGCAGCAGCAATGCTTCCGGATCGGACGTTGGCCGAACGCTGCGGTGCTGCTCTTCGTCGAACGAGTCAGTCAGCGCCTCGAATCGGTGCCCGCGCCATCCACAACAGGTGTTGCGAACAATTCTGAGGAACCAGGCACGGCCATCGCCGCCAGTGAATGTGCGAAAGTATCGAAGGGCCCGCAACGACGCCTCCTGCACGACGTCTTCCGCATCCTGCTCATTGCGCATGAGCCAGCGCGCCAGCCGATAGGCGACGCCGAGATGGGGCAGGACGACCTCGTCAAAGCTCGCACCGATTGCGTGTGTCGTGGTGGGTCGCCAACGTTGGTTACTCATGGAGCGCGCCGAGGACTTGCTGGAGCCCCTGTTCGAGCGTGGGGTAGCGGAAGCGGAAGCCGATTCCGCGCAGTCTGATGTTTGAGAGCGCGGCGTCGGCTTGAATGTCGTGG
>AR_comb_assmDRAFT_10093752_pt1 | contig 10260 bp, 7 predicted proteins | sample ArasoioldDNA_FD_10543 | JGI IMG/M metagenome (IMG submission 10543) | reverse complement strand
GAGCGGCAACCGCGACAAGCCGCGCATCCTCGAGGCGTTCAACGAGCCGATCGACACGTGGTTGGACTTCTTCATGTTCACGATGTTCACCGATCGCGACGGCAAGTCGCAGCTGTTGTCGCTCTCGGAAAGCTCGCTGGATCCGCTGTCACGCACGACCCGGTTCATGCTGACCGAAGAAGCGCATCACATGTTCGTCGGCGAAACCGGGATCGGCCGCATCATCGAGCGCACCGCCGAGCTGATGAAGGAGGCGGGATTCTCAGAGGATGTCCGCCGGCTGGGCGGCATCGATCTGCCGACACTTCAGCGGCACATCAACCTCTGGTTTTCGCTCAGTCTCGACCTCCATGGCAACGAAATCTCGACCAACGCCGCAGCCTATTTCGCCAATGGCCTGAAGGGCCGGGCCGAAGAGGCCAAATGGGACGACCACCGCGTCGTCGAGTCGCAGTACCGACTCGAGACCGTGCGGGACGGCGGGGTCGTGCAGGTCGAGATTCCGATGCGCAACGCGATGAACGAAGTCCTGCGCGACTGGTACGTCGAGGACTGTCAGGCGGGCGTGGACCGGTGGAACAAGATTCTCGAGCGTCATGGTCTTTCGGATCGGCTGCGCCTGCCGGATCGCAAGTTCAATCGAGGCATCGGCCAGTTCGCCGGCTTCCATTTCGATCCGGATGGCCGGATGCTGAGCGACGAGGAGTGGGCGCGGCGCAACGGCGACTGGCTGCCGTCGCCGGCTGACAAGGCGTTCCTGCTCAGCATCATGGACGCGCCGATCTACGAGACCGGGCGATTCGCCAACTACATCGCGCCGCCGCAGCGCGGCGTCAAGGGCAAGCCGGTCAACTTCGAGTACGTCCGGACGGAGGCGTAGGACGACCGATGGCCAAAGTGGACGTCAGCGCGAGCGGCGGGCTCTGCCTGCTGACGCTCAACGAGCCGCCGGCCAATACCTACAGCTACGAGATGATGCGGGAGCTTGACGCCGCGCTTCTCGACGCGCGCATGAATCGATCCGTCCACGTCATCGTCGTCACGGGCGCCGGCGACAAGTTCTTCTGTGCGGGAGCGACGATCGGCATGTTGAAAGACGCCGATCCGGACTTCAAGTATTACTTCTGTCTTCACGCGAACGAAACACTCAACCGTTTCGAACAGACGCCGAAGCTCGTGATCGCCGCGTTGAACGGCCACACCGTCGGCGGCGGTCTGGAGGTCGCCATGGCCGCCGACCTGCGAATCGCGCGAAAAGACGCCGGCAAGATCGGGTTGCCCGAGGTGATGCTCGGTGTCCTGCCCGGCACCGGCGGCACCCAGCGCCTTGCCCGTCTCGTGGGCAAGGCGCGTGCGATTGATCTGATGGTCAGCGGGCGCCTGATGTCGATGGAGGACGCCGTGACGATCGGCCTCGTGACCGAGGTCTGGGATGACGCAAAGCTCGCCGGCCGGCCGTTTCTCGACGCGGTGCTCGACTACGCCCGCCAGTTCTGTCCGCCGCATCGCGCCAGCCTCGCCGTCGGCCGCATCAAGCGCGCTGTCCAGTCTGGTCCGGAGGCCGGCCTGGGCGAGGGGCTCGCGATCGAGCGCGAGCTGCAGCAGCTCCTCTTTCAGAGCGACGACGCGAAGGAAGGGATCGCGGCGAATCTCGAGAAGAGGAAAGCGAAGTTCACGGGGTCCTGAGGCCGGCATCCCGGGCGTATCACAGACCTTGCGGGCCAAAAGCAGACATGAAGGGCATGAAGTCCGTTAGTCGTTTCTCCGGGCTCCCCTTCATGATCTTCATGTCCTTCATGCCTTCATGTCATGCTTTTTGACACGCAACGCACCTCGATGACGTTCACGGAGACACCTGAATGGACCGGAAGCAGCTTCTGATCGGCGGCGAGTGGCGCGATGCCGAAGGCGGCAAGACGTTGCCGGTGATCAATCCGGCGACTGAGGAGGTCATTGCCGAGATTGGCGCGGCGTCGAAGTCGGACGTCGATGCCGCAGTCGCCGCCGCGCGCGCGGCGCTCACCGGACCCTGGGGCAAGCTGTCGGCGCGCGAGCGCGGGCGGCTCATCTGGCGCGTCGGCGAAAAGCTCGTCGAGCAGATCGATCAGGTCGCGCGGCTCGAAACGCTCCACAACGGCAAGCCGATCACGGAGTCGCGGCACATCGAGATTCCAATGGCCGCCGAGTGCCTGCAGTACTTCGCGGGCTGGGCGGACAAGATTCACGGCGAGACGGTGCCGGTCAAGGGCAATGCGCTCGTCTACACGACCCGTGAACCGCTGGGCGTCGTCGCGGCCATCGTGCCGTGGAACTTTCCGCTGCTGCTGGCGATGTGGAAAGTCGCGCCGGCGCTGGCGGCCGGCAACACCGTGATTCTCAAGCCGGCGAGTCAGACGCCGCTCACGGCGCTCGCCTTTGGCCAGATCGCGCTCGAGGCCGGCCTGCCGCCAGGCGTGCTCAACGTGATCACCGGCAGCGGCGCGAGCGTCGGCCAGGCGCTCGTCGAGCATCCCGGCATCGACAAGATTGCGTTCACCGGCGACACGTCAACCGGCCGCGGAGTCATGCGGACCGCTGCCGAGACGCTCAAGCACATCACGCTCGAGCTGGGCGGCAAGTCGCCGAACATCGTGTTTCCGGATGCCGATCTCGACGCGGCCTTGCGAGGCGCGACGGTCGGCATCTTCTACGGCAAGGGCGAAGTCTGCGCGGCGGGATCCCGATTGCTCGTAGACAAATCCATCAAGGATCAGTTCCTTGCCAAGGTGGCCGAGCGCACGAAGAAGATGGTGGCCGGCGATCCGCTGGACCCCAAGACCCGTCTCGGCGCGATTTCCTCGAAAGCTCAGCTCGAACGTGTCCTGAACTATGTCGAGATTGCCAAAAAAGAAGGCGCATCGCTCGTTGCCGGCGGGTCGCGCGCCGACATCGGGACCGGCAAGGGCTACTTCATGCAGCCGACGGTCTTTGTCGACGTAAAGCCGGACATGACGATCGCGCGTGAAGAGATCTTTGGTCCGGTGCTCGCGGCCATCGAGTTCGCCGACGTCGACGAGGCGATTGCGCGCGCCAACGACTCGATGTACGGCCTGGCGGCCGGCGTCTGGACGCGTGACGTCAAGAAGGCGCACTACGTGGCGTCGCGCCTGCAGGCGGGCACCGTCTGGGTCAACACGTACAACGTGTACGACGCGGCGGCCTCCTTTGGCGGCTACAAGCAGAGCGGCTTCGGGCGCGAGATGGGTCAACACGCGCTCGACTACTACACGCAGCTGAAGACAGTGTGGGTGGATCTGGGTTAGGTCGCCCAGTCCATAGGCCATAGGCCGAAGGCCGAGGGCCAAAGCAAAAGCTTCTGACGTTAGCCTTTGCTAAACTGCAATCCGCGCATGGATCCCCTTCTCAAGTGGCGGGCCGAGTTCCCGGTCGTCGATACCTGCACGTACCTCGTGAGCCACTCGCTCGGCGCGATGCCCACGCGAGCGCGGGCGCATCTGCAGGCATTCGCCGATCAATGGGATGAGCGCGGCGTTCGCGCCTGGCACGAAGGCTGGTGGGAGATCGGCCGCGAGACCGGCAATCTCCTCGCACCGATCCTCGGCGTACCGCGCGACACGGTCACCATGCACCAGAATGCGACCGTCGCGCAGTCGGTCGTCGCGTCGTGCTTCAGCTTCGACGGTCCCCGCAACCGGATCGTCCTTCAGGATCTCGATTTTCCGACCAATCATTATCTGTTCGAGGGATTTCGCCGCTACGGCGCCGAGATCGTCTACGTCAAATCCGATTCGGCGCTGCGCGCGCCGCTCGATCGGCTGGTCGAGTCCATCGACGATCGGACGATGCTCGTGCCGCTGTCGCTCGTGCTGTTCCGCAGCGCCTGTCTGCAAGACGTGCGGCCGGTCGTCGAGCAGGCTCACCGCGTCGGCGCGCATGTCGTCCTCGACGTGTACCAGGCGGTCGGCACGGTACCCATGAATCTGACCGAGCTCGGCGTGGATTTCGCGGTCGGCGGATCGGTGAAATATCTCTGTGGCGGGCCCGGCGCCGGGTACTTGTACGTGCGGCCGGATCTCATCAACCGTCTTCGCCCGTCCGTGGTCGGCTGGGCGGGGCACGTCGCGCCGTTCGGCTTCGAGACCGGCGCCATCAGGTACGCCGACGGGATCGAGCGGTTTCAAAGCGGGACGCCGAATGTGCCCGCGCTCGCCTCCGCGCGCGCCGGGTACGAAATCGTCGCGGAAATCGGCGTCCCGGCGATCCGTGAGAAGTCGCTGCGCCTGACACGCCGGCTGATGGACGCAGCGCGGGATCGCGGCTGGCGGCTGAACACGCCGGACCGTGACGCCGAGCGCGGTGGCAGCGTCGTCATCGACGTGCCTCAGGCCGATCGCGCGACCGACGAGCTGCTCAGACGCCAGATTCTCGTGGACTACCGGCCGGGCGCAGGCATCCGGCTGGCGCCGCACTTTTATTCGAGCGACGCGGACATCGACGCCGCCGTATCCGCGCTCGACGACATCACGGCACATTCCAACCTGCAGGCCCGGCGCTAGAGGGTCACGGATCGCGATGGATGTACGGACCGTGACCGTGCTGGGTGCCGGAACCATGGGGCACGGCATCGCCCATGCGGCCGCGGCGTCCGGCTTCGAAACGCGCCTCTATGACGTGTCGGCAGCTCAGCTCGAGCGCGCGCGAGACACGATCGCCGCCATCTTCAAGGCCGGTGTCGATCGCGGAAAGATCAGCGCCAGCGACGCAGACGCCGGACTGCGGCGGGTGACCGTGACGACCGGCGTCGGCCAGGCGCTCGATGGGTCGGACTTCGTCATCGAGGCGGCGCCCGAACGCATCGAGCTCAAGCTCGGGCTCTTCGCCGACATCGATCGGCACGCCCCGCGGCACGCCGTCGTGGCGACCAACACGTCCGCGCTCAGCATCACCGAGATGGCCGGCACACTCGCGAACCCTTCGCGCGTCGCCGGCATGCACTTTTTCAATCCCGTCCACAAGATGAAGCTCGTCGAGATCGTCCGCGCGCTCGAATCGAGCGACGAAACGCTCGAGACGATCGACCGGGTGGCGACGTCGATGGGCAAGGACACCGTCCACGTCCGCGAGGCGCCGGGATTCATCACGACGCGCGTCAACGCCTCGATCGGCAACGAGGCGTTCTACATGCTCATGGAAGGAGTCGCTTCCGCGCGCGACATCGACAAGGCATTGAAGCTCGGCCTGAACCATCCGATGGGCCCGTTCGAGCTGGTCGATCTCGTCGGGCTCGACACGCGGCTGAGCATCCTCGAGTACCTGCACCGTACGCTCGGCGAGAAATACCGTCCGTGCCCGCTGCTCGTGCAGTACGTCAAGGCCGGACGGCTCGGGAAGAAAGTGGGGAAAGGCGTGTACGACTACTAAGAGATGATGTCTTGACGACCCATCTGACGGCCCTCGACTGGGCCATCGTGCTCGCGTCAATTGCCGTCTCGTTCGTGCCGGCGCTGCTGCTGGCGCGGCGGGCCGGTACCAGCACCGCAGAGTTCTTCACGTCCGGGCGCGCCGCGCCGTGGTGGCTGATCGGCACCTCGATGGTGGCGACGACGTTCAGCACCGATACGCCGAATCTCGTCACCAACCTCGTCCGCGAGGGCGGGATCGCCGCCAACTGGGTCTGGTGGGCGTTTCTGCTCACCGGGATGACGACGGTGTTCTTTTACGCGCGACTGTGGCGCCGCCTCGGCGTGCTGACCGATCTCGAGTTCTACGAGTTGCGCTATTCCGGCCGTGCCGCGTCGTGGGTGCGTGGATTTCGCGCGGTGTACCTCGGCGCGTTCTTCAACATCGCCATCATGGCAACCGTCAATCTGGCAGCCGCCAAGATCGCCAACGTGCTGCTCGGTTGGCCGATGGGAAGCACGCTCCTCATCTGCAGCGTGCTGAACGTCCTGTTCGCCGCGACGTCCGGTTTGTGGGGCGTGCTCGTCACCGACTTCATCCAGTTCGGCATCGCGATGACCGGGTCGATCGCGGCGGCCGTCTACGCGGTCCGGCGTCCCCAGGTCGGTGGACTTTCGCGGCTGATCGAGCAGACGGATCCTCGCGTGCTGGGCCTGCTCCCGGACTGGAGCGACTGGACGACGGCGATGGCGATTTTCATCGTGCCGCTCACGGTCCAGTGGTGGTCGACGTGGTACCCGGGCGCCGAGCCCGGCGGCGGCAGCTACATCGCGCAGCGCATTCTTGCGGCCCGGACCGAGCGCGACGCGTGGCTGGGCACGCTGCTCTTCAACGTGGCGCACTACGCCATGCGGCCGTGGCCGTGGATCATCGTCGCCCTGTCGTCGATGCTCGTCTTTCCGAAGTTGAGCGACATCCAGCGCGCCCTCCCGCACGTCGATCCGAAACTCCTCGGCCACGACATGGCCTATCCGGCGATGCTGACGTTTCTCCCGGCCGGACTGCTCGGGCTGATGGTCGCCGGTCTTCTCGCGGCGTATGTGTCGACGATGTCGACGCACCTCAATTGGGGCACCTCGTACCTCGTCCACGACATGTATCGCCGGTTCATTCGCCCGGGAGAGGCGGAGCGCCACTACGTCATGGCCGGCCGCGTCGTGACGGGGCTGCTCATGGTCGCCGCCGCGCTGTTCACGCTGGTGCTCGAGTCGGCGCGCGAAAGCTTCAATCTGCTGCTCTCGATTGGCGCCGGCACCGGGCTGCTGTACCTGTTGCGTTGGTTCTGGTGGCGCATCAATGCCTGGAGTGAGATTGCCGCGATGGCAAGCTCCTTTGCGCTTGCCGTCGTGCTCTTCGTCGCGGCGCGGCGGGGCGCCGCTCTGCCCGAGCACGTGTCGCTCGTGCTGACGATTGCCGTCACGACCGTCGTCTGGCTGACGGTCACATTCGCGACCCGTCCAACGGATCGGGAAGTCCTGAAGGCGTTCTACCGCCACGTGCGGCCCGCCGGTCCAGGCTGGCGTGAGATCCGCCGGGAGTCAGGCAACCTCCCGCCCGCGGACAACATGACCCGTGCCTTCATCGGCTCCCTGAACGGCTGCGTCCTGGTCTACAGCGCCCTGTTCGGGCTGGGGCATTTCCTGATGGGCCACCGCGTGGCGGCGCTCGTGTCGGCCGTCCTCGCGATCGTGAGCGGCACCGCACTCTGGCGGCAGTTGTCAGCGGACCGTGACCTGTCCTCGCAGCGCGGTTAAGTCCGGATTGAGGTGATCGTGGAAGCCGCAAGTCTCCGCCACGACCAAGTTGCCGGTTTCGCGGCTTTGGTTGGGCAGCAGCGTCCCGACCTGATCGAATTCGGGACAGTCGGTGTGTTCAGGGTGCGGATCGGAGGCAGGCCAGTGCGGGCGCGAATCGTTGTTGATGAACAGCACCCGCGACCCGAGCGCCACCTGGATGTTCTTGGGATTTGCGCCTGCTGCCGTGATGGTGATGCTGTTGGTGTTGGGCTGCGGGGTAGGAGCCGGCGTCGTATTGCTGTCCCCGCAGGCCGCGACGGCGGCAAACAACCCGAGTAGGCAGATACGCGCGCAGAGACGTGCCGGCGACATCGCGTCATTTTACCGGCAAAAAATCAGCTCCGAAGGGAGCGAGGTACGGGAGGCCGCGCGCGAGTGATCGTTCCAGCGTCCCCGGAAAGGCACCGATACCGAGGCACCGTCGGTCCCCCAATCAGCCCGACACGCCGCACCACCTCGCCCCCTTCGGAGCTTGCCGCCTCCAAGAGCAAGGACGGTGCCGCGCCGGTCTTGGGAATCGGCCCGCCAACGCAATTCGTCACATGGGTTTTTCTTACGGCCGACGTAAGCGATTACGGGCGACGTAAGACGTGTTACCCCTCCGGATCATCCAGCCGATGCTTGGAAAGGTAGTAGCTCAACGCCCGCTGGCTGATCCCCATCGATTCGGCCGCGTCCTTTTTCACGCCGCGCGCGGCGTCAAGCGCCCGCCGGACCGTCTCGCGTTCGGTCCACTCGAGGTTCTGTTTCAGATTGAGTGAGGGCAGACCCGGCTGCGCGGTTGCCAGCGCGCCCACGAGGACGACGTCGCGCGGCCGGATCACGGGCTCAGGCGCGAGCACCACGGCGCGCTCGACCGTGTTCTCGAGCTCGCGGACGTTCCCGGGCCACGCCGCCTCCGTGAGCAGCGCCATCGCGTCGGGCGCGATGCCGTCGATCCGTTTGCCGGCGCGGCTCGCGTGACGGCGCACGAAATGATCGACCAGGAGCGGAATGTCCTCGCGCCGATCGCGCAACGGCGGCAGCGCGATCGGGATGACGTTCAACCGGTAATAGAGATCCTCGTGGAATCGTCCTTCACCCGCCAGCTGACGCAGGTCGCGGTTGGTCGCCGCGATGATCCGCACGTCGACCGTTAGCGTCCGCTCGGACCCGAGTGGCTCGAATTCCCGTTCCTGCAGGACGCGCAGGAGCTTCGCCTGCACGTTCGGCGCAATGACGCCGATCTCGTCCAGGAAGATGGTGCCGCCGTCGGCGAGCGCAAAACGGCCTTTCTTGTTCGTCACCGCGCCGGTGAACGCGCCGCGGACGTGCCCGAAGAGCTCCGATTCGATGAGCGTTTCCGGCAGCGCCGCGCAGTTGACCCGGACGAGCGGCATCTCGCGCTGCGCGCTCCAGTCGTGAATGGCGCGCGCCACCAGTTCCTTGCCCGTGCCGGTCTCTCCCGTGATCAGCACCGTGCTGCGCGACTGCGCCACGAGCTTCGCCGTCCGCACCATTTCCTGGATGCCGCGGCTCCGGCCGATGATGCCGTAGTGGTCGAACTGCTCGTCGCGCTCGGTGATGAGGTAGTCCCGGTGGGTGCGCAGGCGGCCGTGCGCGATGGCGCGATCGACGACGACGAGGAACTCGTCGATCTCGAACGGCTTCTGCAGGTAATCGAGCGCGCCGAGCTTCATGGCTTCGATCGCGCTCTCGACCGTCGCGTGCGCCGTCATCATCAGAATCTGCGGCCGATCGCCGGCGCCGGCGACGTTCACGATTTCGCGGATGAGCTCCAGCCCCGTCAACTCGGGCATCAGGTTGTCGGCGATCAGCAGATCGTACGGTCGCTCGCCGAGGAACCGCAGCGCTTCGCGTGGACTTCCGGTCGCGGTGACGTCGTGCCCCTCGTCGAGGAGCGCCTTCGTCAGCGCCTGCCGGATCTTGGGTTCGTCGTCGACGAGGAGGATGGAGCCGCGCGTCACGCTCGTTCGCTTTCCTGACCAGCCAAACGCACTATCAGCTCGGAGGTCGCTTCCGGGAGATCCATCCGGACGGTGGTTCCCGAATTGACGCGGCTCTCGACGGCGATTGTGCCGCCGAGCCCTTCGATGACGTTGCGGGCGATCGCCAGACCGAGGCCCGAGCCGCCGCGCCGCGTCGTGAAGAACGGCTCGAAGACCCGCGCCTGGTCCTCGGCCGGGATGCCGAGGCCGCGATCGATGATTTCGATCCGGCAGGTATTGGGCGGCCGCCGCAGGACGCGCAGCCGGATGAGCGCGCCGGTGCCGCCGGACCCGCGCGCCCGCACCGCTTCCTGCGCATTGTTGAGCACGTTGACCAGCACGGCGCGGAGCCGCTCGGCATCGGTCGTCATGGGAATCGGTCCCGCAGGCAACTCGAGTGTGACCGGCACCGCGTCGGCCGCGATCTGCGCCGCCTGCGCCGCCGCGCGGCAGATGTCCCCGAGATCGGCCGGCGCCAGCTCGAAGCGGATCGGTTTCGCGAAGTCGAGCACGTCGCTCACGACGCGATTGAGCCGCTGCACTTCCTCGTCGATGTTGGCGGCGACGTCGGTGACGTCGGTGGACGCATGCTGGCGCAGGCTGCGAACCGCCGACTTGATGATCATCAGCGGGTTGCGGATTTCGTGGGCGATGACGGTCGAGAGCCGTCCGAGCGATGAGAGCCGCTCGCGCTGCGCCGCCTCGCGCTGAAAGCGATCGAGCGCGCCCGTGAGCTGCCCGAATGTCGTCGACAGCAGCCGCGCGTCTTCGTCGTCCCATCGGCCCACCGCCGGCACCGTCCGGGCCAGGTCCCCGGTCGCCGCCATCTCACGCATCGTGGCCGTGAGCGCGCGCAGCGGGCGCGTCACCGTCCGGGCGATGGCGTATCCGACGAGCGTGGCGAGCAGCACCGCGGCGAGGCCCGTGAGGGCAATCTGCCAGCGCAGCTCGGGCAGGAATTTCAAATGCTCGGTCCGCGATCGCAGCACGAGCGCCACCGGCTCGCCGAGCCCGCC
>AR_comb_assmDRAFT_10224889_pt1 | contig 10262 bp, 10 predicted proteins | sample ArasoioldDNA_FD_10543 | JGI IMG/M metagenome (IMG submission 10543) | reverse complement strand
TTAATAATTTTTTTTATTCCTAATTATGATCGACTCAATTGTCTGACGATACAGATTTTAGACAAATATTCAAATACGGTAAGTGCTAAATAATATTAATGGGAAACAATGTCACTCAAGTAACAACCGGAAATTGGGATTCAGAGGTCTTGAAAGCTGATAAACCTGTTTTTGTAGATTTTTGGGCAGAATGGTGTGGACCATGCCGTATGGTTGGCCCAGTTGTTGAACAAATAGCACAATCCTATTCAGACAAGATAAAGGTAGTAAAACTTAATGTAGATGAAAACCAGGAAATCGCTATGAAATATGGTATCCAGTCAATTCCATCGTTGTTGATTTTCAAAAATGGAAAAGAGATAAAAAGAACAATTGGTGCAGCCCCCAAAGATACCTACGTTAAATTCATTAACGAGGCAATATCTTCATAAGGAAATATTTTTATTAAATTATTTTAGATTGTTTTAAAAGCATTAATATTCTTAATCCTTAAATTATTTTTAATTTGAATAAATCCGAGCTTCTTACACTTTTCTCCTCCGATTATGAAAAATATTATAAAGTTTCGTTATTTGAGAAATTAGGTTTTGTTCGACAGAGCTGTTCCGTTTGTAGTAGATTCTTTTGGGCCATTCCTCAAAGATCGATATGTCCAGATCATGAAAATTATACATTTATTGGAAATCCACCAACATCAAAAAGATTTAGTTATACTCAATCATGGGAGAAGATTAGACATTATTTCAAACAAAATGATCACACCATTGTTAACAGATATCCAGTAGTATGCAGGTGGAGAGATGACCTTTACTACACTATAGCCTCAATCGTTGATTTCCAAAGAGTTGCCGATAGCAAAGTGATGTTTGAATTGCCGGGCAATCCACTGGTAGTCCCGCAAATGTGCTTAAGATTCAATGACATTGAGAATGTGGGGATAACGGGGCGGCACTATACCTCTTTTTGTATGATAGGACAAACATGCGATGCAGATTCTAAAGGAGGATACTGGAAGGATAAGTGTATAGAGTTAGATTTTGGATTACTTGTAGATGTTTTTGGTATATCGCCAGCTGAAATAACATTTGTAGAGGATGTATGGATAGGTGCTGGAGCATTTGGTAGCTCACTCGAATACTTTGTAAGAGGGTTAGAGTTAGGAAATGCCGTCTTCACAGAATTTGAAGGTAATGAAAAAAATCATAGAGTTCTTAAAAATAAAATAATTGACATGGGTGCGGGTTTAGAAAGACTTTCATGGATAACAAACGGAACTTCAACCAGCTACGACTGTACTTTTGAGCCAGTATTAAAAAAGATATACGATACTTCTGGAATGGACAATTTATTTTCCTTAAAAGGAAACTACAATTCTCAATCTAAAATTCTCTCAGATTACTTTAGCAGAATTTCATCAAAGTTAGAATTGACATCAGATATTTTGCAGGTAAAGAAACAGGTAGCGCAAGAACTCAGTATAGAATTCGAAAAACTTCAACAGATTGTGGTTCCCTACGAATCATTATATACTATTATAGATCATACAAGGACCCTCGTTTTTGCTATAAGCGATGGTTCACTACCCTCAAATGTTGGTGGCGGGTACAATCTAAGGGTTATTCTGAGAAGAACGCTTTCTCTTTTAAAACAACTCGGCATAGATCTCAAGGTTGCAGATATTGTCGATATGCATTTGGACCAGCTCCAACCATTATACCCAGAATTACTAGAATATAGAAATGATATTCACGAAGTGTTGGATATCGAAAGTAAAAGATTTGTTGAAACACAAGGAAGAATTGATGCAATTTCAACCAAAATAAAGAAAGGGAAAATCAAATTGCAATTGGATGATCTGATAAGACTCTATGAATCAGACGGAGTTACTCCTGATTACCTTGTTGACAATGGTCTGCTTGAATCAGTTCCAGCTAATTTTTACACGAGACTTTCAGAATTACATTCAACTAGCAGGTCAGAAAAAAGAGATAAAAATGAAATTAATTTGGATGATAGTATTGATCTTGACAGCATCACACCAACAAAGTTATTGTATTATGATGACCCAATCAATTTCTCATTTGATGGAAAGATATTAAGAATAATCAACAAAAATTGGGTTGTATTAGATAAAACGTGCTTTTATCCCAGGGGCGGAGGACAGGAGCCAGATTTTGGATATATAGGTGCTCACAAAGTTGATAACGTGATTAAAATCAAAGATAAAGTTCTTCACCACATGATTGGGACTTTTGATCAAAATGAAGGAGATATTATTAATTGTGTAGTTGAAAAAGATCGGAGGCTATCTATAACCAAAAACCATACAGCTACACACATAATTAACCACGCATCTAAAAGTGTCTTAGGCTCATGGGTTTGGCAAAACTCTGCATACAAGGACGAATCATATGCCAGATTGGATATTACACATCATTCCGCTTTATCTAGACAAGAAATGCAGGAGATAGAAAGGAAAGCAAATGATATCATTAGAAAGAATTTGCCAGTTATGATTAATTTTTATACTAGGGGCGTAGCTGAACAAAATTACAGTTTTAGAATTTATCAAGGAGGTGTTGTCCCATCTAACGATGTAAGGATTGTTAACATCGGAGGTCTAGATATTGAAGCTTGTGGAGGAACCCATGTTTTTAACACGGGCGAACTCGGTCTGATAAAGATACTAAAGACCGAGAGAATCCAAGATGGAGTTGTAAGGATAGAATTTGTTGCCGGTTCAAATGCACTAATTCGAGTTCAAGAACAAGACGATCAGATACAATATATTGTTAACAAACTTGGAACAAACCGCGAGAAGGTTTTAGATACGTTTTCAAAGAGTATTGAGGAATTAGACAAATCCAAGAAGAAAATCAAGAGCCTTTTAAGAAGCATTTCAATCGCATCTGTAGATCAAACTATAAAGGATTCCCTTATTCTCAAATCAAACTCAGACGAAAACAGATTTTTGAATTATTATTTTAAAATAGATGAAGAATTTGATGATCAATTCCATCTTCTGGTTGGTCAAAGTTCAACGGCAAGAAATCCTGAGCTTGTATACATATCAGTAATACCCATAGAAAGCAAATCTGCAAAGGTAATTGTCTTTTGTGGAAATAATGCAATAAAAATCATGAAAGCGAGTGAGCTTGCAAGTCAAATATCAAAGATGCTTGGAGGTTCAGGGGGTGGTACATCAAATTTTGGGCAAGGAGGAGGAAATATGATGGAAAATCTCAAAGGGCTCGAGGATTTGGTTAAAAAGAATTTATTAGAAAAACTTGACGACGCAACTAAATAAGGAAAATGGTTTACAGCGGGGTTTATTCACCCCTGCTCAAGTTTGGGTCATGTTGAAATATCAAAATTTAATTTACAAAAAATTCTGATGCGATTTAGGGATCTTTCCTTATTCATCATACCAAATTAACATGAAAAAGCCTTACTACTTAGGAAAAACTATGAGACCAATTTTCTTAGATCATTTGGGTCCTCCATACCGCGTCTAATTTCCTTGGCTATCCTTCTGCCAACACCAAATGTTTCTCCGTATTTGTATTTCGTATAAGGTGACGTGGTTGCAAGAATCGGATTTCCTGGGACCCTTAGGGATACATCATAAACTATCAAGTCTAAGTCTACAGTAACTACACTTTGTAATGAAAAGGGACCGATAATCCCGGGTGGATACTCCTTTAATGTACATTGCACAAATTTTTCGCCCATTTTGAATACTTTATCCAAAAGAGATTCTCTAATGCTGGCTGGTGTATGGCCGACTTCTATATTCTGCAAGTCAATTGTCATTTCGAGTTGATTAACAGCAGGTATTGAAGTAGTAAAGTCATGTATATTAGTTTGAAGTCTACGTTCTATACCCAAAAATTCGACATCGCCATCAAGTGGTGAGTAAAAATAATTAAAATTAAAATAGGTACCAATAAGATACTGTTCTATTGTAGAGTTATTCTTTAAGTCTGACTCATTTATTATTCCTGCTTCGATTCTTTTTGCAGATTTTATTTTATAGTCCTCATAAGACGTTACTATAAAAAATGCCCTCTCAAGTTTCCTTTTGGCTTCCTGAATTTTGACAATAGAAGGCCCTTCTATTTCTTCTGGGGTGGAATATATTTTTGGCATAGAAATATGGGCCTTTCTTAGTAAATCATATTGATTATTTGGAAGGCTTCTTTCCTCAGCTTTCAGAATATGTCTGTTCCCAAAAACAGGTATTTTGAGCGATTTTTCAATGTTATCAATCCCTAAATAAACAACAAAAGATCTGTGCGGAATTAAAATCGTATTTAAATCTAATAGTCTGTTTTGATTTTCCTTATGGATTAAATCAGAAAAATCATCTAATATTAATATTTCATCAGCTAGTCGGCCAAACTTTTTGTATGGCAACTCTCTCCCTTTCTGGCAAATACATATAGTTTTAAACCCCTCATCTTTAGCACCATCCATTATCTCTAAAGCAGAGTGGCTTCCAATAACCCCCAAAGTGATATTATCTAAATCATATTTCTCAATTAAATTATCCATACTCATTTTCTACATTCTCATTCCGGAATGAACTAGATGATCTTTTTTCATAATTAAGTTCTATGTTTATTCATTTACTTTGGTGTACCTTGCTTCTTTAACTCTTCATCAATGGCGTTTCTCAGGTCTTGATCATTTTTATTTGAATAGTCGACACCCAATGTCTCTGCAATAGATTCCAATTTTTCTCTGTCAATCGTCTGTTGACCTTTTTCTTGATTAGATGGTTCATTTTCAAGGGACTTTTTTGATTCTATTCTAGCTTTTTGAAACTCACTGGTTGCTCTGCCCATTGATCTAGCTAATTCTGGAATTTTTTTGGCACCAAAGAATATGACAACGATAACTAAAATGATGATTATCCATTCCATCCCGTTTATGAATGCCATGAAATTTAATTTGTAATCCCCATTAATAAACACATATTCAAAACATCTCCTAGATTATTTCATGTTGAAAATGCATAAGGATTGCCTGTGCCCAAAATGTAAATATGGTTCGGCAAATATAAAGTAAATTAGAATATGAGGTATAATGAAGCCGCATTCATAGGTCAACAACGGTCCAGAGCCGCACAAATGAAATTATTTGATTATGCGGGCTTTGCTATGTTAACTTATACAATAAAAAAAAACCCCAATGATGACGGCTTTCTTCCAGTTGGAGAAGAATTGTTTGTAATTAATTCAATATATGATAATCATATGATCATATATCTTACAGACGAAGAAGGATATGCAAAGGCACAAACCAAGCCCATGAGCATTCCTGAAGGCGAAAAGATATTACAGAAAATTTCATCTGACGGTATGAAATTGTTTGAAGGAGAATTAAAGACTATATAGTAATTTCCGTCCCCATGTTGACATTATCAAGTACCAATTTTTCAATGTTCTCTACTGTTGACTTGAAAACTACAGTTGGTAAGTTAGATCTCTCTATAACTTTTAAGCTTATTAAATCCATCAAGTCGTAAGTTCCTGCCATGGACTTTTCTGATTTAAGAATATTCACACAGTCTTGAACACTTATCTTTTCAAATTTGTTGGCTTCTGGATTTGTCCGAGGATCCGAATCGTAGATCCCGTCAACATCAGTAGCATTGTAAAACCTTGTGGCTCCTGTCCGTTCGGCTATTAGAGCAGAAGTCGCGTTCGTGCTCTGGCCTGGATATAATCCACCAGTTACTATAACTAAACCAGACAATAACGCAACAGAAATTTCTTCCAGATTTTTGGGTGGCAGAGGATAGCAGCATTCTCCTAGACCCGAGATCAAAAGCCTTGCATTCAGATGTGAGACCTGAATTCCAATTAGATCTAGTCCGGATTCATCCAATCCCAACCTTCGCGATAAATTGATATAAAACCTTGCGATTTTACCTCCACCTGTAATTATGACTGGCTGATATACCTTGCTTATTTTTTTTATTAGCTGTACATAGTCATTTAATTGAGAAGAGTTTGTATCAAAATTAAATAAGCTTCCACTCAGTTTTATCACTATCCTTGGTTTATTCATAGGATTTCAATTGGCAAGTGATTATAAAAATCGTTAGAAATTTTGATTTTCGAAATCTTTTAGCATAGATTCAAAGAATTTCCTTTTTTCTGCGGTGGTATATACTCTCATCATATCAAGGTATCCAGTTATAACATTAATCAGAGGCAACTGATCAAAAGACTTCTCATATTCTGCTTTCTTTCCTATTATCATGATGGAAGTAACCTCTTCTTTCTTTGGGGCCAATGGTATCGATGGAGCACGAGAAATATCCAAAAATACAGGTTCTCCAGAATCTTGATTGCGGTCAATAATTCTTTTCATTATAGTCATTTGATTCTCAAAATCAGTTGTTCTGCTAATAAATTGTCTAGATAGCTTAGTATCACCATCATTTTGATATCTCTGATTCGAAAGAGAAAAATATTCATATATGCATTTTAGCAAATTCCGCCTCTTGTAGTCTCTTGCAAGCTTGACCGCAAAGGAGTCCTTACTTTGAGACTTTGATGCATCAAAATTGCACAATAATTCCAAGACTAACTCGTCATGTAAATTAAAAAAATCCTCAAGAGAATCAAAATCAGTCAGGTGTAATAATTTATTGAGTTGTTTCATCGAATGTAGTATCATTACTTCGCCGGACCTAACTGTTTTGTGAAAATATACCGACTTGAACATTTGATACCTTGAGATTAGCATTGACTCATACGAATATAATGCTGATTTATTTATCCCTAATACCTTTGAAGATGCAACTTCTAACGAATTGATGATTCTAAAATAATCTACTTTTCCATATTCAGTACCTGAAAAATAACTGTCTCGTGGCAGGTAATCCATCAAATCTACAGATAATCCACCAGAAATAACTTCATTTAAGAAGCGTAAATGATGTTTTCCAAAACTTAAAGAAGAAATTGTAGCAGGACTGTATCCATTTTGTTTAATAATATCAGAGATTTTGGTTTCCAAGATTATGCGCTCGCCTAGGATTTCGTGGGAACTATTTTTAGAATCCTTAAGGATTTCCTCAAACAAATGAGAATAAGGACCATGTCCGATGTCATGTAGAAGGGCCGCTAACCTAAGTTGTTGAATTAAATCGATATCTGTAAAGTATCCTTTGTCAAATAATGTTTGACCTGCCATCCCGGCCAAGAACATTGAGCCCAAGGAATGTTCAAATCTTGAATGAAGTGCACCAGGATAAACAAGATGTGCACCAGCTAACTGACGAATTCTCCGGAGTCTTTGAAAAATATGGGTATCAATTATCTCTTTCTCAATATGTGTAAATTTTATATTTTTGTGTATTGGATCTGTAATTTCTCCTACATATTTTAGAACCATTATTTTCCTTCACCTCCTAATCCATGTTTTGACTTTACACTATTCACCTATAATCTCAAGAATTGATTTAAAAACAGTATCCTTAGGATTATCCGATTGCAAAATATGCCAATTAAATACTTTGGCTAATTCAAGGTAATTCTGCCTTACCTTGTCTAAGAAACCTTGATTTTTCTCAAAGTCGTCTAGAACAAAATTATTTGCAACGCTACGTAAGTATGAAACACGAGGGCTAACATCAAGTATTATAGTAACGTCCTCTTTTGGCATACCTTTATCTAGCATTGTCAGCCATTCGATGTTTAAGCCATTAGCAAGGCCGTATGCTATATTGGATTGATAGTATCTATTTAAAATAATAGTTTTCCCAGACATCGAGGCCTTCAGAATTTTATCTTTCTTCTCCCATCTATTTGCAGAAAGGAGCATATGTTTGGTTTCAGCGTTGTAGTGAACCTTGCCATCTAAAAATGATCTTATCTCTTGCCCTATATTAGTAGAGTAATCTGGAAAGCTGAATAATTCTATCTGGCCGGGAAATCTATGATTGAGATAATCTTGTAGCAAGTGAACTTGAGTCGTTTTGCCTGATTTATCAAGACCCTCTAGTACGATAATTTTTCCCTTTTGATCCATGATTACACTTTTTCCCTGAGTTTTATCATATGCATTTAGAAAAAAAGTTTTAATTTATAAATCCTTTAGATTAAAGTACAGCATTGAAACTTGGATTTATCAAACCGGTGGTCATTTTAGCGATTGTTTATGTTTTGATATACTTTGCATTTGCTGCTGGAATAATAAATGCAATTATAGAAGGTCACGATTATAATCAGGCTGTCTTTCTGCCATCTCGAGCAGTGCAGAACAACTATGAGACCATGATAGGTATTACATTGTTGGTATTTGGATTTGTCGGTACAATGATTGCTGTCAAGGCATTTAACGTAGAAAAACTACATGAAAAATATGCCTTGCTGGGATCAGGCTTTTTGATAATTATGATATCTTTGATTTTCATGTATAAAATAATGGAATTAAAGGCATAAAGAACATACTGACTTATCTTCTAAAGTTTTTTTTATTTTTCGGGTATGTGGAAAATTAGGAAAACTGATCAAGCCATCGGATGTGAGAACATTAGTTTTCTTCAAAATGGTCATAAACAGATCGTCTTTGTCCTGAAAATATTCCAATAATGTAACTAAATTTGAAATTCTCCGGAAATGATTATTTTCTTGATATGGAAGCGCATCATCTGTGATTGTTTCAAAAAGTAATCGATCAATAATACTCTGTGAATGGTATGAGGTGATTATTACTGGTATTTGTTTTTTGGTGAATGCTTCAAATAATATTTTTATCAAATTGAGGGTTTTGTAGCCAGCATGTTTTGAATAGGTAGCATTCAACAGGTCTATCGATTTAAACCCATCCACATTTTTCTTCTCATAATTGGAAATCTCATTCCTGTAAAAATTAAAATAATCTAACAATCCATTTAACGAGTCTATTACAATGAGTGAATTGCATCTGTTATATTCAAGAAACTTGTCTACCATTGCATTATGAGATATTTGATACGGTAGAAATATCTCTAGATTGAGACGGGTATCACGATCGGAACATAAAAGATTATTATTAAAAAGTGAAGACAATTGGGTATCAAAATCCATAATCAAAATATTCCAAGATCTAAATTCGGTGATTAATTTTTCTATTAAAGTTATTTTAGCATTAGTATCATAATAATATATCAAATTTATCCCACTTGAAATTATAGGCTTGAGAAATGAAGATAATATTTTAGCTCACCTTAAATAATGATGCTTAATCTGATATATATTGAGTAGCCAAGGAAATATGACGTTTTTTGATAAAGAAATGTTAGATAACATCAGTTCAGATTTCTATATAACTAAAAAGAAAATTTATTTAAATAATGGTTCGATTAGCCCACTTCCGATTTCATCCATTAAATCAATTACAGATTTTAATATACGATATTCTGAAGTTGGGCCTGATTCTAAAGAATTTTCAGATTATTTGAACAAGCTTAAATTGGAAACTCGAAAACGGATCGCAGATCTGTTAAATGGGCACGAGGATGAGGTTATTTTCACTCAAAGTACCACTGAAGGCATCAACATGGTTGTTAATGGACTGGTTTGGAAGAAGAATGATAGGCTGTTGATTAGAAATTCTTTAAACGAGCACTTTTCCAATTATTTGCCTTGGGTAAGACTTTCTGAACAAAAGAGTATCCAAATTAGAAATTTTCCAGAAGAAAAGGTAGAGATCCATGGAAATTCATTGCTTGAGAATTTTTCTAGTATTTATGAGAAAGGCACTTTCAAATTGGTTTCTACGAGTCATGTAATGTATAACGATGGGTCAATAACTCCTATTGAAAAAATTGGGAACATAATTAAAAAAAGGAACAAAGAAACCCTATTTTCTGTGGATGGGGCTCAAAGTGTAGGTGCCATGATAACAGATGTAAAGAAAATGAAATGTGATTTTTTAACTTTTCCTAGTTTTAAGTGGCTGTGCGGGCCTTTAGGGGTTGGAGTACTCTATGTCAAAAAGCAAGTGATGGAGGATTTGAATCCTATGTTTATAGGATCTGGAACAGCCGATCTAGTAGTTTTGAAAAAAAAGAACGCCAATAAAGATAGGAGCTATACAATAAACGAATCCACTAAATACCTTAAGTATCCAGAAAAGTATCAAGCGACTTTCAGAAACTTCCCAGGTCTAGCAGGACTTGAAGCATCACTACGATATTTGTTAAGGGTAGGAATACAAAATATATTTCAACGTAACAAGTTTTTGGCTTCAATATTAAGAGA
>AR_comb_assmDRAFT_10305946_pt1 | contig 10263 bp, 7 predicted proteins | sample ArasoioldDNA_FD_10543 | JGI IMG/M metagenome (IMG submission 10543) | reverse complement strand
GACAGAACAAAGTGCGATCGGTGCTGGTTGTCGCGGAAGTCGCCCTGGCGCTCGTGCTGTTGATCGGGTCGGCGCTCTTGATCCGCACGGCGATGGCCCTCGGGCGGGTCAACCCGGGCTTCGACGCGCACAATGTTCTCACGATGAAGACGTCGCTGAAAGGCACGGAGTACGAGAAGGCCGAGGCCGTCGAGCAGGTCGTCCGCAACGGGGTCGAGAAGCTGAAAGGGATTCCTGGCATCGCCGAGGCGAGTGCGACGTGCTGCGTGCCACTGCAGGGAGGCTACGGCCTGCCCTTCCGCATCGTCGGCCGGCCTCTGCCGCCCGACGCGCAGGGTCCGTTTACCGGCGGCGGCGGGTGGATGACGGTGTCGCCAGGCTACTTCGAAGTCTTCAAGATTCCCGTAAAACGCGGACGCACCTTCACCGAACGCGACACCTCGGCCTCGAGTCCTGTCGTGATCATCAACGAAGCGATGGCGCGTCAATTCTGGCCAAACAGCGACCCGCTCCAGGACCGCCTGCACCTCGCCGGCGGCATGCCGGAGTTCGCGGCGGAACAGGACCGTCAGGTTATCGGCGTGATCGGCGACGTGCACAGTAACGGCCTGGACACAGAGGCGCAGCCGGAGATGTACATCCCGCAGTCACAACTGCCGGACGCGGCAAACAAGTTGAACATCAGCCTGACGCCGATTACGTGGGTGGTGCGTACTCAGACACCGCCCCAGGGGCTCAGCCAGAGCATTCAGGAGCACTTGCGGCAAAGCACCGGCCTTCCCGTGACCGACGTCGAGTCGATGGCTGCGATCGTCTCGGTCTCATTCTCCAGGCAGAAGTTCAACATGTGGGTGATGTCGGTGTTCGGTGGATGCGCGCTGCTGCTCGCCGCCATCGGCATCTACGGCCTGATGGCCTACTCGGTCGAACAGCGCACGCAGGAAATCGGCATCCGGCTCGCGCTTGGGGCGCCCACGGCGCAGGTGCGCCGGATGGTCGTCTTCCAGGGAATGGCGCTGTCCATGGTCGGCGTGGTGATCGGCCTGGTGGCGGCGTTCGGACTCGCCCGGCTGATCACGTCTTTCCTGTTCGGCGTGACCGCCAAGGATCCGCTGGTCTTCGCCGGCGTGCCGGTCCTGCTGGCGCTGGTCGCGCTCCTGGCCGTCTGGCTGCCGGCGAGGCGCGCCAGCAAGGTCGATCCACTGATCGCGCTGCGCTACGAATAGCGCTTCTACTCGTGGCGGAGTGTCTGCGCGGGATCGACGCGCAGGGCGCGGCGGGCTGACGGGATCGCGGCGAGAGCGGACACGGCGACGAAGAGGAGCAGCGCGCCGCCGTGGGCCAGTGGATCGAACTGGCTGATCCCGAAGAGTTCGCGTGACATCACCGTGCCCACCGCGGCCGCAAGGCCGCTGCCGGCAAGTGCTCCGGCGCCGACCGGCCACGCGAACTGGCGCGCAATCGCCCGCACCACGTGTGCCGGCCGCGCGCCCAGTGCGACGCGCAGGCCGATCTCCCGCAGCCGCTGCGACACGGTGAACGCCACCATGCCGCCAAGCCCCGTCACGGCCAGCAGCAGAGCGCAGACGCCAAGCGTGGATGCCACCTTCGCAAACTGGCGCGGGGCTTCGATCCGCCGTTCGAGCTCGTCCGACAGAACGGCGACGGACGGAGAGAGGCTGCGGTCGACGTCCTTCGCGACTGAGCCGAGCGTTCGTGCCAGTCCGCCTGGGGCGCCCGTGGCGCGCACGACCATCACGGACCACGGCATCTCCGTCGCCGTGATTGGCTGATAGCATTCGGACGTCGAGCTGTCGCCGATCCGCACGGTACGCGCGTTGCCGACGACGCCGATCACCTTGAGGTCCGAGAAGGTCTGCCCGATCGGATCTTCGCCCGGCCAGCGCCGCCGCGCCAGTGCGTCGCTCACGATCACGACGCCGGTTTCGCGGCCCTCGAACATCCGCCCCTTCAGCAGCGGAATGGTCATCGTGTCGAAGTACGACGGCGTCACGTGGTAGAACACCGTGCCCTGGCTGTTCATGGTGACGCGGTTTCCGAACGGCGGCAGGGATGTGACCGCGCTGCTGGCCACACCGGGAATCTCGCGGACCCGCGCGTCGAGCGCGCGCCAGTACGCCTGCGCGACCTCCGGCTTATTGCCATGGCTGAACAAATCCGGATCCACCGACAGGGTGTGCTGGTACTCGAACCCGAGCGGCGCACGGACAATCCGCGTCACGCCGCGGACGATCAGGCCCGACACGATGAGAAGGACGCTGGCCGCCGCGACCTGGACGCCAATGAGCACGCTGCGCAGCCGGCTGTGCCTGGACACCGACGGACGTGCGGTCTGCAACGCGGGTGACAGGCCGAACAGGAACGATGACAGCACCGCCAGGACCACCGCGACGAGAGCCGTTCGGCCGTTGAAATGCGGCGTGAGTCCGGCCGGCATTCCGATGGCGACCGCGAGCACGCGGATGGAGACAGCGGCGACGAAGCCGCCGACAGTCGCGCCCGCGATGCCGAGCACCAGATGTTCCGTGAACAGCTGGCGAACGATACGCGCGCGAGTGGCGCCGACCGAGAGGCGGATCGAGAATTCGCGATCGCGGCCCAGCGCTCGCGACAAGACCAACAGACCAAGATTCATGCAGGCGGCGACCAGCACGAGCAAGACGAGCCCGCCGAGAAGCGCGAGCGCCGCGACGTTGTTGAACTCGAGCGGCATGTAGGTCCCGGCGGAACTCAGGTCCAGCCATTCCCCTTCGGGCACTTCTCCGGGTCGCATTTCGCCGAGCGCCGCCGGCAGCGCGGCCAATTGCGCCTGCGCCGCGCTTCGGGACACCCCCTCCTTCAGCCTGGCATAGAAGCGGACGGCACCCTTGTCTTCCCAGTCCTCGATCACGCGACTGCCTTCGAACGCGAGCCGATGCTGGGTCACCGGCAACCAGGCCGCCGACGAGTCGTCGCGCAACCCAACGAAGTTCTCCGGAACGATGCCGGCGACGGTAAAGGGGCGGCCGTTCACACGCAACGTGCCGCCGACGATCGCAGGGTTGGCGTCGAGACGCGCGCGCCAGAAACGCTCGCTGACCACGACGACCGCGTCCGCATCCGGCCGCTCGTCGGAGGCGTCCAGCAGCCGGCCGGCGACAGGTCGCGTGCCGAGGTCCGAAAAATAGTTTCCACTGACGAATTCGGCCCGCACATGCCGCGACTCGTCGTTGCCAAGCGTCACACTGCCGTAGACCTGGGCGAATGTGCTCGAGAACACCTGCGCCTTGTCGCGATAGAAAGCGAACGCCGGATATGAGAACGAGGTCGAGTGTCCCTGCGGGTTCCGATGCTCGACCTTCACCAGTCGATCGGCGCCGGGAACGGGCAGAGCCGTGAACGCCACCGCGTCGAGCACCTGGAAGGCGGCCAGGTTGATGCCCACACCGAGCGCGAGCACCGTGACCGCCGTGAGCGTAAAGAGCGGTGCGCGAAACAGCAGCCGAACAGCAAAGCGGACATCCTGTCGCAGATGGTCGAACCACCCCCAGCCCCACACGTCGCTCGCCTCCTCACGGAGCCGTAGTTCGTTGCCGAACCGTGGGCTCGCGGGCGTCATCATCGCGCGATGCGCCGCCATCTCTTCACGCAGCTCTCGCTCCAATCGCGAGCGATTGAGGAAATACCAAATCCGCCGCCACAGCTCTCCCATCACAAGCCTCCGTTACGCGGTCCGCAGCACCGCGCGGATGGCGGCGTTGATCCGTTCGTAGTCGTCCATCTCCGATGCCAGCTGCGCCTTCCCCGCCGGCGTGAGCTGATAAAAGCGCACGCGGCGATTCGTCTCGGATGTTCCCCACTCCGCCTTGGCCCAGCCTTTCAGCAGGATCCGCTGCAACGCCGGATAGAGCGACCCCTCTTCAACCTGGAGGACGTCGTTGGTAATGGTGTGGATACGCTGCGCGATGGCGTAGCCGTGCAGCGGCCCCGACTGGAGCACGCGCAGAGCGAGCATGACGAGAGTACCGGGAGGGACGCCGCTTGGGTCAGGCATAGTCTATTTATGCCTACGTTACTTATGCCTTGGCGGTTCCGTCAACCTGAACAAAAAAAGCCCCGCGGTGGAGAGACCGCGGGGCAGCCGGAGCCGGAAGCAGGAAGCTGGAAGCTACTCAGCCTTCAGCGTCAGGAAGATCGTCGCCCCCTTCCGGTTGACGAGCAGGAGCGACGGCTTGCCGTCGTTGCGATCCAGCGCGGACTTCAGTTCGGCGCCCGACTTCACGGCACGGCCGTCCACCTTCTGGATGACGTCGCCCACCTGCAGCTGGCTTTCGGCCGCGACGCCGTTGGGATCCAGGTCGGTGATCACGACGCCATTGTCGTCCGACTCGACGGTCATCCCGAAGCGGCCGCCACCTTCGCCTCGTCCGTCAGGCCGCTCGGTGGCGCGGACTTTCTTCGCCTCGAGCTCGCCCACGGTTGCCTGCAGCTTCTCGGTGCGTCCGTTGCGCAGGACGTCGAGATCCACCCGCGCGCCCGGCGTGGTGCTCGCCACCGCGTTCCGCAGCTGGTTGTTGTCGAACACCGCCTTGCCGTTGTAGGCGGTAATTACGTCACCCTGCCGCAGGCCGGCCTTCGCCGCCGGAGATCCCTCGTCAACACCGCTGACCAGCGCCCCCTTCGCGGACGACAGCCCGAGCGACGTCGCCAGATCCGGTGTGATGCGCTGCACGGTGATCCCCAGCTTGGCGCGGCGGACCGACCCGGTCGTGATCAACTGATCCATGACGTGCTTCGCCATGTTCGACGGAATCGCGAAACCGAGGCCGATGTTGCCGTCGGTCGGCGTCAGGATCTGCGAGTTGATCCCGATGAGCTGCCCCCCCACATTCACGAGGGCGCCGCCGGAGTTGCCGTGATTGATTGCGGCGTCGGTCTGCAGGAAGTCCTGGTATCCTTCGCCGCCGTCAGGCGTCTGCCGTCCCTTGGCGCTGATGATGCCGGACGTCACGGTCTCGCCGACGCCGAGCGGATTGCCGACCGCCAGCGCCACATCGCCAACCTTCACCGCGTCCGAGTCGCCGAATTCGAGCGTCGGCAGTGCCTTCGCGTCGATCTTCACGACCGCGAGATCGGTCGCCGGGTCGGTGCCGATGACCTTCGCCGTGAACGTGCGGCTATCGGGCAACTCGACCTTCACGCTCGTGACGCCGTCAACGACGTGGTTGTTCGTCAGGATGTAGCCGTCCTGGCTGACGATGACGCCGGAGCCGAGGCCACGCTCGACGCGAGGCCCGCGCTGGCCGCGCATCTGCGGCATCTGATCGCCGAAGAAGCGGCGCAGCTCGTCAGGGATCTGCTGTGGAAACTGCTGCCCGGTCGGCACCATCGACGCCCGCTTCTCGACGCGCAGGGTCACCACGGCCGGCATCACGCGATCGACGACGGGTGCGTAGGACGCGCCCGCCACGGCCGCCGGCACCGGGGCCGGCGCCTCTGTTCTGGTGGGGGCCGCCGCGGTCAGATAGGTACTGGCCAACGGCGCCTTCCACGCCGCCATCGTCACGACCGCGCCGGCGATCGCGGCAACCGCTGTATTTCTGAAAGCTCCGTTATGCATGGTTGGAAATCACCTCTTTCGATTAGACGATGACCAACCTTGCCGACAGCTTTCGCGAACATTACATGGGTGAAAGGATCGGCAGGCGAACGGTGAATACGGAACCCCGGCCGGGCTCGCTGACAGCCTCGACCGTGCCGCCATGGGCCTGTACGTAGGCCTTGACGAGGCTGAGCCCCAGGCCGAGACCGCGCGACGATCGGCTGGCGTCCGCTCTATAGAGGCGTTCCCAGATGCGCGGGAGATGGTCGGCCGCGATCCCGACACCGGTGTCCGACACCGTGACAATTGCTGTCCGCCCGTCCCGGCCGGCCTGCATCGTCACGCTTCCGCCTTCGGGGGTGTATTTGATGGCATTGTCGAGGAGGTTGGCGAAGACCTGCCGCAGACGGTCGCGCGCGGCGTCCACGACGACTTCCTCGCCTGGTTCGAGGGTCACGGTGACGTGCTTCACGTCGGCAACGTCTTCGTAGAGCTCGACGACTTCTTCGAGCAGCGCCCGCAACCCGACCGGCTCGCGCTTGAGTTGCACGACACCGGTCTCCGCTTCCGAGATGTCCATCAGCGTATTCAGCATCGCCAGGATGCGCTCCGACTCTTCGAGGCAGCTCTCGAGCGCTTCCTTCTGCTGTTCCGGCGTGCCGTCCTGCAGCGCGCTTTCCGCGCGGCTGCGCAGGCGGGCGATCGGCGTGCGGAGGTCGTGCGAAACGTTGTCGAGCGACTCCCCCATCGCCCCGATCAGCCGGTTGATGCGATCGAGCATGGTGTTGAACAGCGCGCTGAGCTCGTCCACCGCGTCGCCGCGCGCGCTGCGTTCGGGCACGCGGCTGTCCGTTCTGCCGGTGCGGATGATTCCCTGGACGACATGGATCAGGTCGTAGATCGGCTGAACGGTGGATCGCGTGAGGATGAGACCTCCGGTGACACCGACGATGAGCGCCACGATCGAAACGAGGCCGACGATCCATTGAAACTTGCGCAGCAACGCGAGGCGGATCTCGTTGGTCTTGCCGACCTGCAGGATGGTGCCGTCGAAGAGACGCGCCGACGCCACTTCGAGGACGGCTCGCCCGTCGTGCGCATCGTCGATGACCGGGGCACTCCCCGACTGCGCGTCGCCGAGATCTTCCTGCGCCAGGCCGCCCCACGCCTGCGGCGACCGGGTCAGCACCACCTCGGCGTCGCGGCCGCGCAGCCGGACGAACAGCCGTTCCTGATCCCCGGTTCGCTCCTCCAGTTCGACGGCCCGCTGCAGCGCCGGCACGCCGCCCAGCTCGTAGCGGGTCGCGTACTCGCGCAGCGTCGCGAAAATGATGTCGTGATCGCGCTGTACCAGCGACGACGCCAGCAGCGCATAGGTCAGGCCGGCGAGCGCGATGATGCCGATGACGAAGACCGCGGCATACCACAGCGACAAACGCAGTCCCAGCGTGCGCCGCAGGGTCGATTTCGTTTCGATCGCTGGCATCGTCATGATCTCGCTGCGCTCGTTCGCGGGATCATGACGGTGGCCGGAGCACGTAGCCGACCCCGCGGACGGTGTGCAGGAGCTTGGCCGGAAATGGCTTGTCGATGCGATCGCGGAGCCGCGAGACGAGCACGTCGACCACGTTGGTGTTGGGATCGAAGTTGTAGCCCCACACGTGGGACAGAATCGAGGTCTTCGACACGACGCGGCCCGCGTTGCGCATCAGGTACTCGAGCAGCGCGAACTCGCGCGGGCGCAGCTCGATGGCCTGGGATCCGCGTTGTACCTTGCGCGTGAGGAGATCGAGCGAGAGATCGGCGAACGCGAGCCGCGTTGGCTCGGGTGTGCCGGTGGCGCGCCGGATCAGCGCCTGGACGCGCGCCAGGAGTTCCGCGAAGTCGAACGGCTTCGTCAGATAGTCGTCGCCGCCGGCCTGCAGGCCGCGCACGCGATCGTCTACGCTCCGCCGTGCGCTGAGAATCAGGACAGGGGTCCGCACGCCTTTCGCCCGAAGTACGTCAATCAGCGACAGGCCGTCCATGTGCGGCAGCATGACGTCCACGATCGCGGCGTCATGCCCCCCGGCCAACGCCTGTTCGAGCCCCGACCGGCCGTCCGCCGCCAGGTCCACCGCGAAACCGGCTTCTCGTAGGCCCTTTTCCACGAATTCCGCGATGGTCTGGTCGTCCTCGACGAGGAGCACCCGCACGATCGAAGTCTAACGCGGGTTCACGAGTTCGCAGGTTCTCGGGTTCACAGGTTCTCGGGTTCGCGGGTTCACAGGTTCTCAGGTTCGCGGGTTCACAGGTTCTCAGGTTCGCGGGTTCACAGTTCTCAGGTTCGCGGGTTCACAGGTTCTCAGGTTCGCGGGTTCACAGGTTCTCAGGTTCACGGGTTCGCACGGGTTCGCGGGTTCATCGGTTCTGAGGGTCGATGAATGCAGAGAGTGAGGAGCGCAGGCTGCGTCGAGGTCTCAGAAAACTCGTACACGACAGAACACACTCATCGGCTGACAAGGTTTCTTGGGCAGTTTTCGGGTGGCACAAAAGCTGCTCGGGCGGGTCGGATGAGTTCGGTTCGTCGATTCGAAGACCTGGAGTGCCACAAGCTGACGGTGCAGTTGCGTGAACTTGTAATGTCTCTCACCGGGCGCGAGGTCGTACGGCGGGAATTCAAGTTCGTCGATCAGATGAGGGATGCGGCGCGAAGTCCGCCACGGAACATCGCCGAAGGATTCGGCCGCTTCAATCCGACTGAGATTCTCCGCTTCCTTTCATACGCACAGGGCTCACTCGACGAAGTAAAAAACCACGCCGTCGACGGACGTGAGTCGGGATACTTCTCCGGCGATGAGACCGAGGCAATGTTGTCGCTAATCCGACGGGCTCACGGCGCGATGAACGGCTGGCGCCGTTACCTTCAGTCGCCAGCCGCCAGGCGCTTCTACGAACGACATAAGGCGGAGAGACGGCAGCGCGACTGGCCGAACCCACCGCGGTCAGTCCAAAGCGAACCCGAGAACCCGTGAACCTGAGAACCTGAGAACCCGTGAACCCGCGAATCCGTTACGCCATCCGCTTGCGGCTCCTCGCGACCGCGAGCGCCAGCACGACGAACCCCCAGGCGGCCAGCGCAGCCGCCTGGGGCCACAGCAGATCGAGGCCGATCCCCTTCAGGAAGATTCCCCTCACGATGACCAGGAAGTAGCGCAGCGGGATCAGGTACGTCGCGTACTGGATCACGCGCGGCATGTTCTCGATCGGAAAGATGAATCCCGACAGGTAGATCATCGGCGTCAGGAAGAAGAACGTGGCGGTCATCATCGCCTGCTGCTGGGTGTCCGACACGGTCGAGATGAACAGACCAAGGCCGAGCGTGCAGATCACGTAGAGCAGGCTTGTCGCCAGCAGCAACGTCAAGCTTCCCCGGAACGGGACCTCGAACCAGAACACCGCGACGGCCGTCACGAGCAGGACGTCCACGAAGGCAATCACCCCGTATGGCAGCAGCTTGCCGACGATCAACTCCCAGCGCCGGAGCGGCGTCACGTTCAGCTGCTCGAGCGTGCCGAGTTCCTTCTCCCGCACGATCGCCATCGCGGCAAGATTGGCCGTGACGAGCAGCAGCAGGAGCGCGAGCACCCCCGGGATCATGAAGAAGCGGCTCTCGAGTTGCGAGTTGAACCACACGCGGATGCGCAGATCGATGCCACCGGCGCCGGGCTGAGCGCTGGCCCCGCTTTCCTGGGCGATCGCGGCGGCATATTCGCCGACGAGCGCTGTCGCATAGCCGAGCGCGACGGTAGTCGAGTTCGAGTCCGACCCGTCGGCCACGACCTGGATCGCGACCGGTGCGCGATCGTGCAACGCGGCGCCGTAGCCCTGCGGGATGCCGAGCGCGATCCAGGCGTCTCCGCGCTGCAGAAACGGATCGACCTCGCGGACCGTGGACACGGTATCGATCACGGTGAAGTTGCGTGATGCGTCGAACCGGGCGATGAGATTGCGGCTTGCGGGCGAGCGATCGCCGTCCGCCACGACCACGGGGACGTCGCGAACGTCGGTCGTCGCCGCATACCCTAGCATCGTGAGCTGGATGATCGGCGCCACGATCACAATCCCGAACAGGCGCGGGTTCTGGCGCAGCTCGAGGAATTCCTTCCAGACCAGTCGTCGAAGGCGGTGCATTAGTGACGCTCCCGCGCCAGGCGGACCGCCGCCAGCGTCAGCATCGCGAGCGCGTAGATCGACAACGCCAGCATCTGCGGCCACAACAGCCCCACCGGCGTCCCCTTCAGGACGATTCCGCGCAGCGCGATCAGGAAGTAACGGGCCGGAACGATGTGCGTCACGAGTTGCAGGAAGTCCGGCATGCTCGAGATCGGAAAGATGAAGCCGGACAGCATGAGCGTCGGCAGGAAGGACGTCAGCATGGCGGCCTGGAACGCGACCTGCTGCGTTTCGGCGACCGTCGAAATCAAGAGCCCCGTGCCGAGCGCGCCGGCAATGAACAACGACAGCGCCGCGAGCAGCGACAGCCAGCTGCCGCGCATGGGCAGTCCGAACAGCAGCATCGCGGCCAGGATGATGAGAGCGGCCGACGCAAGCGAGATGAAGAAATAGGGAATGCTCTTGCCGACGACGAACGAGAACGTGTCGATCGGCGCCATCCGCAC
>AR_comb_assmDRAFT_10169090_pt1 | contig 10263 bp, 5 predicted proteins | sample ArasoioldDNA_FD_10543 | JGI IMG/M metagenome (IMG submission 10543) | reverse complement strand
TCGGCGATGCGCGCGCGCAGTGTCGCGGCGGAATTTCGATAGGCATTGGGCAAGCATGAGACGTCGAACAGGCGCATGTCGTCCGGCCGCTGTCGGAACGACCTGCCCGGCTCGGCGGGCGTCGCGAGGATGCGCCTGCGCAGGTCGTCCCAACTCGTCACCGCGTCGGAGGACGTTTCCGGAGCACCGCAGCAGCGGGCGAGCACTTGCCTGGCTTGGCCCTCGGAGAAGCCGCGGCCCAGCATGATCCGGTAGGCGGCATAAAGCCGATTGTCGGTGAAGGTGGGTCGCAGAATACCGAGATGCCCGCGGAAATATGCAAGATCGTCCTGCGGATCCTGGCCGGAGCGGCTGAAGAATCGGATCTCCGGACCGAGCGGCCCCGTCGCCCAGGCGGCGGAGCCCGCAAGCAAGATGACGAGGGTCAATAACGGCGGGAAGCATCTGACCATTGACGTATCCTTGCGCGGAGCGTGTCGTATGTTTCGGCCTTCCAGCGTCCCGGGCTGAAGGCGTAGATGCGCCGGTCGGGCGGCAATGCGTCGGGCAGCTCGTCGGTGGCGACACCGATGCTGGTCCGGCAGTTGGCTGCGCGAAAATCGCCCCCGTTGACGAAATAGGAGCGGATGCGCCGCCGATCGGGGCCCATGCGGAAGAACATCGGGACCACCTCGTCCACCGCGAGCGTTTCGATCCACCGTTCGTTGAGGCACCAGGACGACAATGCGGTGGCCGAGAGCGTCGCGCCGGGCAGGCGCCGGCGCAACGCCGCAACGGCGCTCACGAAAAAGGCGCGTTGCGACGACTTTGCCTCGAAGTCGACCTGAAAAAATTCCCCCGGAAGATTGTCGTGCAAGGCGGCGAGCGTATCGACGAAGTCGCGCGCCTGCGCGTCGCTCAGGACCGGCGGCTCATGGCGATCGCTCTCGACATGCGCGACCGCCACCAGGCGAGTGCCTTGCGGCGGAATCAACCGATTGCCGCGCGGCGTGAGCAGGACCGTCTCCCCGCGCAGGATAACGGTGGCGGCCAGATAGGCCACCGCCGTGTCGCGATGATCGATGAAGCTCAGATCGTCGTCGCGGTCCCATGCCCAGAGGACGAGCCGCGGCATGTCCACAGGCATCCTGGCGCGAGCGGATATGTTTTGATCGCCGACCAGGAAAATCAAAAGCAGCAGAGGAGCAAACGCAACGGAGCGTCGCAGGAGAGGGCGCATGGCAGCCGGCCTGACCGACCAAGTGACCCGGCATTCAAGCTTCAATTCGAATGCGGCGCAACGCTTTGCCCGCAAGTCGCGGGACCGCATCGGCGGCCGAGCCCGTCACGCGGGTCCGGCGAAGGCTTCGCCGAGTAGCGTCACTGCTTCTCGATGCCGGCCTCGGCGATGACGCGGCCCCAGCGCGCGACCTCGGAGACCATGAGCTCGCCCAGCTCCGCCGGCGTGCTCGGGCGCGGCTCGAGGCCGAGATCGAGAAAGCGGCGGCCGAGCTCGCCCTCGGCGAGCACGGCGCGGATCTCGGTGTTGAGGAGCGCGATCACGTCCGCGGGCGTCTTCGCCGGAACGAACAATCCGTTCCAGGTGACGACGTCGAAGCCGGGGACGCCCGCCTCCTGCACCGAGGGGACGTCGGGCAGATAGGCGGCGCGCCCGGGCGTGGTGGTGGCGAGCGGGCGGAGCTGGCGGTCCTCGAGCGTCACCTTCAGCGCGCCGTAGGACTGCACGATCACGTCCACGTCGTTGCGCAGCGCCGCGGTCATGAGGTCGCCGGGCGTGCGATAGGGAACGATGACGACGTCGAGCGCGACCATGGCCTTGAACAGCGTGGCGGCGAGATGATTGGTCGATCCCACCGTGGTGGTGCCGATGTTGAGCGTGCCCGGCCGCGCGCGGGCGGCGGCGATGACGTCGGCGAGCGTGGCGTATTTCGAGGCGGCGCCCGTCGCGAGCACATTGGCGAAGGTGCTGAACATGGACACCGGCAGGAAATCGCGCATGGGATCGTAGGGGAGCTGCTTGAACAGCGACGCGCTGATCGCGGTCGAGGTCGAGAACAGCGCGACGGTGTAGCCGTCCGGCGCCGACGAGAGCACCGCCGCCGCCGCGGTTACGCCGCCCGCGCGCGGCTGGTTGTCGACGACGACCTGGCCGTTCAATCGCGCCGCCAGGCGGTCGGCGAACAGCCGCATCGAAAGGTCGGAGACCGACCCTGCCGCGAACGGCGAAACGATGCGGATCGGCCGGCTGGGGAATTTGCCCTGGGCGAGGGCAGGGGACAGCGCAAGGATGAATGAGGCCAGCGCGGGCAACGCGATCCAGGCGCTGCGGCGGCAAATCTGCGACGGTGCAGTCATTTCACCCCTTTACGGTTGCGCCGCAGTGGCGGCGCGGAATTCGCCTTGCGGCACTTTCGCTTGGGTTTGCGCGGGAGGAAAGCCTCGACATACGCGGCCGCCAGCCGCAGGAGACGCGGATCATCGCCGAAATAGCCGATGCCAAGATTGCACCTGCGACAGAGCAGGCGGCGCACCCTCTTGGTCACGTGGCAATGATCGACGCAGAGTCTTTGCTCCGGCTGCTTGCGGCAGATGGCGCACGCGCCGCCTTGCCGCGCCAGCAGCGCGTTGTAGTCGTCGATCGAAAGCCCGTACGTGGCTTTGAGGCGACGATTTCTTGAGCGCTGAGCCCATTCCTGCGACTTGTAGTAGGGATTTTCCGCCCAGTCGCGGCGCGCTCGGGCAGTAATCTGTTCCTTATGCGCCAAGTACCAGGCGCGATTGTAGGCACGAACCTTCTCTGCATGCTTCGGATCCTCCCGACGCCGTCGCCGTCGGGCAGCAATCTCGTCCTTATGCGCCGCGTACCAGGCGCGATTGTAGGCACGAGTCTTCGCTGCATGGTCCGGATCCTCCCTATAGCGTCGCGTCCTTGCCTGAACTGCGCGGGACGTCACGAGGCGGCGTCCCGGCACTTGCGGCGATGGGGCGGATCGCCCGCGGCGACATCTATCGCCGCGGTGGTGCCGCGCTGATCGGTGAGCATAGGCGCAACATCTTCCCGCTCGTGCGGCGCAGGTCCTGCCGTTGCCTCGGCAGCTCGCCGCGTCGCGGTGAGCCGGAGCAGGACTGAGCTGAGCCGTCAGAGCGCAGGGCGAGCAGGAGCATGGGCATTCGCGTCGTCGAGCGTCGCGATCCCAGAGCGATGAGCCTGCTCGCGATGGATGGGAGCGGGCGCAGGCAATTCTCTGCGCCGCGCGGAAACGAATGCGGGGCGGAGGCGCTGCCTCCACCCCACTTCAGAACCACTTTTGGCGAATGCCTTAACGATACCCTTTGGACGTAACGTGGTCAACCACAAAATGTACTTTGTACTTTGAGATGAAGGGGCGCGGCACAGCCCTGGTGCTAATTTGTTGCTGCTATTGGAGTTATTGCCAAGGGGCGCGGCACCATCGCTCGCCCCACGAACTTGATAGAGGAGGCGAAAAAGTTCGAATCGCCCCGAATTGTAAAAAATAGTAATGTAGAATCATTAGGTTAAAGCATATGTGCCGCTGTGGGGCCGTGCACGTCCCGGAAATCGTGCCCTGTGCACTTTTTGTGATCACAATGTCGTGAACGAAGCGGGAACGCAGCTCTGATTTTTTGGCGAAGACCACCGTGGTGGTGCGAGCAAGCAGGCATCATCGATGCACCGGACAATGAGCACCGCTTCCCCATGCTGACACATAAATTGTCGCATATCGAATTGTGCTGTTTCGGCAACGGTCGGAGATAAACCGGCGTCCTGGACCTTTGAAGACTCACCAGCCTAATCGCGACGATGTAATTTGCGCCCACGGCGCCGCTCTGACTCTTCGTCTTTTATCGGCTCGTGATTCCACATTCAGGGGGCGGGATGACGTTGCGGGCACGCTCGTCTGAGCGTTTTGCGTTTCGACAGATCGTCGGCGCAACGTCGCATTTGCGCGCGTGCCTGCATTCCACGGCCTCGGCTCTGACCCTCGGCGCGGCTGCGCTTTCCTGGCCTGCAGGACCAGCGTGGGCGGCCTGCGCGCCCACGCTGACGCCGACCACGGGTCAAACGGTCACCTGCACCAGCAGCCAGCCCAATCCAGTGACCACGGGGATCGTCGCGCAGCCGGGCAGCAGCAACGTGACTGTCAACATGCAGTCGGGGGCGCAACTCAATGTCGGCGGCGGCGACGCGATCGTGCTGGGCGGCGGCGGACAGATCACCAACAGCTCCGGAGCGATCATCCAGGGCGTGCGGGGCATCAACGTCACCGGCCCGACGGGCATCGATAACTTCGGGCAGATCGGTGGTAATGGCGGTCCGGGCGTCGTCATCAATGGCCCCGGCAACAGCACCTTTAATAACGCGGGCCAAGTGGGTGGCAGCGGCGGCGTCGCCGTGCAGTTCAACAGCACCGCCGGCTCCACTCAGACGTTCAACAACGCCAACAATGGCTCGATCAACGGCGACTTCGCGGGCTCCGGCGACGGCGGGATTACCATAGTCAATGCCGGCAACTTCAACGGCGGCATCACCATCACCGGCAATGGCATCAACAACCTCACCGTCCAGTCTGGCCACAACATCAACGGCCTGGTTTCGATCGCAGGCGCGCAAAACACGGTGGTCAACGCGGCCGCGTTCAACAACGGTCTGGTACTGAGCGGTGGCGGCATCAACAGCGTTACCAACCAAGCTGGATCATCCATCAATCAGACCTTCAGCGTTACGGGCAGCCAGAACACGATCGACAACGCCGGGACGCTCAACAATGGCCTCACGGTCGCGGGGGGCGGCGTCAACTCGATCACCAACCGCAGCGGCGCGACCATCAACCAGACCTTCAGCGTCACCGGCACCCAGAACACGATCAGCAACGCCGGCACGCTCAACAACGGGCTCACGGTCGGAAACGGCGTCAACACCGTCACCAATCAAAGTGGCGGGACCGTCAACCAGACGTTCAGCGTCACGGGCACCCAGAACACGATCAGCAATTTCGGCACGGTCAACACCGTGGTCACGGTTTCCGGCAGCGGCACCAATTCGATTACGAACGGGCTCGGAGCCGTCATCCAGCAGGGCTTGACCGTCACCGGCAACCCGCAAAGCACCGTCGCAAACTTCGGGGCCGTGAACGGCACCGTCAACATGTCGGGAACCGGCAGCCTCTTCAATGAGGGCGCGCTCAATGCCGGTACCGCCATCAACTTCAGCTCGGGTCCCGGGCCGTTCACACTTACGCTCGCTCCCGGCTACTCCATCAGCGGGACAGTGCTCGGGACCGGCAGCGATACCCTCCAGCTCGGCGATGCGGTGATGGGGAGTAGCCAGGTCGCCACGTTCAACGTCAGCAACATCGGCCCTGCGCAGCAGTATCGAGGATTCTCTACCTTCAACAAGATCGGCACCTCGGTCTGGACGTTGACCGGCACCGGCGCCCAGAACTGGAACATCAGCGGCGGCACGCTGGTCGGCGACACCAACAGCCTGCAGGGCCCGGCGATTACCAACAATGCCCAGTTGGTTTTCAACCAGGGCTTCACCGGGACCTATGCCGGCAGCATCGGCGGAAGCGGCACCGTGATGGTCCAGGGCGGCGGCACGGTCGCTTTCACTGGCGCCAATAGCTACACCGGCGGCACGACCATCAACGGCGCCACGCTGCAGCTCGGTAACGGCGGCACGAGCGGTAGCATCGTCGGCGATGTGGTTGACAACGGCACGTTTGTGATCAATCGCCCCGACCCTTCGGTCTCCCCCTTCACCTTCAGCAATGTCATTTCCGGAACCGGCGCATTCGTGCAGGCCGGACCGGGTACGACCGTTCTGACGGCGAACAACGATTACACCGGCGCAACCACGGTTGCGGCAGGGACGCTGCGGGTTTCGGGCTCGATCGCCGGCTCAAGCGGTGTGACGGTGAACGCGGGCGCGACGCTCGGCGGCACCGGGACCGTCACCGGGCGGGTCGCGTCGACGACCATCAACAACGGCGGCACCCTAGCGCCGGGTGACAACGCAGTCGGTGACCTGGTGGTGACCGGCAATCTCCTGTTCCAGAGCGCCGCCTCGTACCTCGTCCAGGTGGCGCCGCACGCCGCGAGCACCACGTTCGTGACGGGCTCAACCACGGTCGCCGGAGTGCTCACCGCCAACGCGCTCGGCGGTAGCTATACGACCAACCGCATCTTCCCGGTGCTCACCTCGACCGGGACCCTGACTGGAACATTCGGCGCTCTCACCACTACCGGCAGTTTTGGCGGAGCGACCCTCAGCCTCGCCTATAGCGCACACGAGGTGTTCCTCATCCTCACCGCCGCGCCGACTCCACCGCTCGCCTGGAAGGCGGCCCCGGGCAACAGCGATTGGAACATCGGCACCAACTGGACGACCAACACCGTACCGACCGCAACCGACATCCCGCAGTTCAACGCCTCCACCATCACCACCATCGATATCCGGCAGGCCAACACGCAGGTGGGCGGCCTGCAGTTCAATGCCGGTGCGCCGGCCTATACCTTCAACATCACGGGAACGAGCGGCGTGCCTTCCTCGCTCGTGATCCAAGGGGACGGCGTCGCCGATATCTCGGGCAATGCCCCGACCTTCGTGGTGGGCGGCGTTTCCGCCGCGCTCGGTACGCTGCAGTTCAACAATGCGAGCACCGCGGACGACGCCACCATCGTCACCAACGCATTCGGACAGACGATCTTCACCGGCACCAGCACTGCAGCCCTGGCCCGCTTTATCACCAATGCCGGCGGAGTGGTCGACTTCTCCGGATCCACTGGACCGGCCGGCAATAACCGGATCACTGCCGGCTCGATCGAAGGCGCCGGGACCTACAATCTCGGCTCAAACGCGCTCGTCGTGGGGCTCAATGGGCTCAGCACCACGGTGAGCGGCACCATCAATGACGGCGGGTTAAGCGGCGGCAGCGGCGCTTCGCTGGTCAAGGTCGGCGACGGCACGCTGGTCCTCACCGGCACCAACACCTATACCGGGCTGACTGCAGTGCTGAGTGGGGCGCTGCAGCTCGGCGACGGCGGCACGACCGGATCGATCCTCGGCAACGTGGTCAACCGGACGACCTTTGCCATCAATCGCTCCGATACGTACATCTTTGGCGGTGTCATCGTCGGCAGTGGCGCGTTCGTTCAGATGGGACCCGGGACCACTATCTTCACCGCAAACAATCTCTATCTCGGCGGAACCACCATCAGCGCCGGCACCTTGCAGCTGGGCAATGGTGGAACAAGCGGCGGCATCGTCGGCGACGTATTGAACAACGGCACGCTCGCGATCAACCGCTCGGACACTCTGACCCTGGGAGGCGTCATCTCGGGAACCGGCGCGTTCCAACAGAACGGCACCGGCACGACCGTCCTCTCCGCCAACAACGTCTATGCCGGCGGCACCGCAATCAACGCCGGCACTCTGCAGCTCGGCAACGGCGGCGCGAGCGGCTCGATCCTCGGCGATGTCACCGACAGCGGGACCTTCGCGATCAACCGCGGCGACACCTTCACATTCGGCGGCACCATTTCCGGCAGTGGCGGCTTTGCACAGGTCGGCACCGGCACGACCATTCTGACGGCCGTCAACTCCTATTCCGGCGGCACGGCGATCAATGCCGGCGTCCTCGCGGTTGCCGCCGACGCCAATCTCGGCGCCGTTACGGGCGGCCTCGCCTTTGGCGGCGGCACGCTGCAATTCCTGTCAAGCTTCGCCACCACCCGCGCGATCGCGCTCGACGTGGGCGGCGGCACCGTTGACACCAACGGCAATACCGCCACCCTCGCGGGCAGCATCGGCGGCGCCGGCGGCCTCACCAAGGTCGGGGCCGGGATGCTCGTCCTTTCCGGCGCCAATACGTATGCCGGCGGTACCACGCTGGCGGGCGGCATACTGCGCCTCGAAAACAGCCAGGCGCTGGGCACCGGCGCGCTCACCACGACGGGCTCGGTGGTGGACTACGCCAACGCTGTCGCCATCGCCAATCAGGTCGTGCTCAACAGCGACAGCACCCAGTTGCAGGTAACCACCGGCAGCGCGACTCAGGCCGGCGGGATTTCCGAGCTCAACGGTCCCCGCCCGCTCGAGAAGATCGGCGCTGGCACCCTCGTGCTTTCGGGAGCTAGCAGCTATACCGGTCCGACTACTGTCAGCGCCGGCACGCTTGTGGTCGACGGGTCGATTGCCAATTCAGCAGTGACGGTGAACGCCGGCGCGCTGCTCGCCGGCATCGGTACCGTGGGAGCGACCACCATCGCGACTGGCGCGACGTTCGCACCTGGCTCGGGGGTTCCGGGCAGCAGCATGACCGTGTCCGGCAATCTCGCCTTCCAGTCCGGAGCCCTCTACCTGGTGCAGGTCAATCCGGCGAATGCCTCGAGCGCCAACGTCGTCACGGCTGGCACTGCCACCCTCGCCGGCACGGTGGGGGCCACTTTCGCATCGGGCAGCTACGTGTCGCGGAACTACACCATCCTTTCGGCCGCGGGCGGCCTCAACGGCACGACCTTCAACGCGCTGACGACCAGCAACCTGCCCGCCGGTTTCACCGCCAATGTCAGCTATACCGACAACATGGTGCTGCTCAATCTCGTTGCCAGTCTCGGTTAGCCCAGCGGCCCGGGCGCGCTCGGCACCGGCGGTTTGAGCGAGAACCAGCGCAACGTTGCCAATGCGCTCAACAATTTCTTCAACAGCGGCGGCGCGTTGCCGCCTGCCTTCGTAAGCGTGTTTGGCCTCACCGGCGGCAATCTCGCCAACGCGCTCTCGCAGCTCTCCGGCGAGGCCGCGACCGGCGCGCAGCAGGTCGGCTTCCAGATGGAGAGCCAGTTCCTCAACCTCATGCTTGATCCGTTCGTTGATGGCCGCAGCGGCGTCGGCGGTGCCGATCATCCCGCGCTCGGCTTTGCGCCCGAGCGCGACAACACGCCGCCTGAGATCGCGCTCGCCTATGCCTCGGTGTTGAAGGCGCCACCCAAGGCCGTGCCGGCCTATGAGCCGCGCTGGACGGTGTGGGGCGGCGCGTATGGCGGCGGCAACAAGACGTCGGGCGATCCGGCGGTGCTCGGCAGCCACGACCTCTCCGCCGCCACCGCGGGGTTTGCCGGCGGCTTCGATTATCACCTCTCGCGCGACAGCGTGCTCGGCCTCGCATTCGCCGGCGGCGGCACCAACTGGAGCTTGGCGCAGGGCTTGGGCGGAGGAAAGAGCGACGCGTTCCAGGCCGGCGTCTACGGCGCCACCAAATCCGGCCCAGCCTATCTCGCCGCCGCCTTCGCCTTCGCCAACCACTGGATGTCCACGGACCGCCTCGCCTTCGGCGATCATCTCACCGCAAGCTTCAACGCGCAGAGCTACGGCGGGCGCATCGAGGGCGGCTATCGTATCGGCACGCCCTACGGCGGCATTACGCCTTATGCCGCGATCCAGGCGCAGAGCTTCCACACGCCGGGCTACAGCGAGGCCGGGCTGATCCCCAACGGCTTCGCGCTGACCTTCAACGGTCGCGACGCGAGCGACACCCGGAGCGAGGTGGGCGGGCGCTTCGACCGCGTGCTTGCTCTTTATACCAACGCGGTGCTGGCGCTGCGCGGGCGCCTGGCATGGGCGCACGACTGGGTGAGCGATCCGACGTTCACCCCGTTGTTCCAGACGCTGCCGGGCGCGAGCTTCATCGTCAACGGCGCGACGCCGGCGAAGGATTCCGCGCTCGTCTCCGCCGGCGCGGAGTATCGCCTCGCTAACGGCGTCGCCTTGCTCGCCAAGTTCGACGGCGAACTCGCGTCGCGCTCATCCACTTACGCCGGTACGGGCACGATCCGATACGCGTGGTAGGAGCGTTATCCTTTCTTAATATCTCGGCTGCAGCCCATGGTGGATGGAGATGGCATTCGAGACCACGGACGTTTAGGCGCTTGAGATGAGCCTCAGTCAGCCAGGATTGATCAGACATCGGCAGGTCCTCCTGCCGCGCTTGAATCACGATGGCACATCAGATGGATTCCAGGTCTGCAAAGGTCTGCTGGGTGGACAAACCGGACACGAGATCGTCTTCAATTTCGGTGAGCTTGCCTCGACAGCTTGCCCACACCGCAGCCGATGATTTTGGCCAAGGAGGAGCCTCACGGTGACCATCACCATTACCGCCTTTGAACGGTCCCCCGATGGCGGCAGGGGACTGGCGCGTGATACGCGCGTTCGCTGGGCGCTCGAGGAAGTGGGCCAACCCT
>AR_comb_assmDRAFT_10846395_pt1 | contig 10267 bp, 7 predicted proteins | sample ArasoioldDNA_FD_10543 | JGI IMG/M metagenome (IMG submission 10543) | reverse complement strand
AATCTACAATCTGAAATCGCCTACTCTTTCTTCCGCACAGCTCGCACCAGTTCAGGCAGCCGAGGCAGAATCGCGGAGTACTTCAGCCAAAGCCGATGATCGACGGCAGGTGCGCCACTGACCAAAGCTCCCGCTGCAATATCGCCAGCCACTCCACTCTGCGGCGTGACGATCGCATTGTCGCCAACCTTCACGTGACCGACGACTCCCACTTGCCCCGTCAGAATCACGCGGTTTCCGATCTGCGTGGAACCCGCCAGGCCTACCTGTGCGCAGAGCAACGCGTCCTCTCCCACAGTCGATCCGTGGCCTACTTGTACGAGGTTGTCGACCTTCACGCCGCGCTTGATGCGCGTCTCGCCAACACTCGCGCGATCAATGCAGGAGTTTGCCTGTACCTCGACATCGTCTTCAATGACAACGCCCGCCGGCTGCGGAATCTTGTGCCAGTGCCCTTCGGCTGTTTTGGCAAATCCAAACCCGTCCCCGCCGATCACCACGCCGTTGTGCAGCAGGACATTGTTGCCGATCCGGCAGTTTTCGCGCACCACAGCATGGGAGTGGGCAAAAAAGTGATTGCCAATCTTCACTCCGCGATAAATCACAACATGAGCCAGCAGCACGGCATTCGCGCCGATCTCGACATCATGCCCGATCACTACGTAAGGCCCGATATGCGCATTCGGACCAATCCGCGCGCTGTCGTGAACAACCGCCGTCGGATGCACGCCTGGCGTGTAGCGCACCGGCGGATGGAAGAGTTCCAGCGCCCGCGCAAACGTGAGATAGGGATCTTTCGCGCGCAGCATCGCGCCAGGAATAGCAGGGAAGTCCAATCCAACGATGACAGCCGAAGCGCGGGTAGTCCTCGCCGCCGCCGCATACTTCGGATTGGAGACGAAGGTAAGTTCCCCCGGCCCAGCTTGTTCAATCCCGTTCAGCCCGGTAATTTCAGTGTCAGGAGCCCCGTTTTCCAGACGTACGTCGAGTGCCGAAGCAATTTCAGAAAGTTTCATGGAAGTGGAGTGATGCACGTAAATCGTACACCAGTCTCAAAGCAGCTACTCGCAGGTTCCGAGCACAAAAAAGTGCAGAGCTTTCGATGATTCGAAAGCTCTGCAAGATTGCGGTTACTGCACAACCAGCGTAAACGTCGTTAGGTGTACAAGCTGCCCGCTTGTGGCCCTCACTTGAATTGGAAAGCTCCCAGTGGGAGTTCCGTTAACCACATCGAAGTTGACCGTATTAGAGGTTCCACCCCCCGGTGGTGGATTGGTTACCGAAACTACGAACGTTCCCGTTCCAAAGATGTCCATGTCAGACAATTGGACGGAAAGCTGAGTGGTTCCGTTGTATTGCGACACAGAGCGGTTTTGCCCACCGAACGCCACGGTGGATTGATTAGGGATAAAGTTTGCTCCGTTGATGATCACGGTTGGCGGAATGGAACGAGCAGCGATGGAACTTGGGGACAAAGTTGCAATCGAAGGTTTTGGATTATTGCCTCCGCCGCCACCTCCGTCTCCACCGCCGCAGCTGGGAAGAATAATTGCGAGCGCCACTGCCAGCAAAGTTGGTAGTGCACGCCGTCGCGAAGCCGGAGCTGCGATCAGGCAAATTCCAATCAGAAGAGCAGAGCCACTAACCCACCACAAGGCCCGATAGTCGTTGGCCGCCCGCCGAGATCGCGATTGTCCGAGCGGAGCGGTTGTGATCGTGAGTATAGTAGAGCCTGAGTTGTCCAACTGTGGAGGGCTAAACGTACAAGTCGCTTCCAATGGCAGCCCCGCGAAACAATCGAAACTCACAGTCCCAGTAAAGCCGTTGTTAGGTGTGACGTTAACAGTTAGATTTCCTGATTGCCCTTGTCCAACCGTCAGCTGCGAACTGTTGAATCCGATCGAAAAGTCGGGAATGTTAACAGTGACTGAAGGTGAATTCGTGGTTGGATAGTAGTTATCGCCGCTGTACGCTGCGAATACAGTGATCGACGAATTCACCGTAAAGCTTCCAGTCGCTTGGCACGCGAAATATCCATGGCCATCGGTCGTGCTCGTACACGGAATGTTGAGAGCAAGGTACGATCCGGTCTGCGCGTCGAAGAATGTTACAGTGCCAGTGGGGTGATTCGCCTTGTTCGCGCTGGCGACCAACGCCGTAACCGTCGCGGTTGCGCCAGCTTGAACAGTTTGCTGGCTCGGAGTAAGCGAGATACCCGGTGCCGGATACATCACCCAAATGGAACTCCCCGATGATGTCGAACCGCTGTAATTCCCGTCACCGCCGTAGCCAGCCGTAATTGTATAGCTTCCCGGGGAGGTGAATGCCGAGGTGGAACTCATGAAATTCGCCGTGATTCCAGCTACGGGTGGCGGCCCTACTTGGGTGAATCCCTGATAAGTGGTCGTGCCAGTCACCGCATTCCCGTTTGCATAGAACGTAACGGTCCCTGTGGGAACCACCCCATTACTCTGGGATGTGACTTGGGTGCTTGCGTTAAAGGGAGAACCGACGACGTAATTCCAAGCGTACGGCACGTAGGTTGAAGTGGCCGCTTTCGATATGCTGATCGAATTTGTCGCCGTATCCGCGTTGAAGCTGTTATCGCCGGAATAAGCGGTTTGGATCGAGTCTGTGCCCCCTGGCAGTTGCACGACCAGGTCCTCGAGATACCCATAACTGTTAAGGGTGTATGTTCCAGCGTCGAGCGTGCTTCCGTTGTTGGTCAGTGTCACTGTCCCGGTTGGACAGTCGTTCGGAGTGGAGCCTGTCACCGGAGTACACATGTGCCCAGCGGAATTTTCCACGTTCACGCGCAAGATGTAATTTGATCCGTAGGTTGCCGTGTTGGTGTCTCCGCTGATGATGTTTCCACTGCCATCAAACGTCACCAGGAACGCCTGCGGCTCGCTGTTCTCTTTGCTCACAGTCACCGGGACTGGAGTCGAATCGCTCGCCGCATACGTCGAGTCGCCCGGATAGTGCGCCGTCAAGGAATACGTCCCACCCGGAAGTGCCAATGTCGTGCTACTCACGGTCCCGTTCGTTAGAGTGAACCCCTGAATATCGGCAGTGCTATTCGTGGGCCCACCCTGCAGAGCAACGAGTCCCGTCGGTGTGCCCGATCCAGTTTTCGGTGTCACCGACACGGTGAAATTCACCGTTTGCCCATGGGTGATCGTCGTGGGCGTCACATTGCTCAAGGTCGTAACCGAGGGCGCTAGCGTGACGGTGTTCCACTTCGTGACCAGAGCGTTGGCGTCCACTGTGCCTAACCCGGTCGCAAGGTCGTACTTTGTACCTGCGTTATAGCCACTGAGAACTCCAAACGGGTGTCCCCCCACCGATGTCGTGCAGTTCGGAGTGCCCGTGGCGCATGGCATCGCGATCGTCCCCGACGTGATGTCGTGAAAAACCGTCGTCTGCTGCGCCGCCAGCTTGTAGAAGATGTAGTTGGCATTACCTTGCCGCTCTCCAGTCTTCTGGTTTACCAGGGCCATGATGCCAGCAAATGCCGGTGACGAGGCCGAGGTCCCACCGATGCCGATGAAGTTATAGCTGGGAGCAAGGCTGCACGAGTTACCGTTCGTAATGTCAGCTTCGCACATGATGTAGAAGTTTCCGAGGAACCCCGAGCTCGCGAACAGGGAAACGTCTGGAATGTCACGCTTGCCGTCGTTCGGCACACCGGTTCCCGTCTGCCACGAGGGTTTCGCGTAGCCGCCTGTGCAACTCGCGGTTGTTGCGCTATCGTTCACCGTGCAAGCGCTGACACCGCCGGAACCTCCAAGTGGCACACCAAAAGATCCATAGATGCTCGGGTCATTGCAGTTGGTCTCGGCACTCTGGCTGTACCCGATCTGGCCAAAGATGGGATTCGTGCAGCTGCTGTTCCACGGAATCTCTGGGATGTAGCCCTTTGCGGAAGCTTGATGCGTATTGTTGCTGGCGTTCCAATATGCCGATGGATTCAGAAAGTCATTAAAATCCGTCCCACCGACCGCCACGTTGTATGGAGTCGACGCGAACCCGCTAACCTGCAATCCAAACAATGCTGGAGCTGGTGACGGTGCATTAAAGTTGTCGCAGCCCGCCGCACCGTTATCGCCAGACGAAATGAATACTGTTATGCCTTGCGCGGCAGCTTGTTGCCACAGGGAGTTATAGAACTGATTGCCTGCCGTGCCCAGACCGAGTTCACAGAATCCGTAGCTCTCGCTCATCACCGGCGCAACATTGTTCTCGATAATGTAGGTGGCGGACAAATCGATTCCCGCGGTTGTTTCTGTGGAAGCCGATGTGACGAACTTGATTGTGGCATTGGGAGCCACCGCACCCGACCACTGCAGGTCCAGGTTGGATTCCACTTCATCACCGACGATTCCCGGATCCGGCCCGTTCAGAATGATTTGCGGATCGTTCACTGGGAGGCCAAACAGATTCCGGAAGTCCCGCACATCCTGAATGTTGATATTCGTCTCGCCGACGATTGCGATGCTTTGCCCGGTACCGTTGATTCCGGCTGTCCACAAGGGCTGAACGTTGTAGATAGTGGCGAAATCGTATGGCGACAAGCCGTAGAAGCAAGGATTATTTGAGCTGGGATCTTCGATGCAACCCGTGGGCAGCGTGTAGACAGGTTCGACGGGATGGATCTGCCCTGTGTCTTTGTCGCGCGAGAATTCACCGAGCAGTTTGCTCATCGGTTTCGGACGAAAGCTGTTCATTGAGCGCACTCCTGCCACCGCCGGCGCCAATGCCGTCGGAATGCTCGGATCCCCCGCGTTCGCCCAGTGCTGCTCGCCATTCACCAGATACTTGTGAATGCTTGTGTGGAACGCTTCCTGCACCTGGCTGGCTGAGCCGGAGAACTCCAGCACCGTGCGTCCCTTGGTCGAGCCCACTTGGAATCCGTGCGACTGCAACCATGACGTGATCGTCTGCAGATCGGCGTCGGTCGGGCCGTACTGCGCGCCGAATTGTTCCGGCGTGAGCCACTTGTGATAGTTGGGCGAGTTCTTGTCCTGCTGGTCGTCCAGCACTTTGCGCAGCGCACCCTCCTGCGCGTCGCTGCGCTTCAGCACCAGCAGCATCCGCTCCATAGGCAACGTGGCGGGCGCGGTGCCGAGATCGAATTCCGGACGCGCCAGCGGATGAGTGTTGCCCTTCAAAACCGTGAGGCGGGACTCGTCGAGCGCCTGTGTGATCAGAGGACGTGCGACCGTCAGCTGGGATTGCTCTTGCGCAAGCATCACAGTGCTCAGGCACGCGATTCCAGGAAGAAGGACAACGAAGGTCGAGAACACAGCAGAAAGAAATGACACCGCAAGGGACACGAGGAACGCTCGCATGGGGACACCTCAAACTGAGTTCGACAACGCCACTGAGATCGAACGGCAGGGAGGAAGGAAGGAGACGCCGCTCGCCTCTTTCGCGGCCCGAAGGCCTGTGGACTTGAAACACTACATCAACGCGCCTCGTTTTGCAATGTGTTTGCAATCACACACAATCCTTGGGAAGCCTTGCCCCGTGCGGCTTAACGAGCTCGCTCAGATGCCAGAAGCGGGCGCTGAGCCGATGTGCTAGAGTCTCGAATCCAAGAGGAGCGTATGACCATGAACTTCACTAGCGTCTGGAACGCGAACCTCATCCATAGCCGGTTTCTGGGACCTCGCCCGGCGGCACTTAAGGTGAAGATCCTGCACACCGATCCCGAGCTGCAGCAGGCCATACTCATCACGCGAGACGATGGCACAGAGCAAAGAGCCGAATTCCGCTGCCGCACCGATGGAACGCCATGCAACGGCTTGCTCAACGGCACTCCCGTTGACGCCATCGCAAGATGGCAGGGAGAGGAACTGTTAATCGAAACGCGGATTGACTCCGGCTCATCCAAAGCGCTTTTTTGCGATTGCTGGACGCTTGCACCAGACGGGCGAACGCTCGTGATGGAACATCGCAACGACGCCCTCGTCGGCCAGCGAGTAGTTCTGGAAAAAGCCGTGTAGAGAACAGTTGCTACGGGTGAGCCGCGCTACGCCGATTTGTCGAGAGCTCGCTCCAACGCCGCACGATCCCACTTGCCAGAAATCGCCGCGGCTTCATAGGTCGATTGACAGAACTCGAGCAGGTCAGCATCTGGCGAAGGTGAACTCCTAACATCGTCATACATCAGGATGAACTCACCCAGTGGATCGTAATGGGCGGCGGCTGGGCGCACTTTCCAATCGCGAAAGCCTGCTGGCTCCGGAGCCGCATAGGAATAGAACGCTGGCCCCGAGATCGTCCCGCTTCCGGGCCAGAATCCCACGCTGCTCACCTCGTGCGAATAGGCTTCTCGCGTGATCCGATCCGCGCCTGGCCGCTCAGGCGCCGGCCGTCCCGAGAATCGTGTCACCGCCAGATCAAAGCTGCCCCAGAAAAAGTGAACCGGACTGCTCTTTCCGACGAATCTCGATCGAAACTCCTCGAATACACGGTTCACACTCAGCAGGACCCGCCAGAATTTCTGTGCCGCGCCGGGGTCGTAAGCCGCGTGGACCAGATCCACATCGCACCGGATCGGATCCGGCACTTCCACCGGCATCGGCCAGATCTTCACCGTGATCCCATTGGATGCCAGCATGTCCATCACCCGCCGATAAAAATCAGCTACGGGCATCGCGGTGAGTGGAAGAACCTTGCGCAACCCGCCCGTCGTACTAAGTACGAGTTGGTGATCGAGAAAGTCAAAGGTCAGCTCGAACGGTTCGTTCTTGTACGGCATTAACGACGTAGTCAGTCCACGGGAGTTTACATACAGCGGGACATTCCACCAGTGGTTTACCAAGGGCGTGAGCGCAAGGCGAACCTTCCCGACGATCTGCGTCCACATGTGTAGGGTGGCGTAGGTTTCCTTCCACGAAGCAAGCGGAAGAGCCGGCCATTCGTTCCTTTTCGCAGGATGTCTTTCCATCAAAGCCTTCCTTGAGTGCCAGGACCGATCAGTAATTCGAGGTTAGATGCGCCAGAGAAGAACTCAGCACGCCTCAAAAAGCATGGTTCCGCCGCGACGCCTTCGGCAGCGTTTCCCATTTTGAGCCTCGAGGTGCTGGATGGCCCGAAAGTTACTTGCGTACGCAAACAGGACTCTACCAATATGTATCTAACAAAGGGAGTTTGGAATGCCACAGGTGACAATTAAGTCCGGAGGCCTCACCCCGGACGGCCACGAAGAGCAGATGTCAGAATACTTTTGCGATTCACCCAATTGCCCGAACCTTGCAACGCATCTGGTGGGATGCCTTCCGGCGCTGCGGCTGCGCGTCAGCGTCTGCGACGAGCATGCGGCTGAGCTGGGGAATGAGATATCTCGTTGAACGGCTGTATCGGCCAATGAATAGATGAGCCTGACAGAGGCGACGCTCACCTTCCATCAGGCCCATCGAAACTAAGCAATCGTGCAATCGCTCGTTGAAGTGCTGAACTAGTCGCGAGCGAGTGCCGCCGCTGCCAGCCGTTCCAGATCGGCGTAGGATTCCTGACCTACGTCCACCGCCACAGCCAGGATCGTGCCACCGGTAAACGTCCCGGGAGCCTCATATTCCTCGCTTACTTTGTCTGCGCTGTCATAGCCGATGCATAGGCCGTCGCCACAGAGCGTGAAGTGCCCCACTTGGGCCCGCATAGGACCTTCAGCCACGGGCTTATCGTCAACGTACAGCTGCGCCTTGCCCAGCGACTCACCATACTTGCCGGCTTTCTCGCGGGTGAATGCCACGCCCAAACTATGTTTGCCGGGCGTAAGCACTCCAGACACGAATTTCTGCTCCGGCTGGATACCAAGGAAGTTGTAAACGTAGTACAGCTTCTGGTCCTTGATGAAGAGAGAGTGCCCGCCAAAGCGCGAACCGTGCGCGAAGATCACGCCGGATGCCTTATCCGTGATGTTTACATCGGCAATGATCTTGTATGAGCGGCCACGAACATTGACGGCGCAGGTCTCGGATATGGACGTCGTTTCGGGGAAATAGATGTAGCGATCACGCGTCTTTTCCTCGACGGGACGCTCAATTCCGAGGATTTCCAACGCGCTGCGATCGTCGAGAGGCAGCACGAAGTTCTTGTCGGCCTCTTCGAACCACGCGGCGATCAGCTGCTTCAGCTTCTCCGGATTTTCCTTGGCGAGGTTTTTCGATTCAGACCTGTCAGCTTCAACGTTATAGAGCTCCCACTCGTCCTTGTCGAAATGGCTCTTCCCACTGAGTGGTGCATGAATCGCGGCAGCCTTCCAGCCGTTCTCCCATACTCCACGCGTGCCGAGCATTTCATAGTACTGCCGCGTCTTCTGGGTCGGAGCCTTGCCATTGTCGAACGTGTATCGCATGGAAACTCCCGCCAGGGGATACTGCTCCACACCGCGGTAAACCTTCGGCATTTCAAGACCGACCGCATCGAGGATCGTGGGCACGATGTCCGTGACGTGATGGTATTGATTGCGGACTTCTCCTTTCGCCCTGATCCCTTTTGGCCAGTGGATCACGAGTGGGTCGCAGGTCCCACCTGCAAACTGGGAGTAGCGCTTGAACATCTGGAAGGGCGTGCTGAATCCGACGGCCCAGCCGGTCGGATAGTGGTTGTAGGTGTCCGGCCCCCCGAGCGTATCGAGGTATTTCATGTTCTCGGAAAGTTCGTCGGGATAACCGTTGAAGAACTTGTTCTCATTGACTGAACCGTTCGGACTGCCCTCGCCCGATGCACCGTTGTCAGCACAATAGAAGATCAGCGTGTTGTCGAGTTGCTTGGTTTGCTCAAGATGATCGATGATTCGCCCCACCTGTGCATCCGTGTACTCGGAGAAGCCGGCGTACACTTCCGCCATGCGGGAGAAGAGCTTCTTCTCGTCAGCGCTCAGTGTGTTCCACGGCTTGACCGAGTCGTCGGGGGTTGCGACGTCCTGCGGTAGTGGGTTGATCGGCGTCAGTTGCGTATCCTTTGGCAGGATCCCTTTTTCGATCATGCTCTTCAACGCCCACTCCCGATAGGCCTCGTAGCCATCGTCGAACTTGCCTTTGTACTTGTCCGCATAGTCCTTGGGGCTGTGGTGCGGCGCATGGTTCGCGCCCGGATTGAACCACATGAACCACGGCTTTGAGGGATTCGATTGCTTTTGGTCGCGTAGCATCCGGATAGCCTGATCGGCGAGATCCTTCGAGAGGTGGTAACCCTTCTCGGGACCGTAGGGTTGATCGATGAAGTGGTTATCCTCGACCAGGTCGGGATACCAGTTGTTGGTTTCGCCACCCAGGAAGCCATAGAAGCGATCAAATCCTTTTTGCAGCGGCCACTCAGATCTGCTGGCGCCGGCAGCGATGTCGTTCACGGGAACATTGTGGTTTTTTCCCAGCCAGAAAGTGCTGAAGCCATTGTCCTGCAGCACCTGGCCAATCGTGGCGCACTCGGCGGGCAACCGTCCCGCTTTGCCAGGGAATCCATCCGACGCTTCTGTAATACAAGCCATCCGGTTCTGGTGATGGTTGCGCCCGGTCAGAAAACAGGATCGTGAGGGTGAGCACAGGGCTGTGGTGTGCCATTGCGAATAGCGAAGTCCGCCATCCGCCAGTCTTTGCAATGTCGGCATGTTGATGCGGCCGCCAAAGGGCGACCATGCGGCAAGCCCAGTATCGTCGTACAACACAATCAAAACATTGGGAGTACCCTCGGGCATGCGCTTCAGTTCGTAGGGTGTCCAGTCTGCTTTGGAATCGCGAACATCAAGCTTGATAACGCCTTTGAATTCCTTGCTCATGAAAGCCTCCAGAAACTGCTTGGCAGGGTTGCGAACGTAGGGGGTGTAACGAGGAAATTAAAAACCGAGGAGATTTGTCGTGAAACTGTCACTTGCAACAGGGGCAAAGGTGACTGGCGGGTTGCGGGAAGTCTTGCGCGTGCTCGGATGTAGAAATACGAATGCCCGTCTTTCCTTAAAGGCACAAAAAGACGGGCAACTGCGACTTGAATATGCTTAGGCTCCGGGCGAAAACAAAGTGAGCGTCAACGGCACCTGCAGAAATCCTGTTTCCGGATCTGTTCCATTCGTCGACGCGGCTCCCGATACCCACACATCTGTCGTCCCGGGCAGAGCGAACACGCCGTTCAACTGCTGCGCGATTCCTTTCGGCTGGTTCCTTGCAAATGTCCACTTCGTACCATTGAAGTGCATGATCATGGCCGCTTGATTGCCGCCGGTGGAGGAATTTGCGAAGAATCCTACGGCATAAAGATCGGT
>AR_comb_assmDRAFT_10143659_pt1 | contig 10267 bp, 9 predicted proteins | sample ArasoioldDNA_FD_10543 | JGI IMG/M metagenome (IMG submission 10543) | reverse complement strand
TCGAAGCTCGATCCCACAACAAAGTGAATCGGAAACTCAAGAGCTTCCGGCCCATAGTTACGAAATGTGAAAACGTCGCGCAGCGCCGGTTCGTCGTTATCGAGCAATCGTTCGAGTTTGATGCCGATTTCATCTTTGCGAATCAGTTCGCGGTTATTAATTCTGAGATAGGGATTGGTCAACTCAAGCGTTGCGCCAAATCCCGACATGCCGGTGCAGACGAGTATGGTGGGTTTTGCCGCGCCTAATTTGAATTCGTAACCGCTCAAATACCGGCAGTCGTGATAGTAAAGTCCCAGACCGTGATCGCCTTTTAAAGGAACGGAGCCGTCCTGTTCGGAAAGAAAGAATAAATCCCGGTCCTTCAGGACAACAGCGTGAGCGATACTTCGTGTGACCGAAGATTGCCCGTCGGTCTGCAAACGCCGTTTGCGTTCATTATTTTCGCGCTTCGTTTTCGCGCGTCCTTGCTCGGCTGCATGCTTGTGCTGCCCCTGCTCCGGATGCGCCGAATTTTCTGGAGAGCGGCTCGTCGATGCCTTAGTCATGTGTCGCTCGGCTCATCGAGCTTTTTCCGGAGAGCGCGCCACAGGCGGCCGCCGCTAAAAGCAGTCCCGCCGACAAAAACCAGTTGCGGTGCGTCGCGAACCAAAGCTCGAGCGAGAAGTTGTGCGCACGTTGCCCGAACTCGCCACGGGCGCCGTGATCGCCGGGAACCGGTTCCCATAAATTGTTGCGCCGGTTTTTGTCGTCCAGCTGGTTTGTTTGTTGCGATTGGTACCCCGTGCGCGCCAGGTACTCATCTGCCAAATGCGGAACCATTTTGTTTCCAACAATCGCTTCAACAGTAGGCCAGCCAACGTAGAGTTCTGGACGATCATGATCCGCGGCCCAAAGTATCGCTTTGGCGGCGACTTCGGGCTGAAAAATCGGCGGCACCGGCTGGGGCTTGTTGGGCAAGCGGCTTTTAACCCAGGAAAACTGCGGGGTGTTCAGCGCTGGCATCTGCACCATGGTGACGCGAACATTACTGCGATCGTGAAGCAGCTCGCAGCGCAGCGAGTCCACGAAACCTTGTATCGCATGCTTGGCGCCGCAATAGGCCGCTTGCAGCGGAATGCCGCGATAGGCAAGCGCCGAACCGACCTGCACGATGACGCCACGATCGCGCGGCAACATCCGCTTTAAGGCCGCCAAAGTTCCGTAGACAAAGCCCAGATAGGTGACCTCCGTCACCCGCTTGAACTCTTCCGCGGTCATCTCCTTGATCGGTGAAAAAACCGATGTCATGGCATTGTTGACCCAGACGTCAATCGGTCCGAGATTTTCTTCGACGGCTTGCGCCGCGGCTTCAACCTTCTCTGGATTTGCGACATCGACGGGAACAACCAATGCTTTGCCCCCAGCTGCCTCTATCTCCTGTTTCGCCGCTTCCAATCCGTCACGCCCGCGGGCGAGCAGCCCTACTTGCGCCCGGCGCTGCCCGAAGGCACGCGCGGTAGCGCGGCCTACGCCTGCGGAAGCGCCGGTAATTACAACGACCTGACTATCCATGTGCGACTCTCCTCTTGGACGCGGGAACCAACGATTCCGATTCGATGAAGATATGCTTGACGTTCGGATAGCGGCTGCGAACATTGTCCTCAAGGCGATCAATGCTGTCTTCGACCTCGATCGCCGAAAGATTCGGGCGAAAGCTCAAATCCATCGCGAGCAGGATCGTATGCGGCCCGAAATACATCGTGAGCGCGTTTTTCACGCTCTCGACCCGCGGGTCAGATTCCGCGAGACGGCGAATGTCCTTCAAAGTCTCAGGATCCACCGCTTCTCCGACGAGCAGATCTCTGCTTTCATAAGCGAGCAAGACCGCCACCGTCGCGAGAATCATGCCGATGACAATCGATGCGCCGCCATCGAAGTAAGGATTGTCAAAAAACTGCGCCAGAAAAACGCCGATCAGAGCCACGACGAGTCCGACCAAAGCGGCCGAGTCTTCGAACAGCACTGTGTAAGTCGTGGGATCTTTACTTTGATCGATCGACTGCCAGATGCTCAGTTTGCCGCGTTCGGCTTGAAATGCTTTGAACGCCACCAAGAAGGAGTAACCCTCGAATACCATGGCCAGAGCGAGAACAATGTAATTCCATAGCGGATCAGTAAAAGGCTTGGGATTGAGAATATGGAGAAGTCCCTCATACGCCGAGATACCGCCGCCCACCGCGAAAATCACGATCGCGACAATCAACGTCCAGAAGTAAAGTTCCTTTCCGTAGCCGAACGGGTGCGCGGCATCAGCCGGTCGCTGGCTCCGACGAACGCCCAAAAGCATCAATCCGCCGTTGCCTGTATCGACCAGTGAATGAATCCCCTCCGAGAGCATTGCCGAGCTGCCGGTATAACCCGCAGCGATGAATTTAGTCACAGCGATTGCGAGGTTGGCTGCAATCGCCGCATAGATGACTCTGGTCGATTCAGCCGCCATTTCTATTCGCGCGAATCGATCAACGCGAGGCCGGTTTCCGGATCGTATTTACGGCACAAATGTCTCGGCGATTCGGTGAGAATGACTTCTAGTGTTGGCCAGACGTACGCCTCAAGGACGTGACCGCCGTGAGCACTGCCGTCGGCTTTTCCGACCACGGCGTGAGCGTGGATTTGAGGCGTCCCGTCGGTGAGCGCAATATCGCCGATGAGCGAGAGCACTTCCACTTGTTCCGTAAGCGGTATTTTTTTGTAAGCTTTTTTGTCCCGCTCGAAATAGCCCAGCGTGGCTTCGCGAAATGCTCCGATCGCGGTAAAGTGGCTTCCGCCTAACTTTTCTTTCTTGGCCCAGGACGTGAGGCCTCCGATGAGCTCTTCGTTCTTCGCGAAAATCACCGCGTAGGTTTTCGTCGGCCCGGCTTCGAGCACGCGAACATTCATAAAGCCTCCGGCTTTCTTCGTATTGCCCACAACAGCAGCGCCATCGTAATCGCGCCGCCGAGCGCGCAGACCGTTTTCCGGTTGGCTTGCGCGCGCTCGCGCTCTCTTTGATCGCTAAAGATTTTTTCCGGGTACGGACTCACAGCGGACGAATAGTTTCGTGATTTCTCCGTGGTTCGCGACACGCGGCTCTGTTCGAGCGCGAGTTGTAGCACTTGAGCGGTATGGAGTGCCTCTCGATCAGTGGCTTGGCGTATTTGCTCCCGACAACTGAAGCCGTCCGCGATAATCAAGGTTTCTCTTGAAGCATTCCGGATCTCGCGCAGTAAAACAAGTTCGCCGACGTTCATTGAAATATCGTAATGGCCTGCCTCGAAGCCGAAGGAGCCGGCCATCCCGCAACATCCGGAATCCAATAACTGATAGTCAAGGCCGAGCTTGGTGAAAATCGACTTGTCATGCCCCATTCCCATGATCGCTTTCTGGTGGCAGTGGCCATGAACGAGCGCCTTACGCTTGAGTTGCGGCGGCTGATAGCCGTCCAGCATGGTTTCGAAAAACTCGCTGATGAGAAACGTCCGATCGCGCAGCCGCTTGGCGTCTTCATCGTCGGGAAATAAGTTCGTCATTTCATCCCGAAACACAGCTACGCAGCTCGGCTCGAGCCCGATGATTGGAACTCCCGCTTCGATTTCGGGACGCAGAGTATCCAGTGTTTGCCGGAGCAGACGTTTGGCGGGACCGAGCATACCAAAATCGTACAACGGTCTGCCGCAGCAGAGAGATTTAGCGGGCAGCTCCACTTGAAATCCCGCGGCTTCAAGGACGATAACCGCGGCGCGCCCAACCTCCGGGAAAAAATAGTTGTTGAAAGTATCAGGCCAGAGCAGCACGCGTGGCTGTTCAGTGTTATAGCGTTCGCGGCGGCGGCGAAACCACTGAGTAAACGTTTGCGGTGCAAACACCGGAATCTGTCGCTGGCGCGCAATTCCGCCAAGCATTTTGACGACATCAGCGATCGCCGGCGCTTGCGTGAAAAAATTCGCAATGCCGGGAACGATTGAGGCGAACCGCGCCCACCAGTAAATCAATCCCATCGCATACGCATGACGCGGCCTTAAACGGTCCTCATAGTAATGGGAAAGAAACTCGGCTTTATAAGTCGCCATATCGACTTGCAATGGACAATCGCCTTTGCAGCCTTTGCATGCGAGACAAAGATCGAGGGCGTCTTTCACATGCCGGTCGCGCCAGCCCTGCTTCAGAGGATCGCCCTGGAGCATTTCAAAAAGTAAATGGGCGCGGCCGCGAGTCGAATGCTTTTCTTCGCGTGTAACTCGATAGCTCGGACACATCGTACCGACGTTTTCGCGCCGGCATTCGCCGACACCGACGCAGCGCAGCGTGGCGCGCGCGAAGCTGCCTTGATCGTCGCCGGGAAACTTGAAGTGAGTCTGTAACTGTGGCGGGCGATAATCGACACCGAGACGCAAGTTTTCATCGGCCCGGTAGGGATCGATAATTTTTCCCGGATTCATTTTCCAATCCGGATCCCAGATCGACTTGAACTCGTGAAAGGCGCGCATCAGCTCCGGCCCGAACATTTTAGGTAGTAACTCGCCGCGCGATTGCCCGTCGCCGTGTTCGCCCGAGAGCGAGCCGCCGTAGCGGATAACGAGATCAGCAGCTCGATGGATAAACGAACGATATTTTTCGATGCCTGCCTTGGTCACCAGGTCGAAATCGATCCGCGTATGCACACAACCCTGGCCAAAGTGGCCGTAGAGCGCGCATGCATACCCGAAGTCTGTAAGCAGCTTGCGCAAATCGCGTAGATAATTCCCCAGTTTTTCGGGCGGCACCGCGGAGTCTTCCCAGCCTTCCCAAGTATCCTTGGCGCCCGGAACTCGAGCCGTCGCGCCCAAACCCGAACGGCGCACCAGCCAAATCGTCCGCTCCTGCTCCGGATCGTCGAAGAGCTTCATGCTCGGCGGCTTTTGCGTGTTTTTCAGCGCGTCCATTAACGCCCGCGCTTGGTCGTCCGCGGCGGTTTTAGTGTCGCCGCCGAACTCCACCAGGAGCCAACCTCCTCCGTCGGGCAGCAGCTTGACGTCTTGCGGATGCAGGCGCTTTTTTTTCATGTCTTCGACAAGATTGTCATCCAGACCTTCGAGTGCGATCGGCTTGTGCGCCAATACTTCGGTGATGTGATCGCCGGCGCTGTAGACATCGGGATAGCCGAGAACCAAAAGTGATCGCACCGGAGGACTTGAAACCAGACGTACAGTGGCTTCGAGCACCGTGACACAAGTGCACTCACTGCCGACCAGCGCGCGCGCAACATGAAAGCCCTGCTCCGGCAGGAGCCATGGCAAATTATAACCGGACACGCGCCGCGGAATATCCGGAAAACGTCCACGGATGAGCTCGGCATAGCGGTCGCTGAATGCTTTCAATCGCGTATAAATTTCGCCCCGTCGGCCGCCTCCGCGCATTTCGTCGGCGAGCTTGTCGTCGCCGGTCTTGCCGACTCGCATCCGAGTGCCGTCGTACGTAAGGATCTCCAGCTCCTCGATGTTGTCGTCGGTTTTGCCTGCCATTACGGAATGGACACCGCATGAGTTGTTGCCGATCATTCCTCCAAGCGTGCAATGATTGTGCGTCGACGGATCTGGACCGAAGGTGAGATGATACCGCTCCGCCGCATCGCGGAGATCGTCAAGCACGACGCCGGGCTGGACGCGTGCCCGCTTACGAGCGGAATCGAGCTCCAGGATCCGATGCATGTACTTGGACAGATCCATGACCACGGCCACGTTGCAGCACTGACCGGCGAGGCTAGTGCCGCCGCCCCGCGCCAACAGGGGCGCGCCATAGTCACGAGCCGCGGCAACAGTGGCGATGATATCGTCCACATCGCGCGGGATGACGACCCCGATCGGAACTTGCCGGTAATTCGAGCCGTCGGTCGCGTAAAGTGCGCGGCTGCCATTGTCGAATCTCACTTCGCCGCGCAGATGCCGGCGCAGCTCGGCCGCTAAACCCTGCGCATCTACGTTTGAGCGGTTGAATTTTGCTGTGCGTGCCTGCTCGACTCGGCCGAGCCGCGTTCGGCGCCGAGGATCGACAGGAAAACCGCCGATGACATCGCTATGATGATTGGGTTTTGTATCCGTACTGCTGGGTTCTGTTCTCATAAGCTTGGAACTCGCTTCGGAAGGGTTGGACTGTACTCGGTTCATAACGCGTATCGCTGAGCATCGGCGCGTTTAAATTCTATTCCTAAACCAGGCCGCGACGGATCGGGCGCCAGCGCGCCGTCCTGAGCTATGAGGGCGCCCTCAAAAAACATCTGTTCAATCCGCGTATGGTCGTGGAAATATTCGACGTGGCAGACCGGCGCAAGCGCACAGCAGACATGCGAATGGAGCGATGGCGCGGTGTGCGCCGACAGCAACATCGAGCGCGCCTGGCAGAGCGCGGCGACCGCCATAAAACCGCTGAAACCGCCACAGCGCGTGGCATCAGCCTGCAGCACGTCGACTGCGCCGGCTTCGAGCATGCGCCGAAAATAAACAAGATTGTAGCCGTATTCACCCGCGGCGATATGCATTCCGGCGGGCGCGCGATCCCGAATCAGCCGAAGGCCTTCCAGGTCATCAGAGGAAACCGGCTCTTCAAACCACGTTACTCGATCCGCTGCGAAGCGCTCGGCTTCCAGCAGCGCTTGTTTTCGGTCGTAAGCGCCATTGGCATCGACGAAAAGCCCGACATCCGGCCCAATAGCGCTCCGTGCGGCCCGCACCCGCTGGGAATCGGCCGCGGGGTCTCGGCCAATTTTCATTTTTACCGAGCGGATTCCCGCTGCTGCCCAACCTGCGAGCTGTCTTTGCAGCTGTTCTAGCGAATAGGACGTGAACCCGCCGCTGCCGTAGACTGGCACGCAATCGCGTACTTTACCCAGCAGCCCGAGCAGCGACAGATTTAATAGGCGCGCTTTTAAATCCCAGAGCGCCACGTCCACGGCTGAAATCGCCATCGCGGCGATCCCCGGGCGCCCCAGATTGCGAATCGATCTCACCATTGCGAGCCAAGAGGCTGGCAGAGCCATCGCATCGGCGCCGACAAGCAGCGGACCAAGTTTGTCTTTGATCAATTGTGCCGTTGCGGTATCGGCAAATGTGTACCCGATCCCTCTTTGATTGCCCGCGTACGCCTCGACAACTACAGTCGTGGTGTCCGTCCACTCGAGGGTTCCATCTGATTCAGGAAAGTCCGTGGGAATTCTGTAAACCGAAACTTCGATTCGTTTGATTTCTGGATCTTCGGACATCGTGTCAATCACCCGCCGCATATGCGACCGTGCTGAGCAAAGCGGTCTCGGCCTGACGAGAATCGAGCCGGGTATGCTGGACAACAATCGGCACGCTGGATTCGATCATGCTGGCAAAATCGGTGTTTTTCGGGATCGGTTCAGGATCATCAAGATTGTTGAAGCGCACGTGCTGGGTGCGGCGCGCCGCGACCTTCAAACGATAAGGGCCGCCGGGCTCGCGATCCGTATAGAAGATCGTGATCGTGACTTCAGCGTCGGTATCGCCAGCATTAAGGATGCAAACAGTCTCATGGCTGGTTAGCTCGGGCGCCTCGCCATGGCTGTAAGCCGGAATATAACCTTCTGCAATCGCCCATCTTTTCGCGCCAAGATTTTTCATATCATTCTCTGATCGCCGCGCGCTTCGCTGAAATCCTTATTTGATTTTCGGCAATATCTCTCGTTGATAAAATTCGAAGAACCCGCTCTGATCCGGCCCGACCTGATGAATGTAGACATGATCGAATCCTGCCTTGCAGTACGATTCGATCTCTTCGAGGTGTTTTTCAGGATCCGGTCCGCAGATTATCTTTGCAGCCACTGCGTTTTCGTCCACAAACTGCGCGACCGCTTCGAACTCGGCCGGCGTCGCAAGTTGGCTCATTAACACGCCAGGGATCGCGGCCACGGCCCACCACTTTTTGGCAATCTTTTTCGCTTCCTCTTCTGTTTTGGCCCAGCATACTGTGATCTGGCCGTAGCGGGGCTTTTCGCTAGAGGCGTCCGAAACCCGGAATTTCCGCACAAGAGAGTCGCTTGCCACACTGCTGATCAGACCATCGCCGATCTCGCCAGCGAGCTCGGCTGCCCTGACACCCGCAGCCGCAATCATGATTGGGGGTGGTTTTTCCGGCAAACTGAAAATCTGCGCTTTCTCGACCGCGAAGTATTCTCCTCGATAACTTTGACTGCCACCGCGCCAAAGCAGCCGCAGGATCATCACCGCTTCCTGGAGCATCCTCCGCCGTATATCGTTCGGCGGCCAATAACCGCCGAGAATATGCTCGTTCAGGTTTTCGCCGGTGCCGAGACCCAGAAAAAATCTCCCCGGCATCAGCAGTGCCGCAGTCGCGGCCGCTTGAGCAATGATTGCCGGATGAATTCGCATGATCGGACAAGTAACGCCGGTCTCGAGGGCGATTTGTTTGGTGGCCTGAGCAATCGCGCCGATGACAGTCCAAACGAACGGACTCTGACCTTGCCGCGTCAGCCAGGGATGGAAATGATCGGAAATCAGCGCAAAACTGAAGCCGACTTGTTCCGCCCGCACCGCGTAACGAACCAAATCCGCGGGGGTGGTTTCCTCACTCGAAAGTGAATAACCGATTTTCATTTCATGCCTCAGGCGCCGTCCTGTCGGTCGGAGACGTTGCAGGTGCAGCGAAGGATGCGGCCGCGGTCTTTGAGCAGCCCGGAACTTCTCGAAATCGACGCGGCCAGTGTCGGCTTTCTGCAGGGAAGGTAGTGGCTTTCGTGATTTGGTTGCACTTCGGAAGTTGTTGCTTTCGATAGCTAGGCTGCGCAATCGCTATGCCACGGTCGTTAGGACATCAAACCATCTTTGGCTTCTCGAAAACGTTACACCAGCAGAAGGAGCGTTGCAGATGTGAGACAAATCGCGCCGGCTTCGCGCGCCGTAGGGCCCCAATTCTGTAACGTCGCGCGCGTGCAAACGAATTTTGTTTCTGCTATAAAAAAACTCAGAACGAACTATTGCAACAGGCAAGCTGAGCCAGCACTGCAGCTAATTGGTCGCGCTTCGCTCGTTATTCACTCCGTTCGCTTTTCAACGGTGATGTTTCCATGCCTGAACGTGGAAGGCGCGATCGTGTGTGAAGGCATGCAACGACGGATCGTGGATGATTGCTTGACAGGAGATGTTATCGGTGTTTATCAAAAATTAAGACGTTGGTATCGAAAGCAAGAGGATAAGTGTCGTGGCAGAACGAACATTGAGTTTGTACCAGTTTAAAACCTTACGCAAAGATAATTGGTGGCTTCAACCGTTTCTCGTAGTGGTCGGACTTGGCGGATTTGCGATTTATGCCACGTGGGCAGCTTTACAGAACGCCCACTATTTTGTTGATCCCTATCTTTCGCCGTTTTATTCGCCATGCATTTCGACGAATTGCGCACATATCCACCTGCCTCTCGTCGGTTCGTGGTGGACTATTTCTCCGGCATTCTTGATTTTATGGATACCGGGTGGGTTTCGGGCGACCTGCTACTACTATCGGAAAGCTTATTACCGCTCCTTTTTCTTATCGCCTCCCGCGTGTGCTGTGCGAGATGCGTCGAAAAGCTATAGCGGAGAGACGCGCTTTCCGTTCCTGTTCCAAAATGTGCATCGTTACTTTTTCTATCTCTCTTTGGTCGTTCTGGCTTTTCTCTGGTGGGATGTAGTTGAGGCGTTTCGCTTCCCCGATGGCTTCGGCTTGGGAATGGGCACGATCGTGCTCTTCATCAATGCCACGCTGTTGTCGATTTTTAGTATCTCTTGTAATTCCTGCCGCCACATATGCGGTGGTTATTTGAATTCCTTTCACCGCGCACCGAACAAATATAAGCTCTGGAGCTTCGTCACCCGCTTCAACGAAAAGCATATGGAATGGGCCTGGGTGAGTTTAGTCTTTGTTGCGCTCACCGATCTTTACGTCCGGCTCCTGTCGATGGGTGTGATTTCCGATTTGAGGTTTTTCTAATGGCCGAAGATAAGTACGAGAGCCACGAGTACGACGTCGTCGTCATCGGCGCCGGCGGCGCCGGTTTGCGCGCCGCCGTGGAAGCGTCAGCACAGGGCGTCAGGACCGCGCTCGTATGCAAGTCACTGCTCGGCAAGGCGCATACCGTGATGGCCGAAGGCGGGATCGCGGCGGCCATGGGCAACGTCTACCCTGAGGACAACTGGCGGGTGCATTTTCGCGACACCATGCGCGGCGGCAAGCTGCTCAACAATTGGCGCATGGCTCA
>AR_comb_assmDRAFT_10083779_pt1 | contig 10267 bp, 9 predicted proteins | sample ArasoioldDNA_FD_10543 | JGI IMG/M metagenome (IMG submission 10543) | reverse complement strand
GGCTTGGCGTAGAGGTACAAGCCGGCATGGGCCACGGCCAGCCGGGCCCATGCCTGCGCGAAGGTACTGTCCAGCTTCACTGCGGCCTGGTAGAAAGGAATGGCGCGCCGAACGCTGGGAATGTCCGCGACACCCAGGGCCTGTGACGCCTGCTCCCCCCTCAAGAAGGCGTCGTAGGCCGCGAGACTCTGGGTCGGCCGTTCGGACAACGACCGCTGCTCCTTGGCTCCGAGGGCGAGGTCGAGCGCCTGGGCGACCTGACTCGCGATCTGAGCCTGGACCGCGAAGACGTCGGTCATCGGCGCGTCGAACGCATGTTGCCACCTGGTCGAAGCGTCGCGCGTCTCGATCAGCTCCGTGCTCACCCGTACCCGATCACCTCCAGTGCTTCTGTCCCACCGGACAGTGCCACTGACGAGGTACTGGACGCCGAGTTCCCTGCCGATCTGACCCGGACCCTTCCGGGCGTGCTGGTAGACCGTCGAGCTGCTGCGCGCGATGACCCTCAGCGCGGGGAGGGCGCTCAGCTTCCCGCGGACCTCGTCGGTCATACCGTCCGCGAAGTACTCCTGCTCCGGTCGTCCACGGTTCTCGAAGGGAAGTACCACAAGTCGGGGCGGACCGGGAGCGGCGGACGCGGAGCGCCGTTCCGGTGCGACCCGGCCCCACAGGAACACCCCCGCGAAGCCCACCAGCACCAGCGCCATTATCAGCCCGACGCCGCGAGCCACCCTTCCGGCCCGTCTCACTGGTTCACGCAGGCCTGGTGGCGACTCGCCCTCTATCGCTGTCGAGGCGGCGAGCCCGCGCACAAAGGCCTCCGCCGTCGGAAAGCGGTCAGCCGGTGCCTTCGCCATTACCCGTTGCAGGGCAGCGTCCACGTTGATGTGTACCGTCGGGCGGAGCCGGCGCGCAGAAGGGACTGGATCCAGGAGGTGTTTGGCCGTGATGGCCCTACCGGAGGCGCCGGTGAAGGGCGCCTCGCCGGCAAGCATCTCGTAGAGCACGCACCCAAGGCTGTAGAGATCGGATCGGCCGTCCAGCGTGGAGTCGGCCATGATCTGCTCGGGACTCATGTAGGCCGGGGTGCCGACGGACATTCCGGTCGCCGTGCGCTGGTCCCCGCCCGCCGCGTCCAACGCGCGGGCAACGCCGAAATCGGCCACCAGCGCGTGGCCGCGGGAGAGCAGAATATTTTCGGGCTTGATGTCTCGGTGAACCACGCCCTCGCCGTGCGCGTAGCCCAGCGCGTCCGCCACCTGGCGCGTGATCGCCAGCGCCTCCTCCAGGGAAAGCTGTCGCTCATGCTGCAACCGGTCTCGAAGCGACTGGCCGTCCACGTACGGCATGGTGTACCAAAGCTGACCAGCGGTCTCACCTGAATCGAAGACGGCCAGGATGTGCGGGTGCTGCAGTCGGGCGGCCAGCTTGATCTCTCGAAGGAAGCGCTCAGGGCCCAGGATAACGGCGAGGTCCGAGTGAAGCACTTTGAGCGCTACGTGCCGGTCATGCCGGAGGTCACGCGCAAGATAGACCGTGGCCATGCCGCCGCGCCCCAGCTCTCGCTCGAGCACATAGCGATCCTGGAGAGCGTCAGCGAGCGCCCAATCAGTCATGAGTCGAGTCGGCTGAAAGTATGAAGACGAATGATGCGCCGGTCGAGAGCTCGGGGCCGGTCCGCCGCTCCCTGATTGTTCGACCGCCTGAACGAGTCGATCGGGCGAGCTACACCAGCGGACCGGTGCCGGTCAGATGCACGAGCGTGGTGTCCGGAGTCCGGCTGTCGAACAGCGTCTCACTGACCAGCGCGGTCCCCTTCTGCCCCGTGTCGAAGGTGAGGGCCAGGCGCTCGTTCGGGACGATGCCGTCGGCACTGCGCGACACGAACTTGCCCTTCCAGGTCTGCCGGCCCGTGCTCGGTTCCGTGATGGTGACCTGCACCTCCACGTTGGAGAGGTCCTTCCGGTTCGAGCGCTCGATTTGCGCGATGTACGCTGTCATACATGACCTGCTTTCTCGCGGCGAGAGGCGCGGGGGTGCAGCACGGATTGAAGCCCCGGTACTCCAATGGTACAGGGTTTCGCCGGGTCGCGCTTGGAACGAAGGAGGGCTGCGTCGAGAGCCATGGCGCCCCCGCGGTGTCCGCCGAATTACTTTGCGGGCAGAAGGTCGATGGCCGGAGCCATGCGGATGAACCGAACAGCGGAGGTCCGATATGTCGGAGCAGGACCCGGAGCGGCGCGAAGAGCTTCAACGCGTCATGCTCGAGACCGCCGATCGCCTGCGCCAGCGCGGCGTGACGCTCACGGGCCGCGAGTCGAGCGACGAGCTGGTGAGCCTGCTCGACGCCGTGGAGGAGTACGAGCTTGCGGTGGAGCGGCGCGGTGGCGACCTGATGATGGACGAGCCGCCGGAAGGCGAGACTCCGCAGCCGGATGATGTGCACTTTGCACTTCCGCGTCGCGGTCCACGCGAATCCGTCTCGAATTACCTCGTGCGCATCCAGGAGCGGACCGACATGATCCGCCGCCACCCGCCGCTGCAGACCTGAGCAGCGGCGCGCGGGGACGGCGGCACCCCGGTCACGCCGCGGCGGCCACCCTCCGCTCGGCAGGCCGCCGGGTGAGCAGGTTGACCACCCCGCCCGCGACCCCGACCGCCAGCGCCGCCGCCGCGATCCGCGGCGCCCAGAGCCACTCCAGGCCGAGCAGCGTGTCGAGCGAGAACCGCCCCGGCCCGGCCAGCGCCAGCGCCACCGCGCCGGCGGCATAGAGGAAGGGGACCTCGATCCCGTTCGAGGCGGCGAAGAAGCCGCCCTTCCAGTGCACCGCCACCGCGGCCACCACCATCACCGAGAGCATCAGCGCCGGGCCGACCGGCCCCAGCAGGCCGAGGGCGACGAGCAGGCCGCCGAGGATCTCGGTTCCGGACGCCGCGGCGGCATAGGCGCGGCCGGGACGGAAGCCGAGCTGCTCGAAGGCCCCGCCCGTTCCGGCCAGCCCGTGGCCGCCGAACCAGCCGAACAGCTTCTGGCTGCCGTGGGCGGCCATGGCCAGACCGAGCACCAGCCGGCCGAGCATGAGGCCAGCGCTTACTGCAGTGAAATCAACAGGATAGGTCGTTGCCGACATGGTCGTTTCCTTGGTTGTCCCGGGCTCCCGGAGGTTGCGGCCGCCATGGCCGTCCTCCCTCGCCCGACTTGACCCAATATCGGCGCTATATTATGGATGATCTATGCCTGAAATGCTAGAAAATATGTCTGTTCGTCCTGTCGAGCAGGAGCAAGGGCAGGATATTGTGTCCGATATCCTGGGCGCGGTGCACCTGGAGAGCCGGGTCTTCGGCCGGATGGAGCTGGGCGCCCCCTGGGCCGTCCGGGTGCCGCCGGGCGGGGATCTCTTCTTCTATGTAGTGGCGCGAGGCGGCGCCTGGCTCGAGCTGGAGGGGGCCGCGGCCGAGGCCTCGGCGCCGATCGCCCTGTCGGCGGGCGACGTCGTCCTCCTGCGCCACCGGGGCGGCCACGTGCTCCGCGACGAGGGCCGGACCGCGCGCGAGGTCCACACCGTCGCGGTCGGCGAATGTCCCCGGCCCACCACCCCTGCCCCGATGCGCCTCGGCGGCGAGGGGCCGGTCACCACGCTCGTCACCGGCGCCTTCCGCCTCGCGGCGGCTCCGCCCAACGTCCTGCTCGAGTCGCTACCCCCCGTGCTCCATGCGCCCGCAGGGGATCCCCGGACGACGGCACAGCTCACGACCGCGGCCCAGCTCATCGTGGCGGAGAGCGCGACCCCCGGTCCGGGCAGCACCATGCTCTCGGCTCGGCTCGCGGAGATCCTGCTGATCCACGCGCTGCGCGCGCGGGTGCGCTCGCGGGAGACCGGGGACAAGGACTGTCCCGGCCTCTGCGCCCTGGCCGACCCGGCGATCGGCGGCGCGCTCAAGCTGCTCCACGCGCGCCCGGCGGAGGACTGGACGGTGGAGCGGCTGGCCGGCGAGGTCGCGATGTCCCGCTCGGCGTTCGCGGCGAAGTTCGCGGAGCTGGTCGGGGTCCCGCCGCTTCAGTACCTGACCCAGTGGCGGATGACGGAGGCGGCCCGCCGGCTACGGGAGAGCGAGGAGAGCGTGGCACAGGTAGCGGAGCGGGTGGGGTACGCTAACGCGGCGGCGTTCATGAAGGCGTTCACGCGGGTGCATGGGGAGGGGCCGGGGGGATATCGGAGGCGGCATCGGCGGTAGGGCGCGGGCGCAGGGGCGCAGAGTGCTCTACGCGGCACCCATGGCGTGTCACACGCGGAGTCGACGTGTTGAGGTTTCTCGACCGCGACTGGGGCACCCGGCAATCCGACGGCGAGAACCGCTTGCCGGGCCTGGCGGGTTCAGCCCGACCCCGCCTGGGCCATCGCGCGAATATCGGGGACGTCCACGACGCGGAGGCCGCTGGGGGGCGACTCCACGCAGGAGACGAGCGCGCGAAGCATCTGATCGCGGGTGACCAGTCCGAGCCGCCGCGCTCCGTCCTGAGTCGCCGGAAGCCGCGCCAGCAGGGCGTACAATGGTAGGAGCAGATAGGGCCAGCGGTGACCCGGGCCGAGCACATACCAGGGCCGCAGGATCGTCGCGGCGAGCCCGCTGTCGCGGATCAGCCGTTCCCCCTCCTGGCGCACCGCGATGTACGCACGCATCACCGGCGCGGGCTGAGCGACGCTGACATAGATGAGGTGGCGTATGCCCCCGTCCACGGCGGCCGTAACCGAGGCCTGTATGGACGGCAGGTCCACCGCACGGAAGCTCGCGGCCTTGGCCGGGCTGGGCCGGGGGGTTCCCATCAGGTGGACCAGGGTATCGGCGGGCCGGATGGCGCCGGTGAAGGTATCAGCCCGGAGCGCGTCGCCCACGACCAGGGTGGCGCCGGCGGGCAGGCGGGATTCCGAGCCCGGCCGGACCAACGCCCTAACGGCGTACCCGCGGGCCAGCAGCGCGTCGACGAGCGGGCGACCGAGATAGCCGGTCCCGCCGGTGACGAAGACGGTGTGGGTCGGCGGCATGGAGGCTGGTCTCGGCACAAAGGATACTACGCCGGCCCGGACCAACCGGATCGCGGCCCAGGCCGATCTGTTCGCATCCTCGGCCGATCGCTTATCGCGCCGGCCGATCAGGTGGCCTCCCCCGGCGTTCGACTCGCCCCTCTGCCCTTCGCATCCTTACGCCCGACGATCCCATCGCATCCTTCGACCGATGGGATCACACCGGCGCACGATCGGATTGCGCCGGCGCCCGATCGGTGCTCCCCCCGGCCAATCCGATCTCGCCGCCTTCCAACTGGACCCTCCGCGCCCCGAGCGGATCGCCCCGCCTTCCGATCGGATCACCCCGACCTCGCAGAGGCTTGCCGCGACCTCTCACAGGATCGCCCCGACCGCCGATTGGAACACCCCGTCGTCCAATCGTATCACCCCGTCATCCAACAGGATGGTCCCACCGTGCAGAAGGATCGTTCCGCCGTCCAGTAGGATCGCCCCGTCCTCCAACAGGAACGCCTCGCGGCTCGATCGGAGCGCCCTGCCATCAGATCGGAGCGCATCGCCGGCCATGCCACGTCGCCTCCAGGCCTACACGCATCCGGTCCTCCCGCCTGCATCTCCGTTCGCGTCTTGTCACAGTCACTCCGAGTGTCCCACCGAGGACATACTGCCTCCAGCCACCTCGATGCCGTGATACCGTGAGCGCACCCGCGATCTCCCGCGCAAGTGCAATCACGATGCGGACTCGCGCACCCTTCAGCGATCTCGTTTGTGCGACCGTGCAACGACTGGCACACTCGATGCATGAACGCTCGCTCGCGACCGAGATGCGGGTGCTTTCCCTCGGGCGAGTCACATACAGCAGTCTCAACCATCAGTGCCGGCGCATGCCCCGCCATGGCCGAGCACAACCATCGAGGTGTGTATGAAGGCGGTAACACGTAGTGTGCTGGAAATGTTGGTGCGCGTGCTCAACTGGCTCACCGCGCATCCGGATGACGAGCCAGGAATGATCGTCCTGACCACGAGTCTCCGAGCAGTCGTCCTGCGGATGACCGAGGTCATCGACGACCAGCGCAAGGGACAGATCGACTCCCGGGCGGCATCGGTCCGGAAGCAGGAGCTCCGGCGTGCGATGCTGGCGGACCCGATTGCGCACCTGTCCCGGATCGGCAAGCTGGCCGGACGCGAGGTGCACGAGCTTCGGAGTCTGTTCGCGTTCAAGCCGACGGCCGAGACGCAGCTGGCCTTTCAGGCGGCGGCGCGCGGAATGTACACGGCGGCACAAGACCACAAGGAGGTGCTGGTGAAGCATGGCTTGTCCGAGTCGGTGCTGGTGCAGTTCGGGAAGTCGCTGGACGAGTTCGACGCGGCGGTGCAGCTGGGCTCGCGGGGCCGGACGATTCATACGGCAGCCACGCGGGAGCTGACGGCGCTGACGAACGAGGCGCGGGTGATCGTCCGGGCGATGGATGCCCGGAACCGGCTTCGGTTCCAGGACGACCGGCAGGCGCTGGAGCAGTGGATCAGCGCGCGGACGGTGCTGGGCCGGCCGTCGCCGGAGCGGGTCGGGAAGGAGGAGGGTGGGACGCCGGCGGCGACGCCGGTCGAAGGTGGGACGCAGGGTGGGACGCCGGATGCGGGCGGCGATGTGAGGCCCGCGGCATGAACCCGGGAGTGGGTGACCCGGGAGCTGGGAACTGAACCGCCGCCAGGAGCTCGCGACTCCGGGCGGCGGTTCGGTTTTCGGCGGTGCTGAGGTCAGGGTTGTCGGAAACCGGCTTGGCCGACGTGGACCTCGTCGGCGTCCACCACCGCCTTGTGCAGATCCCACGCCGCCTTGGCGACTACCCCGAACACCTTCTCGTTCGGCGCCTGCGCCGATTCCCCCGTACGACCTGCATAGATGATCGCCGCCATGATCGCCACCGTCTCTGTTCGGTCTCCCGCCATTTGCCGTCCCAGCCGTGAGGGTCACTCGAAGGATACACCACGGCCATACGCCCCCGCCCGGCTCGCCTCCCGCCGATACTTCGCCGCTGCCTCCGGCCGGCCCTCCTTCCGGTACAGCTCCACCAGCCGTCGCAGCGTCTGCTGCCGCTCCCGCCTGCTCCAGACATCGTCCTTCGACGCCACATCGCGGTAGACCTGAAGCAGGTGTTGCTCCGCCTCGGGGTACCGGCCCTCGAGCAGAAGGGAGTAGCCCAGCTCCCGTCTGGTGTCGAGCGTCTTGCGGTGGGTCGGGCCGAGCCGATCGATCCTCGACCTGAGCGCCTCCTCCAGGAGCGGCTCCGCCTCCTTCGGCCTGCCCTCAGCGTTGAGCACCTGGCCGTAGACGTTGAGGATGGTGGAGGCGTCCACGTCTCCGAGGGGGACAAACTTGCGCTCGATCGCGAGCGCCTCAACCAGCAACGGCTCCGCCTCGGCGCTCCGTCCCCTGAGATACACCACCTCGGCCAGGCTGGAGAGGGTGTGGGCCACGATCTGGGCCGAATCGCCCATGACCTTCCGCCGCCCGGCCAGCGCCTCCCGCAAGGTCGCCTCGGCTTCATCGAGGCGGCCCACCTCGCGGAGGAAGATGCCCAGCTGGGCCATCATCCAGAGCGTCTGCGGATGCTCCGATCCCAGCGCCTGCCGATAGATGGCCAGCGACTCGCTCATGTCCCGCACCGCCGGCTCCAGCTCGCCCCGCTCGTAGCGGACGCCGGCCAGACTGCTCAGCGTGAACGCGACAGTCGAGTGATCGGGGCCGAGCAACGTCCGCTCCATCGCCAGTGCCTGGACATACAGGGACTCGGCCTCGGCGGGGCGCCCCTGCTGCTCCACCGCGTAGGCCAGCTCCTCCAGCGCGTCGGCCACCTCGGGATGGCCGCGGGGGTAGACCGTGCGACGGCCAGCGAGAACCTCCCTCAGCAATGGCTCCGCGCCGGCGTAGTCTCCCCGCTCGCCGCGGATGACGCCGGCATCGCTCATGGTCTGCAACAGGAGGGGATGGTCCGGCGGCAGAAGCCGGCTCCGGATCGCCAGCGCGGCGCCGACCGCGCTGTCCGCCCCGGCGAAGTCCTCGACCTGGGCCAATGCATTGGCCAGCGCGGCGAGATCGTCGGCGACGTCGGGGGTCCCGTTGCCCCGGTGCCGCATGTCGATCGCCAGAGCTGCCCGCGCGGAGGTCACGGCCTGCCGGCCATTCCCCTTGAAGGCCTGGACCGATGCGATCGCCCGGAGAGGTGGCGCCAGTCTCGCTTCGTCGCCGCCGCTCCTGCGGAGCAGTCCGAGCGCCTCCTGCAGCAGCGTATCCGCCTGGTCGTACCGGTCCAGGTCCACGAGATCGGTCGCCCACGCGGTGAGCCGGACCGGCAGCTCGGACTGCTCGCCTCGGGCGAGGGTCCGGGTGAGAGCGACCGCTTCCCGGAACAACGTGTCGGCCGACGCGTAGCTGCCGAGCGAGCGGTGCACCGTGCCGAGCACGGTCAGCAGCTCGGCTCGCACCTCGGGCTGCCCGGCGAGCGCGGTGTCGATGCCCTCGCGGCCCCGGTCGAGGATCTCCCGCGCGGTAAGCTCGCGGCCCAGTGAGTGTGCCGGATCGGAGGCCTGAAACAGGCGCACCAGGAAGTCGCGCACCGCCCGCTGCTTCGCCGCTTCGGCGGACGCTACCCGGGCCCGCTCCGCCGCCACGCGCGCCTGCCAGATCGTGCCACCGAGTCCCGCCAGCAACGAGAGGACCAGGGCGCTCGCCGCCGAGACGCCGAGCCGGTGGCGGCCCACGAACTTGGCCGCCCGGTAGCGCCAGGTGTCGGGCCGGGCGGTTACCGGCATCCCGGCCAGATGGCGCCGGATGTCCGAGGCCAGCTCCGCCACCGTCGGGTAGCGCCGGTGCGGCTCCTTGCTCAGGGCGCGGAGGGTGATGGTGTCGAGGTCGCCGCGGAGCCGGGCACGGAGCGTATCGGGCGCCACGGCACTCGGCGCTTCGGGCTCGACTCGGCAGATCACCCGGTCGATCTCGGCGGGCGTGCGCGACTCCAGCCGGTGGGCCCGCTGCTCCGCCAGCAGCTCGTAGAGCACCGTTCCCAGAGCATAGACATCAGTAGCGGTGGTAATGGACTCGCCCTGCACCTGCTCCGGCGCGGCGTACTCCGGCGTCATGACCCTGACCCCGGTCTCGGTGAGCCCGGGCTCGTCCCCGGGCTCCCGGCCCAGCAGCTTAGCGATGCCGAAGTCGAGCAGCTTCACCTGCCCGTCGGCAGTCACCAGGATGTTGGAGGGCTTGAGGTCGCGGTGGACGACGAGGTGCTGGTGGGCGTAGCGCACCGCTTCGCAGACGTCGAGAAAGAGTCCCAGCCGGTCCTCGATGCCGAGTCCGCGATCGGCACAGTGAGCCGTGATGCCGGTGCCTTCGACGTACTCGATGGCGAACCAGGGCTGCCCTTCCGCGCTCACCCCGCCGTCGAGCAGCCGGGCGATGTGGGGATGGCTCAGCCGGGCGAGGATCTGCCGCTCGGCGAGGAAGCGGCGGTGGATCTCGTCCGAATCCATCCCCCGCTTGATCAGCTTGAGCGCCACCCGCTGCTCGAACTGGCCGTCGGCCCGCTCGGCGAGATACACCACGCCCATCCCGCCGCGGGCCAGCTCCCGCACGATCCGGTAGGGCCCGATGTCGTGTCCATTCGCCGGGCCGGGGGCCGGGAGAACCGACTCGGCGAGCCGCCATCCGTCCAGCTCGAGGAACCGGTCCGCGGCCGCGTCGGCCTGGATCAGGGCCTCGACCTGTCGGCGGAGCGCGGAATTGCCGTCGCAGCTCTGCTCCAGCCAGCGCTGGCGGTCGCCGGGCGGAATCTCCAGCGCCTGCTCAAAGAGGCGGTCGGCCTCCTCCCAGCGGTACTCCGGGCCCGCGGTCACGCGCCGAGCTCCTGGTAGAGCCAGGCCTTGGCCCGGCGCCACTGGCGCTGCACCGTCCGCAGGCTCGCCCCCGTCGCCTCCGCGGTCTCCTCTTCGGTGAGGCCGGCGAAGAACCGGCACTCCACCACCTGCGCCAGCCCGGCGTCGTGCTCAGCCAGTCGGGTGAGCGCCTCGTCCACGGCGACGAGGGCGTCGGCCCGTTCTTCGGCAGGCACCGCTCCCTCTTCCAGCGCGAGCAGCCGGACTCCCCCGCCCCGCTTGGCCGCGCCGCGACGGCGGGCGTAGTCCACCAGGATCTGGCGCATCGCCCGCGCGGCGACGCCGAAGAAGTGGGCCCGGTCCTGCCATTC
>AR_comb_assmDRAFT_10190799_pt1 | contig 10269 bp, 5 predicted proteins | sample ArasoioldDNA_FD_10543 | JGI IMG/M metagenome (IMG submission 10543) | reverse complement strand
CTCACGTCGTTCGTCGGAGAACTTGCTGTGTATCCATTCTCAATGTCGCTCGCCGTTAACCCCCAGCAAGAATCACTATACCCAAAGTATTGTTTTGGGTTTGCCCTGCAATATTCATAATTAATTTTTGTATGATTTAGTGTTTGGGTCTGGTAGTTAGCGTAGGTATCTGTTAAGCCATTTGGATTAATTCCAAGAAATGAGTAGTGCTCAAAAAAAAGTGGACCTCCATACGATTCGCCTAATGGCAACGTGTAACCGTAGTAGGTATTGCCATTTCTTTCAGCACCGTTTCTTGCAAATCCACTATCATAGACCGCTTTTGGAATTCCATGCGTGGGCGACGCAGACGCCATCACATAGGTGATCAGCGTTTCATTCCAACCTTGCACTGGCACATTCACAGCCCAGCCATGATTCGGACTCCAATTCCAGTACAACACATTTTTTCCGCCCTGCCTGAACCAATCCCAATCTACGCCGCGCCACAAGCTATCGATACCGCTTCGCAAATTTGTTTCTGCGGCATCAGCACCATTGAAATATTGACGAGCTGTCAACAAACCCATGATTAGATAAGAAGTTTCTACGAGGTCTGCACCATCGTCATTCGGCGCGAAAGGCACGACTGCACCTGTTGTCCCATTCATCCAATGGGAAAAAGCTCCATGAAAATTAGGCGCCGTATTTCTCAAAAAAGACACAATTTTTTGAACTCGTCCCAAACCTTCTGTCCTGGTAATAAAATTTCGATTCACCCCGGCCGGAATTGCCATGATCCCAAATCCTGTTCCCCCCGTCGTTACAGTTTCTCCCGAAGTGTTTCTTTCCCTGGCCATGCCACTCACTGGATGACCAAAGTCCCAGAAGTATTTGAATGTTTGCTGTTGAATAAGCGTAAGCAAAGCAGTATCAGAGATTACTGGAAATTTCCTGGACGAATCTATCTTAGTAACGAAGCTCAGCGTAAGCGGTGAGGCCAAATTACCACCCTCCGTCGATCGAAGTGCGTTAGATACTGAGACTGAGTATTTATTGATGTAATTCAATGTCGAAGAGGGTTGAATGATAACAGTTTTATCATTGTTTTCGTAGGACGTAGAATAGGCAACGTTTAAACCGGTCCTGTCCCTGAATAAAATTGCGTTCGTGACCGAATTTTTATCAAGCGCTGCAGAAAAAGTGAATTTTATCAGTGGTGTAAGGTTTATATTATAGTTATCAGCGCCCGGCGTTTGGCCGTTGAGTTTCGTATCGGTTGAGTACAAATTAGGAGTAGCCGGTGGGGAGTTGCCATTTGAAGAATTCTTACTGCAACTCAAATACACAAACATAATCGCTAGTATCGCTCCAGAGTTCCTACTGCTCATTTCCAAAATTTGTCTCAAGGGTTATTCAACAACCAATGTATTTATGGAATGGGGTAAGCTGGATGATTCCACAGCTTTTTTCCCAATGTACATTCGGTATGAAAACTTCTCACTAGTGGGATTCATAATCACAATGGCTAATTTTCCATCCGGGTTCTTAAACGCGGTGGTGAGCAATTGCACGCGGTTCGACGAACTGATTATTCTTTTTGCCCCCGGCTGAATGAACTTTGAGAGGTGACCAATGTAATAATAAGAGTTCATGTAGTGAAGTGTGCCCTCCTTCGTCTTTGCATGTATGGGAGCAAAGCAAAAATTGCCGACATGATTAGGTCCACCTGTCTCATCAAGCAATATGTTCCAGTCCGTCCAGGCTACTGCACCATTGTTAAAATCATGAATCATATTCTCCCCATAATTCTCACCCCATTTCCAGTCATTAAATGTCTGCCAGCTAAATGGATAATTGCAGGCTTCCGTAAGCATCAGATTTTTGCCGGGGAAGGTTTCTTCCACCCGTTTCACATTTTCATATTGGCGTCCTCCGTTCCATACCTCATACCAATGGAACCCAATGCCCCATAAATATTTTGCCGCGTCCGGATCATTCAATAATGTAGAAGCTCGTTGATATAAAAGATCGCGATTATGGTCCCATGCGATCAATTTTTTGTCGCTTAAATTATTTTTCTGTAGCACAGGTCCCAGGTGGTTCTTTATGAAATCTCTTTCCTGCTCTGCTGTGTACATGCAACTCTCCCACGTTTGTTTTGCCATCGGTTCATTCTGCACTGTTAGTCCCCAAACAGGTATGTTTTCCTTTTGATATGCCTGGATAAATTTTACATAATAATTCGCCCAGGTATCATAAAATTCTGGCTTTAGTGTACCACCATGCAACATGTCATTATTGTCTTTCATCCACCCTGGGGGGCTCCACGGACTCACAAAGAGATTTAATTTGCCACCACTGGTCGCCATTGCTTTTTTGATCAAAGGGATCTTGTACTTCTCATCATGGCCAATATTAAATGAGCTAAGTTCTTTGTCACCGTCTTTCACGTAGGTGTACATGTCGCTTGAAAAATCACAGCTATTTATGTTGGTGCGACCAATTGAATACCCGATGCCTTTATTCTTGTCATAGTATGCATCCAGGACTTCTTTTTGCTTATCAGCGGGCAGCTTGGCGAACGTTTCCGCTGCAGCATCGGTTAATGCGCCACCTATTCCAAAGAATGTTTGAAATTGATGCGAGGCATCAATAAAAATACTGGGCTGTGTTTCCAATGGCTGATCAAAGTCAGCAAAGGTCATTGTATCAGTCGGTGTCAACCGATAGTTGCTGCTGTCTGCCGTGGTATACACAATCACTTTCTTTCCATCAACGCTCATCGCTGATGAATCTGCAGTAGCAGTTGTTATGTCAGCAACCTTATTATTGCTGCAAGCAACGAATAAAGACACGCCAAGAACAAAAAGAATTCTTTTTTGCATAGTTGTAAGAGTTATTAGTTATTTCGAAACGATCACCATACGTACGTACCCACCGCGCCCACAGCTAAACCGGCCGTAACCGAGTGGCCGTTGTATTTTATATTGAAGCTTGTGCTTCCGGTTCCATCGTTCACGACAATCAAGACTTTTTTTCCAGCAGGAGTTTTGAAAGCCACGTTATATAGGTTGCCGGAAATATTGCTGGCGATACGAATTGAACCCGGCGGTACAAACCGAGAGGCATGTGCTACGATATAATAAGAAACATTCCTGGTGATCGTATTCCCAATTGTTATGGCTCCCTTGCACTCGGTGCAGCCTCCCGGCGTGTGAGGATTGTAACCAGGATCGCTTGCTAAATTCCATTCTAATGCTACCTTACCCCAGTTTCGCATTGTTCCAATGATTACATTCTTTACGTGCCATCTTAAATCGCCGTCAAAACTTGCGTTCGCGCCTGTCCATTGTTCGGTAAAGTACAGATTCTTGTCAGGATATGCATTGTGAACTGTGGTCAATGCACTGATGTCACCGGCGTATAAATGAAATGCGGATCCGTCGATAAATGCTCTTGCCGTGGCATCATTTAAAACTGTTATCGGGTACTCCGGCTTATCACAATTATGATCGTACACGATTATTTTTGTGCTGATGCCGGCAGACTGAAATGCGGGGCCCAGATTATTCTTAATGAAACTTGCCTCCTGGTCCGCCGTCATCACCATGCTCGGATTATTACCACCGTACAGTGGTTCATTTTGGGGGGTAATAGCATTGATCGTAATTCCCTTCCCCTGCATTTGCTGGATGTATTTGACAAAGTAGTGAGCATACGCATCATAATATTGAGGCAATAAACTTCCGCCGACTGAACTACCATTGTCCTTCATCCAAACAGGTGGACTCCACGGCGACCCGAGGATCTTGATGTTCGGGTTGATCGCAAGAATCTGTTGTAGTACTGGGATCAGATCCACAGTGTCCTGCGTGAGGCTGAACTGCGTGACGTTAACATCAGTTTGACCCGCAGGCATGTCATCATAACTAAAAACAGAGGCGTTAAGATCAGAAGCGCCAATACTGATCCTTAGGTAACTCACCGCGTTCGAATTACTCCCGGTTCCAAATAGCTCCTGCAATAAATTTGATTTGTCCGTGGCACTAAGCCTATTGATAACGTAAGCACTTCCGCCCGTCAACGCATACCCAAAGCCATCGACGGTTTGAAACGTTTGTGCCGTGTCGACCTCAATTGTGGAGTAAGTGTTACTGACCGTAGAAAAATTTTGATCATTTTGTTTTTGCAATAACGCAGATTTGTCCCCGTTCGAGATCCATGTGGAAAGAGCGGGTCCCACTGGGCCATTAGGAGTGGTATTACCCTGATCAGATGATGTATTCTTTGAGCAATTGGATTGTAACGAGAGCAGACCAAAAAGTGAGAGAAGAAATATGATAAATCTTAATGACATAAGCGGCAAGGTACGATTGGCAAGGTTATTTTTCTATGACTTTGGTTTTAGGAAGATCAATGAATCATTATTTCTAGCTAAGATCAGCAGTTTTTTTCCTCCACCATAGTTCAACCATTTCGCATCTCTCATCTCGCCGTTGACATCAGGTAACGTGGCTAGCACCTTAAACTTTCCATTGCTCTTATCAAATGAAAATAAAGTAGGCAGCGATGCATCATAACGGCCCTCATAAGGAATGACGCCATAAAAATTTCCAGAAGCCAAAAATGTTCCAGGTTTGCTCGGGTTGGAAACGATATTCATCACAGGGGCTAACTGTAGTTCGTCAGGCAAGTCAATTCTTTTGAAATTTCCTTTTCCATCATTAATGAAGCAGGATGAACTAAGTGTTTCGGCTTTTAATTCAGTATAATCCTTAAACAAATCATAGAAGATGTACTGCACCGTTTTGCCTGCCACGTCGCTATAATGTAAATAGGCTTTCTTCAACACTGGCAAAGACCTTTCTAACTCATCTTTTGCTAAGAATGGATATTCCTTCCCATCAATCGTGTAGCACATAATTTGCTCAATCGAGCCATTGTTATCGAAATCCTTTACATACAACTTACAAGGTCCGTTTTTTCCTGCCCACAATTTTGTATTGTGCCCCCAATTGCCTGCAATTATATCAACATACCCGTCATCATTTATGTCGGCCGCATACAAACTTTGCCATAAGCCAGTGGATGCAGGTATCGGTTGTTTTTCGAATTTTCCATGGTGATTAATAAAAATCGTCACAGCCATCCACTCGCCGGCCGTTATCAAATCAGGCCATCCATCACCATTCACATCAGCAAAAGTTGCCGAAGTCACCAATCCTAAATCAGACAATGGTATAATATTATCAAAAACACCACTAAAATGAATGGAGTCTTTCTTTCCATCATTCAAGAAGAAATAGGAAGGTCGCAATTTCCCATACGAATTAGGCAATCCCATATTGCCAATAAATATGTCACTATCTCCATCCTTATCCACGTCAGCAACAGCTATACATGTTTTGTTTTCGTACCGCTGTGTCAAGAATGACGTTAGTCTTTTGAAATGACCTCGTCCGTCATTTAAATAGAGTCTGTCATCAAGGGCTGCGGCACTGACGGGAACTTCGTTGCCGCCACTTAGCACATAAAGATCGGGTGTGCCATTGCCATCTGCATCAAAAAACACGGCGTCCACGTCCTCACAAACGGCGTCTGTATCAAACAAAGCGGTATCAACGGCTTTAAACGACCCATCTTTTTGTTGAATCATCATACGTCCAGGCTGTCCCTTTGCACCGCAAGCATAAAAATCATCCAGGCCGTCGCTGTTCACGTCTGCTACAGCAAGCCTTGGTCCTCTCGTGGATTCCAGGTGAGGAATAAGGTATTGAACATTGTAATCTAGAAAGTCGTTTTCCTGGTGGCGCCAGGAAACGTGCGGATGTGCTTCCGTAAAATATTCTGTTTGAGGCTTGGAAAAAATTGAATAGTTAAACTTACCCGTTGCATTTTGTTTTGAGAAAACAATTTTTTTATTTGCAGGCACACTCTTCAGAACCTGGTATGTTTGGTCGGGCCAAACTGCTACTATACTATCCGCTTCCGTTGCATCATCCATTCCAAAATGTAATTCAGCGCTACAAGAAGACTCAAACCCTCGGGTGAGCATGAGTTGTTGGTATTGCATCTTTCCTTTACTGAAGAGATAAGCCTTGGCCCCCACTCCGAATCTGTTCAGGCTATCAGATTTAAATGAAACGTTTATAAAATTTCGTCTCGGCGCGTTATTTTTTAAGATCACAGCTCGTGAATTAATGGCATTGATAACCAAATCGAGATTGCCGTCATTGTCTAAATCTGCATAAGCGGCACCAGTAAAATATCCTTTTAAGCCACCAGTACCCCATTTGATGCTCATATCTTCGAAATGCAAACCATCTTTATTTTTAAAGAAGAAAGGGTGCGACGCGCCATCTGGCATTGCATTAATAGCGTCTTTATCATATTTGTCCGTGAAGTCCATTCCTTTTAACTTAAGATCGGACGCAAACCGTATATAATCGAGATCAACGGGTCTTTTTACAATACCGCTAGCAACAAACAGGTCCTTTTGACCGTCATTATCAAAGTCAGCAAATAATGGCGACCAGCTCCAATCTGTAGCGGCCACACCACTTATCAACGAGGTCTCACTAAAACTGATCCCATTCCCATTATTTCTTTGCAGGCAATTTTTTGAATATTGTTTTTGATAACCTTGTATGTCCAGTTTCACTTTGTAGATATCAGGATTTTCATCGCTGCCATAAGTTTTCAAAGTCTTTTCATCAGGCGGTAGCATATCGACCGTTATCAGGTCAAGCTGTCCATCATTATTGTAGTCGGCTGCATCGTTTCCCATGCTGAAGCGGCTATAGTGCCTGAAGTGAGCGGCGCCACTTTCGTTAAAAGTGCCATCTCCATTATTCAAATAGTAATAGTCGTTCTCATGAAAGTCATTGCCGACATAAATGTCATCCCAACCATCGTTATTAAAATCTCCAACCGCAATACCCAGGCCATATCCAAGGTTACTTTGATAAATACCCGCTTGCTTTGAAACGTCAGTGAATTTTCCGTTGACATTCATGTCGTTTCTATACAATCGATCACCGGATAACGGGTCATAAGTTCTGCGTTTGCTTGTATCCGCAATATTAGCATGCGGGTGATGCGATTGATTAAGTATAAAACAATCCAGGTCACCGTCATGATCATAATCGAAAAAGACTGATTGAGTAGTAAAACAAGATGTGTTTAAACCATACCCTGCGGATTCTTCTTTAAAAGTATTATTCCCCTTATTAATGTAGAGTTCATTGTGCCCCGATAAGCCATATTTGCCACTAACGGTGGAAACATATATGTCAAGAAGCCCATCATTGTTTACATCGGCCATTGTAACCCCGGTGCACCAGTCTGAAATGCCCGCCACACCAGCTTTTTCAGTAATATCTTCAAAAACGAAATTTCCTTTGTTAAGGTACAATTTGTTGCCTCCCTTACGATTGGCAGTGAAATAAATATCTTGTAAGCCGTCGTTATTGATATCTCCAATGGCAACACCACCACCATTGTAATAGTACAGGTAGTATAAAATATTTAACCCTTTGTGTTCCTCGGGAATATTCACGAAGTCAATATTCGTGTGCCTCGGAGATTGAATTGCAAATAAGGTATTCACATGTTGTCGGCAAGCTGTAAGTAATGTTGAGCCCAGAAAAAAAAATAATAACCTATTTTTTCCTTTTACCATTGCGAATTTTGTTTAAACATGCCGGGTCTTATTTAAGATTCCCGCGGTTCAAATTATTCCTTTTCTTTTTCGTTTGTTCAAGAAATTTTTCAGTCTCGCCGGGATAGATAGATATGAAATGACTGCGCAGCAAAGCCGCAGTGGGTACTTCATCCCCGGGAAGGAGTACTGCAATTGCCATAGATCGTTGTTTGGGCATGTGGCAATCGATGCAATTTGCTTGAATGTCGACCGCTTTATCAACCTTGACTGTGCACGAATTTCCGTGCGTTTGAGAATGACAACTCATACAGCGTTGCGAAAACAAGACATTATTTCCACGCTCCTTGTCATGGGGGCTATGACAGGAAAGACAGGTCATTTCACTTCGAATAAAACATTTGCTTGACGCCAATAATCCGAATTGGTTACCATGAACGTCAATTGAAGGCACATATTTTCTGTTGGTGTCCATCCTAAAATAATTCGAGAGCGTATCACCAGCTGTAAAAGAAAAAGACGGTTTAGCTTTCTGTAATCTTCCGCCGTGACAAAGTATGCACAGATCCAAATTTTGTTGCCTTGAGAGTTTTGCAGTATTAATAACAAACCGCGCGATGGTATCTTGGGGATTCTCCGTATGATATTTGACATGCCTGGCTCCCGGACCGTGACATCTCTCGCAAGTGACGCCATACAAGATTTTGTTTCTGTCAAATTCTTCGGGTTCGATACTATCTGCAGAAATCTTTTGGAAAAAGGTGCTGTGACATTCAAGACACCTCGATGTAATCGGCCGATTGAATTTTGGTGCTCCTGGATACCCAGGACTGTTACACCATTGACTTGTTTGTGTGAAATATGTAATGGGCAATTGGAAGAGCTTGTTAATATTCCAGTACGAATAGGTTTGACCTTTCGTACCCGAACCAAAAACAATATCAAACCGTTTCGAGATTCGTTCAATGCCGTCCAAATACGCGGTTTGATAAAAACTGTCTGACTTATTTTCCATTTTTACCGCAATCCGAGACGTAAATGAAAACGCATTTTGTCCTTCGGCAAAGCTTCCTTTTATTGCCTCGGCTGTAGCCGCATGCGAAGCAAAAAAATGTGGGGTGCTAAGGTGTGACTGAAAAATGCTCTTGTGACAATTTCTGCAAGATTCAGAACCTGCAAAATCTTCGTAATGAATTTGTGCAGTTGGTTCTTTGATTTTCGATTGTTCATGAATACATCTTGAAAAAAAAGCAACAGATAGACAGATAAGTGAAATAGCTAGCACAAGATTTCGTGGAAACATTCTCTTGCTCATCTTTCAAGTCTCATTTAGGATATAGAGCAAAAAAGGGTTGCATAAATTGGCAACCCTGTGAATAGTTAGTATGAAATACGATTACTGTTTACTGTTATACAAAGCCAGTACTTCACTTGCAGACAACGCCTTATTGTATAACCTGAACTGGTCCAATGCGCCAGGATATGAGTCAATCCAAGAATCAGTAGGTCCTGGGATGCTAGCATGTTTATTCCAGCCGCCCAGTACCAAATTGGAAACACTGGCCGCATTCAGATTCAGGGGACCTGTTAGCTGACTAGTTGCAGCGCTTGACAATCCTGTTAAAGCATGCCCGTCCAGATACGTAGTTAATTTCGAAGTCGTCTCATCGTAAACAAATACCAAGTGATGCCACTGCTGGTCGTGCAGCTTCGGTATACGATCTTTGCCATTGAAGGCATACCAATTGTCCTTTACAACGAAACTCACATTGGCTGAATCAACAGTTGTACCTAGGGCTCCGCCGCCACAACACTGGTCATGATCAAGCAATAAAAACATGCCGCTGTTATGCCAATAATCCTTGTCCACGAGGGACATAGCAAACTGAGCGTTCAGATGTGGAACTCCAGCGCTTTTTAACCAAACGGCCATCGTGAAGCTTTTTGCGGTAGCGGCAAAGTCGTTTGCATTTAGATACGTAATGGCCGAGCCCAAAACGCCTTTTGCTGCGTTACCAGTTACACCGGGAACTGTAGGAAAAGGATCCAATTGAGCGGGGTTTCCAGATATGCTGTCCGCCGCATTCCACCTTGGGCTTGGGCCGTCGGTTTTATCAAACGATACAAAAAAACGCAAGGGCCCACCTGGCAAAGTCTGCGTGTCAGTTGGGTAATCTCCCAAGGGCGGCCTATCAAGCTTTTGACAAGAAAACAAAATAACTAACGCAGCCATACTTGAACCCCACCGGATAAAATATTTTGTAGCCATATAGTCGATTTAAAATTTTATAATCGGTACCAAGCGAAATACAAATTTTCTACCAATACGGATTTTGCTTTAATACGCCATTTGATTTGTCTACCGTACTTTGAGGCAATGGAAAATACTTGTGTTTTGGTTCTGTATAGCCCAAAGGACCTAAAACAGACGCAGCATCGCCCCACCTTTGTAAATCGAAAAATCTTTCGCCCTCGTTGCCAAATTCTACTCTTCTTTCGTGTTTAATAATCGCCCGCATGGAAGCTTTATCCACATAAGTCGTGTCTCCAAGTCCGGCTCTATGCCGAATTGCATTAACCCATGTTTTTATTTGCGTTGCATCTGCGGCACCGTTCAATTCGTTGGA
>AR_comb_assmDRAFT_10154020_pt1 | contig 10271 bp, 4 predicted proteins | sample ArasoioldDNA_FD_10543 | JGI IMG/M metagenome (IMG submission 10543) | reverse complement strand
CTTGAAGCGTTCAAGCCGAGTCTGACCCTAACTCGTGCACGAGTCGGAACGGTTGGGGATCCGGGACTCTGGCGCCGTCCGGGCCCATTGCCCACCATCGAGAGCAGCCATCGGCGACGAACCTGCCTTGCGCTGCGAGGCGTGCGTTCTGGACAATCGACTTGCGAATCGCATAACGAACGCCGCCAGTCGGATTGAGGATAACGGTGGCACCGCCCAGAAAATCAAATCCCGGCGACCCAGCGAGTGCACGAACTCTGCGCCTCTGCGTTATCTCCGCCACGAGGTCGAACACCACCTGCCCACTGGGTCCAACGCGTCGTGAGCTGCGCACCGATTCCACGATCGGAAGATCGACGCTGTCGCCGTCCAGGCGCTCGTCGCCGGCGCCAACGAGCCCAAACTCATCGCGGTATTTGGGGTCTGCGACCAACTGCCCGACGGCGCGCGCCTGACGCAGGAGTTCATCGGGTCCGGCCGGCCGCCCAGGATCACCAGCGAATCGGAGACGGTCAAACCCGAGCTCCGGCTCGTCGGGAAGCGTGCACATGGGGCCAGACCAGAGGAGTGCATCCTCCGACAGGTTCATAACGTGCTGCGGATAGATTGCACGCTTTCGGAAGCTGTCGATCAACGCCTCGCGGTAGCCCCACGGGTCGTCGGGCACGAGATCGTAATCCGCTGTGATCAATGCGCGCAGATACTCGCCGAACGTCATATCGATCGGCGGGCAGTAATCGATGGCGCGCATACAGATCGTCAGAAATTGCGCGGCCAGCTTGCACGCCGTATCGACCAGCGCGTCGGCGAGCAGGTCCGGCAGAGCGCCGGGAGGAATGATGCCACTGCCGCCCGTTGCGAGTCGCACCAGGCGATTTGCCTTCCGGTCGTAGATCGTGATGAACGCCTCGAACACCGCTGCAACGAGCACGGCCCCGAGCTCGTGAGGCTCGCCGGTGCCATCGTACAGCCGCTCTTCGCCGATAGCACTGCGCAGCGCACGGGCCCGTCCGGTCGTTTCTCCGAACTGACGCGCGATATCCGTCAACAGGTTTGCGCCCCCCAGCTGGCCTCCTGATGCGCGAATGCCGGCGCGCACCACGTCGGTGTACGTGAACCGCTGGAACACCGCGACCAGGTCGGCGAATGCCTCATGGAAGGCGAGAACATCCGGGTTCGACGGAATGGTGAACCGCGCTCGCAAGCCGTCGAGCAACGCGTGCGACATCTCGTGCACGATGACGTCGTGTGAGAGGCACGTGAACACCTGGCTGTTCGGCGCGTTGCGGCCGGTGACCGCCGATCCCGCCGTGAAAGCGCCGAAGCGCAGCTCGCCCCGTTGCTTGTCGTAGAACGCGTTAGGCGTGTTCGACGCACACGGAAGGATCCGGAGTCGGACGGGGTCCGTCGCGGCGCCGTGTCTATCGAACCCCCACCCGATGTCGCGGCCGAGTGCCTGACGGAATGCCGCGTACGTGGTGCTGCAAACGGCATACACCATCTGCCGGCGGAACTGCGGCGAGTTGGGCGATGGCGCCTTCCCCTGGTCGAGGAGGACGACGCGGTCGTCGAGATCGAGCTTCTCGCCGACCAGCTCAGCATCGCCCAGCACTTCGAGCAGCGCGCCGACTGGGCCTGGTTCGAGCGGCTCGTATGGAACCTTGACGAGAGCGACCGCTCCATCTCGGCGTGATACACTGGGATCCATCGTGAAGATGCGCAGTGGCCGGTAGAGTGGTTCTCCCGAGCCACGTTCGTACGCGCGCATTTGCGCTCCACGAGCAGCGCGGGCCGCGATCGTGAAGTGCTCGCCTTCACGCCCGCGACCCAGTTTCGGCCGAGCACGTGGCACCCCGGTCATCCCCGTGCGCGACTGCGCCTGAGCGGCAGTCGCGGGCGGAGCGCCCTCGTGCTCGATGTCGACGCGCGGAGTCATCCGTCACTCCACTTCACTCGATGTTTTCCAGCTCGAGTGCGTGCCGTCGCAAGTCCGCGGCGATTCGGTCGAAGCGTCGATCGCCACTGCGGCGGCCCAGCATCTCGGACGTCGGGGAACCTGGACTGCGCCGGTCATCGCCCGAGCGGCGGTCGGAACCGTCGGCCGGTAAGGGACCGACTCCGCCCAGCAAGTCGATCTCTTCGGCGGCCAGCGCGCAGTCGAGCTTTGGTGTCTGGCGCCGACCGTCGCCAAACGCCTGCACTACTCGGCGCTGGAACTCTCGATTCTTTACACCAGCAACGCCGGCTTCGAGAATGGGGATGGCAAGCCGCGTGAAGTCCCCGCTGCCGCTCGTTTCGAAAGCCACCTCGGAGGCCTCGCAGGCAGAGAACGTCACCCATCTCAGGGTGGATCGATCGACGAACGCGCGCGACCGCGCACCGTTATCGCTGGCGCGAACGTTTTCGTATGCGCGCACGATCTCGTCCGACAGCGTCATGAATCGCTTTCGACTGTTGCGATCGGCATCTGCCCCGCGGAACCCCAGCATGCGGGTGTTCGACTCCGAATGACAGCAGTCCATGAAGCACGTTAGGCTCACACCGTTGGGCAGGCGGGACAAGATCTCCCGGATGTCGTCGTCGATGAGCAGTTGACCCTGCTCGAAGTCGATCGGCACGAGCGCTTCATCGTTCATATCCGCGTCCTCGTCGCCATCGAGGTCGGGCACTTGGGTTCCGTGGCCGGCATACTGGAACACGAGCACGTCTCCGGGCGCCGAGCCGTCGATCATTTCACCGAGCCGCCGGATGATCTCCGAGCGGGTTGCCTGCCCGTTCACGCAGAGCTGGACATCGAATCCAAACTGGCGCGAGCCAAGGAGCGAGGCCCAGTTGTTCGCGTCGCTGACACACCCTTTCAGCTCGTTGGGACTGGGATACGTGTCGATCCCGACGCATAACGCGCGTCGCCAGCCCGGTCGCGGAGTCGTAGCGTTCGGACGAATGCCCGCGGAACCGGCGGGCATCGCCGCTGGGCGCGAATCAGGGCGACTCGGTTCCGGTACGCGATCTGGGCGCAATGCATCACCACTCGCCGGCGCGAAACTGAACACCGGACCCGCCGCTACGAGATCCGAAGTGGCCAGCCAGTCGGTGGACGTTGGCCACTCGCGACTCTTCCCGACGCCAGTGTAAGCGATCGGCGCTGACTGCCTGCCTAACACGCGGGCCGCGACGCTTCCCATCGTCGCCGGGTCGTCATCGAAGCCGCCATGGCTGGTGGAACGACTGGCGCTGCGACCGGAGGAATCCGAGGTCACGGACCAGACGATGTCGCGGTCCGTTTGGCCGAGCAACTGTCTCAACTGGCCGTCGCTATCGATGGACCGCTCGAGCCCGAGGATGGGCGTTTCCTTCTCGGGCTCGAGGGCGTGATGAATCAGGTACAGGAGCGACTTGCGATAGACACTGATGCAGTTGTCGTCACGCTCGAAGCTGTCGCGCATCGTGTAGATCGTGAGCCCGTTGACGCCGTGGCCGAGCATTGGGCCAAGCCTGCCCTTGAACTCGTCGACGCGTATTGCCGGCGCGAGCAGTTGCAGCGACTCGAACGACACTCCGTGTCCCTGGACCACGGGGAGCCAGTGCGCGTGGAAGATCGACCCAGCGCTGTGTCCAATGGCGTGGAGCCTGACGGTGCCCGGAGGCGCTGCGCAGAACTGGGAGAGCTTCTGCGCCGTGTAGTGAGCTCCGCCACCCTCCATGCTCGCCAACTCGGCGTTCCGCTTCATCGCGCCCCAGACGTGAACACCACCAAGGGCGCGGCAACCGGCAGCCACGAGGGGATCGGTCGTGAAGTCAGCGAGATCCCGTCGCCCGAAGCCGGGGATGTTGCGAGCCACCGACTCGAGGATGCTGCGAATCGCATCGAACAAACCGGTCTCCCACACGAAGTAAACCGGATACACGCCGTTGCTCAGCCACCAGTCGACGTGCTTGCGAGCGATCTCCAACCCCGACTTCTCGTCCACCAGACCGCCGTGCGCGAAGAACACGATGTCCAGCTTCGCGCCAGCAGGTCGAGACTTCGCCCATTTTGGGATATGATCGCCGAAGATCGCATCCACATCGGTCCTGGTGCTGAGGAATCGTCCGCTCTTACGGAACTGGCCTTCGCTCAGGTTGATGACATGCGGACGAAGCGCTTCGGTCTCCGCTGGGGAAAGCGACCGCTGTTGGGTGATCGCGCGATGGCCACCGGGCGCCACCGCGTCCAGCACGGCGTCTCGATAGGCATCGAGGAGCCGAGCCAGCTGGTCCCGTGAGGGCGCGGCCGCTGGCGGAAGCTCCAGGGCGCGGACCGGCTGAGCGGGCGCACCGAGAAGCTCCAGCAGCCACGCTTGCGTACGCGAGTGCTTGAAGAACTCAGTGTGTGTCACACCGTCGGTTGTCGCGAAGATCCGGCGTTTCGCCTCGGCAATCGGAAACCCGGCGGCGCCGGAGACGATGTACGCGCCGTCACGCGGCACGACGAGGTCGTTGGGCTTATCGCTGAATACGAGGTCGATGCCGGCGTCCTTGAGTCTCGTCAGGCTGAATAGCGGCGTGCCGGGCGGAGGCTCGTAATCAGCCGCGACCGCAAACAGCTCTGCGCCGCCGGCTGACGTCTTCGCCAGCTTCTTCAGGAACTCGCCGTCGGGATCCATCGACAGGAGCCCCTCGAGCTGGCTGGAGAGTCCATGGGCAAGCACCTTCACGACCGTGGTAATCGTGCCCAATACGGCGGCGGCGCCCGGAAACGCGAGCTGCGCCAGATTCGTGTAGCGATCGATCAGCCCGAGTATGTGTTCCGGGTCCGCGAGCGGGGTGCCGGCGTTAGGCGCCGCCACGAACACGATCTTGCCGACGCGCAGCGTCCCGCCCGTGGCCGCGGTCGAGGTTCCGAGCGCGCCGATCGCGCGGGAAACAAGGCCGCCGCGGCTATGGCACACGATGTCCACGTCGAGATTGATTCCAGCCGGGATCTGCCGAAGCAGCTCGACCGCGTTGCGCTCGGGATCGTGCGTGAGCGTGAAATGGTTGAACGCGAACGTGCGCCCGCCGTACTGGCGAGCGAGCTCCTCCATCACATCCTGACTGATCGCGCTGAACGCCCCACACGTGCTGAACGTGCCGTGCACGAACAGCAGCGCCCGCCCTGTCGCGAGACGCTGCCATTCGGGGAGCTGCAGCGCCGGCGCACTGTCCGTTTGATAATTGGCGGGCCCGTACATGCGCACGAGATACGGGCGGTTCTTCTCTTCCCATTTCGTCGCGAACTTGTCGCCAAGGGCGCCGAGGGTCTTGTCGACGATCTTGTACACGACCGCCTTGACGATCTTTCCGCCGATCTTCTTGATGGCGCCGAACGGTGAGAACCCGCGCCCCCCGAGCGCAGAGGCATCGGCGCCGATGATGAAGGTGAACCGCGCCCGGTCCGCACCAGGTAGCGCTCGCGCGCCCCCCGGCGCCGACGCATCATCGGGCACGAGCCAATGAAGCGCGCCCGATTCGTCCTCGAGGAGCACGACGGGAGTGGAGTCGACATCTCGGGAGCTCTCGATCACGACCGTTCGCGGCACGTCTGGCTGGACCCCTCGCGCGCCAGGCGTGTCGGACACGCTCAGGGTAAGCGTCTTCTCGCGAACGACGCCGGCTTCTTCGAGAATCGAATCGAGATCGGGTCGGCCCGTGCCGCCCACACCAAGGTCCCGCGCACGCGGCAGGCTGCCCTCCGAAGCCAGTAGATGACCAACCGTATTGGCTGCGGAAACGGAGATGCCGCCTCCGACGTCGATCGGATTGCCCGTGCCGTCCAAGATGTACTGTGCCATGGTCCCCCTCCAGACACCGGATGTTTTGTCCGTACTCGAATCGCCTAGCGCGACGACAGAATCCGCTGTGCTTCGCGAATGAGCTTCTCGAGGGCTCCTGGCTCCATCCTGTAGAGCGGGTTGAGAAGCGTGTTCCACACTTCGACCGTACGCCCATTTCCGCTGTCGCCGGACGTGTGCGGCGGCGCAGCTGGTGATGGCCACGGCACGCGATTGAGCGAGGGCGGCATCGCCTGCGGTGGGATCACTCCGCCAATGCGGAGCAGCGGCCGACTCAGCGCGCCGCTCGCACAATCCAGTGCCGGGTTCTGACTCGACCCAACGCCAAAGGCGGTTCCTATGCTTTGCTGAAAATCGCCGTTCGATGTTCCTGCATCGAACGCTGGCTGGATCAACGGCGTCGCGACCGTGGTGAATCGGCCATGGCCGTCACTCTCGAGCGCTAACTCATCATCGCGGCACGCAGAGAACGTGACGGCCTTCATGGATTCGGCGTCGTGCGTGCTTCGCCGGCGCATTCCGCGCGTACTGGCGCGCCGCTCGCGATACTCGGCGACCATGGCTGGTGTCGGATCGATGAACCGCGCGCGCACATCGTCGCCGTGCGATGCTTGAAGCTCCCGTGCCATGCTGCTCACCACGGCGCGACTGATGGTGCCCGAGTGGCAGCAGTCGAAGAAGCACGTGAGCGCCACATCGTCTCGCAGCGCACCGAAGATCTCGAACAGCTCGTCATCGAGAATGAACCGCCCATCGGGGAAGTCGACGGGCACGATGGCTTCGTCGCGTCCGTCGTCTTCATCGCCGCCAACGCCCGGCTGATCGTAGAACGTCGTCCCGTGCCCCGCGTACTGGAACACCAGCACGTCGCCTGGGCCGCCGGCTCGTACGAGATCGTGCAGCTCCTGACGAATTCGATCCTGGGTGGCCTCTTCGTCGAGCATGAGATCCACGCGCTCGAATTGCAGTCCCCTGAAGACGCGCGCCCACGCGTTCGCGTCGTTGACGCATCCGCCCAGTCGTGCGTTCCCAGGGTACGCGTTGATGCCGACGCATAAGGCGCGGAGCAACCGTGGCGGACGATCTGCGAGCACAGCCGCCGACCGTGCAGGTGCGGCTCCGCAGTCGACTTCACCCTCGTCACCGCTGGTGGCGACGCCGGCGCCTCGAGTTGGATCGTACTCGGCGTGTGGGGCGTCGAACATCGAGCGCGGGGAGGCGATCGCCGTCGAGCCTGTGCCTGAAGACGCGTGGACGCTGGAACGACGCGACCGCGTCCCGACGTCGGCGCGGCGTGGGACGACCAGCGTTCTCGTTCCGCCAGCGATCCCGTCGCGTGCCTGACGCACCTCGGCCAGGATGTCCGCCTTGCTGATGCCCGTGCCGGGGCACGTCTTCTGGTTCGTGAACTCGCGGTGAAAGTGCAGTGACTCGATCGGGAGCCCGCACTTCAGCTGGACCCGCGCGATGACCTCGATTACTGCCTGTCGCTGTGGGCCCTCGAGACGCTCCTGTCCCACGTCGAAGTCGCCGATCGTCTCGAACATGAACGCGCCTTCGTTGAACCCGGTGGCGCTTGCTGGTGTCCGGTTCCAGTCGCGGCCCGTCCAGATCGTGCCGTCAGGGGCGATGGACAGATGCTGCGCAATGTCGCTCCACCCGTTGGTCTGGGTGTGGAACCGGAACATCCCATCGATCGTGGATTCGCCGCGATAGTCGGTCTGTCGCGGGCTGAACGTGTGGTGCATGTGCACCGCCGTGATGCGCCGCGTGAAGGAGAACGTGCGCACCCGCTCGGCGAATTGATCGAGGTCGAGCTGAATGAACGGTTTCGGCATACTCTGCCCCCTTTCTTTGTCTTAGACGGACACCGAGTCGCGTTGTCCGACGGCCAGCCGGTCGTCCCGAGGAACGTTGACCGGTTGCGAGGCGGGGTACCCATGATGTCGCGTCGAGCCCGACCGTTTTGGGGCGCCGCGCGAGACCGGACACGTCTTACGCCGCCCAGCGACTCGACGTAGCGTCGCAGCATGCGACCTCTCGTTGCCGCCACGCTTTACGCTTGCGCCGCTGCGTACGGCTCGCGACGGGCAACGCCGATTGTCACGCAGCGCGCCGATCTCGCGGTTCGCGCGGCACGAGTACTCGATGTCGAGAGCGGGCGATACCGTGGCCCGTCGGTGTTGCTCGTGGCAGGCGCGCGCATCACCGGAGTCGTGCCCGCCGCGGAATTCGACGCTCGCACGGCATCGCGGGTGATCGACGCCGGCGACATGACCATCGTCCCCGGACTTGTCGATGTGCATGTCCACCTCGGCATTGGCGGACCGGTTCGGGCGAACGCGCTCGCGGACCTCCGCGCAGGATTCACGACCGTCGCGGATCAGGGCGCGCTGACACTGCGGCTTCTCGCGCTGAAGGATTCGATCAACGCCGGCCAGATCGAGGGCCCGCGTGTGCTCGCCGCCGGAATCTGGATCGGCTCGAAGGGTGGTGTCTGCGAGTTCACCGGAATCGGGATCGCCGGCGGTGCCGACGCCTTCGTCGACCGTGTTCGACAGAACATTGCCGCGGGCGCAAACCTGACGAAGGTCTGTCTGTCGTCGTGGCCGGCAGCCTCGTACGCGGCCCCGGATAGTGTGGAGATTCCGAGCAGCGTGCTCCGCGCGATCGTAGAGGCATCGCATGCGGCACGTCGTCCGGTGACAGCGCACGCGATCAGCCGGGGTGCCGCCCGCGCCGCCCTCGACGCCGGCGTCGACGGCCTGGTGCACGCGGCGTACATCGATTCGACGCTCGCTGCCGCCATGCGCGTGCGGGGCATGTGGATGAGTCCCACGATCGCGTCGCTCACGGCCGGCGACACGAGCGTCGTATCACGTACCCTCATCGCTGCGGTTCGCACTGCTCATGCCGCAGGCCTAACGATGGTGTTCGGGACCGATGGGGGTGTACTCCCGCACGGCCAGGGCGTGCAGGAGATGGAAGCACTGGTCGCGGCGGGACTGTCGCCGCTGGAGGTCATTCAGGCCGCGACGATCAACGCTGCGAAAGCGCTCGCGATCGGCGACAGCGTGGGTCGCCTCGACGCCGGCATGTCGGCGGACTTCGTCGCGATTCGAGGTGATCCGCTACGCGACATCGCCGCGCTCCGTAAGGTTGGACTGGTCGTTTCGCGCGGTCGCGTCGCCGTAGGACCGAAATGAAAGCTGATGGTGCGGAGGTGATCGCGCCCGGCTACCTCTGGCCACGCTGGCTCTTCCTCCGTGCGCTCGGGCTCATCTTCCTCTCCGCCTTCTACTCGTTCGCGTTCCAGATCCACGGGCTCATCGGCGAGCGAGGCATTCTGCCCGCCGGAGAGTACCTCGCCCTCATTCATCGCGAGATCCCGGGCGTTAGGCAGTTCTGGTACGCCCCGACACTGCTCTGGTTCGGCGCGGGCGACACGTCGCTCACGCTGCTCGTCGTGGCCGGGATCGTCTGCTCGCTCCTGCTCGTCGCGAACGTCTTCCCGAAGTTGACGGTTGGACTGTGCACCCTGCTCTTCCTCTCGTGCATCGCGGCGCTGCAGGACTTCTCGTCGTACCAGTCCGACGGGATGCTGCTCGAGGCGGGGTTCCTTTCGATCTTCCTCGCGCCGCCGGGCCTGCGACCCAAGCTCGGCGTCACCAACCCGCCTTCCCCGTTCAGCCTCTTCATGCTGCGCTGGGAGTGGTTCCGCATCTACTTCGAGTCGGGGATCGTGAAGCTCGCGAGCGGAGATCCGCACTGGCGCGACCTCACGGCCATGGACGACTACTACCAGAACGGTCCGTTGCCCACGTGGATCGGCTGGTACGTACAGCACCTGCCACACTGGTATCACGCGGGCACGGTGATCCTCACACTGGTCGTCGAGCTCCTGATCGTGTGGGCGGTGTTCCTCCCGAGGCCGCTCCGCCTAACGTGTTCCGCGATCGTGACGGCGCTCCAGATCGGCATCATCGCGACGGCGAACTACGCGTTCCTCAACTATCTCGTCCTCGCGCTCGGGGTCCTGCTGCTCGACGATCGGTTCCTTGCACGCTGGCTCCCGGTGCCCGTCGAAGCTGCCGCCATCGCGAGCGCTCGCCATCCCATCGCGCAATGGGCCCAGCGCGGCGTGCTCGGCTACGTCTTCTGTGCGACCGTCGTCGCGTTCTTCGCTCAGAGCACGTTCGCTTCATGGGCGCAACCGTTTCGTATGGTCGACCCGTTTCGCATCGCAAACGCGTACGGGCTGTTCGCCGTCATGACCGAGGCGCGTTACGAGATCGAGTTCCAGGGAAGCCGCGACGGAGTGCTGTGGGTCGCGTACCCGTTTCGTTACAAGCCGCAGGATCCCACGGAGCATCCGGGCATCTACGCGCCGTACCAGCCGCGCTTCGAGTGGAACCTCTGGTTCGCATCGCTCGGCCCGTGGCAGCAGTCGCCGTGGGT
>AR_comb_assmDRAFT_10162508_pt1 | contig 10272 bp, 8 predicted proteins | sample ArasoioldDNA_FD_10543 | JGI IMG/M metagenome (IMG submission 10543) | reverse complement strand
GAGTGGAGGCAAGCGGATTTTGATTTCTTTACCAGCGAAACCTGTAAGACGCTTTTAAAAGAGAACAATATCCGCTTGATTACATGGCGGGAGATAAGGGATAAATTGTTGAGGTGATGAATTTAGCGACGACAATCTTAAGGTCGAATGGGGTGATGGGGAGAGCGTCAATTTGAGACTCTACTGACTCGTGACATAATTTTCCTAATAAGAATTATTTCGTAATTTCACCGCATTGATTCGGTATGAAAAAATTTCTGCCTGCTTTTTTGTTTTTTTTAGTCATACTAGCTGCGTGTCAAAAGAATAATACGCAGTCGAGTGATACGCTCGGATCGTGGAAGCTGATCGAAGTCTACGATAAAAATACCAATACACCCATCTTACCACCGGCATCGGCAAACATAGACGTCGTGCTGACATTTCTGAGCAACAATACCTTTGCAGGTCATACATTGAGAAATAGCCTGAGCGATGGAACTTATGAGCAAAACGGAGGTGAAATTCTTTTCAAAGGTTTTTCCATGACAAAAATTGCAGAAGACCAATGGGGTGGGAGCTTTATTTCAGTTTTAACCGCATGTTCGCTGCAATCTAGCGCTGCCTGTTCTCCATCTATCATTTCGTTGCAGGGCAATTTCATGACTATTCATACATCCATTCGGTATGATGTGACGCTAAAGAAAATTTAGCTCTTGAATACATCGCTTGCAGTCTGCGATTTTACTTCCTCGTACAAAGTGTGAATGAGGCCGTCCGCTAAACCGATCTTTGGGACAAATATTTCCTCCGTATCGGTCCATCGCATTACATTAATATAGATCAGCAATGCCGGCACAATTACGTCAGCCCTGTCTTCGCGCATGTGATAAAGCGCGATACGTTGAGGTACGGAGAGTATGCTGAACTCTTTGTAATAATCGCGAAGAAGTTCCAGGGACAGAGGTTTCCCTTCCTTGCGCTTTGACAGCGAAAATATTTTGTTGATGTTTCCGCCGGAGCCGATGGCCGTGACGTGATGATATCCTTTTGTTTTTGTCTTGATGAATTCCTTCATTTCGTCCCAATGAGATTCCGTCACCTGATTTTTCAACAGGCGAATGGTTCCGATATCAAATGACTCCTTAAAGACAAGTTTGCCGTCACTAAAAAAGGTAAGCTCAGTGCTTCCACCGCCTACATCAATGTATAAATAGGATTCATCTTTGTTAAGGTTTTCTGCGACATGGTTCTCATATATCAGGGACGCTTCTTCCTGCCCGCTGATGATCTCGATTTCAATTCCAGTTTCAACTTTTATCTTTTTGATGATGTCCGCCGCGTTCACGGCGTCACGCATGGCAGATGTAGCACATGCTTTCAGATGTTTGACTTCGTATACGTCCAGGAGGTATTTATAAGATTTGATTGTCTTAATAATCTTATCTGTGCGCAACGGAGAGATCTCCCCCTTATCAAAAACATCAAATCCTAACCGAAGGGGAACACGAACCAGGGCCATTTTCACAAACTCAGGGCTGGCTTTCGTGCCGGGGACAACGTCGCTGATCAACAACCTGGCTGCGTTACTTCCTATGTCAATGGCTGCCAATCTCACTGTGCTTCATAATTTTTTTTGCGAGAAACTGGTACGTCTCAACCTGAGAACGTATTTTCTTTTTTCCTTTAGAAGACACGTAGTCATTGCTAAGTTCATTGTCCAACCAACGGGCTTTGACGTTATCATTCAACTGGATGTTCAAAATATTTTTTAGTTCTTTTTTTATTGCCTCTTGCGTTACCGGGCAAGTTGCCTCGACGCGATGGTCAAGATTGCGCACCATCCAGTCAGCCGAAGATATATAAACTTTCTCTTTGCCATTGTTGTGAAATACCCACACTCTGGCGTGTTCAAGGTATTCATCAACGATGCTGATAGCTGTTATCTGTTTCTTGAATTTTGGATTTTCCGACAACATGCAAAAAATTCCGCGAACGATTAATTTGATCTCAACACCTTCTTTTGCGGCATCGTACAGCCGGTCAATGAGATCGTCATCGGACAGGGAGTTCATTTTTAACAGGAGAGAAGCGGGTTTTTTTTGCTTTGCATTTTTAATCTCATTGTTAATGAGCTTGTGCAATTGTTTGCGAAGCACGATCGGGCTTGGAATTATGGTCTTGCAAGCCTTCAAAAAATGCTCACCGCCTTTTGGTTGCTCCAGAAAACTAAAAATCCGGTTTGCATCAGCCATGATTTTTTGGTTCGACGTGAGCAAGCAGTGATCGGCGTAAACCATGGCGGTTCTTTCGTTGAGATTGCCCGTGCTTACAAATCCGTAGAAGGTATTGCGATCATTACTTCTTTTCTTTATCACACAAAGCTTCGCATGTATTTTAGTGTTAGAGATACCAGTCAGTACCTTGGCGCCTTCTTCCTCCAGCCGGTCCTTCCATTCGAGATTGGCCTCTTCGTCAAATCGTGCACGCAGCTCCAGCATAACTGTAACGTGTTTGCCATTCCGGGCAGCGTTAATCAACGCATTAATGATCCTTGATTGATAAGCAAGCCTGTAGCACGTGATCTTTATGCTCGTTACATCGGGATCCACCGCCGCCTCGCGTAAAAGATCGATCACGGGACTAAAGGAGTGGTAGGGGAAATGAAGCATTACGTCTTTCTCCATTACGACATCACTTATTCTTTCGTCAACGAGTACCGGGTGGACGAAGGGTTTGCGCCGACTACTTTTTTTCTGAAACACGGCTTCCGGAAAATCCATGAAGTGACGAAAATTGTGGATGCGGGCTCCAGGAATAAGATTGTCCCTTTTAGTCAGGTTCATCCGACGGATCAAATACTCAAGAAGCGCCGGATCCATCTCACGGTCGTATACAAAACGAACCGGCTTTCCTTTACGACGATTTTTTAACCCTTTCTCAATTTTTTGAATTAGCGAAGTGGAAATGTCGTTATCGATGTCGATCTCCGCATCTCTCGTTACTTTGAATACATGAGCACTAAACTGATCATATCCGAAGTAGTAAAAAATCTCAGGCAGGTTACACCTAATCATATCTTCTAGCAAAATAATGTGGTGCTCACCCTCCGGAGACGGCAATTGAAAAAATCTACCAAGGACACGGCTCGGGATTTCGATCAGCGCATATTTCTTTTTTAATGGGGATTCCTTCTTCCACATCACTACTCCCAGGTAAATGGATTTGTCGCGCAAAAAAGGAAATTCCGGGATACTTTCAATCATTAAGGGAATTACGTTCTGGCTAACTTCCTCGTCGTAGTAGCGGCGGACGAACTCCTGCTGTTCGCGATTCAATTCTTTTTCGGTCACCAAAAAAATCTTTTCTTTTTTTAATTCCTGCTGCATATTTTCCCAGATGCGATTGAATTCGCTTTGTTGATTGAGCACGATCATCTGGATTTCATCAAGAATTTTTTGCGGCTCCGATTCCAGGTGCATGTTTACTTTGGCCTTAGCGCGAAATTCAACCATGCGCTTCAGCGTGGCCACTCGTACCCGGAAAAACTCGTCAAGGTTGTTTGAAAAAATTCCAAGGAACCGAATTCGCTCTCGTAGAGGTACAGACGGGTCGGCTGCTTCCTGCAGCACTCTCGCGTTGAATGAAAGCCAGCTTATATCGCGGAAGATCGTCTTGCGTTTTGAATCCATATCAATAAAATTAAGAAACAGACGGTATGCAGGAAATTAAGTTTAGAAAGACCCGGTCTTTTCTCTCCGGAGGGGAAATAATTATGTAACCAGCTACTTCGCCATAATCGGCTCCTGTGCACGCTAGCCAGAGGCGTAGAGACGAAGGGTCGCACATTTGTACTTTCTGTTCGCTTATCGGGCGATACTTCCTCATTTAGAATAGTACCTGGCCTTGTTCCGCAATCATGAGAAGTCCTTGAAAAGTGTCAGCCCCGTAGTTTCTTTATTGTTGCGCTCGTCGAATACCCTTCAACAATCGGGTTGATCACGACTCTTCCGCCGTTTGCAATGACTTCTTTTGCACCAACTATTTGTTCAATAGGATAGTCGCCGCCTTTAATCAACACGTCGGGTCGAATAGCATTAATGAGCTCAAGCGGTGTGTCTTGTTCGAATATGACAACGGCATCAACCATGAGTAAGGCGGCAAGAATCAACGAACGTGATTCCTGATTGTTTATGGGCCTATCTTTCCCTTTCAGTCTTTTTACTGACTCATCCGAATTTACGCCGACGATTAAATAATCCGCTTCCTGGGCAGCTTGGGACAATGAAAAAATGTGGCCGGGATGCAGAATATCAAACACTCCATTTGTGAAGGCAATAGATTTTTCAAGCACCTTCAATTGAGCAATGCTTTGCAAAAGTTGCGGCAGAGCTAGAATTCTTTTTGGTATGATGTCAGGCCGTCTCAGTACTATTTTTTTTATTGAAGTAGGGAATGGCCACAAAACTAAATAATCCTCCAATGAGGATCACAAAGGTTTGCACCAACCACAAAATCCAACCAAAGGCCAATGCAACACCCTCTTGCAAACCGTATAGCTCCATCGTTTTTTTCAGCAGCAGCGCATAGGCACCAATTCCCCCCGGAGTTGCAATCATGCCGATACTTCCCGCGGACAAAACAGCGAAGGCTTGTTGTATTCCGTACTGTTGAGTTTCACGTAACGCGTAAAATCCAATATATCCTCCGAGAAGGTAGAGGGTCCACAGAGCTAGAGTATAAATCAAAAACAATCCCCTTCTTTTTAAATGTTGAACAGCACTCACACCTTGCCAAACACTATTTGCAATCCGTTTAAAAATGTCTAGCGCATCGGCAAATGTTTTCTTTTTGATGAGCATCCATAGAAGCATGATGACGGCAATCAGACCTGCAAGTATGGCCGCTATCACATAACCAGGAATTCGTTTCCTCGCGGGGTCACGCGGTGAATGAAAAAAAGCGTTGATAAGATCGGTGTAAAGGTGTGGCTGTATCGCCAATGTGATCGCAAAAATTGAAAGCAAACTGATTGCATCGATGATCCGCTCAAGAATAATTGTCCCGATCAATTTGTCTGCCGGAACTTTTTCATACCGGGCCAACAATGTACATTTCAATATTTCACCCAATCGGGGCACGGCCTGGTTGGTAAGGTAACCTACCATTACGGCGAAAAAGGTGTTTTCCGTTTTCGGGCGATATCCGAGAGAATCTATTAGTAGCTTCCAACGTACGGCTCTCACCAGATGACTTACTATTAATATGACAAACACCGGTACGATAAGCCAGTATCTCGCGTGATTTAGTGAGGTTCTTATCTGGATTCTTTTTTCATGATCAAGGTCTTTCAATGACCACCATGCGAGAAAAATTCCAAGGCCAAGGAATAAGAGATACTGAAGTATTGTGAACAGTTTTTTCTTCACGGGGTTCGAAGATAATTTAAGATGAAAGAAGTAACAAGCGCACAAGGTACGATTACGACAATTAACACTCGGCAAATCCTGCTGTGAGAAATTCGAATACCGAATCCCCAGACTCGGGGTGAAATGTTCGTGTCCCAAATCGCTCCAATATCACAATATCCCAATGCTGAGATAGCAAATCTGCACCTCCCATCCACTAATTCAACATCATGTTATCAATTAGCCGCACATCGCCGATATACGCAGCGACGAGACCAACAATGTTGATGCGAGAATCCCACTCGTTGATTGGCTTTAAAGTTTTGGCATCGGCAATTTCAATATAGTCCGGTTTGAAATTTTTGCTCTGAAGAAGCACTGTAGCTTCCTTTTTTATATCCGACAAAGAACCTTTGTTGAGATTTTGTTTCAGAAAAGTGAGCGTTTCATACAAGGCAACAGATTTTGCTCTTTGTTCTCCGCTTAGACGCATATTTCGACTGCTCATCGCTAGTCCATCTTGCTCGCGGAGGATGGGACAAATGTTTGTGTGGATCTGTTCCTCTCTTCCCATCAATTGGATCAGTTTTTTTATGACCATGCATTGCTGGAAATCTTTTTGTCCGAGGTATAGATTATCGGGCACCACAATGTCCAAAAGCTTTTCTACGGCCATACACACCCCCTGGAAGTGGCCAGGTCGAAATTTCCCTTCCAGCAGCGTATCCAGGTATCCAAGATCGTAGTGTTTTTTTTCCGCGATCCCGTCCGGGTAGATTTCTTCAACGGGTGGCAAGAATAATATATCGCACCCGGCCGTTTCCAATTTGTAAATGTCCTGCTCCAGGGTGGATGGATATTTCTTAAAATCTTTGGGATCGTTGAATTGAGCAGGATTAACAAAAATGCTGCAAACGGTAACTGCGTTTTGTGATTTAGAAGTTTTCAACAATGAAAGATGACCATCGTGAAGGGCCCCCATCGTAGGCGTAAAGCCAATCGGCTGGCCTGTTTGCCGGTATTTATCGAGCTGATATTTCAGGTCTTTTGCAGTTTTGAATATGATCATTTTGATCCTATTGTTGGTCGGAAACCCTTTCGTAAATCCAAGTTCACAATAAAATGGCTAACTTTGCGGACTTTAAAAATTCGGTCAATTAAAGCTTCCAACATGTCAGCAAAGAAAAGAATTTTATTTATTGCCAATGAAATGTCCCCGTACCTTGAGCTTACCGAATATTCCGAGATCGTTAACAAGCTGGCGATAAAGGCAAACGACAATGGGTTTGAGATACGCTGTATAATGCCAAGGTTTGGTGTCATTAATGAACGAAGACACAGGCTGCACGAGGTGGTTCGTTTGTCTGGTATAAATGTTTCAATTGACAATGAAGATCATCCCCTACAGATTAAGGTTGCTTCATTACCTAATGCAAGGCTACAGGTCTATTTCTTAGACAATGAGGAGTTATTTAAGCGGAAATTTGTTTTTCACGATGAAAATGAAAAGTGGTATGAGGACAATGGCCTCCGTACTATTTTCTTTTGCAAAGGGGCACTTGAAACCGTGAAGAAATTTGGATGGCCACCGGATGTTATCCATTGCAGTGGATGGATGACCGGGTTAATTCCATTTTATTTGAAAACCGTGTACAAAAAAGAACCTGTTTTTTCGCACAGCAAGGTTGTTTTCACCATCGGCCAGAATACGTTTAAGGAAAAACTTGGCTCCGACTTTTTGAAAAAGGCACTTATCCATCCGTCCTTGAAAGAAAAGGATTTGGAGGTGTATAAGGAAGCGAACAATACGGCAATGTTCCGTGGTGGCGCGACCTATGCGGACGCCATTAGTTTTGGCGCAGAAAAAGTCGAAAGAAAATTGCTCGATGAATTTTCCAAGGTGCGCGGCAAAAAAACGTTACCGTATAACGCAGAATCAGATTTAACAGACTATTTACAACTCTATGGCGATCTTGCGAACAGGTCGTAAGCATGTTCATAGAACCAAAATCCCAACACCAAGAACTATTGTATATCTCTAATCAATCCAGTGTGAACAGCAGAATTTTAGTGTTTTCGATCGGTTTAGGTTTTTTAAGTATTCTATTTTTTTTCTCTTCCTGTAAAAAGATCAATGAAGCAACAGAATTAGGCGGTGATCTTATTCCTGCAGTGGACAACGTGCACACATTCGAAGTGTCCCTAAGCGCCGTGACCAAGAACATTCTCTTTAATGACTCAACGAAGGTTTTATTTACTGACCTGGTTGCGCTTGGCGACTTAAACGACCCAGACTTTGGGAATACGCATGCGAACATTGATTTTAATATCGTGCCATCTTCGGTTGGAAGTTATCCTTTCCTAAACAAGGATTCAGTATCCATAGATTCGGTTGTGCTTTCACTTTCTTATATAGCTGCATTTGGTGATACTTTAAATAATGGGATGCAGACGGTGAGAGTATATGAGATTGCACAAAGTGCTCCCTTTTCTGACACTGCGTCATACAAGTACACCGATCCCAATTCGGATTTTGCAACGGTGGGACCTCAGCTAGGTGCCGCCTCCTACACGGTAAAGAATTTGAAGGACTCATTGACTTTGACGCGCCCTGGCGACACCTCCAAGGTCAACAACGTGCTTCGAATACCTCTGGACAATTCATTAGGAGTCCGCCTTGCCCAGTATGATACCTCGAATGGATATAAAAATGATTCATTATTTCTAAAACTTTTTGCTGGTTTCGCATTAAAGGCCGATGTGGGGGGAAATGCTTTGACTTATTTCAACTTGTCCGATGTCACCAAAACAAAGTTGACAGTTTACTTTCGGGCGACGCTGAATGGCAAGAATGATACAACGTCGTTTGACTATTATCACGCGGTAAACGGCCAATCTAATTATATCAATCGCGATCCGGGCGGTAATTATCTTACGTACATAAATAACGGCGCCGGCGACAAAATCTATTTGCAATCTGCGCCGGGCTCCTATGCGTCGATAAAAATTCCGCAATTGGACACTTTCAGCAATAAAGTAATTCATAGAGCTGAGATCGTGGCAACAAGAATCCCTTCGGCCGGTGGTGATTTTTTCTCTACGCCGGTCCAATTGATGCTTGATCGCATAAACAAAACAGGTGACACAGTATTTATGCTGCACCAGGATTTGCCTGTAACTCCTCAAGGTGGCATTGGATTCTCGGCTTTTGGCGGCACGCTGCATGCTGACGACACGTACCGGTTTAATATCTCCAGGTATGTTCAGGGTATTGTGACCAGGCACGAGGCCAATGATACACTTAGAATATATGCACCGCTCAGAACTGACGTTTACAATGCTGGTGTCAGGGCGAAACTTACGATACCTGTCATTGGCGCCATAGCCAAAGGAAGAGTCGTCCTGGGAGGTGGCACTTACACAGATTCCACGAGTCGGTTACGATTACGAATAATATATTCCAACCTCTGAGCGCTGATAAGTATATTTGCCTCCCGAAGTGATCAAACGATACAACCGCATTGCAATAGCTCTACCAAATCGATGTTTAATCTAAATCCTCCATACTAACATGCCGTATTTGTTTACATCTGAAAGTGTTTCCGAAGGTCATCCCGATAAGGTGGCCGACCAAATCTCCGATGCCCTCATTGACAATTTTCTTGCCTGGGACCCCAACAGTAAAGTGGCGTGCGAAACCTTGGTCACCACGGGCCAGGTTGTGCTTGCAGGCGAAGTGAAATCAAGAACGTACCTGGATGTCCAAAAAATTGCGCGTGATGTTATTTCCCGTATTGGATACACGAAGAGCGAATATATGTTCGAAGCCAATAGTTGTGGAATCGTCTCGGCCATCCATGAGCAGTCAGCTGATATCAATCGCGGTGTTGAACGTAGCAAACCAGAGGAACAGGGAGCCGGGGACCAGGGAATGATGTTTGGGTTTGCTACGAATGAAACTCAAAACTACATGCCCCTTGCCTTGGATCTTGCCCATAAAATCCTCATCGAGCTATCATTGATTCGAAGAGAAAAGGATTCCAAGATGCCATATCTGCGACCTGATGCAAAGAGCCAGGTAACCATCGAATATGGCGATGATGACAAACCGATGCGTATTGACAGCATCGTTGTCTCCACGCAGCACGACCCTTTTGACTCAGATGAAAAAATGCTGGCTAAGATTAGAAAAGATGTTGTTGAGTATGTGCTACCGAGAGTGAAATCCAGGTGCAAGAAGGATACGCAGAAATTATTCAATGGAAAAATAAATTACCACATCAATCCAACCGGGAAGTTTGTGATTGGTGGCCCACATGGCGATACAGGTTTAACAGGCAGGAAGATTATTGTTGATACTTATGGTGGCAAGGGGGCACATGGGGGAGGAGCTTTTAGTGGCAAAGACCCCAGTAAGGTTGATCGGAGCGCTGCTTACGCCGCAAGACATATTGCAAAGAACATGGTAGCTGCAGGAGTGGCCGATGAAATGTTGGTACAGGTGTCCTACGCGATAGGAGTAGCCAGACCAATGGGTATTTTCGTGGACACGTATGGAACGGCCAAGGTGAACATGGGTGACGGCGATATCGCCAAAAAAATTGAGCAGCTATTTGATATGCGTCCATATGCAATTGAAAAACGATTAAAGCTTCGCAATCCTATCTACAGTGAAACTGCAGCGTATGGGCACATGGGTCGCGAGCCCAAAGTTGTTGAAAAAACATTCGTCAACACCGATGGAAAAATGAAAAAAGTGAAGGTGGAATTGTTTACTTGGGAAAAATTGGATTATGTATCGAAAATTAAAAAAGATTTTGGATTGAAATAAATCACAATGATCCTTTCGACGATGCCACGGCTAATTGCCGTGGCATCCGTTTTT
>AR_comb_assmDRAFT_10643380_pt1 | contig 10273 bp, 9 predicted proteins | sample ArasoioldDNA_FD_10543 | JGI IMG/M metagenome (IMG submission 10543) | reverse complement strand
TACCAGATCTCACTGGAGAAAAGAAAAGACCGCGCACACGGCGCGGTCTCTTTTTATAGTGGATACGAGTCCCTACGGCAGAACGTATCAAATAATGCTGATATGATACTTAATCGGACTTGATTACTGTCTCTTCTTCAGGTTGTCGAAATCATAGCCGAAAAGCTGTATATCCTCACGATATACCTCAGCCACAATATTCCTGGTTGTTTCCGTATAATATTCCGTATACCTCTTTTTGGTTCCCTCGGTTTTGTTTAAATGCTGCAGGTTTGAACCACTCTTCAATCTTTGCTGGATACTCATAAAGTCTTCATTGATGCATTCGAAGTAACCGATAAAATCGACGACAGGAGTTAGATTTCCCGGCTGACACAGAAATTTGTATTGGGGGACAAAATGTTTCCATTTGTTGACATTTTTTCGATCTACCCACCTATTTACAAATGTATCGAAGTCGTTAAAGTGGGAAAGATTTTCCTCAGCCCATTTTCTATCTAATTTGTTCGCTCCGCCTCTTTTTAAGAACAGGAAGGCAGAAACCAGCCGATCCCACGGATTTCGAACAAATGTGAACTTGAAGTATTGCTCAAATTCGTGTTGATTGAAGATTAATTGATAATGGTTGATTCGCAAGTGACCGCCTCCCAGATTGCCAAACAGACTCGTGGCAATCGAAATGCCTGCGCACTTGGTGATATGGACGAAAATACACTGATGGTCATCAAACGGCTTCAAGGAACGGCCTTTATCCGTCTCAAATTTCCGCATTTCCTGGAAATGCCTGTACCCTTTAGGAGAAAAGGTCTTGAACAGCTTGCGTCGCTGTTCATAGGGGAAATGCCACAGAAGAGACATCATAGACTCTTGCAGCGCAAAATTATCTTTTATCATCTTCTTAACTTAGTCCATTAGTGAGTCTTCGGCTTTACCCGGCGGATGTTATCCTCCCCGCGCTCCAACCGGCTTGTGACATTTGGACCCACTGGTAAAAGTTTCATATTGTAGCGTAATCGATAAAGCAGGTAGCGAACGAGTTTACGCCACCCGCCCGAAAATACCCGCCCCGATGTGTTAACCACCAATTTTCGCTTCCCGGAATACCGAATGGGAAGTCCGCCAGCCTTGAATGTTGGTCCTACATTGAGGTCATCGCTCAGGAATTTATGGTCATAGAACCAAACCATCTTGGTGCGATTCACTGCATAATTGCCGCCGCGTGTGGTAGGAATGCCAAGTATTTCCCTTTTGACCCACCTTGCTCCGTGATGCGTAACAATACGCGCGTAAACTGACACGTCCTTTTTTAAACCATAATGACCCACATGTGTGTATGCCAGACTCGTCCCTTGCTGCAACTGATCAATATACCAATCGATCAAAGCCGTCGCATTGGGAATTCGGCAATCGGCATCAAACAGTAATAAACATTCTGTGTTCGCAGCTTTAATCCCCGTCATGCGGGCTGAAAAACATACGGCTTCATCTGGACGCCTTACACTCGGTGTCGGTTGAACCGAGACGCCCATGGATCGGAAAAACTCAACCTCTGCTGGTTCATTCCCCTCAGGAAAGTTATTAATCGCGAGTATGACTTCAAAAGTGTGATCGCCGTTGTATTGCGCAATGTCATTGAGTATTCCTAATACAGTCTCACAATCACCCTGGGCATTCACGGGTATCGCGATTGAGGCATCGGGCGACTTCCCTGGATCCCCACGGCGTTCCTCAAAAAACATCCTTAGTTTATCAAAATTATCAGGCTTTTCCATCTGACGTCCTCCACGCATATTTTAGACACCCATCATTCATCATTGGAGTTCGCCTTGGATACCTGGGTGCTTGCTACTCTATTGTTTAACCGCCTTGTCAATGTCCTGCGCTATAAGCAGCAATTTTACGCTATTTTAATTTACTCGTTTTGGTTTGACGAGAGATTTAGATGCTCCGAACATACCATGCCAGAAAGGTGCTGGATCAGACCAGGAAAATACAGCATCCCGTTTCGTGCCGCGGATAGATTTCCACCATTCTCGAAGAGTAAGTTCTCCTCGCTTCCAGTAGTGCAGGGCAGACGGGATGTCATGCTGAAGATAGATCCATTTCACGCCCTGGTACTTCTGGACTCGATTGGAGGGCAGAGGCACGCCAAGGAGATCACAATACATGGTGTAAAGCAATTCCACACCGCCTGCCTCTGCAATTGCCGATCTTCCTGTAGGTCTGCCGATATTTGGCTCGATGATGTATTCCCGCCCTGAACGCTCATCCCGCTTCATCTCTACATAGCCCAGACCGCGGTAATTTACACTTCTGAACAGCCGAAGCGATTCCTCTAAAACGCTGTCGTTACGGACCTCTTCCCCGAGGCAGCTTGTTCCCGTCTCTGGAGGCCATTGCCTGAGCTTACGGGCGATAAATGTCACCTGAGGTTCAGATTGACCGTCGAAATAGCAGTTACAGGAGTAGAGGGTTGAATCGTTTCCTTCAATCCATTCCTGCACCATCAGCAAATCAGCCCAGCCCGAACACCTGTCATACAGGGTTAGAAACTCTTCCCGGCTGGCAACTTTAAAAACCTTCGACCGGGTATTTTTTTCCCAGGTCGGGGTTTTCATGGGCGGTTTCAAGATGCAAGGATATGTGAGCTCGTTCGCCGCAGCTTCAGCATCGCTTTTCTTCTTTAGGAAGAAGGTTTTGGGAATGGGTAGACCCTCTTCTTGAGCGTATGTATAAAAGCTGACCTTGTTCATGAGCATTTCGACAACTTCAATCTCAGGGAGAGCGAAGTGGTAGCAATTTGCTAAACGTTGGCGATGCCTGGATAACGTCAGTACGCTCATATCCGTGCAAGGGAAGAGAACCGCCTTTTGATCCAGGTCAGCGGCTAGAGTTTCCAGAGTCGCAATAAAGTCTTCGCTGGCAGTATTCACTCCGATGATCTTCTCACATAATCGAGTCCGGCAACAGAAGTGTTTGGGATCCTTTGCCAACCCAATGATCGGGATTCCATGTTCAGCCAGGATACGAACCGTTTGCAGTCCCGTAATACAGTCCACACCGATGACAATCGCATAGGGCAGTTTGCCCTGTGTTTTTAATGGCAAGGTTTAACCTCTTCAAGAAAGATAATTTATTTTTACTAAATTCAGGTACGGCCCCTTGGAACTACAGAGCTGAGGCGTGCTGTTTCTCAACACCAGACTTGGGGAGATATACCTTTTCAGCTTCTTCCAATTCCGCAGCGCCTTGCAGACGGAAGATCTCTTTGACAGAAACGACCTGGCCCTCGATCGCGCCAATCGACTGCTCTGCATAGATTTGGGCAGCTGTTTGCTGCATGGCTTTAATGCTGGCCCGGAGCATATGATTGGCCCAAATGACCAGGCTGACCCCGGCTTCTTCATAAACAGAGGTCGGCGTCTTGTAATAGGTAGTGGGAACAATCACAACCGGGCACTTGTTGTTCCATTCCCGCACAAACGCCACAATCTGGTCAGCCGTGGAGAGCTTGCTGTGCATGAGGATTGCATCGGCTCCCGCCTGGGAATAGGCTTCGGCTCGCCGAAGAGCTTCTTCCAGCTCCCACCCGGCGATCAAGGATTCCACTCTGGCAACCACACAAAAATCAGGATCTTGTTGCGTATCTTTTGCCGCTTTAATTTTTCCAGCAAATTCTTCTACATCTGCCAGAGGCTGTTGTTCACTATTGATGAAGGAATTCGTCTTGGGGAATAACTTGTCCTCGATACACATTCCTGCGATGCTGCGCTGCTCAAGCTTGCGTACCAACCTGCGGACATTATTGAAGTTGCCGTAGCCCGTATCTGCGTCCAGCAATATCGGGATTGTGGTAGCGTCGCTCATAAACTCCATCGACTCAAGCACCTGAGTCCAGCTTGCCTCATTGTTATCGCGGACGCCCATCGACGCCGACAGAGTGAGTCCGCTCCCCCAAATCCCCTTGAATCCAGCTTCTTCAACAATTTTCGCGCTCAAGCCATCATGAGCCTCCAAAATGAATTCAAGGTGATCAGATTGGAGAAGGTTTTTCAACTGTGTCGTCTTTTTTAACATTTTTGCCTCCGTAATTCATTAGTGATTTGGATTTTAAACATTGACCTGGTCGGATCGAGCCGGGCTTAGGAGCAGCTGTTCAGTCATAAAAGAATCAACTGTTTCCAAGACGATCTCGCCGATCTCCCGCTGTGAGTCGACAGTGCTGGCACCGATATGAGGGGTCAGAATTACATTCTTGAATTGAGCCAGAGGAGAAACCTTACCTTCCCCTTCTTTCTGGTGAACATCCACTCCGGCGCCGCCCAAACGGCCGTCTGATAAGGCTTCGCAAAGTGCCGCCTCATCCACAACGCCACCGCGTGCGATATTGACCAGATAGGCACCTGGCTTCATTTTGGACAAGGCCTCTTTATCGATAAAATTACGAGTGGAGGGTTTTAAGGGAACATGAACGCTGACAAAATCCGATTCCGCCAGGACCCGGTCAACAGTGGTGAGCTCCATTCCCATCGCTTCGAACTCATGAGCTCGATCCAGAGAGGAATGCTCTACGCAGGCCAGCACTTTCATCCCCCAGGCGACTCCCATACGTCCGACCAGGGAACCGATATTTCCGGCTCCGATCACACCCAGAGTCTTTCCTGTCAACAGATAGCCGGTGAGCTCATTTTTTGCCCAGTGGCCCTGACGAGTTAAGCGGTCCGCTTCCATCAAGCTGCGAGAGAGCGCCAGCATCATGGCAAACGTCATTTCAGCCACAGCCTTTGCGCCTGGACCAGGAATCCTGACCAACCGCAGACCTTGTTGGTTGATGTAATCCAAATCAAGGTTATCCACACCTGACCCGGCCCGGAGAAGCAGTTTTAATGCCGAGGAGGCAGACATTACGTCCGCGTTAATTTCCACGCCACTTCGGAAGATCAAAATATCACAACCAGGAATCAGGGACTTTAATGTTTCCGTGTCTGCCCCAAAGGCACAGATTACTTCATGGTTTTCCCGAAGCTTTTCAATGGAGGACGAATAAATTTTGCTGGCAATTAGAATTTTCATTTTTTATCCTATTCGAATTGATTTTTAAATTTCTTGAACTTCCGTTATCTACTGGACACGTAAAAAGGAAATTCGTTACACAAAACAGAAAAGAGAGAAAAACATTTTTTCAATTAATTTATTGGATATCCTGGTTCCACACAAAAAGAACATTGAAAGGCGTTGACGATCTACCTGGGGGACCCGTTGTCAAGCATTTGGAAGAGAAATTTAGGCAGGCCATGTTGGATTGGTAATTTGAAATTATTAACCGGGACTAAAATTCATATCCCCCTAGGATTTTAGTCCCGGTTACGTCAAATTCAATTGTCAGGCGATTAAATTGCCTTCAATCATTCCCCTAGTACCGCAACTATATGAACTTCTAGAGTTCCATCAAGTTTTATTTCTTATCTTCCGACAACCAGTCCTTTGTCCAATAGTGGCTGCGGTATTAGCCAAAAAACTTATTACTTACAGAGTAAATGGGAATCGACCAGGATAATAACTGGGCACGCAAGACTGGCAAAGTAGTACGAGAACCAACATTGATCCGCTGTAGACGCAGCCGCGGAGTATGACCTATATGATTGATGCCTCTTCCGGTTGTGAATGCCAGTTTTAACCCAGCGCTTTCCACAGCATTTACAGCATCATCATTATGCATGCCGCTCGGATAGGCGAAGGTTTGGGGAGTTATACCGATTCGGTCCCGTAAATCGGCAACCGAGCCTGAAACTTCATCCTGAAGTTGATCAGCTGTACTATGACTCATGATTGGATGATTGCGAGTGTGGGCGCCCAGCGTTAATCCCTCATTTGAAAGGACACGCAAGGAAACCCAAGAAAGTACACGGTTGGAGTGAGGCTGAACACCAAGCCCGGTGCAAGTCTGTTCCACAATTGCCGTTGCGGCTTCATGTGGCAATGATTTAAGATAATTCTTTAGAGACCTGTAAGCTTGATCGCGCTCAACCATCGTTGAAAGAGGCAGGTTACCGATCGGTGTATTTACCTCGCGAATGGACGTTCTATGGACAGCATCAAATATGCTGTCCCACCAAAATGATCGCTCCGGATGATCCGGAAAGCCTGTAGGCACAAACAATATAGCCGGGAGGCGGTACTGTTTTAAGACCGGCCAGGCATGCTGCTCAAAATCGCAATAGGCATCGTCAAAGGTAACAAGAACGGCACGGGAGGGCAAAGTATTTTGACCGCCAGTCACATAAGCATTTACAACATCGGCTGCAGAGACCGGCTGATAATTGGAAGTCAAATACTTCATCTGTGCTTCAAAAACTTCTGGCGATGCGCTGATCAGTCCCGGATCCATCCAGGGATGAGTATTCGGTTTATCCACGCGATGATAGGTCAATACTCGAAGAAAATTTGGTCGCTCACTGCCTGTGTTTTCAAGCAATGCTACGAAATTTTCAAATGCCGCACTATTGACAATTATCGATGCAAACTGTTTCAGTTTAGCCATCGGATCAAACTGCCTCAATCCCTTGCTTGTTACGATAATAATTCATGATGATATCGCAAACCTCTTTTGTAGATTCCTCCTCAGGTCGCGAAACGTCGACCACAGCGTAATCCTTCACCAAGTCCCTAAGCTGGATATACTCCTGACGTCTATCTTCGCGCGCTTCCAGCGTTCCCTCCGGTTTGCGGGCATACAGTACATCGGCGGGTGCATCCAGAAATATTACAAAATCAGGTTTTGGATATAGCTTTTGCAACATAAACCCATGGATTCGGCTGCTGATCGGGCGAGATGGATCTCCATCTGCGATGTCATGAGCATAATAATCAAAATAAAAATGCCGGTCGAGGACCACCAGATAGCCGCGTAAGTTGTAAGTCCAAACTACAAACTGCCGAAACCATTCTTCGACAGTAAGACTCATCAGGCGTAGACCTGCTTTTAAGCCTCGCATCATCTTTTTGGCAGGACTCTGATGTTGTTTCTCCAACAAATAGTCTTTTCGCGGCCTGGTGATATCGGGACGCAGGCCACGGGCGCGTTTGACCTCCAGCCACAGACGGGTGGTTGGCAGGACCATATTACTCGATTCAAGGTTCACCCCCATGTATACGTACTTGACAGGTAACGGTGAAATCTGCTCAAGCCTATGGCCAATGGTGGATTTTCCCGCCCCGTCGGGACCGAGTAATGCTACAGTGAACATCTTTGTCATTGTTGTTTGCATAGTTTAATCACAGTATGAATGGCTCACTTCAAATAAGCTGGAAATTGAGACCGGGTAAGGGTGGAATAAGGCATATGCCTTTTTGCCTGCTAAAACTTTGCTGAGCAAGTCGTGCTGAATCTCCGCAGCATGATCGATGAATGAGTTAATCCGATTCGGGAAAGCAAAACGGTATTTCAAATAATATGACATAAATTCTTTGCGTTCCTCCTGGAGTGAAAAAACCATTTTTTCAGCAATTTCCTGCGGGTTCATCGGTTGAACTGTCAAATCCGGCTCCGCATGACTTCCGACGAAAAATATCGTTTCAGGTCTTCCGGTCAGTCCCTTTGCGGTCTGTCCAATTAACTTCTCAGGCGGCAGCTGCACATATAGTTGTTGATTCAGAAGCCTGGCCGTGCTTCCCATAAGGCGAGAGAGCGCAGAGATAGACTTGGCGCCAGGCTTAGCCAATTTCTCCAAAATTTTGACAAACAGGTTTAGTGTTTGCAACCGGAACATGGTATTCCGATTAACTCTCTCTTTATAAAACGGCATTGCCTGTAAATGCCAATACCAGATTCGAATTGGCTCAGGGATCCCAAACATACACTCCCCATCCGGGCTGAGATAGATCCATTCATCCCCGACATATTCTGCGCCATTAGCCGCATAGGCCAGCAGCATCTCAGTCTTTCCCCCTTTTGACCAGCCTGTCACTACTACCCCTTTCCCATTATAGTTAAATGACGTGGCATGTAGTGGAATCGTCCCCTTGCTTAAGGCTGTTAAATTAATAATGGGCATTAAGAGTGGTACTGCAGGTAAACCACTTTCACAAATAATCTGACATTGTTCCATTCCGATCTTATCGAACGGGATCTGTGTCTTGATCCGCGCTTTATGTTTTCCTCGGAAAACCAGAAACGCATCATCCGTAAAACCAACCTCATCCACGCCAAGATAGCGGACCGAAGATCGATGCTGGATCTGATCCACGAAACTTATTATGATATCGGGCTCTCTCGTTAGAGAAGACTGAATTGGTCCAAGCTGTTTTTTAACAGCTGCGATATCCCTGTCTGTTGCATTAAGTAGACGTATACCAACTATGCCGTGTAGATCAAAATCTAATTTCTCAGTATTCAAGTTCAATACACCAATATCCTGAATGGACAATTGAAATCAAGTCCATAAGCTTCCTTGTGGAATTTATATGATTTATTTTTGTGCCCCACTCATTATCCTCACTCACATAACCTTTGGCCAGCTTTCTTACTGTTTGGTTCAAGCTCCAACGGTGGCAGCATCTGCAGGGACTGCTTCTATCTCTGTTTCTATTTCTGGTTCCACGTCCTGCTTTCTAAAGCCGCTAGTTACAACAGCCAATGCAATCATCAGCCAAAAATAACGTATGTAAGCAAAATGCAGGAATAACCCTGTTGCCATGTAACTGATGACTGCCAGGGAAAAACCGGTACAAAGGTTTGCCATGATTGTATTGCCTAATTCCAGCCAGTACTTCCTAGCCACTGCCAGTTGATAGAGCACGAAACCAAAAATGATCAAGAGGGTAATCAGCCCTGTTGCACCATATTCAGCTGCAACACCCAGATATAGACTGTGAGGTTGTCTGGTTGTTAGAATGTTCCGGAGACCAATGATCTTCGAATAATCCGGCATTTCGTAACCGAACATCCCTGGTCCAACACCGACGATGGGGTGATCCAGGAAGACATATAAAGCTGCGAGCATCTCTGTCGCACGACCCACAATGGCTTGATCCGCGCTCCTGATTCCACCTTCCTGGCTGGAAGAAAAGACCGCGCCTAATGTTGAAAATCTTTGGCTCATTTGCGGGAAAGCGATAACAAGCAGTACCAGGCCAAGCATTACAATTGCCAGTTCGCGGACCTTAATGTACCGCAAGAAGGTCATGATTAAGATTAATAACAATGTCGCGACCATTGCCCCACGGGAGAATGCCAGGGTGCCTCCAATCAGAACCAACCCGGTCAGTACAAAGGCAAGCAGGCGTAAATTCCGGTTCTTTTCTCCCCAGGCAAGAAATAAGCCAAGTGGGAATAACATCAACATAATCTGCGCATACCGATTTTTTTCACCAATGGGTCCAGATACACGAGGTTGTGTCACTGTTCCTTGAAGATTTTCTGTAGTCGTAAATCCCGCGCCATCTGCCTGGGCAAACCCGCCATAACTATTGTTAAAAGTTTTTGTAGCTTGCTGATACAAGGCTAGAGCACCAATTAGTGCTCCACCTATCAGTATGGCCCATACTACCTGCCTCAATAATTTTGGCGTTCGAATTGTGTTGACAAGCAGAAAATAGATTGCGAGGCCTTCAACACAATAATTGATAAGACCCGGCATAGCCAAGGTAATATCTCTCGAGAACGCGCTTGCCAACAAGGTTATTGACAGGAATACCAACATGAGTATGAAAACAGGATCTATTTTTACCTTTTGCTTGTTTACAAAGATCTGCCACAAGAAGGTAAATACCAACAATAATGGAAGAGCATACCCAATTGTTGTCGGAATATTGTGGAACTTCGTTAATACGACAGCAGAATTCGTATAGATCACGAAGGCAACAAAAACGACTGCAAGATTCGGCCGCTTAAGTAACAACAAGGAGAGAAGGAAAAAGATGGCTACCGCGATAGCGATAAAGGGACTAACCGCATCTATTACTCCCACCAAAACTACAGCGACTACCGCGGCGATTAGGATTAAATATTTACTCTTGACCAAATTAGGAAAGGTAATTTCACTTTCAAACATCTTTCACCTCATTATGAGATTGTACAAGTCGAATGGGGAATTTATCGATGGACAGATGGAAAATTTAAGATAAAAACTGGATCAGCTTCAGAAAAGTATAAAGTCGGGACTGCTTATTAAGTTTTACGGGGGAGGGACAGTAGGTACAGGTCCGGGAGTTTCTTGGCCGATTGAAAACCCATGAGTTAAACCACCGAAACAAATATCTTGACTACAGCTAA
>AR_comb_assmDRAFT_10417246_pt1 | contig 10273 bp, 10 predicted proteins | sample ArasoioldDNA_FD_10543 | JGI IMG/M metagenome (IMG submission 10543) | reverse complement strand
ACCGGACGCGAGTTGCGCTCCACGCGAAGACGCCCGCCTCTACGCGCTCGCCGCGGAATCCCTCACGGCCGAATCGCGCCAGCGCAGCGATGCGTTGGACCGCGAGATTCGCGAAGACTTGAGGCTGCGCCTCGGCTCCGATGGCGCCGCGCTTGCCGCCTTGTTCGCCGGTGCGCCGTCGGTCGACGTGACGCGGCATCTGTGGCGTCAGCTCGATTTGGTTTGGCAGGACAGGACCGGCTCGCAAGTTAGGGGTCTCGGACTCACTGTTTTCGCATTTCCGATTGTGATCGTGAGCGGCGTCGAGGGCGCGGCGAGCGATGTCACACACTCCGGCGTTCTGGGCGATCCGCAAGCGCTCGCGACGACTCTTCGCGAGCACGGCGCGCTCGGAGGCAGCCAGACATTTGCGCTGGCCAATGCGCTGGTGAGCGCCGACGCGATCGATCTGCGGATGCTGCCGGAGCTATTCAGGTGGCAGCAGTTGCCCGAATCGACGTCGGCCGATTTTTCGCCGCGCCTTCTGATGCGGTCCCCGTTCAGTTTTCCGGCAGGCCGCGAGGGCGTCCACTTGCGATTTCTCGTGGGATCGGCCCTTGCGCGGCCCGACGTCGACCTGCTTGCCGATGCGGATTCCGGCGCGTGGGGCGTCCCATTCACGAAGGAGCTGTCGCGCCAGCTCGCCGTGGCGGGCACGACGGTACTCGCACTCGCGAGCGTGCCGCAGCCCCCATTGGTTGCGGTTCGCGCCGGCCGCGCTGCGCAGCGCGAGGTCGGCGCGCAGATTTTCGCCAGCAACGCGATCCGCAAGATACGCGCGACCGTAGGCGAGCCGACGGCGATCATCAGCGCGCATCACGCGCAAGACGCGCCGGGCGGAGGCGAGTTGCGGCTTTCGTTGTCCTCGCCGTTCGCGCCTCGCGATGCCGAGGGCTTCCGCTGTCCGCTCTATCCGCTCGACCGTGTCGGCGACGTCGCGTCGATGCTCGTCGAACTCATGGCGGACTGCCGGGTTATCGACGTGCGCGTCGTCGCCGGCGCGCACGCGGACCGCGACCCGGCGACAGGGCTCACATTGCTGTTCAAGCCGGACACGCTTCCCTCCCGCGCCGCGATTCACTGACCGGGAATCGCGGCAAGGCCACGCGTGATCCTCAATTGCGGCGCAATACGCTCACGATCTCGGGTCCGACCAACTCGAAATGGCGGATCTGGAATGGCTCGGCCAGGTAATATCGCGCGCGGCATAGATGATCGAGCCACGAATTCGAATCCCACACGTGAAAGTGTATGGTGACGCCGCGCCGTTCGATATCGCGAATCTTGTTCTCGATATCGGCGCCGGTCTTCATGTTGGCGACTTGCGTCACCCATTCGACGAGATGCGCACGTCGAGATCCGGCGCCGCCGTCGGCGTCGTCGGTCACGAGATGGTCGAACGTCGTCAACGGACGCGCGCTGTCGAAAGAGCACCGCATCTCGGGAATTGCATAGAAGAGCCATCCGCCCGGCTTGACCTTGCGCAGGTGGTGACGCAACGTGCCGAGCGGATTTTCGCAATGCTCCAGCATGTGGTTGGCGACGACAAAGTCGGTCGAGGCGTCTTCGACGGCATTGAGCTTCTCACCATCGTCGACGATATCGACCGGGACCAGCGTCGCGTCGGCAAGGTTGGAAAACTGGCCGCGTAGCTCTGCAGCGGCATGGAGGTCAACGTATCGGACTTTAGTGCTTGCCGGAAGCGGCGTCGGCGAATCGAGCGCGCCGATTTCGATGCCGCTTCCTCGCAGGTACGGCGCCGCGATGCGGGCGCGATTGGCGATAACGTCCGGCGGGAGGCTCATCGGGCGTCATACTCTACAGCAGCTCGGAAGCGTTTGAGCGCTTGCGGAAAGAGACTCTCCCCTTCTCGAGTCAGCGTCCGACAACAGCGCTCGGTTTCTGCTACCGGTGCCACGCGACGCTTCGCGTTTCGTCGAATCGAACGACGAGAGTCGGTGAGCGCGTCTCCCAGCCTTCCGTAGAGAAGTAGCGTACGAAGAACCTGAACGGCTTCGCGGAATCGGGCCAGAAGATCTTCGCGCCGCCGTCCGACCTGAAAGCCTGGTTCTTGAACGTGTAACGGCCGGGCCACTGCTCGAAGCCTATGGTGAACACTCCTTGCTCGTAAGGGCCGCCGCGCCACGTGACCAGACGCGATCGAGCATCCCATTGGAGCGCGAATGCCAAAGGCCGGGAGAGATCGAGCGCGGGAGTCGCAGCCCGCGCTCGCGCCTCGTCCAGCGAGACCGGTGCAAAGCAAGCGCATGCCGCGGACCACGCCCGGAGCGCAAGCCCTTCCGGTATTGCGCCGTCGCGGAGCTCGTCGAATCCGAAGATGCGAGTCTTGAGCTCGTTTCCATGGAGGCGGTACGCCTCGGCCATTCCGTTCAACTGATTGTTGAGGTAGGGAGCCGACCGATCAATCAGTAATGCGTTCGGTGCATCGGATTGCATCAGGAAGGCGTAGTGGCGCGACAACCCGGATGGGGCGCCACGAATCAGATAAGCCCGTTCCGACAATCCTGCGAGGAGCGAGGCGGAGCCGATCGCAGCGAGCATCAGGAACGCGATCGGGCGCCATCGAATCGCCGTCGCAAAAACGGCGAGTCCGGTCGCGACCGTCCATGCAACTAGGAGCAAGTACCGTTCGGGCCGGACGATAGGGCCGAGCGCTCCCAGTGGAAGAAGCGGTCCGAGGACGACCAGCGCCGTGACTGCCGCGAGGAGTGGATTGAGCTTCCCGGCACGAATGCCGGCAATCACGAGCGCAGCCGCGAGAACGGCCGCCACAATTCCGGTCGCGCCACCCCCAAACAGCAGCGCCGGCAACCGCAGGATCATCGAACCGAAAAGCCGGAAATCGTCTGTCGCGAGATTTTCACGATAGCCGCCCAGCAATGCTCCCAGCGAGAGGTAGCGCCACACGACATACCAGAGGAGCACGGCGAGGAACGGTGTCACGAACCTGAGGCGCGTTCGCGCGTCGCCGACCGGAAGGAAAGGCAGCACGAGCGGCAGCGGCACGTAGATTTCCTTGCAGTTGACCGCAAGCAGGTAAAAGAACGCGCCGGCCAGCGCGTATCGCCATTGGTTCCGGCGGGCTCCGAGAGCGAACAGAATCGCCGCGGCCATCGTGAAGAGCAGACCGTAGATGTAGTGCGTGTTCATCAGCTGCTTTGCGATATAGAAAGCAGGCGGACTGACGCAGAACAACGCTGCCCCTGCGGCCGCGAAGGGCACGTCGACCCATAGCCGCAACAGGATGAAGGTAAGAATCGTCGCCGCGGCGAGAGTGACAACCTGGTGCGCGTAGAACGCGTCGGGGGCGAGACCGAATAACGCCAGATTGATGTCGTAGACGAAAACCAGCCACGGCGTCACAAAATTTGCCGGTGATACGCCGTGGACGTACGCCGGAGAAAAGAAGTAGTGCAGCGGCGCGTGCTCGCTGGCCAGGATCAGGAGGGTACCGTCATCGCCGCTCCAGACCGTCTCGAGGTCGAGGCCATGCACCACGGACACCAACGCAAGTAACGCGACGATCGCGATGATCGCCGCGTGGCGACGCGACTCAATCGAGCGGACGTCTAGCTGGCGAGCCACGCGATCGATGCCGCGATGACGCCGACGAGGTGGCTGATCCGGTCACGGACAGCAAACAGCAAGGGGTCGGCGTCCATCCGCCCGCGGTGCGCGATGAACCAGAGACGATTGACCCAATACAGGAGACAAATGCACAGACCCCACAGATATTCGGGGTGGGAATAAAGCGATGCGCCTGCCGGCGTGTTGATGTAGAGCGCAAGCACCAGTACGCTGATGTTGCCACTCGATATCCCGATGCAAAGCAGGATCGGAATGTCATTGGTGTGATAATCCCGTCCCGGCGAAACGTCGCGGCTGGCGTTCGCGAGCGCCTGCATTTCCGCGTAGCGCTTGAGAAACGCCAAGCTGACGAACAGGAAGATCGACAGGGCGAGCAACCAGAACGAGACCGCGATCCCTGTCGCAAGGCCTCCGGCCTCGATGCGGAGCGCATAGAGTCCGGCAAGCACAAGCGCATCGACTAGCGCCACGTGCTTGAGCCATACGGAATAGCTGATTCCGACTACGTTGTACGCGGCGAGCGCCAGCACAAATCCACCATTCAGCATGGCGCCCCCGGCGAAGGCGGCCACCAGCAGCAGGGAGGCTATGAGGTAGCCGTATTTGGGTTGCAGCGTACGCGCCGCAAAGGGCCGATTTTGCTTCGACGGATGACGCCGGTCCGATTCGGCGTCGAGAATGTCGTTGACGATATAGACTGCAGAAGAAGCGGCACAGAAGCACGCGAAAGCGACAACGGCATCGATGATCAGCGCTCGCTCGAGGAGACGATGCGAGGCGGCGAGCGGAACGAAAAGCAGCAGGTTCTTGATCCAGTGATGTGGCCGAAGCGCCGTGATCCACGTCGCGAGCACTTTTCCCCTGGCGAACATCGGCGCCATTATCCAGTAATCAGACGGAGAGCCGCTTGAAAACGGCATCGGGCAGCGCGCGGATCACACGCATGATCCAGCGCCAATGCCACGGGGTGTAAACGACGGCGCTGCCGCGCGCGATGCCGATGCGGATATCGCCGGCCACGCGCTCGGGCGTCGACCACAGCGAGCCCCTGCGCATGTGTCCCGTCATCGGCGTGTCGACCGGTCCGGGCTTCACGAGCACGACGGTCACGCCGCGTAACGCGAGCCGGTGGCGCAATCCTTCGGCGAAAACGCCAAGCCCCGCCTTTGCGCTGCCATACACGTAGTTGGCGCGGCGGCCGCGGTCGCCCGCGACCGATCCCAGCACCACGAGCGCGCCGCGGCCCTGCGCTTCGAGCGCGTTGGCCGCGTGCGTGAGAAGCGATGCATGGCTTACGAAGTTGTTGTGGATCTCGCGCAGCGTGAGCTCCGCATCTCGGATGCAGGCTTCCTGATCGGCCAGCGTTCCGTGCGCGACGATGACGACATCGATTTCTCCCGCCGCGCGCGCCTGATCGACCAGTTGCGCGTGCAAATGCACGTCGGACAAGTCGGCCGCTGCAGTTGCAACCGACTGTGCGCCGCGCACGCGAAGGTCCGCCGCGACCGCTTCGAGGCGTTCCGGCTTGCGGCCGACGAGGAAGAACTCGGCGCCCTCGGCGGCGTAGCGGCGAGCGACCGCCTGCGCAATCGCCGATGTCGCTCCGAACACCGCCATACGCGTCATGCCGGCGCAGCGGAGACGCGCCGCCAGAAGCTCGAGGAGAACGCCGGGTCGACATGCTGCCGGAACTCCTTCCATCGCGGAAAGCCGCGCTGGAAATCCTCGCTCGACATGCGGGCGTCCTTTGCGGGATAGAGCCGGCCGCCTGCGCTGCGCACCACGTCGTCGAGCCGCTCCATCAGCGCGAGCGTAGCCGCCCCGCGATTGGGAAGGTCGAGTGCAAGCGTGGTACCGGGCAACGGGAACGACAGCAGACCAGGCGAGGGACGCTCGCCGAACACCTTGAGCACCGCGAGAAAGGCGCTTTCACCCGACGCCGCGACGCGCTCGAGAAGCGCGCGCACATTCCGCCGCGCTTCAACGTGCGGCACTACACATTGGTACTGGAAGAATCCGCGTCGGCCGTACAACCGGTTCCACGCGCCGATCGCGTCCAGCGGATAGAGCACAGGATCGAAGTCGCGCAACGCCGTCGCGGGCGTCCTGGAGGTGCGCCGCCAACGCAACAGGTTGAACGCGCGGACGCTGTGGCGGTTCAACAAAAAGCCGGGGGCGTTGACCGGCATGCCGAACCGCGGTTGCGAGACCGGCACGCGCGCGACATCCTGTCCGCTGTGGCGCGCGCGCGAGAACACGCCGCGCCCGAGGCCGCGACCGCGCGCGAGGCAATCGACCCAGGCAACGGTGTAGTGCCAGTCGGCGCGCGACTCCTCCGACAATTGGAAGAACGCATCGAGATCGTCGTAGCGGAGGTCTTCGGATTCTACGTTCGAGCCGGGAACCTGCATCAGCGCGATGCGTGCCGACACGATGACGCCGGTGAGCCCGAGGCCTCCCACCGTGGCGCAGAAAAGCTCGGGGTTCTCCGAGCGCGAGCAGGTCAGCACGCGGCCATCGGAGCGCAGCAAGGACAACGACTGCACGTGGGCGCCGAAGCATCCGTTGGCGTGGTGGCTCTTGCCGTGCACGTCGTTGGCGATCGCGCCGCCGACCGTCACCCACTTTGTGCCCGGCGTGACCGGCAGAAACCAGCGCGGCTCCTCGGCGGGACGGTGCACGAGCAAGTCGAGGATGCCCGCGACAGAAACGCCAGCCTCGCATTCGATCTCGCCGCTCACCGGATCGAACGCGATGAAGCGATCGAGGGAGCGAGTGACGAGCAGCGTACCGCCTTCGTTCAGGCAGCTGTCACCGTACGAGCGGCCGAGTCCGTAGGGCAACACCGACACACCGCTCGCGACCGCCGCCGCCAGGCTGCCCCTTGCGTCGTCAATGAAGCCGGGTAGAAGCGCGCGGTGCGGGTACCGATGCACCCGGCCCCATGAAAGGAGGTCGTCGCGAAGCTGCATTTAGGCTAGGGTGCTGAAGCGAACGGCACGACGACGCACGCGGTGACCGCGATGCCGCGATTCTCACCCTGGGTCGTCCAGCGGGCAAGCGAATCGACCCGAAGAGCAATGCGCTACGCGAATTCGTGGATTACTTGCCGCGCGGATTCGCGGCGCTTGACTCGGCCCATCCCGCTGATCTCCTGCGTGACTTTCGGATCGCCGAGATACTCGACGCTGCCGGCACCGGAGATCGACACCTTCAGCGTCTTCGTCGCGTTGACGAAAACCTTGCCGGCGCCGCTCACCGCCACGCGCGCGTTGTCGCTCACGAGTCCCGACGCCCGGTAGTCGCCCGCGCCGGATATCGCGATCCGCTGTTCCGCGGCGCGTCCCGCGAGTTCGGCTTTGACGGCGCCGGACGCCGCAAGCGCGAGCTCCTTGGTGTCGAGGCCGGTTACCAGCATCGTTCCTTCGCCCGAAACGGAGAGGGCAAGCTTCTCAGTCTTCCATCCATCGGCTCGAAGCTTGACCGAACCCGAGACCTCGACCCGGTTGAGATCGCGGAAAGTGATCGTTGCACGCAGCGGCCGGATGTTGCCGCCCAGCAGGAAGCTCCAGAAGTTGCCCGTATTCCCGTTTTCGACGTGCAGCGTTCCATCGCGGACGGTCACGCGAACGCGTCCGATCTGCTTTGCCGGGGCTTCGAAGCGGATCTCTTCGGTCGTCCCCTGGACCAGCGTGATCTCGGCCAGGCCTCCGATGGAGATCGCGGTGAACTGAGGCAACGCCCGCTGTTCGGAGGTCGTCTCGCCACCCCGCATCAGCCCGGCTCCGCCGAAGCTGCGGTTCACGACGAACCATGCTGCAGTTACCGCGACCGCGATCGCGAGCAGGATGACGAGCGGCAGCGCAAGGCGTTTCATCCGGGTCTCCGAAACGACAAGCGGTTAGATGCGCCGGAGGGGGCCGGCGGATTCACGTCCCCCTGAGGCGAGCAGGACGGTCAGCGAGCGGCAGGCAGGATCCGGATGTCGCCGTACCAGGCTTCGGCGCTTTCGCCAGTGTTATCGGTGTCGGTGAGCACGCCGATCGACATCAGCAACCCCGGGTCCTCGCCAAAGGCGCGTTTGTAGTCCTCCAGGACGTTTCTCTTGATCGACTGCCACGCACCGACACCGGCGGCGCCGCTGGAAGCGACAATCATCTGGACGCGGCCGGTGCGCGGGTTCGGGATCACCGTCCCGACAGGCACCTTGTTGGACCAGACGTACATCAGCGTTCCATACGGCGTTGTCTTGCCCGACCGCTGATCAGCGAGCGAAAGCGCCAATCGGTCCGTCAGCGGCAGCTTTGCGCGATCGCCGCCGAAGCTCAGCACGATACGCGCGGGCGAGTCTTCCTTCGTCGCGACGGCGTTGTCGGCGGCGGTGATGAGATGGCTCACCTTCCAGCGCCATTCGAGCATCGGCGTCGTCCGGACGTCGATCTTCGTCGGCTGGCCAAGGCCGCTTGCAGCCGCCTCAGCCTTTGCGTTTAGCACGACCGTGCCGCCGTCGTCGACCAGGCGATACTGCGTCAGCTTCTTCTCTTCGGTGATCTTCACGATTTCCCAGCCGGCCGGCATGTCGGTGCCTGCTTTTTGCGTCGAAAAAGGTGTGACGAGTGGCGCCGTGTCCGTCTGCGCGCTTGCACTGGCGGCAACTGCGATCGCAGCGGCGGCGGCGAGGATCAAATGAGTGCGCATGGCGTTTACTCCGAATGGCCGGGCTCCGCCGGTGCGGCATGATAGCGCGGTGAATGGCGGAGCGGGTCGCTATAATCTGCGCTGACTCAGATGGCTCCGATGAACCTCGACCGCGTCCCCGCCGGCAAGGATGTCCCGAACGATTGCAACGTGATCATCGAGATCCCGATGCGCGGGGATCCGATCAAGTACGAGGTCGACAAGGAGACGGGCGCCGTTTTCGTCGACCGCTTCATGGCGACGGCGATGCACTACCCGTGCAACTACGGCTACATCCCGCGCACGTTGTCGGGTGACGGCGATCCGTGCGACGTGCTGGTTCTTTCGCCCGTTCCCCTCATCACGGGCGTCGTCGTCCGCTGTCGCCCGATCGGCATGCTGAAGATGGACGACGAGGCCGGCGGCGACGCGAAGATCCTCGCAGTGCCGGTCGACAAGCTGTCGGCGCTTTATCACGCCGTGCAGTCGCCGCGCGACCTTCCCGAGCTTACGACGCGGCAGATCGCGCACTTTTTCGAGCACTACAAGGATCTCGAGCCGGGCAAATGGGTGCGCGTCTCGACATGGGTCGGCGCCGACGAAGCGATGAAGGAGATCACCGACAGCGTTGTGCGTTACAACGCGGCGAACGCGCGCTGACGGCGCGGCCGGAATGCGCTCCGGCTAATTCAGATTCGTGGAATTCACCGGCGGCGGATCTGTGGATTTAACCGCCTTCGGATCCGTGGAATCAGGCGGCGGCCGAACCGCGGCGCGCCCGAGCGACGCCTCGCCTACGATTCTTGTGCCGGCAAGCCGATCGTGCAGGAAGCGGCGATCCGGGTCGCCGAACGCCCACAGATAGTTGAATCCGATCAACCACAGCGCATGGATGCCGACGCCCATGCCGCGCAGCGCGACATACGCGAGCAGCGCGAGCGCGGGCCCGATCCAGGCTGCGAAGTAGCGCAGCAGCGCGGTCCGCGTGCCGGGAACCGTGCCATCGGCGCGGACGAGCCACAAACGCCACGTCTTCATCGGCAGCGTCCGCCGACCGCCCGTCCACGACCAGGTGTAATAGAGAGCGCCGAGCCCGAATACGAGGGCGAACGACAACACCTTCGCCGGCAAGTCCGGAATCAGCAAGACATGGGGACCGGACGGTGCCAGGGGCACAAGCGGAACGGTCAGGAACCCAGCGACCAGCACCAGCGCCGCGTAGAGCAGCGTCTCGTAGCAGAGCGAGGCGAAACGGCGCGCCAGCGGCGCGGCGTCGATCCTCCGAGACTCCACATCGCCTGACGACGGCGCCGTGGAGCCGGACGAGATCAAGCGACGCTCTACGGCGGTGTCCGACACCTCACGCCCGCTACTGACGAGGGGGTGCCTGGGGGCCGGCGCTGGGCGCGGATTGAGGCGGTGGCGCCGGCATCGGCGCCGGTCGGACGCCGCGGTTGGGAACCGGCGCGCCGGCGGGCGCCGCCTTCGTCGCGAGGTCCTGACGCGTTTCCGGCGGCAGGCTCTGGTATTTCTCCCATTTTTGCCGGACGTCCTGCTTCTGCTCGGGCGGCAACTGCTTGATCGTCTTGTATTGCTCGCGCGCGGCCGCGCGCTGCTGGGGCGAGAGCTGTGCCCACGCGCCCATCTGCTCGCGAACCCGCTGCTGCTCCTCCGGTGTCATCTTGGGATAGCGCTGCGCGAGGCCGCGCCACTTCTGCTTGCGCTGGGCGTCGAGCTTGTCCCACTCGGGCGCGATCGGCGCTAGCATCTGGCGCTCGGACGCGGGAAGCTCCGACCAGGAGGGCGAGGGGAGCGCGACGGGCTGCGCGGTGGCGTCCCCGGCCGTTGCGGCAGCGAGCGCCAGGGATACTGCGAGGTTACGAATCAGTCGCCGTCGTCGGATACGTGCTTCAGCCAATTCTGGAATCCCCGGTCCAGGTACGCATCG
>AR_comb_assmDRAFT_10209812_pt1 | contig 10274 bp, 8 predicted proteins | sample ArasoioldDNA_FD_10543 | JGI IMG/M metagenome (IMG submission 10543) | reverse complement strand
CTCGCCGGTTCATCGATCAGATCCAGACCGAAGTAGACGCGCTTTCCCAGATGGTGACTGAACTGCTGGAGCTTTCGCGCATCGAATCGGGTCGTCTCTCCTTGGACCTCCGGCCGGTCGCACCTTACGAATTGCTCGACTCTGCTAGCCGGCGGATGAGACTTCAAGCCGAGCGCGCCTATTTGAATTTGACCGTGGAATGTGAGGAAAACCTGCCAAAAGTCCTACTGGATGTGCAGCGGCTGGAACAGGTGCTTGTCAACCTCATCCACAACGCGGTCAAATTCACCCACCCGGGTGGGGAGATCATATTGAGGGCGGAAGCAGCTCCCGGCGAGGTCCGATTCGCCATCCGAGATACGGGAATCGGCATTCCCTCTGAAGATGTCCCGCGTATTTTTGAGCGCTTCTATCGAGTCGACAAATCCCGCACCGGGAGTGGAACGGGATTGGGATTATCAATCGCAAAACATATTGTAGAAGCCCATCGAGGGCGAATCTGGGCCGAAAGCATCGAGGGACGGGGAAGCACGTTTTTCTTCACCATCCCGGTTGCCTAAATGAACTTTCCCTTATCTAAGAATGGTTGAGAGCCATTGATTTCTTGCCATCCGAGTGGCTGGCCAGCCATAGCTGTACGTCCACGGCTTTGCTATCGCTGGGTGGCTTAAGCCGCACGTAGGTACCATCCGGTTTCATGACCCGGGCACGTGTATTGTCACTCAGGTAGATCGCCAGCATACCATGGCGAATGTAATTAATAAATTCGGGATTTTCCACGGGGAAGACCACTTCCACACGGTGGTCATAGTTACGCGTCATTAAGTCCGCGCTGCCCATGTAGATTTCTTCCTTGCCATCGTTGTGGAAATAGTAGATACGGCTGTGCTCCAGGTAGCGGCCAACAACACTAATTACCTTGATATTCTCACTAATCCCCTTGATGCCTGGCTTCAAGCAGCAAATGCCCCGCACCAGCAAGTCCACTTTCACACCGGCAGAGGAGGCTCGATATAGCAGCTCGATAAATTGTGGGTCGACAATTGCATTGACTTTAAAGATAATATGGGCATTGCGGCCCGCCTTGGCATGCTCGATCTCACGGCAGATCAGTTTATCCAGTTCGCCGCGCAAGTTAACAGGCGCCACGAGCAATTTTCGGTAGCCCTGTTTTGTCGAATAGCCTGTCAAATAGTTGAACAGGTCAGTAACATCGGCCGCCATGGCCTCGTCACAGGTAAAGATGCCAAAGTCCTCATAGATCCGCGAGGTGACCGCGTTGTAATTGCCGGTGCCGAGGTGTAGGTAACGGCGAATGCCATCCCCTTCCTTGCGAACGACCATTGTTACTTTGCAGTGAGTCTTCAGGCCCACCAGTCCATACACAACATGGACACCCATTTGCTCGAGAGTCTTGGCCCAGCCGATATTGCTCTCCTCGTCGAAGCGGGCTTTGAGCTCCACCAGAACGGCCACCTGCTTGCCGAGCTCACTAGCCTCGAGTAAAGCCTCCACGATCGGCGCGTTCTGGCCGACCCGGTAGAGGGTTGCCTTGATGGCAAGCACATCCGGGTCACGGGCGGCTGCCTTGAGGAAATCGATCACCGGTGTGAAGGAATCATACGGCTGGTGCAGAAGTATGTTTCCACGCCGGATGGCTTCAAAGATATCGCCGGCCATGATGGCATTCCGGAAGACTTTGGGCGTTATCGGATGATAGGTCGGGAATTTCAGCTCATGCCGCTCAACGTTATTATAAATTTGCCAGAGACTGCTCAAGCCAAGCGGCGCCGGCAGGATGTAGACATCGTTGGGCCGGATCTCCAGATTTTCGATCAACAGCTCGCGAACATGATCCGGCATATCATCATGGATTTCGACCTGCACCACCGACCCAAATTTGCGTCTGCGGATGCTTTGCTGCATCGTCTCCAGCAGATCATCCGCTTCGATCTCCTGAATCTCCACGTCGGCATCACGGATAATGCGGAAGGGATAGGCTGCGACCACCTCCAGACCTGGGAACAGGCTGGCCAGGTTTGCCCTAATCAACTGTTCCAGCCATACAAAATAATGGTGGTGCGGGACAGTTCCATCTCTACGGGCCGCGCCGGAGGAGCGCTTGATGGGTACGAGACGCGGCAGGGTATCAGGGACTTTTAAGCGTGCAAATCGCTCATTTCCTTTTTTATCTCGTACGACGATCGCAAGATTTAGGCTTAGGTTTGAAATATGTGGGAAGGGATGTCCGGGGTCGAGTGCCAGCGGTGTCAGGACCGGATAAACAACATCGTTGAAATAATCGTTTGCCTTCACCAACTGGGTCTTACTCAGCTTGTCGTAATCCAGCAAGTGCACGCCGACTTTGTCGAGCTTGGAGATCAGCTTTTTGTTGAAGAAACTCAGGGCAGTCCCATACAGCTCATGAGAAACCTTGCGAGTCGCGGCCAGGACCTCAGGCGGGGTGAGGCCATCTGGAAATACTTCCATGATACGGGCCTCCACCTGCTTGCGGATTCCCGATACCCGGACCATAAAGAACTCGTCCATGTTCGATCCGAAGATCGCCAGGAATTTCAACCGTTCAAGGATGGGATTGTCCTCATCTAGGGCCTCATCCAGGACGCGGCGCTGAAATTCGAGCAGGCTGAGTTCCCGGTTGATAAACAGATCAGGAGGCAGGGTTAATTTGTCATTGAGCATATTCTTACACTCTGAAATAAATTATTACACGAAATAGACCTGCTGATAAAACTGAGCTCTCCCAATGCTTTAGTGAACAGCAAACAAACGACGCACCTGTGCTTCGAAGCTATGAGAACTCAGACCAAAGTCTTAAGGATATTCTACCATTTGTACCGGGGTTTGCACTGCCGCTATTTTGAGTTACGGCTTAGATTGTATCGATCGAGCTTTCCTTCCACGGGAAAGGTTGGTCAGGCGCGGAACGCCAGAAAACGTAGAGTTGATTCATCGCGTCGACAAAGGCAGATATAGTCTCCGCGCGGCGTTTTTTATAATAACGGTTGACCGCCTCGAGGTCCGGGAGAGAGGCGTTCTGCATAAAATCGGCCAGTGTCTGGGCGAAGACCTCAGTATCCTGGATATTACCCATCAGGGTCTGGTAGTCATTCATCTGTTTCAAATTCCCAGGGGGAAAATCGCGTAACAATGGCTGGACAATTTCCACCATGTATCGGAATGCCTTGAAGGCCACTCGCACGCGGTGTATGGTGGCCGGCCGGGAAAGATCGATCCACCCGAGGCGTTGCCGGGTAGTTAAAAAGGCGTCATCTACTGCGTCCAGAATCAGAGGTTTGAGATCCTCCTCTGTTCCAGCCTCGATCGATTCTTTTGTTTTTTGTATCCAGCCAGCAATGTCTGATGGATCGTAGTCTTTCAGGTTTCCATGCAGATCCTGCAGCATTTCTTTTTCACGAGCGTAAAGGTATTCCTCAAATACATCCAGTTGAGGAAGCTCTGGCAGGATTTCGGCGAGCCCAGCAAGGATCACCTGAGTATCTCGGAGATCATCGAAACCATCCAACTGCTCCTTGAACGCCTTTGCCATTTTTTGTAAGCGGGGATGTGGCGAGATTGAATTGAGCAACTTGATCAGTGCAAGAATCCGACGCGCTGCAACTCGCAGATCGTGAACCGACTCTTCGGAGAAATCGCGCCGACAGTTTTTAAGCTCGGTGCGATAGTTTTCCCAGCGCTTATCCAACGCTTCGAGCAAAAGCTGTTTTGGGTCGGATTCAGCTTGTTCCAGTTTGGGCAGACTCTTTTGCATATCGATAATTCAATCTCAGGCAAGGCTTTTCGTCTAGACGTCCCGGCTTCTTGGGCTCCAATTTGAGCTTCTTCATACCATAATACAACCGCAGGATACACCAGTCAATGAAATTGTTATTCAGAATCCCCTTTTTCTCCTTCGGACCCGTTAAGTTTGCATTTTTGTCTTTTATCTGTTAACTCATTGCAAAACGCGGATGGGAGGTTTCGTGCTATCCTAATGGCATGGAAATATTTCTTGCCGTAAGCATTATTGCCACGCTGATTGTGCTCATTATAGCTTCAATGCGGAAACAGCACAGTTTCCTGTGCCAGCAGGAAATCTCATCGAAGAACCATTAATTCTGGCAAGAAATATTTCCTTTTCTCTCTCTCCTCTGTATAAGAGCCAGGACCTCCTCCCTGGCTCTTATACATTAAGGGAAGAGAATATTTCATTTAAGACAGCTTAACCTGCCCTTCCATTCGTATTAACAAAGCGCCAGTAAAATCTATATCATGGAGGCTTGAATGTCACAAAGAGTCTACACTGGTGGTGATCGTATCAATCCGGTTACATCTCATGATGTTAAACCAAATGTAAAAAATGGAGATTTTACCTTGCAGTTTTTTAACGTAAACAATGGAAATATTGAAACGTATTCCAAGAGCGATCCGATCCTAAAAGATCCAAGCGTTCTGCTAAAAATCCTGGCAGGTTCTGTTGTATGCTTTGTGCTGTCAATATCAGTGATCACACTTATATTGATCCCCCAATTACTGAAGTCTTTAAACCAGGCTCATTCCATCGGTAGTGAAGCTACTCTCATAATGGCAGGAACGATTTTTGCTATTTTCCTTCTTGCGCTTTCATTTTCCTGGCTTATCCGCTCCCTACGGGAATACGTTTCTGCTCGGAAACTTGACCTGGCTTGCATTCAGGTGACCGGCTCAATCATGGACAAATGGGTGGAGGAAACAGACGACGAGCTTGCATACTACGTGCGATACCGTTACATAAATCAACTGAATACCCGACAAATCGTAAACAAACGGACATTCCTCCAATTGGAACGCGGTGATGAGGTGACAGTTGTGTATCAGGTGGATCGACCCTTCGTTTCCCGTCTAGTCGTTAGGTGATCCATATCTCTTAGCTCCCCATCTGGAGATAGATAAGAGAAAGTGCTATTTATTTCAAAGAGGACAGGGGGTCAGGTAAGAACCTGGAAATATTCGAAGAACAAACGAGAAGGCAGAGGCTATTACCTCAATAACAAGGTCTCAGCTGATTCAAATCCATCCAGGACCGGAATGATTGCCGGGATTCCGGTGACTTCCAGGATATGTTTCACCTCAGGAATCGGGCGTAGCAGAACCATCCGCCCGCCGCGGCTGGCGATGGACTTGGCGGTAATCGTGAACAACCGGATCCCGATGGAAGCGAGATACTCGACATCAGATAGATCCACAACTACCCGTGGATTCTCACCGGCACAATAACCGGCAAATTTCGTTTCAATCTCTCCCGCGCCAACAATATCCAACCTTCCAGTAAGCTTAATTAGTCGAATGTCGTTTTCAAGATCACTATATTGAAGTTCCATGTTTGCCTGCCAATTAGATTTTGGGGAATTATATGAAATTTGGGAAAAAGTATTGTTAACAACATGTTATGGTTGCCAGGACAACAGCGTTACTTCGGTAGAGCACATCAAGCTGACCCGGCATTCCCCCAGGGGAAAGGTTGAGTAGGTGCGGGACGCCAAAAAAGATGAACGCTCTCCATTTCTTTTGTGTACGCGGCAACAGCTTCAGCGTGATAGCGGTCATAATAACAACGGATCGTTTCGAGATCCGAGCTGGACCTATTTTCGAAAAAATCCGCCAGGGTTTGCATAAATACATCGGCATCCTGAATTTCACTTATCAAGGATTGATACTGGTACATCAGTTTCAAGTTTTCATTAGGATAACCCCTTATCAAAGGGTGAACCATCTCAGCCATATACCGAAAGAGCTTAAAAGCCATTCCAACCCACTGGATGGTAACAGGCCGGCCAGGATCAACCCAACCGAGGCGCTGTTTCGTCGCCAGATATGCATCGTCTACTGCCTGCATGAGTTGTGATTCCAGATTATCGTCTTCCATTTCGGTTTCAACAAAGTGATGTACCCTTCGAATGCGCTTGGAAAGCTCTGCGACATTAAATTTCTTTACCTTTTTTCGAAGAACCCGCAGGATTTTTTCTTCCACAAGTTTTTGTTGTTTTTGGAAACTGTTAAGTTCAGGCAGTTCCAGAATTGTTTCGGAAATTTCAGCCAGGATGACCTGTGTATCCCGCCAATCATCGAGCTCATCCAGCTGATTCTCGAATGTCCGAATGATTTTTTGCAAACGCGGGCGGGGAGAGATTGCATACAGCAATTGAACAATAGTCATTATCCTTCGAGTCGCAGCTCGAAGATCATGAACCGTCTCATTGGAAAACTCAATTCGACAGTGTTTGAGTTCTTTTAGATAGCTCTTCCAATTTTTCTCCAATTGATGCAGGAGGAATTGGCCGGTATAGAGCTCTGGTGAGTTGGCAACGATTGTGTCCATCATGGCAAATCAGATCACGTGGAGAGGTATATCGAAAACTTCTTCAAACAACTGCTTTCGCTTTTCGAGCGCCCAATTTGTAAGCATCGTATCGGTTTTTCCAGCTACGTGAATATGCCGGCCTGATCCATTTTTGCTGAGCATGACATTCCCCACCAAGTGATCATGGCCAACATCTATGGCATCTGCGAGACGAAGCAAAGCAGACAGCTTAATGACAATATCCCGGTCCTGACGAGATAGGGATTTGAAGTTCTCATCACTTGTTGATGGCGTCTCTTTACGGTGATAACGGACAACATTAGCAATAACACTTTGTTCTCTGACCGTTAGACCAATCAAATGGTTGGCCTGCAGCAGATAAAAACCATGCTTTTCATGGTCCACTGCGTTGATGAAATGTCCAACATCGTGAAGGAGAGACGCCGCCTCCAGTAACAGCAGGTTCTCATCGCTCAGTTTGTGCAGAGGTCTGGCTTGCTCGAACAAACGCGCCGCTAATTTTGCCGTCAACAGTGCGTGCTTTTCATCGAATCGATATTTGCGACCCATATGAAGAGCCGATTGCCAGACCTGGTCTCTCCGTTGCAATTGGGGTCCATTCGAGAGTTCGCAAGCAAGATCCAGGAGAATCCCATCCTTCAAACCGACATTTGGAATGAGGATTTGTTTTACGCCTGCCTGGCTGGCGATCATATGCAAAACAATGGATGCGGGCAGGATAACATCCGCCCGATCTGGCCGAAGCTTCCATTTTTGGATCCGCTCTTTATAGCTGAGTTTGCCAAGACGCCTGATCAGTTCCTGAAGCTCTGCCAGATGTATAAAGCGATCACTTTCACGCTTGAATAATTTCTGGCGCAACCGGCCGATCTCCTCCACATTTCCCCCTGTTCCCACGCAGACCTGTATCTTCTCCCCGCCGATATCCTGCGCGATCCTGTAGCGGGCTGCCTGGGCATATTCCTCTACAAGCTTGCCGAATATATTTTGAGCAATATCTTTTCCATCCAGCTTTTCGAGCAGTCTAACGGTCCCCATCGGGTAGCTGTCTGTCGAAATGATGTTCTCACCGTTGGATGTGGTGACTTCGATGCTGCCCCCTCCGATATCGATCAGGAGGGTATTTTTGTTTTTCAAGACCAGTGCATTTGTGACAGCCTGGTGAATGAGACGTGCTTCCTCCTCCCCATTAATCAGCTTCAGATCAATTCCACTGACCCGCGCAATTCGCTCCACAAGCAGGTCTCCATTCGACGCCTCGCGGGCCGCGCTGGTGGCAACTGCTCGAAGCTTTTGCACATTGTAATTTTCGGCGACATACTTGAAACGGAGAAACGCCTCTTCGGTCTGCTTGATGATTTTTTCTTCAAAATATCCTTTGGTAAAAACATCCTCACCAAGACGTACAGGCAGACGAATATTCTCCACGGGTTTCACGTTCCAGGCATCATCCACCTGACCGATTACCATGCGAATTGCATTGGACCCGGCATCAATGGCAGCTATCGTTGACATGGCCCATCCGTCATTTTGTCGAGGGTAACTGCTGCATTTTAAAAGTCTGCATATATCTCTCTCCAGTTACTATAAAGAAGACTCTCTCACAGATATTGGTTGCGCGATCCCCCAGGCGCTCAAGGTTGTGAGCAGCCCAAATCACGTAGTTGACGCGGTCAATATTGCGCGGATCGCTGATCACCGCCTGAATGGCGCTCGCATAAAGATTGTTATAGCTTGCATCAATTACGTCGTCTTCGGCAATGACCATCTTGGCAGCAGCCAAATCCTCGTCAGCAAAAGTGGTCAAAGCCCGGTGAAGCATGGCAATCGCTTCCTCGGCCATTGCATATATTTCTCTTAGTAGAACCGGCATGCTTAATCCCTCTGACCGGAGGTTGATCGTAGCGATCCCCTTGGCGTAATCCCCGATTCGCTCCAGCTCGGTGCAAATATCCAGGCTGGCGGCGAGCGTACGCAGATCCCTGGCAATCGGCTGCTGGGTGGCGATCAAAACCATAATCGAAGTCTCGATCTCATATCGCATTCGATTGATATACAAGTCGTTTTCTAAAACCTGGCGAGATCGTTCCAGGTCATTATCTTTGAGCGCCTGGACAGATTCCATGACAGCATTTTCGACCATGCTGCCCAGTAGAAGGACATCATCCTTTACTTCCCGCATTTCCTGGTAGAAGGCTTTTCGCATCATAAGGTAATCCACTTCTGCTCTGACAGCTTTGACTTGTTGTAAGTTGAGTTTGCATGCCAGCATGAAATTTAACATACGACAGTTAACACCCCTGGAAAGAGATGTTAACGATTGGTAAACAGAATTTGCGGACATTTCATTCGTCAAATGTTAACTTGCTCTTAAAGCGCCCTTGATACATCCTTAAATACTTTTTGTTATAGTCACAGGAGAAAAAGGAGATTAGATGGGTATTGCCGATTTACATATTCACACAATTTACAGCTATGATGGTTCGGCCTCGGTATCTGCTGTCCTAAAGCGCGCCAAGCAGATCGATCTGGACCTCATTGCGATTACAGATCACGATGAGATCTACGGGGCCATCCAAGCCATGGACCTTGCACCCGTCTTTGATATACAAGTCATCCCGGGAATTGAAATAACCACAGCCGAGGGGGACCTGCTTGCCTTCAACGTCATGAAAAAGATTCAGAGAGGCTTACCGCTCATTGATACAGTTCTACGAGTCAGTGAGCTGGGTGGCTTCTGCATTGCACCGCATCCCATGGCTGGCGGGCTGGGCATGAAGAGCCTGGGAGCAGATACGATCTTGTTGGCCCTCCGCCAGCCCGATGTAGCCCGGACCCTGATCGGGATCGAAACATTTAATGCGACCGCACTCGATAAAAAGAGCTGCCAACAAGCTTCCATTCTGGCTGAAATCGTAGGCATTGCTCGAACTGGAAACAGCGACGCACATATCGCGGAGGCGGTCGGGCTTGGCGCGACAGAATTCGAAGGTCATACAATCGATGATTTACTCAAAGCATTACGTAATGGGGAAACGACGATATACAAACAAGAGGAATGGAATTCCGCCCGCATCCTGGGAAGTTGGGCGGCAAATTATATGGGCAGTGCATTTAAACGTCTTACTAATACCGCCTCGTAAAGGAATGTAAGTATGGAAACTATCGCTCTCATAAGCATAATCTTATGCCTGCTGATTATCTTTTCTGTCGATATACGGCAGAAACGCCACAAATAAAATATGAAGAAGAAGGATAATTAAGAATGCCAAAACACATTCTTGTGACCAACGACGACGGTGTTCTGGCACCTGGCTTGTTGGCCCTTGCCTATGAGATAAGAAAGCTGGGGAAAGTGACGGTCCTGGCACCCGACCGCAACTGGTCCGGTGGCGGACATGTCAAAACGTTGGACCGCGCCCTGCGGATTCGGGAAGTCTGCCTGGCGGATGGTACACAGGCTTTCACCAGTGACGGCGCGCCTTCGGATTGTGTCGCCCTCGCCACCCTGGGATACTTCAAAGAGCCAGTTGACCTGGTTGTATCGGGTATTAATGCGGGTGCCAATCTCGGCCACGACGTCACCTATTCCGGGACAGTAACCGCTGCCATGGAAGCCGTAATTGCCGGCGTCCCAGGCATTGCAGTTTCTTTGGAAACTTTGGGTGAACAAGTCGACAACATCGATTACGAACCGGCCGCTCGGGCCGCTTCGAAGGTCGTTCGCCAGGTGATTGAGAACGGGCTCTCCCATGAAATTCTGCTCAATGTAAATGTGCCATATCTACCCGACGAGAAGATACGCGGATTCGCACTGACCCGCCAGGGACTCCGGGTTTATCACAGCCGTCTGGATGAACGACTCGATCCTCGCAACAAGCCTTACTATTGG
>AR_comb_assmDRAFT_10764756_pt1 | contig 10275 bp, 2 predicted proteins | sample ArasoioldDNA_FD_10543 | JGI IMG/M metagenome (IMG submission 10543) | reverse complement strand
ATAACAGAAATAAAAAAGAACACTTATATTAGTGAGAATATGGCTGCAGGTTTTAATCCTGACAAACAACATACTCTCCAATCAGAAGTAAGTATTTCTGGCACTGGCATTCACACGGGTGTGCTGGTCGACATGATCCTAAAGCCGGCAGCCCCGAATTTTGGAATTCAATTTCAGCGCGTTGATCTTCCCGGTGAACCTATCATAAAAGCCGATTGTGACCTGGTTACCGATACCAGCCGCGGTACAACATTGGAATTTAACGGAGTTAAAATAAATACTGTTGAACACGTTCTCGCAGCTTTGGTAGGGATGGGTGTTGACAATGTTTTGATTACATTGAACGGACCCGAAGTGCCTATCATTGATGGAAGCTCCGGTCCTTTCGTAGAAATGATAGAAACCGCCGGAGTTAAAGAACAAGCCGCTGAGAAACTATGGTACACCCTTGACCAGAACATTTTATACAAAGATGAAAAAAAGAATGTTGAACTGATTGCTGTACCAGCTAACGAATATTCCGTTACAACTCTCATCGATTTCAACTCACCTGTACTGGGAACACAACATGCCGGACTAAAGCATATACGTGATTTCAAAAATGAGATCGCTCCGTGCAGGACCTTCTGTTTTTTGCACGAATTAGAAATGCTACTTGACAATAACCTAATTAAGGGAGGAGATGTAAACAACGCGATTGTTGTAGTGGATAAGCCCGTTGATAATAAGGAAATGGTGAGGCTCGCGAAAATTTTTGGAAAAGAGAAAATAGAGGTAAAGAGCGAGGGTTATTTGAACAATATTGAATTGCGTTTCCCAAACGAACCCGCTCGACATAAACTGTTGGACGTTGTCGGCGACCTCGCACTAGTTGGATACCCGGTCAAAGCACAAATCATAGCGAACCGGCCGGGACATAGCAGCAACGTTGAGTTTGCAAAAAAGATCAAACAGTACATCAAGAAGAGCCGCAATGTGCTCGGAATTCCGTGTTATGACCCTGCCAAACCGCCTATTTACGATCAACAGTACATTGAAAACAAATTACCGCATCGCTATCCTTTTTTACTTGTAGATAAGATCATTGAGATAAGCGACAAGCATATTGTAGGAGTCAAAAACGTAACATTCAATGAATGGTTCTTCCAGGGCCACTTTCCGGGCAATCCAGTAATGCCGGGCGTTTTACAGATCGAAGCACTGGCACAAACTGGTGGAATTTTTGCAATTAATGTTACAGGCGAGGGTCAGTACGATACGTACTTTTTGAAGATTGACAACTGCAAATTCAAAAATATGGTGAGGCCAGGGGACACACTTCTGCTGAAGATGGAATTACTTTCACCCATTCGAAGGGGCATTGTCGAGATGAAAGGAACTGTTTTTTCGGGAGGAAAAATTTGCACCGAAGCGGTGATGGTAGCACAAATAGTTAAGAAATGAATCCGTAATCGGGCTAAATAAAAGCTTCGGAAAATGACTGAATCCAGCTTGGTTTCAGTCATTTTTTTTGACCGAAAATTGTCAAAAAAATAATGCAAAAACCTTAATAATTCTTACATAAAATAGCCCCTAACCCCTATAGATTTCGTACATTTGTAGGTTCTTAAATTTTTACAGGAGGAATGCCTTCTGAGTGATCAAAAACGAGCAGATTTTCCCCTTATATGAATGTTGAAATAAACGAAGAAAAAGCACAAGCCAGCAATGGTTATGGTGCAGAGAGTATCCAGGTTTTAGAAGGTTTAGAGGCGGTTCGCAAGCGGCCTGCCATGTACATCGGCGATACCAGCGAAAAGGGTTTACATCACCTTGTCTATGAAGCGGTCGACAATGCCATCGACGAAGCTCTTGCTGGTTATTGTAAAAATATCATTGTTACAGTTCATGAGGACAATTCAGTGTCCGTGCAGGATGATGGCCGCGGCATTCCGACGGGCATCATGCAGAAAGAAAAGAGATCGGCGCTTGAAGTTGTTATGACAGTTTTGCACGCCGGAGGCAAATTTGATAAAGGCTCATACAAAGTCTCGGGTGGCTTACATGGAGTAGGTATAAGTTGTGTGAATGCCTTGAGTAAGAGGCTTCATGTGTTGGTATACCGCGAAGGCCGAATTTTCGAGCAGGAATATAGGATTGGCATACCCGAATATGCTGTGCGCCCAATCGGCGAAACAGATAAGACAGGTACTACTGTTCACTTCTGGCCCGATGACACGATTTTTACTGCCACGGTTTTCAAGAAAGATATATTGGAAGGACGCCTTCGTGAGCTGGCGTTCCTTAACAAGGGTGTTCGTATCATCCTAAATGATCTCCGCGAAAAGGAGGACGAAAACATTGTTTACACAAAGACCTTTTATAGCGAAGGTGGGATTGTTGAATTTGTTGAAATGCTTGATAGCAACGCAGGGCGAAATGCGTTAATCCCGAAGGTCATTTTCGTTGAAGGCAAGGACGAGTTTACGAACGTCGCAGTCGACGTTGCATTGATCTACAACGACAGCTATAGCGAACATATCTATTCGTATGTAAACAACATTAATACCATTGAGGGTGGAACCCATGTTTCTGGTTTTCGCCGTGCATTGACACGTGTTTTCAAGAGCTATGGTGACAGGGAGGGAATGTTCGACAAAGCAAAAGTGGAAATTGAAGGTGATGATTTCCGTGAAGGTCTAAGCGCTATTATCTCCGTGAAAGTTCCTGAGCCGCAATTTGAGGGACAAACAAAGACCAAACTTGGCAACAGCGAGGTGATGGGAGTTGTTGATTCTACTGTCTCCAAAGTTCTGGAGGCTCATCTCGAAGAAAATCCAAGAGAGGCGAAAAACATCATTAATAAAGTGATCCTTGCCGCACAAGCCAGAGCTGCAGCACGGAAAGCAAGAGAGCTTGTTCAGCGCAAATCTGTCTTAAGTGGCGGTGGTTTACCGGGTAAACTTGCTGATTGCTCCGACAGAGACCCTGAACGCTGTGAATTGTTCCTCGTCGAAGGAGATAGTGCAGGGGGAACAGCAAAGCAGGGCAGGGACCGCAGCTTCCAGGCAATCCTCCCGCTGCGGGGAAAGATTCTGAATGTTGAAAAAGCGATGGAGCATAAGATTTACGAAAACGAAGAGATTAGGAACATGTTTACTGCCCTGGGCGTGACGGTGGGCACACCGGATGACCCAAAGGCCTTAAACCTAAACAAGCTGCGTTATCACAAGTTAATCATCATGACCGATGCCGACGTGGACGGAAGCCATATCGCCACCTTAATACTGACTTTTATTTACCGTTATATGAAGGAATTGGTAGAGCAGGGTTACGTGTACATAGCTCAACCACCTCTCTATTTAGTCAAAAAAGGAAAGGAACAAGCGTATGCCTGGAATGAAGAACAAAGAAAGGCGTTGGTAGAAAGAATTGGTGGCGGCAAGGATGAGTCGGTAGGTGTTCAGCGTTATAAAGGTCTTGGTGAAATGAACGCCGACCAGCTTTGGGATACAACCATGAATCCGGACACGCGAACGCTGAAGCAGGTAACAATTGAAAGCGCCGCCGAAGCCGATCGTGTTTTTTCCATGCTAATGGGCGATGAAGTCGCACCGAGGCGGGACTTCATTGAGAGTCATGCCAAATACGCTAAACTGGATGTCTAAGGTCGCCGACTGCAGGGGCCAATAAAAAAATTTGGCGAATTTCTTGTTTAATATCTGCCTTCCTAATAGTCCTGAAAAAGAAGGGTTTATGACCTTAGTGGTCCTCCGTTAAAAACTTTCCCCCGTTTAAACGCCTCAAAATTGTTAATTTCAATCATTATCCCGAAGGGCTTCCTTTGGGAACTAACCCCAAAAATCTTTTATCATGGCAGATGTTCAGCTTACAGCTTATAATGTAAAAACCAAAGAAAAAGGCGTTCCAATCCTTGATGCAGTTATTACTAAAACGGCCAAAGGAGCGTATATGGTTCAGGGGCATGATGGAAAGGGCAATAAACTCACCACCCTGGTAAACGAAGAAAAGGCAATGGCAGCTATTAAAGCGGGCATTGCAAAGCAAGGTTGGTAATTAAATTCTCGAGTAGTTTGAACGGAGGTGTCGGTAGGCACCTTTTATTGTTTGTGCCCGTGCCCCTACCGCTTAATGATCTTAAACGTGCCGGCGTTTGTCCCTTCAGCTATAACCAGGTACATTCCTTTTGCATATCTGCTCTCCCTTAAATCGATAACCGCCTTCTGCACAAATCCCGTCGCAACAGCTTGTGAATGCTTTACAAGTTGGCCGCTGACGTTATATACTCTCAAGTTCAGGATTTCACCTTCATTTTCCTGGAATTCAAAATTGAAGCTTCCATCTGAAGGATTGGGGTAAATGCGTGCCTGAACCTCCTCAGTAAAAATTACCGATTTGATAATTGAATAACTGTAACTCCCGTCACGATAAATAATTTTCAACCGATAGTAGCGAGCCCCCGTTTTGTTAGGCTCAGCATCTGTAAAGCTGTATGCTTGTGGCTGGGAAACATTTTGCCTACTTGCAACTTCTCCAATCTTGACAAAGTTGCCTTGCTGGTAATTTATGTTGCCCCTTGCCAATTCAATTTCAAAACGGCTTACATTTCCTTCCGTGATGGTCGTCCATTCTACGAGGACATCATTGGCTTGCTTCGACACCCTAAAATTGGTCAACTGAAGAGGAGGGGCACTGATCCTGCTAAAGGCCTCTTTCTTTAACCAGAATTCTGAAAAATTCCTGACCTTATACTCAACGTAATATCCTTTGTCAAAGGGCACAGCGCTGGCCTGGTAATACGGTATAAACGCCCATGAACCTTCCGAGTCATCTGCAATACTGCCATTTTCAAAGGCATCCTCTATATCATTGTATTTTGCAATTCCTAGTTCGTAAGCACTTGCGGGTTTTGAACAAATAGTGCAACCTGTTGCATTTATTAGCCGCTCCGTTTCTGAATCCAAGAAATAAAATCGAATGGTTGCTGAATCAGTAAGATTATTGTTGGTCGGCTTGATCGTCAGATTTCGATCATGATAGTATTGATTCGAGTCGGTGCGGACGGATGCTGTGTTAATGTAAACCTGCACATCTGTACTCCCCAAATTCTGACCATTCGGTCTGATAGACGCCACTAGTTTTCCCGCATTTGTAAAATCAATCCAGGCAGCGCCGCCCGAGATGGATTGATTAACGGGTGAAGTCATCGTATTCCCATCATAGATACCTCTGGTGTTATCATATATATGAATGTCGTCTACTGCTATCCCCTCCCTGTTTACCCCCGGATCGGAGTTCATTACGAAGCGTAGTCTCAGATTTGAAATCCCTGTGGGTAACGCGCTCGTTGCCACGTGCCATCTTGTGTAGTTTTGTACGCTCCACAATTGGTTCCCCGCATAATTCTTATTGTACCAATTGGCGCCACTGCCCATGGCTCCCAGTTTGAACCACGTGACGCCATCCGCAGAATATTCCACCCATGCTCCATCGCATAATGCAGTTCCACAATCTTCAATATCAAGCGCCACACTAAAACTGAGGGTTGGCTTCGTCATATTGCTAATATCAAAACAAGGAGAATACAAGTAGGAAAGTTCAAGATCATTGTAGTTCCCAGCTAATCTTGTTTTCCATGCCTTGCTCCCACTCGCCGCGGATTTTATTTTATTGGAAACCGGGGTTCCGTATTGCCAGGAAGCTTTTGTGCCGCCGGAATACCAAAATCCACTTCCATTTTCAAAGTTTTCAAGGTAGGGAAACGTTGCAACAATGGGTGAATTAACAATTGTAATACTTACCGTATCGTTCTCACGATACGAGTCTGTTGGATAATCTACCCACGCCTTGATGGTGTGCGAGCCGATTGATGCAAGATTGGCGGTTGCTGCAAATATGTATTGAATACTTGCATTGCCCGCAACTGAAGGGATGGTCTCCGAAACAACTGCGCCACCATCTACACTGAATTTAACAGGAATCGCCGAAATGGTCGTATTTACGCTATTCCGCACTGATATTTTCAACTGTGTTGTTGAATTCAGTCCGCAGCTACTTAAAATGGGCGTATCGATACGTAACATTTGAATATCATCAATCACTTTGTAGAGATGAATATCGTCGAAGGTATACCCGCCTGCAAACTCCTTGTCCACGGCTGGAAAGTATCCAAACTCGCCCCAACGAATTTGAAAGGAAGGAGTGAAATTTTGTCCCGCGGCTACCAGTACATCCGATAACTCAATGCTCGAACTCTTCTTATAAGTACCGGGATCATTCTGGTTAGCAAATAAGTCATACGCCGTTATCCATGGCGATGTTTCACTACCTCTTACCCAAACTTTATTTGAGGCGTTGGCCACCTGCCCATGATTGTTGAAGTAAAAGTCTGCTCTAATGTCAATAGTATTTGCATCATAGTTTGACAGGTTGAACATTCCATTCAGATAATTCGTGTTTGATAAGGGAAAAATTGAATGCTCAACATCAAGAGAAATTGCTTTGGAACCCGAATGAGCTATACCGCTGTTTATAAACGTTCGAATGCGTCCATTAACAGAACTGTTGCTGAAGTCGAATCGGTCAAGGCTTATAAGGCCGGTTTGGTTCCTGGTAAATTCCTGCACCGGCGCCGCATCGAAATTCTCGACAAAAGGAGTTGTAAGATCAATGGCTTGGTTGTCGAGCTGCCTCACCAAAATAGCCAGCGTATCATTCGTTCGTACAGCATCCGATGGGTAATTGACCACGGCTTTTATCAGGTAACTCCCGATAGCCGAGAAATCATACGTACTACTAAATGTGTGCGTATAAGTGGATCCGCCATTCACGGGAGTTGCGATGTTTTCACTTATCCATGGCCCACCGTTGACCGAGTACTTGAGATCAAAGTTGCTTATCGCTGCATCGTCCAGATTTTTTATCCGAACTCTTAGCTGCACAGAACTCCCGAGTTCCGAGCTTGTAAATTTTCGGCCAGTCATTGGCTGAAGTATCGAGTCCAGTCTTAAATCGTTATCAGATATGGTGCCTAAACAAGTCCCACTGTTTGGTTGGCGCGAAATCGCATACGATCGTCTTCCTGCGGCGCCGTTTATGCGTGCTCTGACGGCTACCCAATAAATGGAATCTTTTGACAAGCCTGCAAAGGTATACGTCGTGTCTGTAATTAGGGCGACCGACTGCATCTCGTCGCCACGTAGCATAAAAACCTCGTAATCGGTAGCAGCAGGGATGCCGGACCATTTAACTTTAATATATCCCTCGCAAAGTGTGTCAGCCAGCGTTACGACTGGCACGCCCAATATGGTAAAGGTGTTACTCGTGCTCGTCGAACCGGTTGTGTTATTAATTAGCTGAACTTTTGCTTTGTCTGTAGCAATCGCCGGCAGGTTCCATTTTCTCTGACGCAAGTTACCGGCAACGGCATTGTCAATGGTTGTCCAACTGACGCCATCATCGGTTGAGTATTTCAAGGTGAATGTAGCTGCATTCCCATAAGAATCCCACTGTATTAGCGCCGAATCCGCCACGGAAAAACTTTCCTTCCCGATTGGAAAAGTCAGCCTTGTACTATCGGGCACAAAGTCATAAGCTATAAAATATTCCTGGGTCGAATTTTGTGCAACAGAGGTTCCATTGACTTTGATGGAATAATTCCCTGCCTGTGGGTTGTTGATGATGACCTGCTCAATGTTGTTGATGTGGTCGGGACCTTCCGTTGAGTTATTTGTTACGTTCGCCGGAATTGTATCAAGGATTTTCGGAAATACTACTGATGAAGACGGCGTTTGTACCGTAAGATCCAGGTCATTGACCAATGCCTGGCTTGACAACAGTGATGCAGGAGGATCATTCCAATATAGTAGAATTTTCAACTGCGCTGCATTAGCCGGAACGGCAATCGAGTGAGTATTCTGAATTCCGCCCGCGATTGTTGAAGCCAGGTATCGATTGTTTTCAATTGTGATAATTGCTCTATCCAGGTCCAACCACCCAAACCCATAGGAAAAATCTGGACCGCTGTTACCCATGTCATGGCCGCTATTACAAACAATCGCTTTCATCAATCCATTCTTCGGGTTGGTTCCTGAGTGTTTTTGTTTGTAGGACTGATAAAGCAGCGCAAGGCCGCCGGTTACTGCCGGGCTTGCCATGCTTGTTCCGCTATTCGTATAGTATGATCCGAAGCCCGTCGAAATAACTTGCCTGCCCATGGAAACAATCTCAGGTTTTATTCTCCCATCCTTCACCGGACCGCGGCTTGTGCCGGGCGTATTGTTACCCATTGAATCGGTTGCTCCAACCGTCAACACATTTTTAGCTGCCTGGTAACTTCCCAGAACTGTTTTGTAACCCGGAGGATACGGCGGGCAGGACAAAGCACCGCTGTTACCGGCGGCAAAAACGTGCTGTAAAAAGGGAAAGTCAAATGCCTGTTGATCCAGCACATATGAATACATGTCGTAAAGACCGTTGTACGCACAATCGCCCGCAATGGCGCCGTAAGAATTGTTAGTGAGAACCATTCCATAATCTTGCACATATGCCGCCGCGTTAATCCAAATTCCTGAAAAGTACTGGCCAATGATTGTTGCTTTCGATGCATAGCCTCTGTACAATTCATTTAGAATTCCGCCGCCTGCGGCAGTTCCCATTACGTGCTTGCCGTGGTCATCGCTTCCGGGTAATGCAAATGTTCGGCTGATTAATCGATTAGTGAAGTCAACGTGGTTTTGGTAGTAAGAAATGTCGCCGACGCCAATCACAATGCCTTCGCCATTCAAATTGCGTCCACCCACAATGGAAGATGCATTTAATATATTGGCGCGTGCATCGCCCCTTGTTATGTCATTGAGAGGTTGATCTTCATGAGGTGCTGGTTGTACGTATGCAACAAAGGGCAACGACGCAAGTTCATTCAATCTCTGCAAAGGAATACGTAATTCTATTATGTGGTACTCTTTAAAAAAAGCAGACAGAATGTCAAAATTTCTTTGCTGTAACTCCGCTGCCACCGTATCATAAACAAGAGTTTTGGGAAAACTCACCCACACATCGATTGTTCCGGGTGTTTTGATTGCCCAATTCGGAACAATTCCGCCCGCAATGACAGGGGACATTTTTTCTTCCGGACTCAGTTCGAGCACCGCTCTGGCCTGTACCTGGCGCAAAACGTCGTCATTCAACATTCCTCGAATGCTTACACTGTAGGTGTTATTGGGGATGTAGTCCATCAACTCGATTCCTGCTTTCAGCAATTGCTGCCTCTCAATTTCACCAGGTATGCGCTCAAATTGAATGAGTGCAAATTTCTGGCCCTGGACCCGGATGCCTTTGCGATTAAACTCGAGGGTATTGTCGGAATTAATATTTTTTTTCGGAACGATGGCACCGCTTTTCAGCAACAAGCGATAAGCCGAATCCTGCTGCGAAAGAGCGGATAAGGAAATTGCCAGTAGGGCCGTAATCAAAGGCAGCGGATGGGCTTTCATAGCTTGTGTTATACTTCTAAAAATAACAATAAATGCCGGGAAAAGCTAAACGGGTGAGCTTAGGCAGATATTGTGTTACAAGCTTTTATATTGATGCTTTTGACGGGAGATGTTTCACTGCGGCGGAGAAAACAAGTATCGCATTTTCCTAAAGAACCCTTTCTCTTTCGGAATTTCTTTTGCTATGCTAACAAACCCATGAAAAATGATCTTGCCCGGGTGGTGCGTATGAATATTATGAGTAATGCCGTAAATCGGGCGCGCTATTTCCTTTGCATATGTGTCAAAAATGTGATCATATATCATAAAAATCCCACCGAGATTTTTATCGATGTACTCCGGGTTTGTTCCATGGTGTACTCTGTGGTTTGAGGGCGTATTGAACCACCAATCTAAGACACCTAATTTCCCAACTCTTTCGGTATGAACTAAGAAATTTTGCAAGGCTGTAATTGATTCAATAAATAGAACCATCTCGGGCGGGAGCCCGAAAAAGCAGAGTGGAGACCAAAACAAGAAGCGATAAAAAAGATGCAAAAAATTCGTCCGCCAACCAGTGGACATATTGAAATGCAATGATGAGTGATGTGTGACGTGAGCCGCCCAAAACAATCGTGTCTTATGACCAAGCCAATGATAAGCCCAATGAACATAATCACAAGCAGCAATCCCAATGATCCACAACCACCATGACATGTCGGGTTTAAAAATAGCGACGCTGTACATGGCAGAAAAGACAGTCAATTCGATGCCTTTCATAAACACGCCGGTTAGAAGAATC
>AR_comb_assmDRAFT_10369433_pt1 | contig 10275 bp, 9 predicted proteins | sample ArasoioldDNA_FD_10543 | JGI IMG/M metagenome (IMG submission 10543) | reverse complement strand
GCGTATACACAATCGTGCCGCGGCGGTCGTTGTACCTTTTCATAGTGCCGTCCGCCTGCAGTTCCTCCACCCACGCCAGGCGCCAACTCCCGACCAACTTATCCCGAATGCTCCCGTTTGCGGAATCCTGCGCTACACCAGACGTCATGGCTGCGACGAGAACGCAACTCGCCGCGAATAGCGCTTTCCTCATGTCGTTCTCCCTTGTTTCGGCAATTTGAACATTCGCGATCTGAAGCAGAGTTCCGCTTTAGCCGATCTTCAGATTTTCCCGGAGTATGCCAATATCCTTATCGCCCCGTCCCGACACATTCACAATCACAACATCAGACTTCTTCATTTTCGGCGCCCGCTTGATGCACTCGGCGACGGCATGCGCCGATTCCAGAGCGGGGATAACTCCCTCCGTGTGCGCCAGCAGCGTTGTCGCTTCGAGGGCTTCCGCATCCGAGGCCGGCACATATTCGGCCCGCCCTGCGTCCCGCAAAGCCGCGTGCTCCGGGCCAATCGACGGATAGTCCAGCCCCGCTGATACCGAATGCGTCAGAGCAATCTGTCCACCCGAATCCTGAAGCACATAAGAATAAGTGCCCTGCAGCACTCCGGGCGATCCTCCGCGGAAACGCGCTGCATGGTCGCCCAACGCCTCACCGCGCCCGCCAGCTTCCACGCCAATCAGTCGGACTTTCTTGTCGTTGAGAAAATCGTAGAAGACCCCAATCGAATTCGATCCGCCGCCGACGCAAGCGATAATAGCCGTCGGCAGCTTTCCCTCGGCCTTCAGAATCTGCGCTCGCGCCTCGCGCCCAATTACGCGGTGAAAATCCCGTACCATCGTTGGATAGGGATGCGCGCCGAGGACACTCCCCAGCAAATAGTGGGTGGTGCGGACGTTGGTAACCCAATCGCGCATCGCCTCGTTGATCGCGTCTTTCAGTGTGCGCGAACCCGAGTTAACGCCGCGCACCTCGGCCCCCAGCAACCGCATGCGGAAGACGTTCAGTTCCTGCCGTCGCATGTCCTCGGTGCCCATATAGACGACGCATTCAAACCCCATCAGTGCGCAGACCGTAGCGGTCGCGACGCCATGCTGCCCGGCACCGGTCTCGGCGATCACGCGATGCTTTCCCATCCGCTCGACCAACAGCGCCTGTCCCAGACAGTTGTTGATCTTGTGCGCGCCGGTGTGGAGCAGATCCTCGCGCTTCAGATAGATCCTCGCCCCACACAGTTTCTCGGTGAGGCGCCGCGCAAAGAATAGCGGCGTAGGCCGGCCGGCGTAGGTTTTGAGCAGGCCATCCAGCCGCGCCCGAAACCGCGGATCTTTCTTCGCCTTCTGATACTCGCGCTCGAGTTCCTCAAGAGCCGCCATGAGCGTTTCAGGAACGTACCGTCCTCCGTAAACGCCGAACCGACCCGGTTCGTTGGTCTGTGAAGGAACGGACGCCTTCGTCCGCCCCGCCGAGCGTAACGAGGAGTGGGCTTTGACCCTCGCAGTTCGCGGAACCGTAGCCATGGTCAACCCACCCTCCGATCCATATCCCGTACCGCGGTAATAAACGCCCGCACTTTCGCAGGATCTTTTCTGCCTGGCGAAGCCTCGACGCCGGAGACCACATCAACACCCCAAGGATGAAGGATCTCAATGGCCTCGCGCACATTCTCCGGAGTCAGCCCACCGGCTACCACAATCTTCCAATAACTATTCAACTGCTTCACCGCGCTCTGCGCTTCGTGCCAATCGAACGTCCGTCCCGTTCCTCCAGGTTGCTGAAACCCGCCTGAGTCCAGCAATAGAGAGATCGGCGGTGCTGACATCTCTACAGACGAAATCATCATCGACAGACTGGGCTTCTGTTTCTGGGGCAGGAACCCGGGTACATTCTTCGCACCCTCACCGAGAAACATCGCCATCGGAAATCCCCAATAGACTTTTAGTCCATCAACTCCTGCAGCCTTCGACTTCGAATCATCGTCAAGCCCGAATCGCGTCATGGGATATTCTTGTATCGAGTCAAATCCGACGCGCACGACCGTTTCCAATGCGTGTACCAAGGGCTCCCCTGCAAACACTCCCACTTTCTCCACGTTTGTTGGCAACTTCTCGCAAATCTCCCGCGCCTTCTCCACCGAAACCCGCCGCGGACTCTTCTCATAAAACACAAATCCCACCGCATCGGCGCCGGCGTCCACCGCCACGAGCGCGTCTTCCAGATTCGTCATCCCGCAGATTTTGACCCAAGTCATGTGAATCAGTTGTCAGCGGCCAGTTGCTATTAGTCAGCAAACCTGAACCGCTAGATACCGCAGACCGGTGCCTGCATCAACGCACGAAGTGCTTCCCCCGGCCGTTCGGCCCGCATGAGCGATTCTCCGACCAGGAATGCCTGATAGCCCGCCGCACGCAGGCGCGCCACGTCCTGCGCAAAGTGGATGCCGCTCTCCGCAACCCTCACGATGCCGGTCGGAAACTTCTCCGCCAATCGGAGGGCCGTATCCAGGTCTACTTGAAACGTTCGCAGATCGCGTGTGTTTACGCCAATCAGATCGCATCCGGCTTCCAACGCCCGCTGCAATTCGTCCTCATCGTGCACTTCGCAGAGTGTATCCAGACCGTGTGCCCTTGCGCTGCGGGCGAGTGCCACTAGTTCCGATTGCGTCAGAGCTGCGACGATCAGCAACACGGCATCAGCCGAATTCGCTCGCGCCTCAAATATCTGGAACTCATCAATGATGAAGTCTTTCCGGAGGCAGGGAATTGCCACATTGGACGAAGCCTTCCGCAAATTCTCAAGCGATCCCTGGAAGAACTCTTGATCGGTCAAAACGGACAAACATGCGGCCCCCGCCGCTTCAAGTTCTCGCGCCAACGTCTCAGGATCAAACGAGGCCCGAATCAAACCCTTCGAGGGCGACGCCTTCTTTAGTTCCGCGATAACGGCAATTCCGTCGTGCCTTTTGGCGCTCAACGCCCGCCGAAACCCTCGCGGAACGTGCTTCTGCGCCCGCTGATCCAGATCGCGAAGGTCCGCCGTGCGCTTGGACTCTGCCACTCGCGCGCGCGTTGCCGCGACGATCCTGTCAAGAACGGCAGCCATACAGAATCCAATGATTATAAGGGAGCGTGAGCGAAAACCCAGCAACAGACGGACTTTTGACCTTGTCAGAAGTTGAAGAAACAAAGACAGTTCACTTGCAAATCTCGGCCAGTTGTTTGTACGGCTTCTCCATCACCTGGGGAAATTTGATTTTCTTCGCCTCGATCCACAATTCCAGCAGCGTCCCGCCATACTTTGACCCCACATCCGGATCGCCCTCGTACACCGGATCGCTCTGCGCCTCCTGGAGAGTTACAAAAGTGAACCCCTTTTTCTGCATGAGATCGAACGCATCCGGCAAGATCGTGGCGCTGAATGCTCCCAGATGCAGCAGAAGAACATGATTGATGTCGTGCCCATAGACCAGCTTTGCCAGATCGCGGCCGAGATCCAAGTAAGCGCCCTCAACCGACAAATAGCTCGACTTCAGCCATTCAATCGACTTGGCATCATTCTTCGCCGCACAGCGGGCATACGCCGAATTCCACAGATAGTCTTCCCAGTCGAGTGTGACTTGCGCCACGCGATATCCGTGTGCCTGCAGGTAGGCCCGAACAGCGCGACGTTTCTCGATGGTGTCGCCTTCATGAAGAAACGGGTAACGCAGCCAGTGCCAATCCGAGTCCTTGCCGGCGAGGAGTTCCAAAGCCGGTTCATTCTCGTCGACCTGCTGCTCAAACTCCTCCGCCGTGATCGCATCCAGATTCAGATGACTATAGGTGTGATTTCCAACAGGCTCCGACGCGGCCCATAATTTCAATGCCTCGGCTGCATCGGCGTTGCTTTCCAGTTTCTTGGCGTTGATGAATCCATATGCCGCGGGCAGTTGCCGCGCTTTCAAAAGAGCAGTTGTGTCTCGGGCGATCTGGACACGCGTCACTCCGGGTGGCAGATCTCCATTAAGAGGCAAATCGTCGAAGGTGATCGCTACCTTTTGCGCTGTAGACACATTGACAAACGAGAATAAGAAAAGAACGATCGGCAGTTTCATTTTGAGAGTCTACAGGAGGAAAGTGAGAGCCCAATTCAAGGGTGAATCTAGTGCCGAAGTGCTTTTCTGAAGCCTGACCACCGCTGCATGACGCCGGCTCTACTCCATCCCCAACGACGCCTTCACCGATTTCCCGTACTCCCGCGCCTTCTCCAGCACCTTCGGCTCATCGATGGTCAACAGTTTTCGATCGCGCATCACAACTTTTCCGGCAATTACCACCGTATCAACATCGCTACCCTTCGACGCGTAGGCGATCTGCGCATAGACGTCATACATCGGCACGCCATTGGGCTCATTCAGGTTGATCAGTACAAGATCAGCTTTCTTTCCCGCCTCGACCGATCCGATCTCCCTCTCCATGTGCAGAGCCCGCGCCCCGTCGATCGTTGCCATCTCAACAACGCTTCTGGCATTCAGCGCCAGAGGGTTCATTGTCGAGATTTTCGCCAACTTGGCGGCCAGGTCGATCTCTTCCATCAAGTCGAGATCGTTGTTACTTCCCGCCGGACCATCCGTTCCCAGACCAACCGCCACGCCCTGCGATCGCATTTCCGGCACAGGCGACACGCCGCTGGCAATCATCATATTGCTCGACGGATTGTGTACGCACCCCACTCCACGCTCGGCGAGCAACTTGCGATCGGCCTCATCCACAAAAATGCAGTGGGCCGCCACAACATCCGGTCCGAGCACGCCGACTTTCTCGAGATACGCAACTGGCGACATCCCATTTGCCTTCTCTGAGTCGTCCCACTCCTTCTTCATCTCTGCAACGTGAATCAAGATGGGCGCGTGATACTTTCGCGCCAGTGCCGCTGAATCTTGCAGAGTCTTTTTCGAGCACGTATAAATCGAATGCGGTGCCGGCGCTGCGTGTATCAATGGATCTCCTTGCCACCGCTTCAGAAATCTCTCTGTATACGCCAGCATTTCGGCTTCGCTCTTATTGTCGGGTGCGGGGAAGTCGATGAATGTCTCCCCCAGCACTCCGCGCATCCCGGCCGCCTTGGTCTCTTCGGCAATCGCGTCCTCGAAGTAATACATATCGGCAAAGGTCGTTACTCCCGAGCGAATCTGTTCGGCTGCGGCAAGGCGCGTTCCCCAGCGAACAAACTGTTCATTTACGTTCTTCGCTTCCGCGGGAAAGATGTACTTGTACAGCCAGTCATTCAGCGTTACGTCATCATGCAGGCCGCGAAACAGAGTCATCGGCACGTGCGTATGACCATTGATGAATCCTGGCAATACAAGATTTCCGCGCGCATCAATGACCTGCGCACTCTGATATCGAGCTTCAATTTCCGCTCGGGGTCCAACCGCAACAATCGAATCACCGCGCACGGCCACGCTGCCGTCCTGGTGAATGCTTCGCGAAGAATCCATCGTTACCACGATTCCGCCACGCACGATGAGGTCGACATTCTGCTTTTGCGCCAGGGCAAGGGTCGTCAACGTGCTAATCGCAATGCATAGACACAGTCGTCTGATCATGTTTCTACCTGAGAGTTCTTCTTCGTATACCTTCGTGGTAACGAGGTTCTTATCATCCGCCTAGATCTCCTTCTTTACCGCGACCGGTAATTCCGTATCCCGCACCGGACGGCTGCGGTAAACGGCGAAGTCGCGGACATTCGACAGGGAAAACGTCGGGATACCTTCCCTGACAGCCACTTTGATCCTCCCAAACTCCGCACCCTCGACGTCTTCCAGCACGAATACTGGACGCTCTTCCTCGCTCGCCGCCTCGATCCTCACTCCACTTAACTCCAGTCCGCGCACGTGCCGAATAAAGAAGCCATACGCCGATGTCGTCCCAAACATGTTCGGCTCTGGATACTGCTTTTCCTTCTCCGGAATCGACAGCGCCGCATCCTCTTTAGTGCCCCCGCCACGACTCACGACGATCACGTCGCTGATCTTCAGGTTTTCAATCATGTGTCCGGGAATGCCGGCCAGAATGCAAGCGATCTTGGGCGAGCCCTCTGCTTGCATGCAAGTGATGCCGCTCAGGACTACACGCCGAATTTGTCCGACCGGAACTCCCGCCGGTCCACGCATCCGCGCGCCAAGCCGGATGAAGATCGGTGCCTCGTACACATCGCGCATCGTGATGTTCGAGCACGTCACGTCTTCTATCACTGCGCCATCCACACTCTCGATCGTGAGCCCGCGGCAACCATCAAACACGCAATTCGATACAGTGACGTTCTTGAACCCGCCGTTTGACTCAGTCCCGAACTTTATGCGACCCGTCCTTTGGACCTTTTCATCGGGAGGGAATTTTTCCCATGTCCCATCGAGCATGGTTCCCTCCTGATAGCTGCCCGAGAGCAGGCAATTGTTGATCGTTACCATCTCCGTCGGGCGCGCATATCCCAATGCAAACGAACTCTTCAGACAGATCCCGTCGTCCCATGGGGAATTCACCGAGCAATTCGAGACGCGCACATTGCGGCAGCAATCGATGTCGATTCCGTCGCGGTTGGTATCAATCTTCAAGTTGTCTATGGTGAAATTGTCCACTCCGGTGGCGAGAATCCCGAAGTGTCCGCCGCGCAGAATGGAAAAGTCGCGCAGCAGCACGTTCCTGCAGTTCTTAAGCGCGATTGCCTTATTCGCTACGCCGGAATCCTCCGCCTTCGGTCCCGCTCCCCATCCGCGACTCAATCCCTTGCCCCAGATCAGACCGGGTCCAAGGATCGCAATATCGCTCAGCTCTTCTCCCCAAATCAAACTATTGTGCCAGTGATTGTGTCCGTAGTCCTGATAATCCTCCCAAGGCTTGTTCGATTCGGCCGCATCGTAACTGTGCGCTGGATCGGTTGCTGGATCCGCGGCCACGATCGTTGCTCCTTGATCGAGATAAAGAGCAACCTTGCTCTTCAAGTGAATGGAGTAACAGAGGAAGTTTCCGGCGGGGAAGTACACCGTTCCTCCGCCGGCAGCGCTCGCCGCTTCGATCGCACGATTAACCGCCGGAGTGTCCAGCGTTTTTCCATCCCCTTTTGCGCCGAATAGCCTCACGTCATAAACGAGACTGCGCTGCCCTTGTTCTGATGTTATTTGCGCGGTTGAACCATGAATCTCTACACCCAGCGCAATTCCAGCAATTCCAGCCATCCCCGCATGCTTCAGAAACTTCCGCCGTTCTTTCATCGACGACTCACTTTTCCGCTACCCTTTTCAAATAGAACTGGAAGAAGCTCTCTGGATTCGAGTTCAGGCAAATCTGCGCATTCGGAGTTCCCTGTTCCTCGAGAGTAGATCCCTTTTCATCCACCCGGATGTGCAATGGCGTGACGGGACATAATTCCGGTTTCAAGGCAAACGCCACCGCCATCGGATCAAACAACGTCGGCGTCTCCTGCGCCCACAAGTGATACAGAATCGCGAGCTGATCAGTCACTGCCGTCGCGCGCGTAAACAGGAAATTCCGCTTCACTTCATCCAGCTTCAATTGCGTGGAATCCAGCGGCATCACAAACAGCGGCACTCCCGAGGAAAACAGCTTTTGCGCCGACGCTACATCATTCAGGATGTTCCACTCGGGCATTGGCGGAACGTGCTCGTTGTATCCGTAATCTCCGTAACCCTTCCGGACAGATCCACCCATGATCACCACTCGCTTTAACTTTCGAAACGTCGCCGCGTCCCGATCAATTGCTGCGCCCACGTTCACTAGTGGACCGATCGCAATCAACGTAATCTCTCCGGGGTATCTTCGAATTTGATCGAGAATAAATTCCGCCGCATCTCCGTGTGTGTTCTTGGCAAGATGCCCGACCTCGGAATAGCGGCGCTGCGACATTGGATTCTTGATCGACGTCGACTTTCCTGCCAGCACTGGAATCTCAGCCCTCCCCACTTCGCCGAGAAACCTGTCAGTGATCCTGGCTCGCGCTTCGGTGTCACCGAAACCGGTCGATACCCCCAGAATCTCAAACTCCGGACTCTTGACTGCCAGCGCCAGCGCGAACGCATCATCCACGTCATCGCCGATGTCAGTGTCGATAATGATCTTCTCGCGCGCGGCTTGCGCCAAACTTGCAGTCGACCCCAGACATAAAAGCAAACACAGGATACGAGACAGCCTCCGCTTCATAACGCCATCCTCTCCCGAGCCGATAACGATATCTGAATCACGCACTTCGCGAAAGCGGACCGCGTATGTTCCTGTGTTCCTTGTAGTGGATAGCAGGCGTGTCTACAACCACACAGCGTGGTGGTTCCATCACACCTTTCCCGCCGTTAACTCCAGCCTAATCAATCAGAAGAAGATGGCTGCTTCCGTGCACTCCACCAGTGTGCCGCTAGCCGGCAGGAGGCAACCACAATGAACCGCATCAACATCGCTCGCAACAATGAGAATCGTTCCCTGACCTGGGACAAGAAAGTCAGCGCCCTCGTCTTCGCTGCCGTACTGATCGTTTGCGCAGTTACGGTTGGATGTTCCAGCGATAATCCGAAACCCGTAAGCTCAAGTAGCCAGATTCCGGTCACGGCACCGCAATCACAGCCGCAAGTGCAGCCGATGCCCGCGCCCGTCACGCAGGCGGAAAGTAAGCCCGCTCCGAAGAAGCCCGTGGTTCACAGGAAGCCCGCGACAGTGAACTACAGCGACAAAACCTATGGAGTGACGTTTGAGTATCCGCGCCGCTACGCCATCGAGACTGGAGACGCAGCGTCTGAACTGATTCAGACGAATCCTCTCCCGATGAACTTCGTGCAGCCCGGTGGAGTCGCACTCGCCGCAGTCGAACTTCCGGAGACCGGTTTCGTCAACACTGACTTCTCGTCCGCATTTTTCAACGTGAGCGTTCACAAGACCCTCAGTGCCGATCAGTGCAACGGGTTCGCAGTGCCGCAGCCGAAAGAAACCGTTAAGTCTGAAACGGAAACTTCATCCGGCGAAGTGGCGAAGCAAGTTCCTGCAACAAAATCAGATGCACCGCCAGCCAGCACCGAGACCAAGGTTTCGACTGAACCCGCATCGAATGCCAAGCTAATGCTCGGCGACATGGAACTCCGCGCTACCGAAGCGGTCGCCGGCGAAGGCACCCGTCAGAGCGACTCCAAGTACTTCCATGTCTACCAGAATGGAGCGTGCTATGAGTTCGCGCTGAATGTTACGACTGACGCCTCGGCCGAAGGTCTGGTGAAGCACGTTAATCGCGACAAGGTCTTCAACCAACTCGAGCAGATTCTCTCGACGGTGAAGATCAACCCAATCACGCCGGAAGTGACGGCACAAGCCCCCACGCCCGCCGCTCCTGAAACTCCCGCCCAGTAGGAGGAAGCTGGGATCGGGTGCTCCCCACTTCTGGCTGCGGTTGCCGGAAGTGGGGTTTTCATTTGAGACTTCAAATCGCTGTAACGATTCGCCACGTAACCTTGCCCGAGTAACGCCCGTAATGGCCCGCCCGGAACCTTGTTTTCGCTGCTATAGCGCTTAGGCTCTACTCAAAGACTGGGGTGGGGTTCGACTGAGAGGTCGGGCCATGATTGAACGACGCAAGAGTCCGCGATTCAAAATAGGCGTCCCTGTCGAGATTCACACCGAGGGCAGCACCGCTCCCGTACATTGCGCTACCTCTGATCTGAGTCTTGGCGGCTGTTACATCGAGAGCATGTATCCCTTCCCTGCGGGCACGTGCCTCGATCTTAAACTTGAAGCTGCGGGCACACTTCTCATTGCTGCCAGGGTCGTTACCTGCGACCCGCAATTCGGCAACGGCATCCAGTTCTTGCGAATACTCCGGGAGGACCGCGACACTTTGATCAAGTTCCTCGATCGCGTCGCTAAACAGGACTTAGCCGGCACGCGTCGAGGATAGGAGGTCGTAGAAGCACAGGCACGGAGAGCGGCTGAGGGCTTCGTTCCAGGCCCAACTGTGCAAATTGAGGCCTGCCGCAGCCGAAGACGCCCAGTTTACCGCGGCGATTCTGGACTCCGTAAGTGGAGAGCGAAAACACCCGGTTTTGTGCTATAATTTGTTCAGTAGTGATCGATCCTAACTATTTGCAATTTCAATAACTTGAGCTCATTTCCAGGGAGCGCAAGAAGGCAGGACCGTCACTTGAGTTTCCAGCCAAATTCCCAAGGTACTAGCACGACAGTTTACAGAACAAATTCGGGACATTTTCGCGGAGCGGAATGGCCACCAAAGAGATCAATACTCCCAT
>AR_comb_assmDRAFT_10345764_pt1 | contig 10275 bp, 13 predicted proteins | sample ArasoioldDNA_FD_10543 | JGI IMG/M metagenome (IMG submission 10543) | reverse complement strand
GTGAAAAGTTCAAAAGGCAAAGGCTCTACGTTTTGTTTTTCATTACCCAAGACACGGCCCAATTCCGATTTGTAAGTAAAAATTCCGCGCGAATCATAACGCCACATATTTTGGATCGGAGAAAAAAAATAAGATCATCAATCCGTCCGTTAGTGACTAAGGCACTAACGGTAAGAAAGAAAATCATGGTTATCGATGATGATCCGGCGATAAGAGACGTACTTCGCATTATTCTTGAGCAGGCAGCCTACGAGGTTGACACCTCAGAAGACGGAAACGAAATACTCAAGAGCAATTTCTCGAAACCGGATCTATTTCTCATCGACCGGTTGCTGTCCGGAACGGATGGATTGGAGCTTTGTAGACATTTGAAGCAGGACGAATCGACCAAAAACATTCCGGTGGTAATGATCTCCGCAGCACCAGGGATCGACGGATTGTCAAGGGACGCGGGTGCGGATGATTACGTGGAAAAGCCATTTGACCGGGCTTATTTGTTGCGAGTCGTGCAAAGCAATATCTACAGGAATGAAATCGGGCAACAACAGGATACCCCTGGTCACTTCCTACGCACATAAAATTTCCCCTCGCTAATTGGCCTGCCTCATAATCCAGATATGACCCCAGGCTTTCGAAGTTGCTAGAGTGGATGAATTTCTGACGACAATTGACCCCTAGCATCAGTTTGTGGTTGAATCAAATGGGCAACAAATTGCCGATATAAATTTTTACAGGGACCCCATAACCCTTTGCTTCAGGCGATAGATTATCAAAATCACGAATGGCTTATGTTTTGTCCGAATACCTTAACGCTACAAGCACATGGCACTAAAAATATGCATAGTTGAAGATGATGAAAGCATCCAGGATGTGTTACGTATCATTTTACAACGAGCCGGGTACGAAACTAGCGTGCATGGGTCGGGAATCCCGATCATGGAACACACTTACCGGATCCCTGACGTTTTCTTAATCGACAAGCAATTGCCAGGCGTAGACGGTCTTACTCTGTGCAAGCATCTTAAGGGAGACGAGGAAACAAAGGCTATCCCCGTAATCATGATGTCAGCCTATCCGAACTTAGCGGATCTTTCGACTTTGGCTGGAGCGGACGGTTTTATCGAGAAGCCGTTTAGGATCGACGCTCTTCTTGGTACGATCAACAAGCATGTGCGGCAGCCTGTTCCCGTCGGCATATCAGATATATAATGAAAGAGTGGTCGATTGACTCGCCGCCCAAATCTTTAGGCTTAAATACTCTCAAATCTTCGGAATTCTTGTGAGTCCTTTGCGTTCTGCCTTTATTAAGTCTACTTCAAAGAGATTTTTCTACCGCCTTACATTTTGAAATAGTATGTGATCATGATTAGGCTGGTTCTTGTTTTGCACTCTTCTCGTTTATGGTTTGCAGCAAGAGCGTCGATTTTTTAAGAGCCTCAATTGCATGTTTCACATTGGGATGAAAGACGACCATCTCTCCCTCACGCATATCTGCGTCGCCATCATCGGTGGTTACCCTAATTTTACCGTCCAACACTTGCACCTGGAAGAGGCCGTCAACTGAATTCTCTTCAATCCGCGCGTCCTTGTGAAGACACGTCAAAACCGTGGTGAGTCCGTCGGTTTTAAACATAGTAATGCCATTCCTGTCCCTTTTCTCCCAGGCCTCTTCGTCCTTCAATTGCTTCACAAACCCATCGAAGTCCATGCATACGTACGGAGCATCCAGAACCCTGTCCCCTTCGGGTCGAAGAAGTGTCGAGTCATTTCTCTTGATTTCCATAAATCTTTTTTTATTTCTATGCAAGAACTATACCTCCGAAGGCGTTTGAGGTTGGGCTTTAGGTTGAGAATGTAAAGACCACTAGTTACCAAAGGTCGGTGCCCGCAACTTTGCCAGTCGACTATTCTCAACCTTCATTGGCCATTGAAATGCTTGTTTTCGGCTAAGTTTGTGAAAAACTTTTGCAAGTTTGTCAAGGTGTTATGAAACTGTAGCATACGAATTGCTGAAAAGAAAGAATCATGAAAATGAAGTTTGTCAAAAACATACAGTTTACCAGGACCATTAAGGCAGACAACCGCTTAAGGGAATTCAACTTCAGAAAATTGGGGGGATTGCAAGAAGGGATTTTTACCGTCGATGTAGTCGACGATCGTGGCAACCGGATCATGTTTCGCATGCAGAAAGATGAAAATGCGTGGAGAATTGTTGACCAGCCACTGCCAGAGTGGATTATAAACAATGAGCGGGTCTTTAATGACTTGATCGAAGAAGAACTGGCGCACGTTTAACTGTTGCATTATTACTTATTGATTAGTGATCTCTCGCCGCTGACAAGGCTCAAATGGTAGCGCGCTGATCTTCAACAATCAATAATGCCACTTACAGCCCACTTCTTTCTTCATTAATGGAGTTATCATCGCCGCCGAGGCTGTACGGGTTGTTTTCCTCGTCTTCTTCGCCGACGTCTTCTGCTGTGTCGTCTTCGCCCGACCCTGGTACATCAAGATCGCTACCGCTAATCGCATTGAATGACGTTTTTTCATTCAGTGGAGTTCCTTCGTTGTCCATGCTGTCAAGACTGGCTCGCCTTAAATTCTGATCATCCTTTGTCGGCATATCGTTCGCGCTGTCATCTAAGAACTTTCGTTCAAGTGCTGAGACATTTGAACTCTCCTCAGTAATTTCCTCGTCTTGCCAGACATTATCGCCCTCTTCATCAGCAGATGAAATTGTCGTGTCGGCGTACTCTGACGGGTTGGGCGGATGAATGAATTCCTGGCCCGGAATATCTTTTACATCGGGAAGATTGATCGTCGTTTCTTCGTTTCTCAGTTTTTCTTCATCTCGAGCTGAATCCTTCAGATCAGAATTTCGATCGAGCCTACGATCTTTTTTTGCCTTACTCATGGTGTTTATTTTTTATTTGCGTTTGCCTGGTTGATTGCGCCGATATTTCACGTTGTGCGTGATATCGTCACCCTTGAAATCTTGTTCCTCATCTTTGCGGTTATCAAGATCATCGCGGATGTCGGGGCTGCCTTTTTGCATTGAACTTGATATTCTTTTGAGAAGGTTCCGTTCGATGCTTTTTCACAAGTGTTTTATTTATACAATCAGAGAAAAAGTGTGCCATGATTGGAAGTTAGTCCGCGCCAGCGCGTGACAGTTGTTTCCGCTTTATGCCTAGGCTGTTGGCAAAAAAGATCGCCGGCCATCTTGGTTTTACAATTCAGTAAGAGCATTCTAGGTGATTATACTTAATTACGTCATTCAACGTCGCACAAAATTAAAGCGAGCCTTTGTCAAGACTCGCTTTCTCTGAAAGAGTGTAGAAAAATTTCTACTACAAAACCCAACCGTCCATCTAAAATTCGTTTTTCTCAACTCTCATTAATCCATTATAACAAGTCGTATTTTTTTGATTTGTAAATCGGCTTATCGTAAAATAATGGCGTCCCCTTTTCCAATTTGACTCTTGAAATTTTTCTCTTGAGCTTGTCGTTCTCGTTGGGAACAGATTTCATAGGTATTACAGGAGCCAGGAGCCTGACAGTAATATCCTCTAAGTTCTGGAGTGGCGCGCTATTATTCATTGGGAAATTGTTTTTGAACTGACTGAGAATTATTAATCCGAAAATTCTATGCCGCAAACAAAAAATTGTGCGCATGCGGCGAAAAAAATTTTTGCACGTTGGCGGTACGAGTATTGATATAAAATAAAAACATCATTACAGTGCTTAGAAACTGTCAGATTGAAGCACACATTAAATAATATCAGCGCCTTTGACAAATCATAATCTAACTATTATACAGTTCTTTCATTGGTACTATGCCGGTGGCGGAATCCTGTGGAATGATTTCGCAAATCAAACTACGTACTTATCGCATTTGGGAATTAGCGGAGCATGGCTGCCTCCTCCCTGCAAAGGGGGAACGGGGCCGGCATCGGTCGGGTACGACGTGTACGATCTTTTTGACATCGGAGAATTTGATCAACAGGGTACGTTAGGAACTAAATACGGCACCAAACAACACTTTGTGGCCGCGATCCAGGCAGCTCACCGAAACAATATCTCTGTGTTCGCCGATACAGCCTTTAATCATAAGGCCCACGGCGATGAATTGGAAAAAATTTTCGTGCGAAAAGTTAATCCTGAGAATAGAAATGAATTCATTTCTGAACCCATCGAGATCGAAGCATGGACCAAATTCTTTTTTCCGGGAAGAAATAAGAAATATTCCCAATTCGTTTGGGATTACCATTGCTTTTCTGGTATTGATTGGGCGGAAAACCTAAAAGAAAAAGCCGTCTTTAAAATCTTAAATGAGTATGGTGAAACGTGGGAAGAACTAGCCGAAGAAGAACTCGGCAATTATGACTACTTGAGTTTTTCAGACATCGAATTTCGAAATACAGCAGTACGGGAGGAATTGAAATACTGGGGCAAATGGTTTTTGGAATCAACCGACATAGATGGTTTTAGATTGGATGCGGTAAAGCACATCAGTCCTGAATTCATCAATGAGTGGATCGATTATATGAACCACATCTCATCTAAGAAGTTATTCTATCTGGGCGAATACTGGAATGATCAGAACGCAGATAGTTTAAAAAAATATATTGATGTCTCCCAAGGAAGAATGCAGCTTGTCGATGCCCCTCTTCATCACAATTTTTATCGCCTTTCGACCGAGGGCAGGGACTATGATATGACAAAAATCTTTGACAATACTTTACTGCAACACCGGCCAGAGTTCTCCGTGACTTTTGTGAGCAACCATGACTCTCAGCCGTTGCAGCTGTTGGAAAAGCCGATTGCTGATTGGTGTAATGCGTTGGCATACGCAATCATACTTTTAAGGGAACAGGCTATCCCCTGCGTATTTTATCCGGATCTCTACGGGGCCGAATACACCGACAAAGGGAAAGATGGCAACGATCGCCGTATTGAATTGAAAAAAGTAAGTGGACTACCGACAATGCTGTTAGTACGCAAGCATCTTGCTTATGGCAATCAATGTGATTATTTTGATCATAAGAACACAGTAGGCTGGACGCGGGAAGGTATTCAAGAAAAGAAAGACAGCGGCTGCGTGGTTCTCTTGAGCAGCGGTGATGACGGGTGGAAATACATGGAGATTGGTAAACAACACGCCGGCCAGGTATTCGTTGACTGCCTGGGAAACATTGGTAGAAAAATAATGATCGACAAAAACGGGGGAGCAAAGTTCTACTGCAAAGGCGGAAGTGTTTCGGTTTGGGTAAAGCAAAGTGCAATGTCCTTAGTTGAAAGGAACCATTGAGAAATTAAGAAATTTACGTCTCAATGTTCCTTAACACCTTATTGGTTCAACCAACTTGGCCAAATGTGGTGCCGCAAAATTCAGACATCTCGGCCTGTATCGATTCGATTAGCATCACATTCTGTCAAAAACCCACACCCATTCTTTTAGTTTGTTTTCTATTTCCGGGGTAACCTGTCCCGGTAGCAATCTCCAACTCCAATTGTTTTGAGCCTCGGCAGGCATGTTCATCCGCGCTTGTGCGTCTAAATTTAGAATATCTTGCAAGGGGATGATTACAGTTTTAGCGACGGAGCCATATGCTAGCCGTGTGAACTCCTCGGAAATGTTGTCCTCGTTTATCTCTTTTGCAGTGTATTGTCTCACGCGATTTCTTTTGCTTTCATCAGCATCCTGTTTGAACCATCCCCGCGTGGTGTTATTGTCGTGTGTACCCGTGTACGCCAAAAAATTTGAAGCGTAGTGATGTGGGATGTGCTCCGATTCAGGCATGTTGTCGTCAAATGCAAATTGTAAGACCTTCATGCCTGGCAGACTGAACCGCTCTCTCAATTCAATCACGTCATCGTCAATCTCGCCAAGATCTTCAGCAACAAAAGGCAATTCACCCAATTCTTTTTTTAAACCTTGTTTCAACATTGATGCCAATTGAAAATGGGTTTGAGATGAACCACCCTTGAATCAAGCTCCGTAATTTCAGCTTGTAAATTGGGGCAACATTAAAGAGTTGCGTTGATTGAATAGCGGACGGTTCACAAAATATGCGGATAGCCTAGCGCTAGTCTTCGTTTTGCAAAAATCTTTTTTCGACAGCGGCCTTTTGTGCAGCACTGAGATGGCCGGTTTTTTTCAATACATCAATGAAATAAGCAACTTCTTTTGGTGTTGCAGGGCACCCGACATTTTCTCCTTTTGTGGTGATGCTTGCACCGTCCGGTTTTATTTGGGAATCTGCGAGCAAATTTCCATCCTTATCAAAGACTAACCAGGAAGGCAGCCCAAGATTGTCACTGTTATATTTTCGGAGGAATTGATAAACACCTGGATTCTCCAGGGTTTTTTTGTCCGCTGATTCATAGGCGACCATGTGCATGATCACATAATTATCATCAAAGAACTTTTTGCAGGTTTTATCGTTGATCGAGCTATCCATTTTGCGGCACCATCCGCACCATGAAGCATGAAAGATAACCATGATATTCTTTTTTTCCTTCGCGGCTTGTTGCATAGCTTCTTGCATAGTTTGATCCGCAGAAAGTGGACTGTGTTGAGCTGAACCATAGAAGAATAGGAAACAAAGAAGTATCAAAACCCAGGTACGACTTTTCATGAAAATCTTTTTGCAAAGCTAAGACTTCAAAAGCGTTGGTCTAGCACTTGCTTCGGATAGCAGAGATTTTTGTAGAAAAGCATCTGTCGTCGCCTTTATCAGCTGCATTAACTAAGACCCTATTTTTACTTGGAAGAAAATCTGGCCCCTATTCGATTAGAAATCTAAATTTGCCCTTTCCGAGTTTCAGCCATGACCAACCTATCTATTAATATCAATAAATTCGCCACCCTTCGCAATTCGAGAGGTGGCAATAATCCCGACGTAGTGAAGGCAGCTGTCGATGCCCAACGGTTCGGCGCCGATGGAGTGACTGTGCATCCTCGTCCCGATGAGCGTCACATCCGTTACAACGATGTAAGAGAAATAAAAAAAATCATTACGACAGAATTCAACATTGAAGGCAATTGCACTGAACAGAAGTTCGTAGACCTTATTTTGGAAGTAAAACCGGAGCAGGTAACGCTTGTTCCCGATGCACTGGGACAGATTACTTCTGATCATGGGTGGGACACCGTCAAGAACAAAGAATACTTGAAAGACACTATCTCCGTTTTTAAAAATGCTGGAATCCGCGTTTCAATTTTCGTTGATCCGGCCATTGACATGGTCGAAGGCGCTGCGGCCACGGGAACCGACCGTATTGAACTATACACAGAGAACTATGCGAAGCAATACGCATTGGGAAAACGAGACCGCGCTGTTGTGCCATATGTTGCCGCAGCAAAAAAAGCAAAAGAGTTGGGCCTGGGTTTGAATGCCGGCCATGACCTTGACTTACACAACCTAAAATTCCTACGGCAAAACATCCCGTGGCTCGATGAAGTAAGTATCGGTCATGCGCTGATTTGCGATGCTATTTACCTCGGCTATGAGAATGCGATCCAACTTTATAAGAGGCAACTGATGTAATGACTAATGAGTGTGCACATTCGTGTCCCCAATCGCCTATTGTCTATGAACTATTGCGTCTCCGGACATCTTGGCCACCACATTCTTCGCGCTCACCAATGCAGCCTCTACGGTTCCGGGTGAAGGTCCAGTGTAGAACGCTTCCCCTGCAAAATAAATGGTATCCTGAATGGGCTTTTTAAAAACTTCTTGCGCTTTTACAGATTCAACCGTGCAGTAACTGTACCCACCCCTTGTAAATAGGTAGTTACGCCAGTTGGAAACATGGGATGCGGTTAATAAACCTTCGAGGTCATCGACGCCCATTTTAAAAATGGCGGAAAGTGATTGCAGCGCAAATTGCTGAATCGTCGTGTCATCCCTTGTTTCAAGCATCCATGCCTGCGGCCCTCCCGCCCAACCTGTGAGCAAAGGATATTCGGAAGGTAATTGTGTCCACCATGTGGGAATGGGCGTATTTGCAAAAAGAAAACCGATATTTTTCTTCCTGTCTTCCCAAAAGGGTTGTTTAAACTGCAGCAAGACTTTTATTACCGACCCAAAGCCAATTTTTTTTGCGGCGTCCACATACTCGTCAATCATCGGCTGAAAGTTCATGAGCACGGGCTCCGCTTGCAACACACCCAATGGCACTGTAACAATTATTTTGTTCCCATGGTATACCTGTCCGTTTTCGGCCACAACAGTCACCTCGTTTCGCTTCCAAATTATGCTCGTTACAATTGTTGAGAGACGAATAACACCGTTCGCTTCATGGCATTGTTTTTCCAGGTAACGGATCAATTGGTCGTTGCCGGCCGGAACACGATATTGTTCTTCTTCTTCTTCCAGCCATTCTTCCCGCAACGCCAATACGCTTGCTTTGGACGTATCCGCAAGGTCAAACCCTTCAGCGAACCGAAGTACGGAAGTCCTTAACTGCTTGAATTTATTATCACTGAAATTTCTTTGCAGAAATTCATCGACGGTCACATCATCCGTTACTTCGTTCATATGCTCGATCAGTTCTTTCCAACCAACCGTAAAATCATCTTGTATCTTCCATTCACCGTCGTTTCCAACACGGGTCATGGTCCCTCTCACAGCCTTATATTCAATGTTGGCCGCTTTCAATAGTTGAACCGTTAATGGCAAATCTCCATGAACAAACTCGCAACCTGCTTCCACTGGTCCTTTGAATGCGGCTTCCCGAATTGTATGGATCCTTCCACCGAGCCGATCATTGGCTTCAAGAATGGTCACCCGGCTTCCTTGCTTCAGCAGCTCTGCCGCAGCCATCATGCCGGCGGCTCCGCCACCAACAACAATGATATCATGTTTAGGTTCATTCATATTGTGCGAAACACTGAACTAAAAAGCTTGACTCAGTATTGAATTTTGTATTCAAATTTGGATGGGCTGTCAAAGAAATCATCACTAGTCACGCTGATCGTTATCTTTTTTTTGTCCGAGGACAATGTCACCGCTTTGCCTTCTACCTTTTTAGCGGGGCGCGGTAAATTAATAACATAATTTGAAGTGATTGGTGATCCCATCCCAGACATCTGCTTAATGGATTGCATGTATTGGTCAGTGGGTACTGTAGCATATTTTGTTTTATTGAGTGTTTTTGAAATGAGGTTTTCAGTTACTGCGACATCAAAAAAATCGTCGAAGGTTTTGAATTGCGTCTTGCCGCCTTCCGCTCCCAGCCCGGATGGCATTTGGTCGCCAGCCGGCAATTTTTTCGAAATCGCCTCAGACACTTTCGGCATTGCGGCGTTTAACAATTTCAAGTCGCCAATTTTTTGAAAGGGGAAATTGGCTTTTGTGATTAGCTTTTCATCTTGCATGTTGAGAGTAAGTTTCATGCTGCCCTTGTCGATAATTTTCTTTTGCGCGGCATTCAGCCCTTCTATGCTATCTGCAATACCGGCTAATAATATGGTAGTATCCGTGTTGGGCATCGCCTTGTTCACACTATCACCGCCCATCATCTTGAGCATCCCTACCAGGTTACTCATATCGGAAGTGTTACTTAGCGAGCCACTGCCATCCTTATTGATTGTAATTTCTTGTGTTGTTTCACAGCCAACCAGGCAAATGGTACAGACCAGTGAGAAAACAGTGATCAATTTTTTCATTTTATCTTACGATTAAATGTTTAGGAACTACGCGATCATTTTAAACACCATCTCTTTTAATAGAGAAGCATCCGGCGTTCCGGAATTATTTATCCCGATGCTTTTTAGGTTGTAATCACTTAACAATAATAACAGCTTTTCTACATCCGGGTAGGAATAAATATTGGCAGCCTTTAGATAGTCTTTAATAAAGAAAGGATTAATACTTAGCGAAGCAGCGACGGACTTTTCGTCTCTTGTATTGAGCCCATGGATCATGAAAACTTTGCTAAAAAAACTATACAGCGACGGAAGTATCAATTGAATAGGCCCTGCCTTAGGATTTGCTTCAAAATATTGAATAATCTGAATAGCGCGGGCGAGGTTTTTTGAAGCCAACGCCGCCTGCAATTCAAACACATTATAGTCTTTACTTACTCCCACATATTTTTCAACATCGTCCTCCGTAATGCTTTTTCTGTTGTTCAGATTGATCAATATCTTGTCTACTTCATTTTCGATGCGTGAGAGGTCGTTGCCGATATGATCCACCAGTAATACCAGTGCCTTTCGGGAAATGGTATGTCCTTTTGATTCGATCAATTCTTCCGTCCACTCAG
>AR_comb_assmDRAFT_10264076_pt1 | contig 10275 bp, 11 predicted proteins | sample ArasoioldDNA_FD_10543 | JGI IMG/M metagenome (IMG submission 10543) | reverse complement strand
GGCAAGAAGAGCGGCAAAGGCTTTTACGACTACTCGTCCAATCCACCCATCGTCAGCAACCTGGGACTCTAATGTACGGTTACAACGCCGCTCGCTGGCACGCCGTCCTCAACGATCTCCCCGCGGCGCTGCTGGTCGTCGCGGTGCTCTTCGACTTCGCGGCGGCGTGGACCAAACGCGAATCGCTGCAGTGGGCCGCGATCTGGACGCTGTGGACCGGCGTGATCGGCGGGTGGGCGGCGGTCATCGCCGGCTTGATCGCCTCGAGCAGAATCGAGCACGGCGAAGCGATCCATGAAATCATGGAGAAGCACGAGAACATCGCCCTGATGACCATGGGAGTCTTCACGGTCGTGCTGGGGTGGCGGATGATCCGGCGTTTCCAAATGCCCACCCAGGAATTGGCGATTACGCGCATGCTGAGTGTCGTCGGCCTACTGGGCCTCGTGTGGACCGGCGTACTCGGCGGGCAGCTGGTCTTCGACCATGCCGCGGGAATTCCGACTCAGACGATCCAGGCGGAGATCGAGAATCGGGAAGCGGGCCATCAGCACGAGCCGGGCGAGGAACACGAGCATGACGTGCCCGCCGATACCGCCAAGGCGACACATACTCATCCGCCCGGCACGCCACCGCATACCCACTAGTGCGTGCGGCGTGGCGCATGCGGCGTAGCCAAGACAGGTCGTGCGCTTGGACGCGGGCTCTGATACGCCGCCTGTCGCACGCCGCACTCGGCATTTTCCTATTCGCCTGTAACCCCAGAAGCACCCGTCCTGCTTTCGCCCCATTCCCCGAGGCGCTGCGGGTCGTGATCAACGCGCCCCCGCGGCGTGTGACGGAGTTCGCGGACTCGCTGCTTCGCGCTGACACCATTGCCGTATCGTTCGTCAGTGTGCGTGACGCCTGGCTCGAAACCAAGACGTTCGCGGGCACGCATCGCGTGCGACTCTGGGCCGAGCCGGATGTCTCCGGCAAATCCCGCGTGACCATCGAGGCGGTTTACCGCCCGAGAGAAGACCCGTCGCGAACCATGCGCGATCTCGAGCGCGCATCTCCGCCCGGCTCGCCCGGTGAACAGCGCGCCCAGCTGCTGCTCGCGGCACTCAAGGAAAAGCTTGGCGTCACCACCTACTAGCACCGCGCTCCGCCGCACCCTCGGCGCGCTCGAATACTTCACCTTCGGCTTCGGCAGCATGGTTGGTGTGGGTTGGCTCGTCATCATGGACGACTGGCTCGGACGTGGTGGCCCCGGCGGCGCGATGCTGGGATTTCTGGGCGGCACGCTCCTCATTCTGCCGGTTGCGCTCACTTATGGTCGGCTGGTGCGCGCCATTCCGGACGCGGGCGCGGAGATCGCGTATACCGAGCGCGTGTTTCCGCGCGGCATGAGCTTCGCGGCCGGTTGGATGATGGTGCTGGCGTACGCGATCGTGTGTCCTTGGGAAGCGGTCGCTATCGGCAATCTGCTCGCCCGCATCATTCCCGCGATGAATGCCATTCCACTGTACAGCGTCGCGGGCAAAGTCATCACGCTGCCGCGTTTGATTGCCGGTCTCGCGCTGACGGCCGGAATCGGGTTCATCAACTACCGCGGAATTCGCTTGAGCGGCCGGTTCCAGGACATCATGACTCTGGGTCTGCTCGCCTGCTTTGCACTCTTCGTGGTACTCGGATTCGCGCGGGGCTCAGCGGCCAACGTGCAGCCGCTCTTCGCGTCGTCAGGGCCCTTTGTTTCCGTGCTGCTCGTCGCGCAAATCGTACCGTACTTTCTCACGGGGTTCGATGCGATTCCCAAAGCGTCCGAGGAAGCCCGTGAGGATCTCGCCGCTGCCACACTGAGCCGCATGGTCAGTCTCGCGCTCCTCGCGGCCGGTTTGTTCTACGTTCTCGTGATCGCGGTGGTCGCCTGGGTCTATCCGTGGACCGATCTCGTGGCGCAGCACCTTGGCACTGAAGCGGCATTCGCGAAGGCATTCGGCGGAGAATGGATCGCCCGGATAATTCTGGCGGGGGCTTTGCTCTCGCTCCTCAAGATTTTCAACGGCAGTCTGGTCGGCGCGACGAGACTGCTGTACGCCCTGGGACGCCGTGGCCTCGTCCATCCGTGGCTGGGCACTGTCGATCTGCGTTTTGGAACGCCGTCGGTTTCGATTCTGCTCATCACGTTGCTCACCGCGGCAGGTGCGTTCTTCGGAGACGCGTTGCTTGTTCCGATCACCGAAGTCGGCTCAGCCGTCGGAGCCGTAGGCTGGTGCGCCGCCTGCCTCGCGTTCATCGCCCTCAGTCGGCGGGGCAAGCAGCGCGACGGCCTTATCCTGGCAGCGGTCGGCGCCGTGGTGAGTATCGCGATTGTGTTGATGAAGTTGATTCCTGCCGTGCCGGGCAGCTTCGGGCTGGCAGAATGGGTGACGCTAGGAAGCTGGTGCGTGCTCGGGCTTTTGCTGCGTCTTCTCACGCGCGGTCCGGCCCTCAACGCCAACTAGGCCCTGGACCCACTTTTCCATCTGACTGAGATCGATCGCCGCGTCGCGGCACGGCCCGTTCGGCAGCTGCATCGTGAGACCGAGCACGGGAAGTTTGCCCGCCACGTCACGCAGCCCCGTCATCATATCGCGCTCGCACGCCACCGCGACAACAGCGCGGGGACGCCGCTCGCGAATAACACGGCGCGCGAGCTGGCCGCGCGTCGCGACAAAGACCGGAACCTCGTAGCGCCCCGCGATCTCGAGCACGCCGTCGAGCGCCTGTTTCGAGAGACAGCGCGGGATCAGAACCAGCAGCTCGCCCTGCCCGACCGTGCGGCCGCGCCGCTCCGCCAGCGTGTTGTAGATATCGATCGCGGCATGCTCGACCCAGTCACGCTTGCCAAGGGTGCGCGCGAGGAGCGACGTGTAGTTCATGAGCTTGAGGTAGGGACCGCGCTCGAGCAGGCGTTCGGGGAGGAGATTCCGGCCAACGTAGAAGGACGCCACGAGGAGGCCCCAGAACAGCCATGCCACCGCCGCCAGCACGGCGACCCCGATCCAGAGCACTAGAGGTAGCGGTCTCCACAGTCCCCCGAGCCGCGGACCCACGAGATACAGTAGAAGGGTCAGTGCGGCCATCGCGGCGGCGATCGTGACAGCGGCGTATCGGAAGAACAGCCCCGGGGCCGCCGAGAAATCACCGCTGTTGGGCAGGGGCCGGCCGTTCCACTCGTCCCATTCGTGACCGAGCCGCCGGTCGACTTCAATGTGAATCAGCTGCGCTTTTGCCATCGGGAGCGAAGCTTCACGTTGTCGTTCCCCTGTGTCAAGTTTGGGACGTGTTACTCACCGATCCGCGTGTCCGCGCGGCATATGCCGAAGGCGCAGGGATCTACCGGATCGTCCCGTCCGCGGTCGCGATTCCCAAGAGCACCGACGAGGTCGTGCAGCTCGTCCGCCAGGCGGCCGAATCTCGACTTGCGCTGATTCCTCGCGGCGCGGGAAGCGGCATGCCAGGCGGAAACGTCGGCGCCGGCGTCATTGTCGACATGAGCGCCGGCTTTTCAAAGCTTTCCATCGACGGGTCCCGACGTGTCGCGCGCGCCGGCGCCTCGGTTACGTGGGCAGCCGTGAACGACGCCGCGAAACCGCATGGCCTGCGCCTGCCGCCCGATCCATCCTCGGGTGCGTTCGCCACCAGCGGTGGGATGGTGAGCACGAATGCGGCCGGGCCCCGCTCCGTCCGATACGGAAGCGTCCGCAAATGGGTCGAAGCGCTCGAGATCGTCGCGGCGGATGGTTCTATCAGGATGCTGGAGTCAGGAGCCGGGAGTCAGGGACGGTTCACCCTGACTCCCGACTCCAGGCTCCTGATCTCGTCGTCCTATCCGAAGACCCGCAAGAATTCCAGCGGCTACGCCCTAAATCACTTCGCCGAAAGCGGCGACGAGCTCGATCTCTTCATCGGCGCCGAGGGCACGTTGGGCATCGTGACCGAAGTCAATTGGCGCCTCGACCCGATTCCCGTAGGCATCGCCGGCGCGGCGCTGGGGTTCGCGGATCTCGATAGCATGACCGAGGCAGTTCCCTACCTCATCTCATTGAAACCGTCGGCCGTCGAGCTGCTGGACGAGACACTGCTGCGCTTGTTGCCCGAGGCTCCCAAAGTCGCGTGCCTGTTGCTCGTCGAATTCGAACGCGAGAGCGCGGTCGCCGCACGTGGCGTGGTTGGCGACGCGGTGCGCGGGCTCAAACACTCCGCCGTACACGTCGAGACCGCGGTGAGCCGCGCCGGCCTGGAGCAGCTTTGGAATATTCGCCGCCAGGCCTCACCCGCACTGGCTCGACTTCCTCCCACGCAGCGCTCGCTCCAGGTGATCGAGGATGGCTGCGTACCACTCGATGCGCTGGGCGCCTACGTCGCGGGGCTGCGCGAGAGCGCGACGCTACGCGGCATTCCCGTCGTGATCTTTGGCCATGCCGGCGACGGGCACGTTCACGTCAACGCGCTCCCCGATGTCACGCGCGCCGGTTGGCACGAGTCGCTACGCGGCCTGTTCAACGACGTCACCGATCTGCTCGCGCGGCTCGGCGGCGTGCCGGCGGGCGAGCACGGGGTCGGCCGCTTGCGGGCGGGTGTACTGGAGCGTTTCTATGGAAAGGACATCGTCGAGCTGTTTCGCGCGGTGAAGCGCGCGTACGACCCGTTATCGATTCTCAACCCGGGTGTTATCATTCCGGCGAACGATTGGTCGCCCGTAGCCGCGCTGAAGGTGGGCGCGGACGCCGCGGCCATCCCCGACGACATCGCCGGCAAACTCCGAGACGTGGAGCGCAGCGCCGCATGGGCCACACCGAAACTCGAGCTGACACGCTGACCCCGATGCAAGTGTTTCGTGCCCCCCGCATTTCATTGATCGCCCGCCCGCAGTTTGTCGAGCCGGAGCATTTGCCGGTGCAGTGGCGCGGCGACGCCAGCGACGGCGAGCGGCTCGCCGAGTATGCCGGCCGGCTGTGCTACATGAGCCAGCAGAATCCCATCAATCGCACGACGGCCGAGTATCTCGAGAATATCAAGAAGCAGGGACACGGCTCGGTGCTGGAGCACGCCGTGTACGTGCTGCTGATCGAAGGAATCTCACGCTCCTGCTCGCACGAGCTCGTGCGCCATCGCGCCGGCTTTGGGTATTCGCAGATCTCGCAACGCTACGTGGACGAATCGCACGCCGCCTTCGTCATGCCGCCCGCGATCGCCGGCGATGCTCGGCTCGAAGAAGAGTGGCAACAGCAGGTGATGGAGGCACAGGCCGCCTACGTACGCGCGGTCGAGGGGCTAATGCAGCGCTATGAGTGGATCGGCGACAAGGTGCACCGCCGGAAAATGGCGCGCGAAGCGGCGCGGAGTGTCCTGCCGAACGCGACCGAAGTGAAAATCGTCGTCTCCGGAAATGCGCGCGCGTGGCGGACGATGCTGGAGCTGCGGTGCGGCGAGGGCGCGGAGTTGGAAATCCGCCGCATGGCCGTCGCCGTGTTGCGCGTCTTGCAGAAAGAAGCGGGCTCCTTGTTTTCGGATTTCGAGATCTACGTCAGCGACGACAAACAAGAAGCTGCCCGCGTCATCTACCACAAAGTCTGATTTTTTCTCTTGCGCATCCTGTACACATTTCGTATTCTGATTTCAGAATGCGAATAGGTCTCGCCTACAACGAGAAACCAGACGACAGTTCCGCGTCTGATGCCTACGCAGAATGGGATGACCCGTCGACGATAGACGCGGTCGAGCAGGCTCTGAGTCTCTTCGGCAAGGTCGTACGCCTCGAAGCCGACGAATTCCTCCCGCAAAAACTCGCCCTCGCGCATCCCGACATCGTGTTCAACATCGCCGAGGGACTGCACGGTCCCTGTCGCGAGTCGCACGTGCCCGCGCTGTGCGAATACCTCAACATTCCGTACACGGGCTCCGACCCGCTCACGCTCGCGCTGACGCTGCACAAGGGGCGGACCAAAGAGATTCTTGCCTACCGCGGCGTGCCGACTGCGCCGTTCCGCGTGATCGACAAGGTCGAAGACCTCGACCGGATGCCGTTGCCCTTTCCGCTGTTCGTGAAGCCGGTCGCCGAGGGGTCTGGTAAGGGCATATATGTCAATAACTTATGTGAGAATCCGGCCCAGCTCGCCGAGCGCGTCCCTTTCCTTCTCAAGCGCTACGACCAGCCTGTGCTCGTCGAGACCTATCTCCCTGGCCCTGAATTCACCGTCGCCATCCTCGGCAACAACGGCGATGTGCGCTGCCTGCCCATCGTGGGATTCGATTTCGCGACGTTGCCCGCCGGTGCGACGCCGGTTTATGGCTACGAGGCAAAGTGGATATGGGACACACCGGAGAATCCGCTCGCCATTTTCCAGTGTCCGCCGACCGGCGTTCCCGAGTCGCTCTGTCGCGAAACCGAGCGCGTAGCCCTCGATGCATATCGCGCGTTGAGCTGCAGGGATTGGTGCCGGATCGACGTCCGTGTCGACCGCTTCGGTGTACCGAATGTCGTGGAGCTGAATCCGTTGCCCGGTATCATTCCCGACCCCGCCATGAACTCCTGCTTCCCCAAGGCCGCGCGCGTCGCCGGATTCAGCTACGACGAACTGATCCAGGAGGTGGTGCGGATCGCGTGGAGACGGATTACGGGTCACGAAGTAGGGGCGCAGCATGCTGCGCCCCTGCCTCTCTCCACCGCGATTTCTGCGTGAGAGTCGTCATCCTGTACGATCCCGGCGCCGACGACTGGACTGCCGAGGATGTCGCCGGTGTGATGGAAGCAGTCGACGACATTGCGGCGATCTTCGGAGCGCTCAATCACCAGGTCCAGCGCGTTCCCGTGCGTCACGACATGCGGTGGTTCAACGCCTGCCGTCGCGCCGACCTCGTTTTCAATCTCTGCGAAGGCGTGCGCGGCGTCGCGCAGTGGGAAGACCACGTCGTCGGCACCTTGGAGCTCGCCGGCATCGCGTATACCGGCTGCGGACCTTGGACGACGGCCGTCTGCCGCCGCAAGTCGGTCGCGAACACGATGCTCGAGCGCGCCGGACTCCCAGTGCCTCGTTGGACGGTGGCGCAGGGGAAGATCGACGACGACTTCCCGCTGCCCGCCATCGTCAAGCCGGCCGCGGAGGACGCGAGCGCGGGACTCGATCGCCAATCGGTCGTGACCGACCGCAAGAGTCTCAAGGCCCGCATTGCCGCGATGACCGAGCAGTTCGACGAGGTGCTGGTCCAGCAGTACATCGCGGGACGCGAGTTCAACGTCGGCATCGTCGGCGATCGCACGCTGCCGATCGCGGAGATCGATTTCAGCACGATGCCCGAGGGTGTCTGGCCCATCCTGACGTATGCCGCCAAGTGGCACGTGGGCTCGGCCGAGGACCTGGGCAGCCGGCCGGTCTGTCCCGCGCAAATCTCGCAGCGGTTCGCCGATCGCCTCGCGCGTCTCGCGGAGACCGCGTGGCGCACGATGCAGGGCAAGGGTTACGGCCGCGTCGACATTCGCGTGGACGATCTGGGCAAGCCATGGATCCTCGAGGTGAATCCCAACCCCGATCTCACGGACAACGCCGGCCTGTCGCGCATGGCGAAAGCCGCGGGGTGGGATTACGCCGAGCTGATCCGCCGCATCGCAGAGCTGGCGCTGCGCGAAGCTCAAGGGTCCAAGGCCGCGCGTGAGCTGCTCGCTGCGCCCCGTCGGGCGCGCGCACCGCGCACGGCTTGAGCAGCTGACGCGCGACACCGGCCTCTTCCGCGAGGAAGAAGTCGGGACCGCGGTCGAGCTGCTGGACGAGCATCTTGCGGGCGACGAGGACTATCGGTTTGTCGGAGCGTTCGACGGCGAGCGCTTGATCGGCTACGCGTGCTGGGGACCGACGCCGGGGACGAGCGGGACATACGACCTGTACTGGATCGTGGTGGATCGGGAGCATCAAGGCGAGGGGATTGGCACGCAGCTGCTGCGTGAGGTTGAGTCCCGGCTGTCGGCTCCCAGCTCCCGGCTCGTAGTTGTCGAGACCAGCTCGCGGGCCGACTACGACCCGACGAGGAAGTTCTACGAAGCACGCGGCTACACCAGAGCCGCTACGATTCCGGGCTATTACGCGCCCGGTGACGATCTGGTGATCTATACCAAGGACCTGGCGCCTGGAGACTTGGCAAGGGCTGCTCCGTAAGAAAAGCATCGCCTCACTCGATGCGCTGGCCGCGCGGTTTGGCGCGGAGCACGTCGGGGATATCGCCCAACTTCGCCAGGCCGCCGAAAATTTCGAGTTCCGCATTTCCCCCGCCATGGTCGATCTCATCAAGTCGCCGGGAGATCCGATCTGGCGGCAATACGTCCCCACTTTGCAGGAGCTCGAAGTCCACGACGGGATGGTGGATTCACTGGCCGAGGATGCGAACTCCCCGGTGCCCAACATCACGCATCGGTATCCCGACCGGGCGCTGTTTCTCGTGTCGCCCGTCTGTGCAGCGTATTGCCGGTTCTGCACGCGTCGTCGCAAGGTGGGCGATCCCGAGAAGATTCCGATGGCGCAGCTCGAATCGGCGTTCAAGTATCTCGAGGAGCACGAGGAGATCCGCGACGTGATCATGTCGGGCGGCGATCCCCTGCTCCTCTCCGACCGCCGCATCGATGAGATCTGCAAGCGGCTACGGTCGATTCCGCATCTCGAGATCCTGCGGATCGGGAGCCGGGTGCCCTGCCATCTGCCTGAACGGGTCACGCCCGAGCTCTGCACGATCCTCAAGCGGTACCATCCACTCTACATCAACACGCACTTCAATCACCCCGACGAGCTGACGCCGGCCGCCGTCCACGCGCTCGGCATGCTCGCCGATGCCGGCATCCCGCTCGGCTGCCAGACTGTGCTGCTCAAAGGCGTGAACGACGACGCAGAGATAATGAAGCTGCTGATGCAGCGACTGCTCGCCGCGCGTGTCCGGCCTTACTACATCTATATGTGCGACCAGGTGGCGGGCGCCGAGCACTTTCGGACGACGGTTCAGAAGGGGCTGGAGATCGTGCAGGCGCTCAGGGGCTGGACGTCAGGGTTGGCCGTTCCGCATTTCGTCATCGACGCGCCGGGTGGGGGAGGCAAGATCCCGCTGCTACCGGAGTACGTCGTGAAGCTGACTGATAAGGAGATCGTCCTGCGCAACTACGCGGGGAAGACGTTCCGCTATCGCCAACCCGTGGAGCCGATCCTCGTCGGATAGAACATCGATCACCAAGAGGCTTTGCATGAAGCGAGTCACCGGCATCGGCGGCATTTTTTTCAAGTCCAAAGACCCAAAGGCGTTGGGTGCGTGGTACAAGACCCATTTAGGAATCGATGTCCAGCCATGGGGCGGCGCTGCCTTCGAATGGGATGCCCCGGGTACGACGGCGTGGAACCTGTTTCCCGGCGACGCAAAGAAATTCACGCCGGGCACCGCGTCGTTCATGGTCAACTACCGGGTCGCCGACCTGCAGGCGTTGCTCGCCGCGCTGCGATCGGAAGGTGTGCGGGTGGAAGAGAAGGTCGAAGACACCGAGTACGGGAAGTTCGGCTGGGTGATCGACCCAGAGGGCAACAAGATCGAGCTATGGCAACCGCCCGAAGGGCAGTGAGACGCTTCGCGTTTGTGCCGTTGCTGCTGATCGCGAGCTGTTCCCGGAGCCGGACGGCTGGTTCCCCGCCCGTGGTCGGCGCCAGCACAGAGCAGCAGAGTCATACCACTGCCCTGCTGCAGGCGGTGAGCGCGGTCAACGACAGCGTGGTGTGGGTCTCGGGGCACCGTGCGACCTGGGTCCGAACAGTCGACGGCGGCCGCACGTGGGTCCCGGGCGCCATGACCGGCCCCGACAGCGGACTCCAGTTCCGCGATGTCGAGGCCGTGAGCGCTACCACCGCGTACCTGCTGGCGGCCGGCCCCGGCGATAGCTCGCGCATCTACAAGACCACCGATGCCGGGCGGAGCTGGCAACTGCAGTTCATCAATCGCGACTCCGCGGCCTTCTACGACTGCTTTGGGTTCTGGGACGCGACCCATGGCATTGCTGTGAGCGACGCGGCGCACGGAAAGATGATGGTGATTCGGACCGACGATGGCGAACACTGGAGCCCGGTCTCCGAAGACGGCATGCCGTCGGCGGTGCCGAAAGAAGGATCGCCCGCGGCCGGCGGCACCTGCTTGATCGTGCATGGCCAGACACGGGCATGGTTTGGGACGGAGCCGGTGGCGCGTGTCTACCGCTCCAGCGATCGCGGCCAGCATTGGTCAGTGGTG
>AR_comb_assmDRAFT_10089706_pt1 | contig 10275 bp, 11 predicted proteins | sample ArasoioldDNA_FD_10543 | JGI IMG/M metagenome (IMG submission 10543) | reverse complement strand
GCGGCGAGGGCGGCACGGATTTTCTGCACGTGCTCTTCCAGGGGGATGACCAGCTTGCCCGCAAAAAAGCCGCACTTTTTGGGAAACACCTGGTCCTCGAGATGACACCCCGCCACCCCCGCCCGCTCGTACTCGCGGATGGTCCGCGTGACGTTGAGGGGGTTGCCGTAACCCGTATCGGCATCGCAGAACACCGGCACGTCCACGGCACTGGCAATGTAGCGGGCGTTCTCGACCATTTCCGTCTGCGTCACCAGACCGACGTCCGGGTACCCCCGCTCAGCCGCGGTGCCGAAGCCCGTCATGTAGAGGGCTTGAAATCCCACCCGCTCGGCAATTTTGGCATGGAACGCATTCAGCACAAACGGCGCGGCGACCATCGTGCCGCTGCGGAGCATCTGCCGCAGCCGCGTCGTGGCACGTGACGGCGTGCCGTCAGGCTGGACCCCAAAATTTCTCAGGCTCATACTCCACTCCTTTCGCGTGGCTCTCCCGGCAGCACGCAGAGACGGCAGGCGTGTCCTCTCCCTTGGACCATGGCGCAGAGCATACAAGGCCAGGGCTCCCTCGTACGCATGGTCCCCCTTGCGCAAAGGGGGAATGGGGAGAGTGTGCCACAGAGGCCCCCGTATGGCTAGGCCCTTCAACCAGTGCACCGTAGACTGCACGGCCCTCTTGCTCGCAAAGAGTCACCGCGCCGCCGCTGCCACGGGTGTCACTCTATGTCTCTTCCCGTCGGCGCCGTTGCTCTGTCACCCGCATGGGACACGCCTGTGCTATACTTGATCGTTGTCCATGGGGCCACGTTGCGCGAGGAGGCACCACATGCGCATAGCGATTTTTGGGGCAGGGGCGGTCGGGGCCTTTGTGGGAGGGCGTTTAGCGCAGGCCGGTGTGCCGGTGGCGTTCCTGGCGCGCGGGGCCCATCTCCACGCGCTGGCCTGCGATGGGTTACGGGTGGACAGCCCCCAAGGCGACTTTGTGGTCCGGCCTTGGCTGATCACGGATGACCCGGCCGCGGTCGGGATTGTGGATGTGGTCGTGGTTGGCGTGAAAACGTGGCAGCTGCCCGAGGTGGCCCGCGCCCTCCCGGCGTTGGTGGGGCCGGACACGTGTGTGGTGCCGCTGCAAAATGGGGTCGAGGCTCCGACGCAGCTTGCCCAGTATGTCGGCGCGCGGGCCGTCGTGGGTGGGTGTTGTCGGGTGATGAGTGTCCGCGTGGCCCCGGGCCATATCCAGCACCGTGGAGGCCTCGACCCGTCTGTGCTCATCGGGGAGTTGGACCATCGGTGCAGTGCGCGCGTCGAACGCTTGTGCCAGGTATTGAATCAGGCCGGCGTAACGGCCGCGATGCCGTTGGATATCCAGGTAGCCATGTGGGAAAAATTCGTGCAGGTGGCCGCGTTCAGTGGGGTCGGCGCCGTGACGCGTGCGCCGGTGGGCACCCTGTGTACCCTCCCCGAGACCCGGGCGTTACTCGAACAAGTGATGCAGGAGATCGTGGCGGTGGCGCGGGCCTGGCATGTCGCGCTGCCCGCTGACGTGATCCCCACCGCTCTGGCGCAGCTCGCAAGCTTCCCGCCTGGGGGCACCAATTCGACGCAACGCGATCTGATGGCGGGGCGCCCCTCAGAACTGGACGCGCATGCGGGGGCTGTCGTGCGCCTCGGGCAAGCTCGCGGCGTGCCAACGCCGTTGAATACGTTTCTCTACCATAGTCTGTTACCGCTCGAGCTCCACGCGCGTGGCTACCTGGAGTTTCCACTGTAACCTCGGTGCGGTCATGCGCCACGGCGGAGAATCACGACAGGCAGGGAGAGCACTGCTGTGGCACCTTGGCCCTCGACGTGTACAGGAACGGGCTACCAGCGCCGGTGGAGTGGCGCGAAGCCCCCTCACCTCCTGGGGCGTGAAACGCTTGGTCCACCAGACAATCTGCTTTGCGAAATTAATACAGATGCCTGACATTATCCTTGGCGTGTTTGTGAACTGATACGCCTTTGGACGGGGAGCCTCAACATGGCTCTCTCCACTGTGCAAATACGCGCTGCTCCTCCGTCGCTTCAACTGCCAGCAGCGGTTGCAACGTGGCGCTGGGTGGTTGCCGTCGTGTCGCGGCAGCGCGTCCAAGGTCGGCACTGTCCTGTCTTGACCTACTTTGAGAAAGGTCCCCCACGATGGAACGCACGCAATGGACTCGTCGGGAGCTCCTGGGTGTCACGGGCACGGCCGGGCTGGCTGCATGGGGCGTGATGCCATCGTTTGGTGCGGTGGCGGCTCCACACTACGCGCAGGCGGTGTTGGCGAAGAAGCCGGTCGCCTATTGGCGGCTGGGGGAGGCCGCGGGGCCGGAGGCCTTGGACAGCACCGCGAACGGGCACAGAGGCACCTATCATGGTACGCCCGCCTTCCATGAGCGCGGTGCGATCAAGGGCGATGTGAACACCGCCATCAAGTTGGATGGCAAACGCTCCTACATCGAGATTGCCAACCACAAAGATTTCAGCCAGCCGACGAGCGGTAAGGGACTGACGCTGGAGGTCTGGGTGCGGCCTGATATACTCACATTCGAGGGAGAGACCGACGACCCCTACATTTTTTGGCTTGGCAAGGGCGAACCGCAACGGCATGAGTGGGCCTTGCGCTTCTACAGCAGAAAGTCAAAGGATAGGCCCAACCGCATCTCGGCCTACATCTTCAATCCGGAGGGTGGTCTCGGCGCTGGCGCATATTTCCAGGACAAGCTGACAGCGGGGACATGGATACATGTGGTGGCCTGCTTCGATCCCGGGGACGCGGCAACGCCGGGTGCGGGCGTGCACATTTACAAAAATGGTATACGCCGGCTGGGGCCGCCCTCCCCCGGGACGCTCTATAACAACCCGCAGTGGCAGATTAAGCCCGTCCATGGGATCGCTCCCCTCCGTTTAGGCACACGGGACTTGCAGAGCTTTCTCACCGGTGGTCTCGACGAGGTGGCCATCTACCCGCGCATGCTGACGACCCAGGAGATTCTGGAAAATTACCGTGCCGGCAACAGCAAATGACCAGACCTGTGATCCACCATGACGCCGGCCCATTTGGGGGCATGAAACTGAGTGGTGGCGCGCGTGAACTGGGTCAAAAGGAGCTCGATGAGGTCTGCGAGACGAAATATGAGCACTGGGAGATCGCGGGCGCGCCCAAGCCATGGTGGTATCCATACGGGAGAGAGAGCCAGTCACTGTCCGCGATGCGGAAACGGAGGTTTGCGCAATGCCAACATAGCGCGGATGCCTCTGTGCCCCGTGAGAGCCTGGGGAAGCGGAGCAAAATGTGATACGTTCTGTTCCATAAGGTTCCCCGGGACATGTCAGAGATGCCCGCGGGGAGCCCGGGGTGCGCTTCACCACGGATCGGGTGTCTCACTTCGCTCGCTGCAGAGGAGGACTTATGGATCATCACGCTCATCCTGCGGCCCCAGAGACACTGTCAGATGTCCGCGAGGCGAAGGCAGCTCTCAGCCATTTTTCATGAAGGTGCTCACGCCGCCACGAGAGCGTCTGATTATCCGTCGTTCGTGGACGGCAATCACACGTGAGTAAGAGGACTACAGGTGCTGAAGAGCGGCACCATCATGCGCTGACGTGGCGTGCAGGCTCCCCTCGGCTCCTGGGTCGGGTCCCCTCATCGATATGGAGAACACCTATGTCCTCAGACATCCCGGTGGTACATGCAGCTCCCCCGTCCCCGCTCCCCACACGCCTGCTGGGCCAGACCAGTGCGGCGGTGACCCTCTTCGGGCTCGGCGGCGAGGGTGTCCTACGCACCTACGACCGCGCGGCGGAGGCGGTGCGCGTGATCCAGCGGGCGCTGGATCACGGCGTCAATTACTGTGACACCGCCCCCGCCTATGCTGGCAGTCTGGATTATTATGGGGCGGCGCTGGGGGAACGGCGTGCTGAGATCTTCTTAGCCTCTAAGACGCACGATCGTACACGAGACGGCTCGCTCCGGCTCCTCGAACAGAGCTTGCGGCGCTTGCGGACGACCCACCTCGATCTCTGGCAGCTCCACGACCTCCGTACCCGGAGCGACCTGGAGCGCATTTTCGGTCCGGGTGGTGCACTCGAGGCCCTGGTCCAGGCCCGGGCGGAGGGCCTGGTGCGGTTTCTCGGGCTGACCGGTCATCACGACCCGGCCATACTCCAGGAGGCGATGCGGCGCTTTCCCTTTGACACCGCGCTGTTGGCGTTGAACGCGGCCGATATCCACCGCCTGGCCTTCATCCCGACGGCCCTGGCGGACGCCGCGCAACGGGGGATGGGGGTGATTGGGATGAAGATCTATGCCCAGGGGGCGCTACTGGGTCCGGACAAACTCACGGCCGCGGACGCCATGGGGTATGTGCTCTCCTTGCCCGGAGTCAGCACTGTGGTAGTGGGGTGTCGCACCCCCGCCGAGGTGGACGACAATGTGCGCATTGCTCGGCAGTTCGCCGCCTTCGGCCCCCAACACCTCCGCCGGCTGGAAACGCGGACTGCGCACTATGCGGCGGCGTGTATCACGTATAAGAAGTCTGCGTGAGTGTCTATGATTCTCATACCGTCACCATGCTGGCGCGGCGCAGCCAGACGGACAAGGGGCGGGTCGAGGGCAGAGCCCCCTGGAGCAATCGACCAGCGCTGCAGAAACTCTCTATCATGCGTGCTGCATGCAGAGGATCGTCTCTATGCCACAGCTGACATCGGAAGGACAGCAGAAAGTCATGGAACTTGCCCAGCGCTATGGGGTCAGTACAGAAGCCGTGGTGACCCTCCTCCAGGCTCTCACGCACGGCCATGGGACGATGGCCCAGTTCGACCACCCAGAATTAGGTGGACGTGGGCAGTGGATGCCAGGCGGTATGGTCATGGTGGGGGATATGTTCAATCACGCCCTGAAAGCGATAGTCGACGGGCTGTGTACCGAACTTACCGCACTCCTCGCCGCTGCTCCCCTCGTGCTGGCGGCGCCCACCCACAGTCCCATGGCAAGCCGGGCAACACCACCCCAGCGGCAGCAGAGCGGTGAGTGTTCAACCGCCGGCACGCCAGCGCCAGTCGCAGCTAGCTGGGGTATGGCGTCGCCAGCAAGCGGTACAGGGGCGTGGTGGCCCGCAGAGCTCGGCGTGCCAGCAGCCAGCGGCGCGCAGAACGCCCTGCGCTATGCCTATTTTCCTGTGCAGCGCCGTTTGGCCATTGCGGTGCACGAGCATGTCTGGCTCTATGACACGCTCGACCATCAGGTGAGCGGGGTCTCGCAGCAACAAGGGCTCGGCAGCACGGTAACCTTTACCAGCCAGCACGGTGTGGTGGAGGTCACCTCCTTGCCGCTGATGGCCAGTGGTCGCGTGGGGAGCCCGGACGAAGGGCCTATGGCTGCCACACGTCCCGCTGCCGCTCCCCCGCCGGAGCTTGACATGGCTGCGGCACAGGTGACGGATATCGTGGCAACGCTCGAGCGCTTAGCCGAGCTCCGGCACAAGGGCATCCTGTCGGAGGAAGAGTTTGCGACAACAAAGGCGGCGTTGCTCCGCAGGCTCTAAGTCGTCCGGAGCGCTCGGCGATGCCGGGCACGCGCCGTTTGAATGTCTTTGAGCGTCATAGTCCGTCCGGCATGTTCTGGGTTAATCGCACGGCACAAAAAATGGTTGCGGTGAAAGACCCGAATTGCAGCGAGGTCACGCGGATCATAGCGGATGGTCACCGGCTCGCCAACATAGGCCGCCAGAGTGGGATCGATATAACGCAGCCCCCGAAAGTACACACCGTCGCGGCGAACCATGCGGGGCTTCGCCACCATGACCAGCAGCAGGTCCAGCTCTTACAGACTCTCCGGCATACGCGGCAGCCATCCTTGGCCCAGCCAGGCCTTGATTGGTGCCAGGCCGGTTTCACGATGGGGGCGATTGTTATAATTCCCCAGGAAATAGTCACCTATGGCAGCATCGAGCTCTGGCAGAGAGAGCCTTGGTGGGGTAGCGGGTTGTCCCTGGCTAAGATAGCCAGGGAGTGCGGCGAGACATTCCGTATTCAGGGTCCCGAAAAGGCGCTCAACTTTCCCTCGGCCCTGAGGCCGTCCAACCCAGGAATTGACAAGCTGGAAACGGAGGTCTGCTGCGACCTGATCGAGATGCGTGCTGGTGAAATCACTGCCATGATCGACGTAAAGCACATCAGGGATACCGCAGACGGGCCACGCGGCGTTTTGCTTGCTCCACATCGCCTGGTGTGCAGACGTTTTCAGGTAGACCAGGATAAACAAGAGCCGATCTTCCGGTGTCGGCAGGGGACAATTTTGGTATACGGCAAACCGGCGCGCGGTCCGCGGCTTCCCATCCATCCGCCACGCCGCCATCCGGGCGTGGAACGCCACCTCGAAGGGCGGGACCAGCTGCTGAAACTCGTCGAGCGTCAGGCTCGTGAAATCCAAGAACTCTATCGGGCGAGACTGCAGCTCGGTGAACCGTAAACCAGCCATGGATCGTGCCTCCTGTCACTGTCTCGTGCTATCAGAGGCGCATCATACCAGAAAGAAAGCGGGATAAACTCAGATGCCTTCTCAGGCCCATGGACATCTTCTTCTACCTTCTACAAACTGCTATAAATTGAGCGTCTCCTCACAGACCTGGGCAACTGCCCCTGTATGGCCCCTGAGCAAAATGCGCGACAGAGCCGGGTATCGTCGTGCGTCTCGCACGTAGGCCTCACGGCGCTATCCGCACCCACCACATCATGCCGAAATCCTCATGATCTAGCACATGGCAGTGCAGCACGAAGTCGCCGATATAATCGAGCTGCTGCGAGATGAACTGCACCGCTGCCGGATCGGTGGAGGGCACCGGAGTCGGTGGCATGGTCGGAGGATTGTTGATCACCTGGTCGGTCCGCACTGTGTCGCGCCAGATCATCGCCGACGTGATATCGACGCCGAAGCGCTGCGACATGACGAAAGAGTTGATATGGATGTGGAAGGCATGCGCGGCGCTGTAGCCAATGACGTTCCAGACATCCACGTTGTTCCGCTTGAGCGTGAGCTGGGCTCCTGCCTCGCTGAATGGGATGCCGTTGACCGAGGCATTCGATTCGAAAGAGAAGGCGATGACCTGGGTCGGGTGCGCGTTGGGGTTGGGCGGGATGCTGATAGGGGGACGAAAGAGCGCGCCGGCGTTGAAGGCGCTGCTGCCGGGGAGCTGATCGGCCGGCGACTTTATGCCGCGAACCTGGATCTGGGCAATGCTCTGGCCGGTCGCCCCGCTTGAGGGTATCGGGTAGGTCATCGCCATCAAAGAAAAATTCTGGGGCGCCGAGGCGGCCGACTCTGGCATCCGCACCAGCAAATCGAGTCGCTGTCCTGGTGCAAGCACCGTGATCTCGTTCATCACCACGTCGGCAAAGGTGGTGGGTCTGTTCTGCGGCGTGGCGAGCGCAAAGGGCACCGAGAGCCCAGACGGGCTGTTGGTCAGCGACACACCGTCGGTGGCGATGGCATACAGAACCGGGGCCGCCGCCGTGGTGCCCTGGTTGGGCTGCACGGCGAGATAGAAGAACTGGTTGTAGGTGGCATTCACAAAGCGCCAATGCTGTATCTCGCCAAACTGCATCGTCAGGGTCGGGTTCATCTGGCCATTGATGGTGAGCTGGGAATTCAGCGTCGTGCCGGCCGGTGGCCCGTTGTAGAGGTAGTTCGGATCGACGCTGGTCACCTGGGGTTGTGGCGTGGTCTCGGTGTACTCGATCATCTGGACGACCATCACCTGCTCGGTCAGCCCTGCCACGCCCGGGATCGTGTCCAGGTCACCCCGCACAATGAAGGCGCCGACCATGCCGTTGGCGACCTGGGAGGCGACGGAGCCATGTTTGTGCGGATGATACCAATACGTGCCGGCCGGCAGCTTCGTTATGCCGCCATCCGGCGTCCGCCCGAACGCGTAGCGATAGGGATAGGTGCCGCAGGCGATCGGAAAAGTGCTGTTGGCGGGCAAGCCCACGCTCTCCTGCGTGACGGTGCTCGGCAGGGGCGGGTAAAGCTCGACAAATACATTGTCCTGTGACGGCGCGACATGCAAACCGTGGGTGTGGATATTGGTGACGCTCACTCCCTGTGGCGGATTGTCGGTGCCGGACCCCGCCTTATGGCTCGAGTGCGGATTGAGGGTCGCTGGCCAGGGCAGCTGATTATTGAGGTTCAATGTCACGTTCTGCACTGGGCTGCCATTGTCTGTGAGCGTGATGGTCGGCCCGATCGGCGGCCGGTTGAGTACGCTTCCTGGAGCGTCGTTGTCGTTGGGATTATTGGCATCCGTGTAGGTCTGGAGGCGGATCTGCTGACCGCCGACGATGGCGATGCGCTCCTGGATGTTGAGGGTATAGCTACCGTCGCTGGCAGCCCGGATGTATGGCGGATTGCTGAAAGGAGTGGAGGCCACGTTCGGCTTGCCAGAGGTCAGCGGCCGGAAACGCGGCCGGCTCTGTGCCAGGGCCTCGCCCGTGCCTCGTCTCACCCCCACGACCACTGCTGTCGCCAGTATGCCTTGCGTCAAGGTACGCCGGCTGATCATCGACCCATTCGTCGTATCCTGTTGCGCCATCGTCACGTCTCCCACTGTGCCGCTCCACCAAGCCGCCCCACCACGCGAATTCTGGCTGTATTATTTGTAACTTTTATTAAAAACTATATAACATCATTGGGAATATTATAAATTATTAGACCATTTATTTTTAGGGAAAAAATATCATGTAAACTAACACAAAGCATGATATTTTTTATTCAATAAGGAATCAATAAAAATCACATTCTGACGAATTGAGTGGTGGCATGTATCCCAACGGCATTGTCAAGTCGCTCAATTTCTGGCAGTTTGTAGAAGATCAAAATGGCCTAGGTGGACGGTCCAATTCACCAAAAGCGCGGAAGATCCAGAGGATGTGTTGACGAGGTTTCTTGGCCAGGTGGAGGAGGGGCTGCGCCTGCTGACCGAGGCACTGGCGGTGTTGGAGGCAAGCGGGCGCGGTGACCTGCTGGCGGAAGCGTATCGGCTGCAGGGCGCACTCCTCCTGCCCCAGACCAGTCGGGAGGCGGCCCAGGCCGACACCCACCATATGCAGCATTTTCATGTCCCAATGAGTCATCAGATTGTCATGGTCTCATTCTCACACGGCTTTTCTACCGTGGACTCTACCAAGAGTAGTTGGAGGCACACGCATGAACAAAATCGCCCTGGCACCCACTACGCTTCCCAACTCCCCGCTGCTGGAGTACATCGCCGCCGCCGGGCGAGCTGGATATGACGGCATCGGCCTACGTCTCTTCCGCTCGCCCGGTATCACGTATGCCTTCCATCCGGTGGCTGGGAATCCGCCCCTCATGCGCGAGGTCAAGAGTGCCATCGCCAGTGCTGGGGTGGAGGTGATTGATATACTGAGCTTCTATCCGCAGCCGGCTATGGACCTCGACAGCATGCTGCCCCCACTCACATTTGGTGCGGAGATCGGCGACGACCCTGATTGGGCGTGCATGTGCGATAACTTCGGCCGCTTCTGCGATGCCGCTGACCGGTTAGGACTGACAGCCTCCATAGAGGCGCCGGTGAACTCGCGCACAGTCAATACTCTGCCGCTGGCGCTGCAGCTCATTGCTGACACGGGCCGCAACAACGCCGTGATTTGCCTTGATCCCCTGCAATACTTCCGAGCCGGACACAGCGTCGATCTGCTGCGGAAACAGGACCCCAGACTCTTTCCCTATACCCAGATCACCGGTGGTGACGCCACCGGAGGGCGTGGTACGCTCGGGGAGGGCGCGGTGCCGCTGCGCGAGATGCTCGATATCCTGCCTGCCGATCTGCCGCTCAGCCTGGACTGGAATGGCCTGCCCCTCCTGGCACGTCATACACCGCCGTGGAGTGGGCCACGCTCGCGCTGGAGCATACGCGCCGCTACCTGCACGACTATTATGCAGGGAAGCGCTGATGGTCCCCATCGGGCAGCGCCGATTTCGCTTTGGGGTGCGCCATACTGGCAGCACGCTGGAAGAGTGGCAGCGCATCGCTCGGAAGGCCGAAGATCTTGGGTTCTCCACCCTGGTCGTGCAAGACCACGTGGACAAGCAACTCGCGCCCTGATGCCCTCCTCTGCAATGTTCATCGAGGTGCTCAAGCGACAATTTCTCCCGATTCCCACTAGATGAAGCAGCACATGGCTATACAAACCGCGAGTAGCTTTGTCCGATTCGAGCTGGTAACCTTCCTGGCCT
>AR_comb_assmDRAFT_10084629_pt1 | contig 10275 bp, 7 predicted proteins | sample ArasoioldDNA_FD_10543 | JGI IMG/M metagenome (IMG submission 10543) | reverse complement strand
GAGCAAGGAGGCGCGATTGTGGCGCGCTCCCTTGGGCGCACATTCGCCAGCGGCGATGCGATCCAAACCGTGGCATTAGTTATCACAAACGACAATGCAACGTATCTCATCAAGCGCCCGCAAGATTTTGCGCCGACTGCGATCCAGCCGCTGATCGATCTTGCCCATCAAAACGAATTCACCGAAATCTACCGGCGCATGCGGGTAAAGATCAAAGACGGCCGGGCGGCGCCGCCAATGGCGCCGATGTTCAACGTGAACGTCAACCGCTGGTCGCTTTACGCACCGGCCACGACGTATTTCCTGCCGATTAACGAACTGACGTTCATATACATCAACGGTTTGCTCGAGATCTTCAACGAGCACACCGGTGCTTTCGTCATGGATGAGCGCGCTGGATTCCGAGCCGCGGGTCTCGGCCGATTTACGCGCAGGAGGGGAGGGCATTTGTTTGACGATCCTGCCGATGGGCGTGTGCTGACCGTGCAACGCTTGGAGCTGATGGTTTCCGAACTGGTAACTGTCGAACAAGGCATGATGCTGCAGAATTTAGGATTGATGTCGCAAGCCATGGGGATCGGCGGATTCCCTAACTTTGCCGAGCACGAGTCTAGCTGGTTTGAGGCGCTGGACTTTCGCATGGGAACCATGACCGCGGCTCGATTTCTCGGCGCAAATTTTATGATCACAGGGCTGATGAATCTCCAGGGCAGAAATCAAAACGTGCATTATCCGGTGGCATTGGAGCGTGACGGCCAAGTTTTGCTGCAGCCTTTTTGCCCGCCATTTTACGCAACAATGAAAGAGGCCGTGCGGGCGATCGTTGACATCAAATACGGCTCGCAAGGAACGTTTCGCGGCGGCATCACCCAAAGCGCCTGGCGTGAACCAACAGCGATTGCGAACGGCATTCCGGAAATCAGCGAACGCGCGGTCGACGCAACGATTGCTTATTGCGATTATATTTATAAAAAGTACGGCCGTTTTCCCGCATATATGCCGCCGTTTCGGACAGTACTCGGGTTTCAAGCCTGCCATTTAGAGACGGAGTTCTATGATCGCTACTACTGGGCCGAAGCGCTTTCCGAGACCGAGCGAAGCCACATGGAAAAGTGGCACGGCACTCATGAACGTGAGCTCGCGAACCGGATCTGAAACTGTTTCAGAAATCCCGTCTGTAAAATCACAAATGGAAGCTGCCGCGCCGGCAAAGGAAAATCCCACTTTCATCCCCCTTTGACAGAGGGGGAAAGAGAGGGATTTGAAAACCTTTAGAGCTCGCTGTGAGTTTGCTTGTTTGCGCGCAGCGCAACCTGCTTTCTTCCATCCCGCTAACTCTTACGATACGATCCACTGATCAGCTTAGCTGGAGGTCATGATGGAAGCGATACCGAGTTCAGTGATTGCTGCTGCCAATGCAAAAAGCCGCAGACTCAGAGAATTAGTGCGCGCGCCGGAAATTCTTGTCATGCCCGGCGCCTATGATGTGTTGAGCGCGTTATTGTTCGAGCAAATGGGATTCAAAGCGATCCAGGGCACCAGCGGCGGCATCGCCGCGGCTTTAGGATACGCCGACGGCGAAGTCATGAGCCGCGATGAATTCGTGAAATCGAGCGGCAGCTTCGCTGCGTCAGTTAGCGTACCGTTCAACGCCGACGGTGAACGAGGTTACGGCGACGAGAACGGGGTTCGTGAAACGGTCCGCGCACTCGTTGCGCGCGGGGTTGCGGGGATGAATTTAGAAGACGGAGCAGCAAAGGGAAAGGGCGGCCTTGTGGAAATTTCCGAGCAGCTCCGCAAGATCAAAGCCGTCATGGAAACAAAGCGCGAGCTCGGCAGCGAATTTTTTCTGAACGCGCGAGTTGACGCGTTTCATGTCTTTCCCGATGATTCGAAAAAAGCCATCGATGAGGCGATACGCCGGGGCAACGCTTACGCCGAGGCCGGTGGCGACTGCATTTTTTATTTATTCCTCCATTCGGCGGAAATTATCGGACGGCTCGCCAAGGAGGTTAAAGCGCCGATTAGCATTCTTGCTGGGCCGCAATCGCCGAGCGTGAGCGAATTGCAGGATCTGGGCGTGGCGCGCGTGAGCTACGGCTCGGGCTTCCTGAAAGCGGCGATTAGCGGAGCGAAGCAATTGGCTCAAGAGATTCTCGATAAAGGCACCTGCGGTTTGCTCAAAACGGGCGTGCAAACACCGGAAATCGGGGCTCTCCTAGCGCGCCGCAAACAAGGCATCTCATGAATCGCCGCGGATCGGTCGTTTCTCTCCATATCGCGCTGACCGGCGCCGCTCCGATCCAGAATCGCGACCGCGTCGAAGCGGTCGCCGGGCGCGGACTTGAAGATGACCGATATTTTGCCGGAGTCGGGACGTATTCTCGCGATTCGGGCAGTGGCCGCCATCTAACATTGATAGAAGCCGAAGCGCTTGAAGGCCTAAAGCGCAACTATGGCATTGCCATCCCTGCCGGAGACTCGCGCCGCAATGTTGTTACGCGTAATGTTCCGCTCAATCACCTGGTCGACCGGGAGTTCTTGATCGGCAATGTGAGGCTCCGCGGGACGCGACTCTGCGAGCCGTGCGCGCACCTGGAAAAACTGACCGAGTGCGGCGTGCTGCGCGGCTTGGTACATCGCGGCGGGCTGCGTGCGGAAATTCTCAGCGGCGGAACGATTCGCGTCGGTGATCCGATTACGCTGCCGGATGATTGACGCTTCGAGACAGGGCGGAGCTTGCCTGGCTTCAACGGCCCTTCGTAGTCGTCGTTTCCTATCGACTGCTGGTGGGCTAGGCGGTTAGTTATCACAACAATCGGCAGTTTTTCGTCTCCATGACCGGTTTGGCCCTGTTACTCATTCTCGCTGCCGCGCTCCTCCATGCTAGCTGGAACTTTCTGAACAAGCATGCCGGTGGACATGCGACGTTCACATGGCTGGTCGCGGTCCTGTCGGCATTGCTTTACGCGCCCGCGACCATCACGATCATCGAAATATGGCAGCTCGAAATCAATACTGCGAGCATCGGCTTGATCGCCGGTAGTGCAGCGTTACACACGGCCTACTTCCTACTATTGAATCAAGCCTATAGAGTCGGCGATCTCTCCTTAGTCTATCCGATGGCACGCGGCACGGGACCGTTGCTGGCAACGATTGCAGCCATTGTATTTCTCGGCGAGCGACCGTCGCCCATCGCCGTAGTTGGCGCCCTGCTGATCATCGGCGGCGCGATCATTCTGACGACGAATATCTCTCGTTTGTGGCAAAACGAATCCCGTGACGCGCTCTTTTATGCGTTGATCACCGGTGTATTCATCGCGGCGTATACCTTATGGGACAAACAATCTGTGAGCCGTTTCGGCGTGTCGCCGCTTGTTCTGGATTGGGGCGCGAACGTTGGCCGGGCCGTCCTTCTGACTCCCATTGCCTTGAAATATTCGAATCATGCGATCGGCGAATGGCGCGAGCACAAGTACGAAGCAATTGCCTGTGCGGTGCTGATTCCGCTAGCTTACATTCTAGTTCTCACCGCCATGCGTTTCACACCGGTCAGCTATGTGGCGCCGGCGCGCGAGATCAGCATTCTGATCGGCACCGTCATGGGAACACGCCTTTTGGGCGAGGCCGACGCGCCGCGAAAACTCGCGGGCGCAAGCGCAATGGTGCTGGGGGTTGTGGGATTGGCGACGGGATGAGTGTGGCCAGGTGGGCTACCAAACCAATGCATAGCCTTTGTTCAGCGGGAATTCTCATTGCCGATAGCGGCAACACATTCACCCGCGGATTTTGTCCCAATTGCGGCGGCAGAATTTTCGGCAAGACATCTGAATTTCCACAGTTCGTTTTAATAACGCCGGGGAGCCTCGATGATCCGAGCCGCTTCAAGCCCGTCATGAACTTTTTTGTTTCCAGCGCACAGCCCTGGATCATATGGATCCCAATTTGCCCAAGTTCGCGAAGCAGCAACGGTCTAAGAACTGCTTTCAGGGCGAGACACGCCGTTTGAGTCAGCACTATTCTCTCACACCCAGTCCAAACAATACGAGCCAGAAACCGGTTTTGTTGTTTTGCCAACTACATGATTGAACGTGCTTAGCAGCGAAACACCGTTCGGATGTCCTTGCCTCATTTCACCCTATTCGATTCGTCTAATTCAGGGGTAGAGTGACAGCATTGGATGAAGTGAATTTCATATCACACTGTCGGGCTCATTCACGAACACCATGAAAGATTTGCGTTAATATTAACGAGGCGTATTGGCACGTCCATTGCGGCCGAGGAGTGTAGCGATTGGTTTTCACGACCGCGATGGGGCGAGTGAAGTTCTCGAAAACTTTTTAATCCCAGCGGACTCCGTTCCGCTACGATAACAGAATTGAGCAACCAAGATTACTGTATTTGTCTTATAAACAAGGGGTGGCTGCTTGGGAAATCTACTTTTCCTGCCCTTGCGAAAATAAGCAGTGCTGTTTTCTGATTAGTCCGTTGCACGTCTGAGGAAGAGATTATGATTTCCGTCAAAATCAGCTTGATCGTGTTCACATGTATTTTTGGCGGCGCGGCGCTTGGTATTCTGCTTCATGCCGTTTTGCCCCAGCATCACCTGAGCGCCGAGTCAAAAGATATCGTCAAGCTCGGGATGGGATTGGTGGGAACGATGGCGGCCCTTGTGCTTGGCCTGCTCGTTGCCTCGGCCAAAAATTCCTACGACACCCAAAGTGCCGAAGTGACGCAACTGACTTCTAATGTCGCCTTACTCGACCGCGTATTGGCTCATTACGGGCAGGAGACCAAGGAATTCCGCAATCTCTTGCGCGAAACCGTTGCCCGCGTCGTCAGTCAAATATGGGTTGAGGACGGTGGCAGCACACGCCCGGCTTCGCCCCAGTCCGCCGGCGGTGAAGTTCTCTACGACAAAATTCAAGCACTCGCGCCAAAGGACGACGCCCAACGCTCGCTCAAAAGCCAGGCACTAACTATTGTGATGGAGACCGGAAAACTGCGACAACTCATGTTCACACAGGGAACCGCTGCGGTTTCTGTCCCGCTGTTGGTCGTGCTGGTCCTGTGGTTGACTATCATTTTCATCAGCTTTGGCCTGTTTGCCCCTTTCAATGCGACCGTTGTCTCCAGCCTGTTCCTTTCTGCACTGTCGGTTTCCGGGGCCATTTTCTTGATTCTGGATATGTACACGCCTTACACAGGAGTGATTGGAATCTCCAGCGCTCCGCTGCAAATCGCGTTGGCGCAACTTGCCCAGTAGCTAGCTTCCAGAGCGCCTGCGTTCGAACGCGCAGTGACCTCGGTTCGTCCAGCGCTAGGTCGTTTTGTGCCTGAACTGGGACAGAAACAGTCACCTTCATTGCGAATCATTGCGAAAGAAAAACCATGCGCCTCAAAATGGTGCGGCTTTGTCGTGGTCCGCTTTGGATTTGAACTCCTTAATGAGCGGGTCTGGAGTACTGAAACTCGGTGCTGCGCCTATCGATTTCTCTCGGTGATCAGCCGGAACCAAGACAGGGAGAACGCTTGGCAAGTAAAACAACTGCGCGGCGCCCGTGAATCTTGGCAGGGAATCTAAACTCCGTCTAGGAGCCACCTTGCTACCCGCTGAGATTTTGAACGATTTCTCTTCCCCGCGGTTATTCTGGAATGTATTGCACGGAAGCAAAACCTGATTGTTTATTTTGGCCGAGTTTAATAGGATCTCCGGTACAACCGAGTTGAGTTTAGTTAGCCGTCGTGCGTGAGCGGCGTAGTGTTCGGGTTTTCGTTCTGAGACTTAGCCAATGAGCATACCTTTGCGCCAGAGCCTGGCGATTCTGATGTATGTGGTAAAACAGCGACTGCGCGGCGTCGAGCGCTACCCGCTCGTGCTCATGCTGGAGCCTTTGTTTCGCTGTAATTTGGCGTGCGCCGGCTGCGGCAAAATCGATTATCCGGAGGAAATTCTCGATCGCCGTTTAAGCTTGGCAGAATGCATGGCAGCGATCGATGAATGCGAGGCCCCTGTAGTATCCATTGCGGGCGGCGAGCCGTTAATACATAAAGATATGCCGCAGATCGTACGCGGCTTCATAGAACGCAAAAAATTCGTCTATCTCTGCACGAACGCGCTCCTGTTGGCGCGGCGGATGGAGGATTACACGCCGTCGCCATACCTCACGTTTTCGGTGCACCTGGATGGGGATCGCGTGTGGCACGATCAGTCGGTTTGCCGCTCGGGGGTATTTGACGAGGCGATTACGGCGATTCAGAAGGCGCTCGAAAGGCATTTTCGGGTTACCATTAACTGTACTCTATTTCAGGGCCAACGCGCGCAAGAAATTGCTAAATTCGTCGATCATGTGATGGCTCTGGGCGTTGAGGGTATGACCATTTCTCCGGGCTTCAGTTACAATCATGCCCCTCAGCAGGAGGTTTTTATTCAACGCCAAGCGAGTAAGCAGTTGTTCAGAAATATTTTCGCTTTGGGCAAAAAACGACGCTGGCGGCTGAACCATTCGAGCCTGTTCCTGGATTTCCTCGCCGGCAATCAGACTTATCGCTGCACACCCTGGGGCAATCCAACACGTAACGTTTTTGGCTGGCAACGGCCGTGTTATCTGCTCGTTGACGAAGGTTATGCACCGAGCTTCAAAGCCTTGATGGAAGAAACCGCGTGGAATAACTACGGTATCGGCAACAATCCCAAATGCGCCAACTGTATGGCACATTGCGGTTACGAAGCGACCGCCGTCCAGGACGCCATCAACCACCCGCTCAAGGCTCTCCGTGTCGCGCTCTGTGGTCCCAAGATTGAAGGCGCGTTCGCACCGGACTTCCCGGACGGACGCCAGTAAGCTCCGTTTAAATTAAAATAGTTGGAGATCAAAGGGCGACCGGGCTGGCATCGCATGGGATTGTTAGATTTTTACCCTTCAGGCGAATATACGCCTTACCGGCCGTAACAGGTAACCATTCTGCGAAAACCATTCGATTTCTTCGCGCAATCCTTCGACGGCGGGACGTGGGGAATAACCGAGTTCGCGGCGTGCTTTTTCACTAGAAAAATACATGAGCTTCCGCGACATGCGCACCGCATCAACGGTAATCATCGGTTCGCGTCCGCCAAAGATACGCGCGACAGCTTCGACCAAGTAGGCAATGGGAATTACGAACCCATGCGCAAGCCGTATTTTTGGCGGCGGTCGGCCGGTAATTTCAGCGATGGTTTCTAGTATCGATCGCAGAGTTCGATTTTCACCGCCTAAAATGTAGCTCTCACCGATGCTCCCTTGATGAAATGCCATTAAATGACCTGCCGCAGCGTCATCCACATGAACGATGTTCAAACCTGTATCGACGTAAGCGGGCATGCGACCCGCAGCTGCTTCGAGCACCATTCGGCCGGTCGGCGTCGGTTTGATATCGCCAGGGCCCACAGGCGCTGTGGGCTTCACAATAATCACCGGGATCTGTTCATCGCTGACAAGGCGTTGCACCGATTCTTCAGCAAGGAACTTTGATTGTTTGTAGGCTCCGATCATATCGTCGAGCACCGCGCGGGATTGTTCATCGGCCGGAACGCCAGCGTTGTTCAAACGCAATGTAGCGACGCTGGAGGTATATACGATCCGCGTCACGCCCGCAGTCACGGAAGCGCGAAACAGATCGACGGTTCCTTGAACGTTCGTCCGATGCATTTTCTCCGCATCTGGTACCCAGAGTCGGTAATCCGCGGCGACGTGGAAGAGGGTCTCGCAACCTCGTACAGCGCGCCGGAGCGACGCGCTGTCGAGGAGATCGCCGGTAACGATTTCACAGTCGATGCCATTCAAATTGCGCCGATCGCTGTTCGGGCGAACCAGGGCGCGAACATTGTGCCCGGCTTTGACCAGGCAGCGGAGCACGGCGGCGCCAATAAAACCCGTTGCGCCGGTTAATAGAGTCGTCATCACCCTTTCGTTTTTGGCTCCCGGATTAAGGCAGCCGAACAATACAAACATCGGGCGTTTTTTGGCCGACGTTCTGGGTTTTTCTGTAATTTAGAATTTTCAAAATGACAACGCGCCAAGCTTGTTGATAACAGAGTCATTGGATGAATATATTACTTGGATTATGGATTTTGGATTACTAGTGCGCGTTCTAGTCCCAGCTATTTTGCTAACGGTCTCAGCTTGCGCCGGCCTCCCAGTGCGCGGCACGGTGGGTGGGCAAACCATTGAAACCCGGGTCGATTCGGAAGCGGCGCGCTATTATCTGGCAGATTATCTTGCCGGCAAACGTAGCGATCCTGCTCTCGATGCGCGCATCGATCAGGCCTATCAAACCATCGATGGCCACCTGCCTGGCCGCGCCGAACTGAAAGAATTGAGCGACGAATTTTCTGTTGACTTCGCGGCACTGTTCATGGCCGATCAGATCTCTCGTGTGCCTGTCAATCGTCGGTTTCGGAGCGTTTTCGAACAAGTATACGAATACACCCGCAATGCCTACCCAAAAGGCCGAATGCAGATACCTCATGTCGGCAATTATGATGTGCTGTTCGTGCCGACCTATCTCTATAAACGTATTACCTTTACGGGCGCCGATATGGCTGTCCCGCGAGAGGCGCTCCAAAAAGTAGGATTCACCTGCTACTTTGTCGAAACCCAAGACGATGGCCCGATTGAGGCAAATGCAGATCTTGTAGCTGCCGCTATTCGCGCCCGCGCGCCGAGCGGTCGACCGTTGATCGTAGTGAGTGCCAGTAAGTCGGGCCCGGAAGTTGCCCTAGCGCTAACCAGGCTTGGTCCCGCTGAAAGCCGCCACGTTGTGGCCTGGATCAATACGGTAGGCGCACTCCAGGGCACGCCGCTAATAGATGATCGCGTTTTGCCCGAGATTGAATTTATCGTCGGCAAGGTAAATCCGGCGGGCGTTGCAAGTATGAGCGCAACACGCAGCCGTGAACGGTTCGAATCTTTCCATGTCCCCAAACATGTGTTTGTGGTCAATTACTTTGGTATACCCACGGTTGGCAGTATTTCTTTTATGGCCCGCAAAGGTTTTTTTCCGCTGCGAAAGTACGGCCCCAACGATGGGATTGTGCTGTTGCCGGATATGATTTTTCCAGGTGGAGTGACCTTAACAGAGGTGGGCAGTGATCATCTTCGACTCAACAGCCACCTCGATATTGCCGGAGTCGCATTGGCAGTGACTGTAATTAATTGGCTAGAAAGCCATGACCATCAAATCGTCAATCGGCCGGAAATCGATGGCCATCAAGGATCGCAGGTTCCTGAGGATTAGTTACACGACCATTCCGCCGAGGCTTCTCAGCATGGCGACGACTTCGTCGGGTAAAACGGGCGGAATCTTACCCATCATGTGGCAAGCTATGAGCTTCTCGGCGGTCTGCTCAACGATAAGCGTCATATTGATGGTTTGACGCAGATCTGCTCCGCCGACGATAAGGCCGTGGTTCTGCAGGATCACTGCGGGAGCGTCCTTCGCAACCGCACCGACTGCATCCGCTAGCTCGACCGTTCCCGGCATAATGAACGGGATGCGCGGAATTTCGCCGATGTATGCGGCTTCTGTCGAGATCGGCAGAAATGGTATGTCCATGAGACCCAAGAGCGTTGCCTTCGGCGCATGGGAATGGATCACCGCGCCGACATTTGGGTTGTTGCCGTACACCGCACAGTGCAGCATGCGTTCGCTCGACGGCGCATGGGAAGAATCACCGATCGGATTTCCGTCTAGATCTATTTGCACCAACATATCGCTTCGAAGCGCACCCTTGAAGGACGAATTGGGCGTGATCCATAGTTCATTTTTGCCTGGGATACGGACGCTTATGTTGCCTCCCGTAGCAGTAATGAGGCCGTGGGCGTACATCTCCTCCATGGCGCGAATGACTTCGGCGCGAATATCAACGGCGACGATTTGATCCATGGCTGGACCGGGCGGCGTGGGCATAGTAAGCATCCCCGCACGCGCATAGTTCTGCATGGGCTCTGCGCAAGCCGCCCGTTCAAAAATCGCGTCAAGATCTTTGAGTTGAGCGCGAGCCTCGCTGTAGAGCCGATTAAAATCCTTCTGAATGCGCTGCAACGACATGGCCTTGATGGTATCGCCAATGAATGACAGTTTGCCGGTCATCGCCGCCTTCGGTCCGTTCTCTTTTCCGGTAAACAGCTTATCGAGAACGTCAGCCTTCATTTTGAGCGTAACCTGCGGCTTTTCTGAAGGATCGCCCACACCGCACCGAACAGCACCTTGATCGAAAACCGTATAGAAAGACAT
>AR_comb_assmDRAFT_10399840_pt1 | contig 10276 bp, 9 predicted proteins | sample ArasoioldDNA_FD_10543 | JGI IMG/M metagenome (IMG submission 10543) | reverse complement strand
TGGGAACACGATTTTGAGTCGTGCGCGTCTGCCAATTCCGCCACACCGGCTGAAGGCCTAGCTATAGCGTCAAGTTGCTGTACAGCCAAACAAAAAGGCGGGTGCAACCTTAGCCCATAACCTGTTGGTGTGAGCACAAGCCACGCCGTAAGATTGGTGGGAAATATGGCCTTTCAAGGAGCTCCCGAAATGAACGAAGAAGCCCTCAACATGTCGCTGCGCAAATTCCTCAAGATCGTGGGCGTGACATCCCAGCAGGAAATCGAAAAAGCAATCCGCGCGGCGGTGGCCGACGGCAGATTGAAGGGGAATGAAACCATTCAGGCGCAGATGGTGCTCACCATCGGCAAAGTCGGCCTCAATCACAAAGTCGATGGCGAGATCGAGCTCAGCTAACGCCGCTTAGAGTCCGGCACGCGCCTTTTGGTAATAGGAAAGATCAAGGTATTTCTCCGGCGAGGCCGGCGTGCCGCCTTCGAATTGCGCGCGCAGCTTGAGGACGTTTTTCACACCGTCCAGATCGATCGCGCCATCACGGTTGAATTCGTTTTTTGTGGCGTCGTAAGACAACGTCGCGATGTCCTCCTGTAGCTTAAGACGCTCCGTCAGCAAGCCAACCGCTTCGGCCTTGTTCTTCGGGTCAAAGGCCCAGCGCAATCCTTCAACGTAGGCTTCCAGATATTTCACCAGTGTGTCGGCGTTTGTTTTGCCCCACCCGCGGAGCACGAAGACGCTCGTGCCCTGGTACGTGCCGAGCGCCGCGGCCGCCGTTCCCATGTCCTTGAGGCCCGCTTTCTCGGCGCGAACTGAAAACGGCGGATTCAGCATGGCGGCGACGATCGTCTTGTCCTTGGTCAATGCCTCGAGGCGCGCCGTCGTCCCGCCAACGGGCTTCACCTCGTAATCACCTTTGTTGAGTCCGTGCTGGCGCAGCATTTCATAGAGCTGGAAGGCATAAGCGGTATTGACCGCGTCGACAGCCACTGTCTTGCCCCTGATGTCGGCGAGCGACTTGATCTCGGGCTGCACATAGAGGTGGTTGAAGCTGTTGTCGCCGCCGGACACCACCATGATATCGACGTTGGCCTTGTCCTTGAGAGCGAAAGCGTTGTCGACTGCGGAGTGCGCGATCTGGTAGCGGCCCTCGGCGAGCCCGTTCCGCAACTCATCCGAATTTGGTGTGAACTTGAGGTCGACCTTGAGACCGCGCTTGGCATAGAAGCCCTTCGCCTGCGCTGCGAACATCGGCAGGTTTTGCACACCAGGAAATACGATGACGGTGAGATTGGCGTCGTCGGCGCGCGCCATGCCTGACAAAGCAAGTACCGCCGCAAACAGCCAGGCGGCCAAACGTCCGATCTTCATGTCATCCTCCCGTCGGTTTCTGGTGGTTGGTAAGCTATAACACCGGCTCGGCACCGACATTCCGCCGGCCAAAAGCGGCTTCCATCTCACGTCGTATCTTTACGGCATTATCCTGTGGATCGTAGGCGACGTCCGACCACTTGAGCGCGCCGCCTTCGGGGATGGTGTTCTTGAGCTTGATGTTGTGCGCGAGTCCGAGCGGCAGCAGGCCTTGCTCGAGCGAGACCTCGGCCGGCGTCTGCTTCCCCCAGACACAGAAACCACCCTCCCCGTCCAACATCTCGCCGGCCTTCAGGCCGCGCTTGGCAGTGGCAACAACATCGGAGCGGAATCCGGTGGGAGCGCCGGTCGGCTCGCCGCGCAGGGCGGCGCTGGCGACCGAAATTCCGAGCTCCAGCCCGATCATGTGAATCGGCCTGTAAAGCGCGGCGTATTTGCCAGTCTTGTCCGGCAGCATGGCGTATTCCTTGAAACACCGGCGTGCATATTCGGTATCGCCCTCAAATACGACGTAAGTGCCAAGCGCGAGATGGTGTGGCACGTCGCGGCCATCCCGATAAACCGACGAGGTGACTTCGGTTACGCCCGGTTTCTCCAGCGTACCGCCATCGCGTTTGGGCTTGCAGACATCCGCAAGTTCAAAACGCGTGGCCGGCGGAAAGCCGAGGCCGTTCGCCTGCGGCACCAAGCCGGTCGCATTGCAGACCGCTGTCATCTCGATGCCTGATTTCGTGCCGTCAACGAAGCTATTGAACATTTTCGGATTGATCGATTTCCGATCGGAAATGTTCAGATACTTGTCGAGGATATCCCACACATTGTCGGGATTGGATTTGTGATAGTGCGGCTCGTAGCGTGTCCCCTTGCCCGCGCAAACAACCTTGAAGCCGGCGGCGCGCGCCCAATCGACATGCTCGCAAATCAGCGCCGGCTGATCGCCCCAGGCCAGCGAATAAACGACTCCCGCGGCCTTGGCGCGGCGCGCGAGCAACGGTCCCGCCACCGCATCGGCTTCAACATTCACCATGACAATATGTTTGCCATTCGCGATCGCGCTCAGCGCGTGATGAATGCCCGCCCCGGGAACTCCGGTCGCTTCTACGATGACTTCAATCTTCGGATCGGCGATCAGCGCTTCCGCGCTGTCGGTGACGAACGTCGCTCGCTTCTTGTGTGCATCGCCAAGCGAACCGGCCGCATAAGCGGGATCGGGCCAGCCGGCGGTCTTGAGTTGGCTGCGTGCCCGCGCGACATCGAGATCGGCGACACCGGCGAGATGCATGCCTTGCGTCAGCCTGGCCTGCGCCATGAACATCGTGCCGAACTTGCCGGCGCCGATGAGGCCGACTGTTACAGGCCGGCCGCTGATCTCGCGCTCGAGCAGTTTGGCATGGAGGTTCATGCGCAAAACGGAAACACAGGCGCGGGGCCGGCACAAGCGCCTTAATGACCGCCGGCGGCTATTGGCAGAAGGCGCGCGAGACGAAAGTCTCCATTTTGCATTCATCGCCGCTGGTGCGGCCTGACGCATAGACCTTGGTCGGGCAAACCTCAGCCGTTGTCATGTCAAGGCTGCTGCCGGAGTCGAAACCCTTCGCCTTGCACATGGCGTTGGCGGCCGACACGCAGTCCGGCGCGCCGTTGACCGCCACCTGGCATTTCTCATGTCCGGATATCGCCCGCGCGGCGGGAATACGCGCGACTGCGCCCGCGGCATCCTTGGCGCCTTGTACGGTCGTCTTTGCGGCATCGCCGGCAGCGCTGCCGAAGCCTTCGACTTTCTTGCGCGCGTCATCAAATGATGAATTGACGGTTGCAGAGTGCTCTTTGAACCAGCGGCTAACGGATGCAAGAAATCCCTCGCTCTGCTGAGCCTTCTTGTCGGGAGACGCAGTGTCCTGCGCGGCGGCGAAAGCTGACGCCAGCATCAAAACAGCCGCGAAAGCGCAGCTTCGCGCCGCCGTTTTCAGATAAATGGTCGAAGTTCGTCTGTCGCCCATAGCTGGCCAAATGGTTGTCGGCCGCTTCCTCCCGGTCGAATGCAATTTCGGGCCGGCAGGTGGCAAAATTGAGGAACCCCACCGGTCAGAACAAGTATAGCGCGCCCACGACGCCGATAACGATAACAATCGCGCCAAGCGTCACCCATAGCCCTAAACGCTTTTCAATAATATGACGGGCCTGATCCCCATAACGATGCAGCAGAAACGCCAATATAAAGAAGCGGGCACCACGCGTTATGATCGAAAAAAGCAAAAACAAACCAAGATTATAGCCGGCAAAGCCAGACGTGATGGTCACGACTTTGTACGGAATTGGCGTGAGTCCTTTGAGAAGGATGATCCAGCCGCCCCATTGCGCATAAGCTTCGCGGAAAGCCTCAACCTTGTCGCCATAGCCATAAAGCTGGACCAGCCATGCGCCGACTGAATCATAGAGGAGCGCACCGATGGCATATCCCAGCAACCCACCGGCAACCGAGGTCACCGTGCACCAAGCAGCCATGACGTAAGCGCGCTGAGGATAGGCCAGCGCCATTGGGATCAGCATGATGTCGGGCGGCACCGGGAAGAACGAGCTTTCCGCGAACGACACCGCTCCCATGGTCCACAAGGCATGGGGCTTATGGGCGGCGGCGACGACCCAGTCATACAGACGGCGCAGCAAAGAACGCGGCTCGGCGGCCTCAGCAGTCATGAACCCACTCGTGCGGAGAGAATGTGACGGATCAGCGGCGCTTGCGAATGCGTCTGGTTTCAAGTGCCACCACTTTACGCCGTGCGGCGGCGCGCACCAAATCCTTCGGCACTTTTTCGGCGAGGCCGAACATCAGCTCGCGCCGGCGCATTTCCGCCCAGACTTCGTCCGGGCGAACGCCCGCGTGAACCCACAGCACAACAAGATTGTAAAGCAAGTCGGCGCTTTCCTTGACCACCGCCTCGGGCTGGCCATGCATCGCGTCAATGACGACTTCGACCGCCTCTTCAGCAAGCTTCTTGGCCATCTTGGCGCGGCCAGCTCGCAGAAGCTTGGCGGTTCGCGATTTCGCCGGATCGGAGCCGCGAATGGCAACGACGGCGTCGTAAAGCCGGGCGACCGAATCAGTCATACTCTCCAGAATATCCGATCTCTGAGCCAAACCGGTTAACGCAGGTGCCACCCGGCGCTGTGATACGGTACTTGGCTAACGCCACGGTTATTGGCCGATTAACAGTGGAATTGGGTCCAAAAAGCGGCGTTAGCGCGCTGGAAGGCCGCCTAAGTCATTCTTCTTCCGAGAGCAGCGTCGCATTGCCGCCCGACGCGGCCGTATTCACAGTCACTACCTGCTCGATCGCCAGACGATGCAGATAATTGGGCCCGCCCGCCTTCGGACCGGTCCCTGACAGACCACTGCCGCCAAACGGTTGTGATCCGACCACTGCGCCGATCATGTTGCGGTTCACGTAGACGTTGCCGTTCGGCAAGCGAGCAGCGACCTGCGCGATCGTCGCCTCGATGCGCGAATGAATGCCCAAGGTCAATGCGGTGCCGTTGCCGGCGATGTCATCGAGAACTTGATCGAGCGCGTCGGCGTGCCAACGCACAACGTGCAATACGGGACCGAATACCTCTTCCTTGAGTTCACGCGCGCTGCCGAGTTCAACAATTGTTGGCGTTACGTAAGTGCCGCTCGTTGGCGGCACAGCGTCTGATTTGAAAAAGACCGCGCCGCGTGACTCCATGCCGCGGATCCACCGGTCAAGCTTTTCCTTTGCTTCGGCGTCGATCACGGGACCGATATCGGTCGCGGGATCGCGCGGATCGCCAACTTTAAGTTCGCGCGCCGCGCCCGCGACCATGGCCAAGACCCGATCCGCTACATCATCCTGCACGCAAAGCAGTCGCAGTGCGGAGCATCGCTGGCCGGCCGAATGAAACGCCGACGCAATAACGTCGTCAGTGACCTGTTCCGGCAGCGCGGTCGCATCGACGATCATGGCGTTGATGCCGCCGGTCTCAGCAATCAGTGGCGCGATCGGGCCGTCCTTGGCCGCCAACGCGCGATTGATGACACGGCCGACTTCGGTCGACCCGGTAAAAATAACACCGGCGATACGGCGGTCGGCGACAAGCGCCGCGCCAACCTTGCCATCGCCTGGCACCAGATGGAGTGAGCCAACCGGTATACCGGCCGAATGCAGCAGCTTTACCGCAGCGGCTGCGACAAGCGGAGTTTGCTCGGCGGGTTTCGCCACGACACAATTTCCGGCGGCCAGCGCGCCGGCGATCTGCCCGATGAAAATGGCGAGTGGAAAATTCCACGGGCTGATACAGGCAACAATCCCGCGCCCGCGAGAGCGAAGTTCGTTGCTCTCCCCGGTTGGGCCCGGTAGAGCCCTGGAGGCAAGCGTACCCAGCGCTTCGCTCGCGTAGTAACGGCAATAGTCGGCCGTTTCGCGTACCTCGGCAACACAATCGTCAATCGTCTTGCCGCCTTCAACCTGCAACAGCGCAATCAGATGTCCACGGTTTTTCTCAATCAGGTCGCCGGCCCGCATCAATGCCGCTGCGCGATCCGCGATCGGTGTCGCATTCCACGCCGGAAACGCAGTTCGAGCCGCAGAAAGTGCGGCATCGATGATCGCCGTATCTCCTTCCTGAACACTGCCGATCGACTTGCCGTCGATCGGAGAATTGATTGCTTGCGCACGGCCGAAAACCGCAATGCCGTCGATGAGCGGACTCGCCTGTGTGCTTGCCGGAGCGACGCGAATTTCACCCAGCAATGTGTCGAACGCAGCACGATCACCAAATTCAATGCCAGAGGAGTTGCGCCGCGCGGCACCGAACAAGTCACGCGGCAGCGGGATGTGCGAATGCCGCGCATGCGATGGATCTGCGATCCAGCTTTGCGGACGCCGGATGATAGTTTCGATCGGCACCGCCGGGTCAGCTGCTACCGAAACAAAAGAAGAGTTGGCGCCGTTTTCCAGAAGTCGGCGCACCAGATAGGCGAGCAAATCGGAATAGCTTCCGACCGGCGCGTATATGCGGCAGGTCAGATCGGGAAGATCCGTGAGCAGCGCCTCGTATAGGGCTTCGCCCATGCCATGCAGGCGCTGGAATTCATAACCGTCCGTGCCTTTCGCGTCCTCGATCACGCAGGCAACGGTCAACGCGTTGTGGGTTGCAAACTGCGGATTGAGACGCGGTCGCGCGGCCAGAAGTTTCCGCGCGCAATCAAGATAACACAGATCCGTCATCGCCTTGCGCGTGAACACCGGGTAATCGGCAAGTCCGCGCTCCTGAGCACGCTTGATCTCGGTGTCCCAATAGGCGCCCTTGACAAGGCGGACCATTAGCCGGCGGTCGAGCGCCGCGGCGGCGTCCACTATCCAGTCGATCACGGGGCCGGCTCGTTTCTGGTAGGCCTGCACCGCCATTCCAAAGCCATCCCAGCCGGACAGCGACGGATCGCGCAGCGCCGCCCCAATCACATCGAGCGACAACTCAAGCCGGTCCGACTCCTCCGCATCGACGGTGAGATTGAGCTCATGTGATTTGGCCAACCGTGCCAGCTCCAGCAGTTTCGGTACCAGCTCGCGGAGTACGCGTTCGTGCGACCGGGGCTCGTAACGCGGATGCAAGGCCGACAGTTTCACAGAGATTCCGGGGCGTTTCGGCAAGGGTTCGTTGCCTGCACTTTTGCCGATCGCATCGATAGCTTTGGCATAAGCCTCAAAGTAACGGTGCGCGTCTTCGCCAGTGCGCGCCGCCTCGCCCAGCATGTCAAATGAGTAGAGAAACTCGCGGTGCGAGCCTGCCCGGGACAGAGCCTCCTCAATCGTTTGACCAAGCACAAAGTGCGAGCCCAGCAGGCGCATGGCCTGGCGGGTCGCCGCTCGTACCGCCGGCAAGCCGAGCCGCTTGACCAGGGCCGCAACGATACCCTCCGGCGTCTCCCCCGGGTGGATGACCCGCGCGGTAAGGCCGAGCGTCCATGCCGAGGCCGACACCAGGAGCGCCGTCGAGCGGGCATCGCGATGCGTCCAGTCGCCGGCTTTAAGCTTGTCTTCGATCAGGCGGTCAGCGGTTTCAGCGTCGGGAACCCGCAGCAACGCTTCGGCCAGCACCATCAGGGCGAGCCCTTCTTTAGTCGACAAGGCATATGCGTGGAGGAAATCCTCGACGCCGCCGAGGCCCCCAATGCGGGCGCGTATCGCCTCGACCAGCCGGCGGGCCCGGGCATCGATACGCGCCTCGGCATCCGCCTGACGATCGGCGTCCGCCAGCAGCGTTTCTGCAAGCGCTTCGTCCGCCGGCGCGTAAGGCGTCCGAAGCGGACGAATATCCCGCGTTTGCTTGTCCGACTTTGCCGGCATCAAGCCTCCGAAGCGAATGTGCAAAGCTTAACCCAAACGCACAAATCCCGCGCCTTGCGGTTGCCGATATCCAAATTAACGACGCCAGCGTTAGTCATACTGTCGCATTTCGGCCATGGATTGCGCGTCGATACTTGCTCTTTGAGACGGCATGCTCTTTTCTGAAACCGAGTGAAGATTGTGACCACGGCAGCCGCCGGCTTGGTCACTGGATAGGGAGCCGAGTGATGAGCGCTCACCATCGCAGCTGGTGGGCTTTGGTGACGCTGCTTCTCGCCGGGATTTTGTCGACTGGCAGCGCGGCGGCGGAAACGGCCGTCAAATTCACACTCGATTCAAGGTTCGAAGGGCCCTCGGGGCTGTTCCTGCTACCGCTCGACAAGGGCTTCTACAAAACCGAAGGGCTCGACGTCAGTATCGACACTGCGACTGACTCACTTGAATCAATCCGTCGCGTCGCCTCAGGCGACTACGATATGGCCTTCGGGGATATCAATACATTTATCAAGCTGCGCGACGCCAATCCCGCCATGCCTGTCAAAGCGGTGTTCATGCTCTACAATCGGCCAGCCTACGCGGTGATTGGCCGCAAGAGCCGCGGCATCACAATGCCGAAAGACCTGGAAGGCAAAACGCTTGGAGCGCCTCCGACTGACACCGCCTTTGCGCAGTGGCCTATTTTTGTTCAGGCGAACAAGATCGACGCGGCCAAAGTAACGGTTGAAAATGTAAGTTTCCCGGTGCGCGACCCGATGCTGGCGGCCGGGCAAATCGATGCAATTACAGGGTCAACACTTTCCTCTTATATCGATCTCAAGGACAAAGGCGTGCCCGTCGACGATATCGCCGTGCTGCTGATGGCCGACTATGGCGTAGTCCTTTATGGCAGCGCCATAATGATCAATTCAAAATTCGCGACCGAGCACGCCGATGCAGTGAGCGGATTTCTGCGTGCTTTCACCAAAGGCCTGAAGGAGGCAGTGCGGCAGCCATCGATTGCCGTCGAACCAGTGCTCAAGCGCAACAGCGCCGCCAAAAAAAATATCGAACTGGAACGGCTCACGATGGCGATCAGGGAAAACATCGTGACGCCGGAAGTGAAAACTAACGGTTACGGGACCATTGACGAGGAGCGCTTCGCCCGCGCCATCGACCAGATCGCTCTCACCCATAAATTCAAATCAGCCAGACCGAAGCCAGGCGACATTTTCGATCCGTCATTCCTGCCGCCCACGACGGGCCGCAAGGTTAACTAGGCTCGACCGGCACAGGCTATTTGATGCGCTCGAGAATGCTCACGTAGTTCGCCACCGACGTGCCACCCATATTGAAAAGGCCGCCGAGGCGCGCATTCCTGACTTGAAGGTCGCCGGCGCTGCCGGTCAGCTGCATGGCGCACAGCGCATGCATGGATACGCCCGTCGCTCCGATGGGATGACCTTTAGCCTTCAGGCCGCCCGACGGATTCACTGGCAGCCTGCCGTCCTTCTGGGTCCAGCCCTCCATAGCGGCGCGGGCGCCCTGCCCTTCGCCGGTCAGACCCATGGCTTCGTATTCGATCAGCTCGGCAATAGTGAAGCAGTCGTGCGTTTCCACGAACGACAGATCGCCGAGCTTCAATCCCGCCTGCGCGAGCGCGCGCTGCCAAGCTTGGGCGCATCCTTCGAATTTCAGGATGTCCCGCTTCGACATCGGCAAGAAATCCTGCACATGCGCGGCGGCGCGAAACGCGACCGCTTTTTTCAACTTGAGTGCCGTTTCGACGTCGGCGAGGACGACGGCGGCGGCGCCATCGGAGACAAGCGAACAGTCGGTGCGTTTCAGCGGACCCGCGACAAACGGATTTTTTTCACTCTCGGTACGGCAGAAGTCGTAGCCAAGATCCTTGCGCATCTGCGCGTAAGGATTGCCAACACCGTTCTTGTGATTCTTGGCCGCGATCATGGCGAGTGCGTCGGATTGGTCGCCCCATTTCTGGAAATAGAGGCCGGCGATCTTACCGAAGATACCGGCAAAGCCGCCTTCGATATCGGCTTCTTCCCGTACATATGAGGCTTTGAGAAGGTGACGGCCGATCTCCGGTGCGGGCGTCGTCGTCATCTGTTCAACGCCAATGACGAGCACGATGCGCGCGGCGCGCGCCTCTATCGCCTTGACTCCCTGATGCACGGCGGCGGACCCCGTAGCGCAAGCATTTTCCACGCGCGTGGCGCGCGCGAAGCGCAAGTCAGGCGAGGCCTGCAAGACGAGCGCGGCGGTAAAATCCTGCGCGGAGAACCCCGCGTTGAAGTGACCAAGGACAATTTCGTCCACATCTTTGGGCCCGACCCCGGCGTCGGCCAATGCATCGGCGGCCACACGAACGATCAGGCTTTCGACGGTTTCATCGCTGAGTTTGCCGAAGGGGGTATGAGCCCACCCGACGATGCAAGCTGTCATTGGCGCCTCCTTTGCCGAATTTTGGTCGCTTTCCTCAGGGAAGAGCTGCCAGTCACCATAATATTCAGCCGCGGTTCACCAGTTTTGCCTACCATTCAAAGCTTAGA
>AR_comb_assmDRAFT_10347711_pt1 | contig 10276 bp, 11 predicted proteins | sample ArasoioldDNA_FD_10543 | JGI IMG/M metagenome (IMG submission 10543) | reverse complement strand
TTCATGTAGATCATGTTGTCCACGCCGTTGACCTGCTGCTCGATCGGCGTGGCGACGGACTGCTCCACCACCTCGGCGGAGGCGCCCTGATACGTGCCCTCGACCCGGATGGTCGGCGGCGAGAGCTCGGGATACTGCTCGATGGACAGCTTCTGCAGGACCGCGAGGCCGAGCAGGGTGATGACGATGGACGCCACGATGGCGACGATCGGCCGCCGGATGAAGAAGTCAGCCATGCCTCATGCTCCGGCGGTGGTGTCGGGCGGCGCGGCCTTGGCGGCCGTGGGACGGACTTTCACGCCGTCGCGAACCTTCTGCAGTCCCTCCACCACGATCCTGTCGGCCGGCTCAAGGCCATCGGTGATGACCCAATCACTGCCGACCCGATTCCCCGGCTTGATGGCGCGAATCTGGGCGACGCTGTCGTTTCCGACCACGAAGACGTTGTAGGTCCCCTGCAGCTCCTGCACGGCCCGCTGCGGGATCAGGATGGCACTCTTGCGGGTGGTCACGGGGAGCTGGACCCGGCCGAACTGCCCGGGCCGAAGGAGCCCGTCGGGATTGGGAAAGGTTGCCTGCAGGGGCAGGGTCCCGGTCTCGGCATCCACCCCACGGCCGACCACCGTGACCCGGCCTTTCCCGGGGTAGACCGAGCCGTCGGCGAGCACCAGCTGGAGCTCGGGGCCCGAACCGCTGCGCTTGCCTGCCTGTGCGTGAGTCGCCCGGGCGTAGGCAAGGTACTCGGCTTCGGAGATCGTGAAATCGAACCGGACCGGGTCGAGCGAGGAGACCACGGTCAGCACGGTCGGCTGGGGGCTTCCGACGTACGACCCGACGTCCACCTGGCGGTTGCCGGCCAGGCCGGTAATCGGGCTGGTCACCCGGGTATATCCCAGGTCGAGCAACGCCGTGGTCAGCTGGGCCTCGGCAGCGGCCTGACTCGCCCGGCTCGCCTCCTCGGCGGCCACGGCGTTGTCGAGGTCCTGCTGGCTGACCGCGTTGTCGGCCACCAGCGGCCGGAGGCGGTTGACCTGGATCTCGGCGCGGCTGTGCAGCGCCCGGGCCGTGGCCACGTCGGCCCGGGCCCGGGCGGCCGTCGCCTCGAAGGGCTTCGGATCGATCAGGAAGAGCAGCTGGCCCTTCCGGACCACGGTGCCCTCATCGTAGTTCTGGGACTGGAGATACCCCGCCACCCGGGCTCGCACCTCCACGTCTTCCCCGCCGCGGATCTCGCCGGTGAATTCGGCCTGCACCGGCGTGTCCCGCACGTCCACCGGCTGCACCACGACTTCCGGTGGCGGAGGCGGAGGGGGTGGCGGCTCCTTGCAGCCGGGGAGTGCGCCGAGGATGAGCAACACGGCTAGGGGCCGGGAGTCGGGCACACGCATAAGGCCCCCCAGGAGGCCGAGTTCGGGGTGGAGTGGGGCGATCGCTAGGAAGAATGTCCGGCGCCGAGGTGGAGCGCACCTAGGCTTTGGTACACAACGTGGGGCCGGCAAGGGGGTGTTACAGTTAGGCCGCCGAACAGCGCAGCCGGCCGATGTGGTGAGAACCCCAGGAGCGGTCATGCGGCTCAGGCCTTCCCCGAACTGGCTGCTACTGTTCGTGCCGGCGAGTGCCTTCCTGGAGCACTCCGGGGCCTCGCCGGCACTGGTCTTCTTTACGGCGGCCCTCGCGATCGTGCCCGCCGCCCGCCTGATCGTGCAGGGCACCGAGCACATCGCGGCACGCACCGGCTCAGCGGTCGGCGGCCTGCTCAACGCGACCTTCGGCAACCTCCCCGAGCTGATCATCGCCACGGTGGCGCTCAGGTCCGGCCTGCTGGAGATGGTCCGGGCTTCGATCATCGGCGCCATCCTGGCCAACCTTCTCATGGCGCTGGGGGTGGCGCTCCTGGTCGGAGGGGTGCGCTACCACAACCAGGAGTTCAACCCCCGGGCCGCACGCGTCTACAGCTCGATGATGCTCCTGGCGGTCATCAGCCTGGCCGCCCCGGGCGCGTTCGAGCGGGTGTTCACCGCCGCCGAGCACCTCCCGCAAGTCCACGCGCTCAACGTCCGTCTGGCCGTGATGCTCATGGTGGTGTACGCGCTGTACCTCTATTTCATGCTGGGCACCCATAGCGACGAGTTCGCCGGTGAGGAGACCGACCACGGCCATGGTGAGGGACCCGCCTGGAGCATGACCCGGGCGCTGGGCACGCTGATCGGGGCGTCGGTGCTGGCGGCCTGGATGAGCGAGATCCTGGTCGGCGCCGCCGAAGGCACCGGCGAGGCGTTGGGGATGTCGCAGACCTTCATCGGCATGATCATCGTCGCGGTCGTGGGCGGAGCGGCGGAGAGTCTGTCGGCCATCGCCGCCGGCGCCCGGAACAAGCTGGACCTGACGATGGGCGTGGTGTACGGCAGCTGCATCCAGATCGCGCTGTTCGTGGCGCCGGTCCTGGTGTTGCTGAGCCGCCTGATCGCGCCGGAGCCCCTCGATCTCTCGTTCAGCCGGACCGAGCTGGGGGTGCTGTTACTGGCGGTGCTCATCGGGGGGTCGGTCGGCAACGACGGGAAGGGAAACTGGTTCAAGGGAGTGCAGCTACTTACGGTGTACGCGACGATCGCCCTCCTCCTCTACTTCGTCCCCTCATGAACGTCTCCTCCTCCGTCGTCGGGTCCCCTTCGGGAAGACAGGGCGCGGGCCCGGTCCTCTCGCCGGTGGACCGGATCTCCGAGATCCTGTTCGGCCTGATCATGGCGCTCACGTTCACGGGAACGCTGAGCGTCGCCACCGCGGAACGGAGCGAAGTCCGCGAAATGCTGATCGGCGCCCTGGGGTGCAACGTCGCCTGGGGACTGGTGGACGCGGTGATGTTCCTGCTCGCCGCGCTGGCCGAGCGAGGGCGCAACATCGCGATCCTGACCGAGGTGCGGAAGGCGGCCGATCCGGCCCGGGCGCGGGAGCTGATCCTGGACGCGATACCCCCCCTGGTCGCGTCGACCATGCAGCCGGCAGAGGTGGACGTGATCCGGGACCGGCTGGTCCGGCTACCCGAGCCGGGGCGGCTTTCGCTCACCGGCGCCGACTTCCGGATGGCGGTGGCGGTCTTTTTCCTGGTCTTCCTCGCCACCCTGCCCGTCGCGCTGCCGTTCGCCTTCATCCCCGAGGCCCACCGGGCGCTCCGGATCTCCAACGGCATCGCGCTCGCGATGCTGTTCCTCGGCGGGTACTACCTCGGCGGCCACGCCGGGCGGCGCCCCTGGTTGAGCGGGCTGCTGATGCTCGGGATCGGGGTGCTCCTCGTGTGGGCCACCATCGCATTGGGCGGGTAAGCGCCGACGGCCTACTGCGCCTGAGCGTCTACCAGCTTGGGCGCGGCCTCCTCGAAGGAATACGCCTGCTTCGGGCATTTGAGCGCCGGGTTCGTCGCTGCGAACACGCCCGCCGGATTGTTCTTCCACAACCAGACGTGCAGATCGTAGTGGTGGAGACCCTCGGGCATCAGGGGATGATGCCCCGCCATCGGACCTTGCAGCTCTTTGCCGAAGATGGCCGGACGCGTGCCTCCCGCGGCCTGCACCGGAACGAACCACTCGGCGGCCACGAGGCGCAGCTTGTCGCCAACGGGCTCATAGATCAGCACCTGCGGCTTGGCTGGATCCAGGGTCGGGCCGATGACCTGCATGTTGAGGAAATGGACACCCATGCCGCCCGGCGCGTACGGCATGGTGCCCTCGTGCCCCCCCTTGGGGTATTCGATGCAGCCAACGGTCGAGAAGTATCCATCGTGGACGGCGAGGATGGGGTCCTTGTACTTGTCCAACGCGGCCCGGACTTTCTCCAGCTCGGGCGAGAGCTTGGGCAGGGCGCTCGACTGCGCCGATAAGGTCGAGCCGAGGGTGGCGAGAAGCGTGGCGATCATCACGAGCGTGCCGATGGACGGGTGCGGCGGGGCGGACGGGCGCATGGGAGGCTTCCGCGTACGGGTGACCCTGCGAGGGTTGCAGCTACGGCCGGGACTCTCGCAGAGCGGACGATGGTGGCCGGAGGACGGGTGAACCGCGACTAGCTTGGGGTCCCCTTCCCGGACCGTCAAGGCTCCGGGGGTGGCGCCCACATCCCGTTTCATGGAGACACCTTCAGACATTCTTCACGGCAGCCTCAACGGACCGCGCCCAGATTGCGCCCGGAGAGGGGGCACTTATGTCAATACTCACCAAGGATGTCTGGGCACTTTCCGAGGACGACTTCCCTCGCACCGAAGACCTCGAGAACCAGCTCGGTTTCCTGCTTCGCTACGCGATCCTCGCCCCGTCCACCAAGAACAGTCAGCCGTGGGCGTTCTCCATCCAGGGAAACCGGATTCACCTGATCGCGGACCTGGCCCGCGGCCAGGCGCTGGCCGACCCGGACAAGCGCGAGCTCTACATCAGCCTGGGCTGCGCCCTGGAGAACCTGCTGGTGGCCGCCGAACACTTCGGCCTCGGGCACGCGGTCGCCTATTTCCCCGTGCGTCGCCAGGGGCAGTTGGCGGCGACGGTCACCTTGGAGACGGGTGGGGTGCCGTCTCAGGCCCGCGCGGGCGCGACCGTCCATGCCATCCGCGCACGTCACAACGACAACAGCGTGTTCCGGTCGGTCCCCGTACCCGAGCACCTCCAAGCCAGGTTGATGGCCTGTTGCGTGGAGGACGACCTGAAGGTGCTGCTGACGGACGACCGGCACTTCCACCGCTGGATCGACGCGCTCACGATCGAGGCGGATCGCACCGAGTTCGCCGACCCCTCGTATCGGCGGGAGCTGGCGAGCTGGATCGGACAGGGTGTCTTCGGGGAGCCGCGAATGCTGTCGCGGCTGGAAAAGGTAGTGGTGAGCCAGCTCGATCTGGGTGAAACCGTCGCCCGGCAGGACCATGCGATCGTCGAAAGCGCTCCACTCCTGGGCGTCATCTGCGCCTCGGGCGACGGGCATCTCGCGCACCTGAGAACCGGTCAGCTGTTCGAGCGGATCTGGCTGACGGCGACGGAGCTCGGTCTGAGCATCCACCCGATGAGCCAGACGATGCGGCACGCCGAGCTGAGGTCGGCCGTGGCTGAGCTGATCCCCCATCCGAGCTGGACACCGCAGCACGTCTTCCGGCTGGGCTTCTCGTCGCGGAGCGATGAGCGTCACACGCCGAGACGGCCGCTGGAGGACGTACTCGTGTAGACGAGTCACTGCACGGACAGCACAGCGTCCAGCAGTCGCACGATGTCGGTCCAGCCCTGGCGGTGCCCCTCGACCTCCTTCGGCGGCAGGCCGCGATGGGTCAGGACCACTTCAGTCCCTCCGTCCCGCTCGTGGAACTCGATCGTGACCACGGTGGGGCGCTGATCGGTGTGTTTCGAGATCCAGGTGAACGAGAGGCGGGACGGCGGCTCGATGGCGAGGTATTCGCCGGTGTGCTCCACACAGCCGTGGGATGCCCCCTCCATCACGATCCGGAAGCCGCCACCGACCCGCGGATCCACGGTGACGGTCGCCTGGGTCGTGCCCCCCGGCAGCATCCAGTGCGCCAGACTCTCCGAGTCCAGCCAGGCCGCGAACACCCGCTCGCGCGGTACGGCCATCTGTCGCCGGACCACCAGCACGGGCGTCATTTGATCCGTCGCCTTCATCGCCCACCCTCCTCTGGTTGATGGCCGTGCTCCGATCCGGCGCGGCGCTCCTTCCGAAGCAGGAACTCCTCCAGGGCCCCCAGCCGCTGCTCCCAGAAGGTCCGGTAGTGCTCCAACCACATCGTCGCCTCCCGCAACGGCTCGGGGTTGAGCCGAAGCCGGTGCTCCCGACCCAGGACGGTGCGTTCGACCAGCCCCGCACGCTCCAGGACCTTCACGTGTTTGGAGACCGCGTTGAGCGAAATAGGGAACCGCTCGGCCAGGCGTCCGACGTTGGTTTCCTCCTCCGCCAGGATCCCGAGGATCTCTCGTCGAGTCGGATCTGCAATGGCGCCATAGACTTGGTCCAGCATTGTCGGCCCCACCTGGTCCGAGGGGTTGCGTTCAACCATACGGTTGAATATAATCATTCAACCAACAGGTAGAATGATATCGGGTCCGGCGCCATCGCGCCAGCCCATCAACCCCAGGGAGGACGACATGGCAACCCAGAGCACCATCAAGGCTCCGCACCTGGTCTCCCGCGACCAGTGGATGACCGAGCGCCGCGCGCTCCTGACCCGGGAAAAGGAGCTCACCCACCTCATCGACGACATCAGCCGGCAGCGCCGAGCCCTTCCTTGGGTCAGGTTGGAGAAGGCGTACACCTTCCACGGCGCCGAGGGCGAGCTCAGCCTGGCCGATCTCTTTCAGGGCCGCAGCCAGCTCATCGTCTACCACTTCATGTACGGCCCCGACATGAAGGAGGCCTGTTCCAGCTGCTCGTTCGTGGCGGACCACTTCGACGCCACCCTGCCGCACCTGGGAGCGCGTGACGTGGCCCTGGCGGCGGTCTCGCGCGCGCCCTACCCCAAGCTCGAGGCGTTCAAGCGGCGCATGGGGTGGCGCTTCAACTGGGTCTCGTCCTCGGACTCCGACTTCAACTTCGCCTTCGGCGTCTCGTCCACCGAGCAGCAGCGGGAGCCGGGGGTCCAGCTCTACAACTTCGGCACCAGCGAGTTCCTGATGCCCGAGCGGGAGGGCGCGAGCGTTTTCTCGAAGCACGAGGGCGAGCTCTTCCACACCTACTCGACCTACGGGCGCGGGGTGGAGGCGCTGATGGGGACCTACAGCTACCTCGACCTGGTCCCCAAGGGCCGGGACGAAGATTCGCTCGACTTCACGATGCAGTGGGTGCGCTACCACGATCGCTACGAGGGTTGAGGTCGTGTCCGGGATGAGCATGCCACGGCATGAGTGGAACCTCGGCGTGGCGGGGTACCCGGGGATGTGGATGACGATGATGCTGCCGATGATGCTGCCATCCTTGGTCCCGATGGTCTCGCGGTATCGGCGGTCCGTGCCGGCGGAAGGTCTCCGCCGGCACGGACTCACAGTGCTGGTCGGCCTCGGCTACTTCGCGATCTGGGCGGTGCTCGGCGCGTTCGTCCATGGCGCCGAGTCGACAGGCGCTTCGTTGCTGCCGGGCGCGGCAGGCATGGTCCTGCTCGCCGCGGGGGCCGCGCAGCTCACCCCGTGGAAGTCGCGGCAGCTCGCGCTCTGCCGGGGAGAAGCGGAAGACGGTTGTCATCAGGCTGCGAACGCCGGGAGCGCCTTTCGGTACGGGCTCGAACTGGGTGTCCGCTGCAGCCGTGCCTGCGGACCGCTGATGCTGGCGCTGCTCGCGAGCGGCATGATGGAGCCGCTGCCGATGGCGGCGGCGACCCTTGCGATCACCGCCGAGCGGATCGCTTCCGCCCCGCTACGGGTCGCCCGGCTCGCGGGAGCGGCCATCCTGGTGACCGGCGTGCTGACGATGGCGCGAGGGTAGCGGCCGATGGAGCGGGGGCTCGGTCCCTTGCCTTCCTCCGGGGCAGAGGACCAAGATCCTTGCATGTCTGCGCGAACCCTCGCCCTCTTCGCCCTCCTCGCTGCCGTTCCCGCCCGTCCCGCGGTGGCCCAGACCGCGAGCGACGGCGAGTGGACGATGCCCGGCAAGGACTACGCCTCCACCAGGTACAGCCGGCTGGCCCGGATCACCCGGGACAACGGGAGCCGCCTCCGGCCGGTATGGACCTTCTCGACCGGCGTCCTCGCCGGGCACCAGGGACAGCCGCTGGTGGTCGGGAACACCATGTACGTGGTGACTCCCTGGCCCAACGTCCTCTACGCCTTCGATCTGACCCAGGAGGGTTATCCGCTCAAGTGGAAGTACCGTCCGGACGTGAGCCCGAATGCCATCGGGGAGTCCTGCTGTGACGTGATCAACCGGGGAGCCTTCTACGCGGACGGCAAGATCGTCTACAACCTGCTGGACGGGCACACCGTCGCGGTGGACGCGGGGTCCGGCAGGGAGATGTGGAAGACTCAAATCGCCGACCTTGCCGCCGGCGAGACCACGCCGATGGCGCCCTTCGTGGTGAAGAACCGCGTGATCGTCGGTCCTTCGGGCGGTGAGTTCGGCATCTACGGATGGGTGAAGGGACTCGACCTCGAGACGGGGAAGGTGGTCTGGACGGCGCGGAACATCGGCCCGGACGCCGACGTGCTGGCCCGGCCCGGCACCTTCAAGCCGTTCTACGATCAGGGGGCCGAGCTGGCGAAGCGGAGCTGGCCGGACAGCGCGTATCGAACCGGTGGCGCGCCGGTGTGGGGCTGGATGTCCTACGATCCCGAGCTCGATCTGGTCTACTATGGCGTGGGCAACCCGTCCCCCTACAACGCGGAGCAGCGGCCGGGGGACAACAAATGGACCGGCAGCGTGCTCGCGCGCCGCCCCGGTGACGGCGCGCTGGTCTGGGCCTATCAATTCACCCCCCACGACAACTGGGACTACGACGCCGTCTCCAGCATGGTCCTGGCGGACGTCAAGATCGGCGGCCGGGCGCGCAAGGCGCTGGTCACCTTCAACAAGAACGGCTTCCAGTACACCCTCGATCGCGCCACCGGCGAGGTGCTCGCCGCGGCGCCTTACGTACAGGTGAGCTGGGCCCGGGGAATCGACCTCAAGACCGGGCGCCCCGTCCTCGACTCGACCAAGCTCACCGGCGCCTCGAAGGGAAACGTGAAGGACGTCTGCCCCAGCCTCGAGGGCGGCGTGAGCCCGGCGTCCCCCCCGGCGTACTCCCCGCGCACCGGGTGGTTCTACACCTCGACCAACAACATGTGCATGGATTTCGCGGCGACCCCGGCGCAGCACGTGCGCGGGACCCCGTACATCGGCGCCGGAACGCCGTATCACGCCGGCCCCGGCGGTCACCTCGGCTCCTTCATGGCGTGGGATGCGAGCACGGGGAAGAAGGTGTGGGAGAACACGGAGCACTTTCCCAACTGGAGCGGAGCGCTGGTGACCGCGGGCGACGTCGCGTTCTACGGCACGCTCGACGGCTGGTTCAAGGCGGTGGACGCGAGAACCGGCAAGCTGCTGTCCAAGTTCAAGGTCGGCTCGGGCGTCGTGGGCAATCCGATCACCTACCTCGGGCCCGACGGGAAGCAGTACGTGGCGGTCTACGCGGGAATCGGCGGCGACTGGTTCCTGCTCGCGGGAGACGTCCGGAGCGACGATCCCGCGGACGTGCGCCCGCCGTCGGACCCCTACAAGGACATCGGCCGCCACACCAGCCAGGGTGGCATCGTGTGGATCTTCGGGCTCGGCGAGTGACCGCCGCGACGAAGGCTCGGGCCGGGGTGCTGGCGCTCCTCCTGGCGACAGGCTGCCGGCAGGGCGCTGAGCATGGCTCCGCCGGACGAGCGCCCATGGATCGGGATCAGGACCGGATCGCGGCCGGCGGCGTGCTGCCCGCCGCGAACGCGCTCGCCGCCCGGCGGCCGGCCAAGGCCGATCCCGAAGTCGGGGCGAGCCTCTTCGGCGCGATGAACTGCGACGGGTGCCACGGCGGCGGCGCCATCGGGTGGGTGGGCCCCAGCCTGGTGGACGGCCGCTGGCGCTACGGGGGATCGGACGAGGAGATCTTCACCTCGATCTTCTACGGCCGCCCCAAGGGGATGCCGGCGTACGGGGGCGTGATGGGATCGGATGCGGTGTGGACGGTGGTCGCGTACCTCAAGGCGCAGCCGGTGCCGCCGGTCGTGCCCACCACCTCATGGCTGCCGGGCGGCAATGCGGCAGCCGGGCCGCCCGAGCAGTCCAAGACTCGCGACACGCAACCATAGGCGCCCGGGAGATCACCCATGCGCATGAGAGCGAGTGTGCCGTTCGCCCTGCTCACCCTGCTCGGCGCCGCCTGCCGGCCGGCGCCGCAGCCGCCGGCGGTGGGCGACAATCCCACGCTCGATCTCGTCGGCCAGTGGCGGGTCTCGCTGCAGTTCACCAGCGGTGCGTTCGCCCCGGTCAAGGACCTGGAGTTCATGTACGTGTTCAATCCGGGCAGCACGATGACGGAGTCGTCGAACTACGACGCCGCGCCGCCGGTGCCGCCGGCCTACGGGATCTGGCGGAAGGTGGGTCCCAGGGAGTTCGAGGCCAAGTACGAGTTCTACGTGACCAAGGCGCCGGCGGCCTTCGCCGAGATCGCCAAGGGGAGCGGCTGGAGTCCGGCGGGGCGGGGGGTATTCGTCGAGCGGATCGCGCTCTCGGAGGACGGCGGCTCGTTCACCTCGACTATCAAGTACGACCAGTACGACACTGCCGG
>AR_comb_assmDRAFT_10067043_pt1 | contig 10276 bp, 9 predicted proteins | sample ArasoioldDNA_FD_10543 | JGI IMG/M metagenome (IMG submission 10543) | reverse complement strand
TTCCGCATCCTGCGCGCCGTCAAGAACCGCTTCGGCCCGACCGACGAGATCGGCGTCTTCGAGATGACCGACGGCGGCCTGGTCGAGGTCGCCAACCCGTCGGCGCTGTTCCTGGCCGAGCGGCGCGGTAATGTCAGCGGCTCGGCCGTGTTCGCCGGCATCGAGGGCACCAGGCCCGTGCTGGTCGAGATCCAGGCCCTGGTCGCCCCCTCGCCGCTGGCGACGCCGCGCCGGGCCGTGGTCGGCTGGGACAGCGGCCGGCTCGCCATGGTGATGGCGGTGCTGGAGGCCCGCTGCGGCCTTGCCTTTGCAGGGAATGATGTCTATCTCAACGTCGCCGGCGGGCTGCGAATCACCGAGCCGGCCGCCGATCTGGCCGTTGCGGGCGCGCTCATCTCCGCAGTCTCGGGCCTGCCCATGCCCGAGAATCTGGTAAGTTTCGGCGAGGTGGGCTTGAGCGGCGAGGTGCGGGCGGTGAGCCAGCGCGAACAGCGCCTGAAGGAGGCGGCCAAGCTGGGCTTCACGACCGCCCTGGTGCCGCCGCGGCGGGGCCGGCGCGATGGCGGCGGCGAGGCGCCGCAGCTGCATGAGATCGGCCACCTGCACGATCTCGTCGCCTTTCTCGGGGCCGATGAGGCCCCGCGCCGCGGGCGACCGTGATATGATGATTCGTCAACCCCTGAGGATGCCGGGTTCTTGAGCGACTATCCCTATCTCGCCGATATCATCGTCGTCACGATCATCGGCCTGTCCGCGCTCTTCGGCTTCATCCGCGGCTTCCTGCGCGAGGTGCTGTCGATCGGGGCCTGGATTCTGGCCGGCCTCGCCACCTATTTCGGTCTGCCCTATCTGCGGCCCTTCGCCCTCAAGTACATCAGCCACGAGCTGATCGCCGACGTCGCCACCGGCATCGCCATCTTCCTGGTCGTGCTCGTGGTCGCTTCCATCATCAGCCATGTCATCACCCGCAGCGTGCGCGAGAGCTCGCTCGGCGCGCTCGATCGCTCGCTCGGCATCGTCTTCGGCCTCGTCCGCGGCGCCGTGATCGTGTCGGTCGCCCTCCTGATCGTCGACAACTTCTACGCGCCCGACAATCGGCCGCAATGGCTGAAGGACGCGCGCACCCTCCCGGTCGTGCAGATCGGCGCCGATTTCGTGCGCCAGTTCGTGCCGGCCACGGTGGCGGCGCAGGCCCAGAGCACGGCCGACTCGGCCAAGCAGCAGGCCCAGCAGGCGCTGGAGGTCGGCCAGGCCATGCAGATCATCACCAACGCCGGCCGCAGCAGCGCCGACGCCGGCGCCGATTCCGGTGCATCGAAAGACGACTCAGGCTATAGCGACGCCGAACGCAAGGCCTTGAACAGGACGGTCGAGCAGAGCACGCAATGACGCAGCGCATCACGACCAACCCCTTCGACGACGACCATCTCCGCGAGGAGTGCGGCGTCTTCGGCATCTTCGGCCACGCCGAGGCGACCGCCCATACGGTGCTCGGCCTGCATGCGCTCCAGCACCGCGGCCAGGAGGCGGCGGGTATCGTCTCCTTCGACGGCCGCCACTTCAACGCTCACCGCGAGCTGGGCTTGGTCGCCGACCACTTCTCCGCCGAATCGGTGGTCGGCCGCCTGCGCGGCCACGCCGCCATCGGCCACACCCGCTACGCCACCACCGGCGAGACCATCCTGCGCAACGTGCAGCCGCTGTTTGCCGACCTCGAGTTCGGCGGCTTTGCCATCGGCCACAACGGCAACCTCACCAATGCCTACGCGGTCCGCCGCGACCTGGTGCGGCGCGGCTCGCTCTTCCAGTCGACCACCGACACCGAGGTCATCACCCATCTCATGGCGACCTGCCCCCGCGGCAATGCGGTCGACCGGCTGATCGATGCGCTGCGGCAGGTCGAGGGCGCCTATTCGCTGGTGGCGCTGGCCGACGACATGGTGATCGGCGTGCGCGATCCGCTGGGCGTGCGCCCGCTCTCGCTCGGACGGCTCGGCACGACCTATATCCTGGCCTCGGAGAGCTGCGCCTTCGACATCATCGGCGCCGACTTCGTACGCGATATCGAGGCAGGCGAGCTGGTCGTGCTCGACAGCGCCGGCGTCCACTCCCTGCGGCCGTTCCCGCCGGCGCACCGCCGCTTCTGCATCTTCGAGCACATCTATTTCGCGCGTCCCGACAGCATCGTCGAAGGCACCTCCGTATACGATGCGCGCAAGCGCATCGGCGCCGAGCTGGCCCGCGAGGCGCCGGTCGAGGCCGACGTGGTGATCCCCGTGCCCGACTCCGGCGTGCCCGCCGCCATCGGCTACGGCCGCGCCGCCGGCATCCCCTTCGAGCTCGGCATCATCCGGAACCACTATGTCGGCCGCACCTTCATCGAGCCGACCGATCACATCCGCCATCTCGGCGTGCGCCTGAAACACAACGCCAACCGCGCCCACATCAGCGGCAAGCGCGTGGTGCTGGTCGACGATTCGATCGTGCGCGGCACCACCTCGAAGAAGATCGTGGAGATGATGCGCAGCGCCGGCGCCACCGAGGTGCATATGCGCATCTCAAGCCCGCCGACCGCGCACTCCTGCTTCTACGGCATCGATACGCCGGCGCGCCAGGAGCTGCTGGCCGCCAAGCTGGACGTGCAGGAGATGGCGCGCTTCATCGATGTCGACAGCCTCGCCTTCATCTCCATCGACGGCCTCTACCGCGCCATGGGCGAGCCCGGCCGCAACGCGGCGCGGCCGCAGTTCTGCGACGCCTGCTTCACCGGCGACTACCCGACCGAACTCACCGACCAGAGCGGCGGAACCGTGCCGGCCCAACTGTCGCTGCTCGCCGAGACGGCCTAGCCAGATGGCGCCGACACCGGGGCGGCTCGCCGGCCGTCTCGCCCTCATCACCGGTGCCTCCCGCGGCCTCGGCGCCGCCCTGGCCCGGCGCTTCGCCGCCGAGGGCGCGCAGCTCGTCCTGGTGGCGCGCACCGTCGGCGGGCTCGAGGAGACCGACGACGCCGTGCGGCGCGCCGGCAGCTCCGCAACCCTGGTGCCCCTCGACCTCACGGATTTCGACGCCATCGACCGGCTCGGGCAGTCGCTCCATGAGCGCTTCGGCCGGCTCGACATCCTCGTCGGCAACGCCGGCGCGCTGGGCACGCTCTCGCCGGTCGGCCACATCACGACCCGCGACTGGGCGGCCGTGGTGAACCTCAACCTCACCGCCAACTGGCGGCTGCTCCGCAGCTTCGATCGACTGCTGCGGGCGAGCGACGCCGGCCGCGCGATCTTCGTCACCGACGCCCTGGTGCGGGCCCCCAAGGCCTACTGGGGCGCCTACGCCGCCACCAAGGCGGCGCTGGAAACGCTGGTGCGGGTCTATGCCGACGAGGTCGCCAACACGAGGATCCGCGTCAACCTGGTCGATCCCGGTCGGCTGCGCACGGCGCTGCGCGCCCGCGCCTTTCCCGGCGAGAAGCCAGAGAGCCTGCCGGCGCCGGAGTCCGTCGCCGCGGCGTTCGTCGCCCTCGCCGAGGCCGCCTGCGCGCGCCACGGCGAGCTGATCGTCGCATCTGACGAAGGCGCCCCGGTCTCGGATGTGGCGAGCCGAGAGCGTCCACGGTAGACTGCCGGCGTGCCTAGCGCTGGCCGTACCGCCTCCATTCCGCAGGCCACCACGCTCCCGTTCCTATGCGTCGGGCGGGCCGCATCCTTGTACTCTCATTTCCACATCCGTCCGCTCCTGCCACGGAGTTGCTCATGAGTAGCCTGCTCGCCGGCTTCTTCGATACCGAGGGCTTCATGCCGCATGGCTATTGCCTGATGTGGCGCCCGGCCATCTTCTGGCTCAATCTGATCTCCGACGCGGTGATCGCGACCTCCTACTACTCGATCCCGTTCGTCCTGCTCTACTTCGTGATGCGCCGGCGCGATCTCGTGTTCCGTTGGATGTTCGTCATGTTCGGCATCTTCATCCTGGGCTGCGGCACCACCCATGTGATGGGAATCTGGACCCTGTGGAACCCCGACTACGCCGTGGACGGTCTGGTGAAGGCGCTGACCGCCCTGGTCTCGATCGCCACCGCCATCATGCTGTGGCCGCTGATACCGCAGGCCCTGGCGCTGCCGAGCCCGGGCCAACTGGCGCGGGCCAACCGCGAGCTGAACCGCGAAATCGGCGAGCGGCGCCAGGCCGAATCGGCGGTGCGCCAGCTCAATGACGAGTTGGAGCGGCGGGTGCAGGCCCGGACCGCAGAGTTCGAGACGACCAACGAGCGCCTGCGCGAGGAAGTTCGGGAGCGCAGCCAGGCCGAAGAGCGGCTCGCCGCCAGCGAGCAGCGCTATCGGCAGGTCATCGAGTTGATCCGCGAGGCGCTGTGGATCCACTGCGACGGCCGCCTCGTTTTCGCCAACAGCGCCGCCGCGCAGATGTTCGGCGCCGGCGGCGCGGCGCAGCTGGTCGGCCGCCCGGTCATGGACATCATCGACCCGCGCGATCGCGACCGCGCGAGCGAGCGCACGAAGATCCTCGTCGATGCCCGCCGCCAGGTGCCGCTGACGGAGATGCGGCTGCAGCGCATCGACGGCCGCCCGCTGGTGACCGAGATCCAGGCCGTGCCGTTCGATCACGAAGGGCGCCCGGCCGTGCTCGCCGTCGCCCGCGACATCACCACGCGCAAGGACATCGAGGAGCAACTGCGGCAGTCGCAGAAGATGGAGGCCATCGGCCAGCTCACTGGCGGCCTCGCCCACGACTTCAACAACCTGATGATGGTGGTGATCGGCAACCTCGATCGCCTCGACAGCATGCTCGTCGGCAATCAGCAAGCGCGCGAGATGGCGCATTCGGCGCTCTCCGCCGCGCTCCGCGGTTCGGAGCTGACGCGCAAGCTGCTGGCCTTCGCGCGCAAGCAGTCGCTGCAGTCGGCGGTCGTCGACCTCGACGAACTCGTCGCCGGCATGACGTCGCTGCTCGATCGCACGCTCGGGGAGAAGATCCAGGTCGAGGTGAAGTCCGGTCGCGATTTGTGGTCGATCGAGACCGATCCCGCGCAGGTCGAATCAGCGCTCGCCAATCTCGCGATCAACGCCCGCGACGCCATGCCCGACGGCGGCAGGCTGACGATCGAAACCGCCAACACGTCCCTCGAAGCCACCTATTCCGCCGAGAACCCGGACGCCGCCCCCGGCGATTACGTCATGCTGGCGGTGACGGACACCGGCACCGGCATCGCGCCCGAAAACCTCGGCCGCGTGTTGGAGCCGTTCTTCACCACCAAGGGCCCGGGCAAGGGCAGCGGCCTCGGCCTCAGCATGGTCTACGGCTTCATGAAGCAGTCCGGCGGCCACATGAAAATCTACAGCGAGGTCGGCCACGGCACGGTCGTGCGGCTCTACTTCCCGCGCGCGGGCGCCGAAGCGTCGGCGAGCGCCGCCCCGGAGGCGCCCGCCCCGCAGGAGACGGCCGCCGCCCATGGCGAACTGATCCTGGTGGTCGAGGACCACGCCGACGTGCGGCGCACCGCGGTCGCGCAGCTGCGCGACCTCGGCTATCGCACGCTCGAAGCCGTCAACGCCAAGGAGGCGCTGGAGCGGCTGAACGGAGCCCCCGATATCGCGCTCATCTTCACCGATATCGTGATGCCCGGCGGCATGACCGGCTGGGAGTTGGGCACGACCGTCAAGAACCTGCGCCCCGAGCTTCCCATTCTCTACACCTCCGGCTTCTCGGAATCCTCGGTGCAGGACGACCGCGCTCACGTCGCCAGCCGCCACTTCCTCCCCAAGCCCTACCGCAAGCGCGACCTGGCCCAGAAGCTGCAGCAGTTGCTGGGCGCAGCGACGTAGCGCCGCCGTTCCGAGGGCGATCGTGTGTGCTAGGCGTCCCGGCGCAGGGAGGATTGCGCTGCCTGCGCCGCCGTCGAGGCGAGGTCGCGGAACCCGATCATGCGGCCGGTCTCCTCGTTCCAAAGCGACAGCCGCGCGCAGCCCAGGCTTTCGAGCAGCGTCAGCCGCGGCGCCCGCATCAGCTCCGGGTTCTCGTCCAGGCACTCTTGCAGGCGATAGTTGGGGATGCGGCTGCAGAGGTGGTGGATGTGGTGCAGGCCGATGTTGGCGGTGAACCACTGCAGCAGGCGCGGCAGGGTGTAGTAGGAGCTGCCCAGCAGGGCGGCCTGGTGGAAGTTCCACGCTCCCGACCGCCGCCAGTACGAATTCGGGAACTGGTGCTGCACGTAGAACAGCCAGATCCCCGCCGAGGACGCCAGCAACACGATCGGCAGATGCAGCTTCAACAGTTCGAGCGGGCCGACCAGCAGCGCCAGCCCGACGATCAGTCCGACGATGCCGAGGTTGGTCGCCAGCAGGTTGCGCCACACCCCGCTGCGCACCAGCGGCATGTCCAGCGGCAGGCGATGCTTGAGGATGAAGAGATAGATCGGCCCGATGCCGAACAGCACCAGGGGATGGCGATAGAAGCGGTAGGCGAAGCGCCCCCACCGCGACAGCTCGAGATACTCGCGCACGGTCAGCGTGGTGATGTCGCCGTTGCCGCGGCGGTCGAGATTGCCGGAGCCGGCGTGATGGGCGGCGTGAGTCCGCCGCCAATAGTCATAGGGGGTCAGCGTGAACACGCCGATGATTCGTCCGGTCAGGTCGTTCGCCCAGCGCGCGCGGAACAGCGAGCCGTGCCCGCAATCATGCTGGATCACGAACAGCCGGACCATGAATCCCGCCGCCGGAACCGCCAGCAGCAGGGTGATCCAGTAGCCGTGCCCGAGCGAGACCCACATGCCCAGCCATAGCAGGGCGAGGGCAGCGGCGGTCACCGCCAGTTGCACGATGCTGCGGCGCGCGCTGGGGCGACCATAGGCCTGCAGGCGTTTGGCCAGCCGGCGCGCGTCGTGGTTGGATGAAGTTCGATCGCCGGAGTCGGCGCCCCGCGGTTCCGCGGGGATGGAGTCGATTGCGATGGGATGCGTCTCTGATTGGAGGCCGGGCGATCCCGGCGGACGTGAAGCTTCTACCCGGTTATAGCTAATTTTTCGTTACGATGCCTTCAGGTCATCCCTGAGCAAAGAGGGCGGTGCACCCGTCGGCGCCCCGCCCTCGCTGCTTCAGGCGGCCTTGAGATTGACCGCAGAAGTCTTGCCCTGCTGTCCGCGCTCGAGGTCGAAGCTGATCTTCTGGCCTTCGCTGAGCGTGCCGAGATCAGAGCGCTCGACGGCAGAGATATGGACGAAGACGTCCTTCGAGCCATCGACCGGCGTGATGAAGCCGAAGCCCTTCGCCGCATTGAACCATTTCACGGTTCCGGTTTGCATTAGATTGGTCTCCAAACCAAGGTGTGCCGCGGCGCGACGATCGCGCCCCGGATCGAACTTTTCAGGGGAAGGTCACTTGGTCCGGCTTGTAAAGTCGGGAGAGCGAGCTGGCCCGTATGAGTTTGACCGCCTTGATATGCGCCCGCGCCCTCCGCTTTGCAAGGAGCAACGGGCGGGAGGTCGGCACAGCGACTCCAGTGGGGCTTTCTTTTCCTTGGGATTCAGGCTGTTATACGGGGATGACTCGCCCGAACCCCCGCCTCAAGCAGCAAGCCGAGAAAAGATTTCCCCACAAGGTCGACGTCCCCGTGCCGCCGGGCGGGATCGGCAAGCGCCTCAACGCCATGATCGCCTGGTGCGGCGAGCATGCGGCGCGCGGTTTCTGGGATTGCCATGGCCATCGCGTGCGGTCGGCGGACGATACGCTGCAGCGCTTCGCCCGCTTCTACTTCGCCGACGCCCCCATCGCGCAGGCGTTCAAGCGGGAGTGGCTGGGGTAGCGGAGCCGGCGCGGCGAGCGTACCGTTCCTCAGGCGTCTCCCGAATCGCGTGACTGTCTGGTGCTGGTGCGAGCCCGTCGTACTCGATGACGCTGCTATCCTCGTGAACCACAATGACCGTCATGAACCCCGGCTCGACCGGCGCGCGTTTTCGGTCAGTGTCAAAGCCCGTAGGTCGGCTTATCCGCAGTCAGCGGAAGTGATTGTACTTCTTGTCCGCTTCACCTCCGAAAGCAGACCTTTCCTTGCGGCGTCGTTTGGACCGAAAAGTGCCATGAGCCGACTTTGTTCGGGCACGGCATTCGATGCGCTCCACCGTTTGGCTTAGGCACCCTTTTGCTTCTTGCGGTGGACAGACCGCCTCTTGTCGTTCCGATCACCCCGCAGCTGCATGAACGGGGACAGTCGTCGTCGGCTGTTATGTCGCTGCAAGCTGCGGGGCTCGGCGTTTCGCTGCATTCTATCTATCTATTGGTTCTACTCCCTCTTGTGCGACCCTTGCTTGCCGTCGGAGATCTCCGCAGTCGCCAAGTTGATCGTATCAAGACCTTCTTCGAGTTTCCCACTCGCGCAATCGGCCAGCCCTTGCGCGACCATCTTTCTTGCCGCGTCCACATCGCCATCGTCGCTCTTCATTGCATACGGCTCAAAGGCGGCAGCGGCGGCCTTACATATCTGCAAGTCGTCGATCTCCTGCGCATAGGCAAATCCGACGCCGCCCAGCATGGCGACGGCGGTACCAACTAGAACCATACGGTAAAGCATGTTTCCTTTTCCTCTCTTGCTATGAACGCGGCACCTTCGGCCTCATTCGGACCGATGTACCCGCTGCGACCAAAATTGGTAGGCGGTCTTCGCGTCACTTGGTCGCGTTCAGTGACGTTCTGGCAAATGCAGTATCGATGCTGTTCTTGACCTTTCTGGGTTCGGATCGTCAGCGCGACGGCTCCACCGTGCGCTGAGCTACGCAGAACCTACCAATGCAACGCGCACGCGCGGTCAACTGGGACGCCAGGACCGCGGAGGCCGACACCAACACCGTGGAAGCCACGGCCGACCCCGCCTCCCAGGCCGTTCCAATGATGAACAGCGAGGTTGCCCCGCCGCTCTTGGGTATCCGTCGATCAACTTGTAGGTGCAGACGGAAGCGACACTGTCGCCCCACGCGTTAGAGCATGTGACGTTCGACGTGGGAATCTTGGAAGGGGATCCTCCCTCGCCGACACCCAAGTCCATACCATGGAACGATGCAGGTCGCTATTGGACCATGGTCCAACAGCTACGACATCTCGCCGGTGCTGTTCGGAACCGGCAAGGACCCGCGCACATCCTGGTTCTACTTCACCGAGAACGAGCTGTCGCCCGGCGCCATTCGCGTCGGCAACTACAAGTTCGTATTCAACCTGCGTGGCGATGACGGCGCGCGGACGGGAGGCCTCGCGGTTGACAGCAATCTCGGCTGGAAGGGCGCCGAAAAATATGTTGCAACGGTTCCCCAGATTTTCGATCTGCGGGCCGACCCGCAGGAACGCTATGACATCTTCATGAATAACTTCACCGAGCGGACTTGGCTGGCGCCGGTCATGCAAGAGCAGTTTAAGAAGATCATGGCGACCTACATAAAATACCCGCCGCGCAAGCTGCAAAGTCTCGGCTACTATGGTCCGATCACCCTCTCGAACTACCAGAAGTTCCAGTGGTTGCGCGACCAGCTCTCGAAAGATGGCGTTACGCTCGACATCCCGGCGGGCGATTGAAGCTTCCTCTGGCGGCCCTGGTTCGCGGGCCCGACAGTTTTCAAATCTGTTCCGTCAGTAAGAAAGGGGCGGTAGGCGGGAGCCAGCGCGACGGGGACTTGAGGATGAAAAGACTGATCGGAACTTTGGCGCTTGCCACGATGGCAATTGTCAGCGGCACCGCTGGCGCCCAGGACAGCACTACGCCGACCAAGCCGCCGGCCACGGCCGCGACCGCCCCGCCGCCTGAGCCGGCCGGTGACGCGCAAGAGCTGGCAAAGAAGCTGAGCAATCCGATAGCCGCATTGATCAGCGTGCCCTTCCAATCGAATTTCGACTTCAACATTGGCCCGGGGGACGATGGTTGGAAATACCAGCTGAACATACAGCCGGTCGTTCCGATCTCCATCAGCGAGGATTGGAACGTCATCTCGCGCACCATCCTCCCGCTGGTCTCCCAGTACGACATTTTCCCCGGCGCCGGCGATCAGTTCGGCCTTGGCGACATCACGCAGAGCTTCTTCTTTTCCCCGAAGGCGCCGTCTGGGTTCGGCAGGCTCATCTGGGGCGTCGGACCGGCGATGCTGATACCGACGGCGACGGACGACCTCCTCGGCACCGAGAAGTTCGGCATCGGCCCCACGGCGGTCGTCCTGAAGCAGGACGGCCCATGGACCCTAGGCATGCTGGCCAATCAGATCTGGTCCGTGGCCGGCGACAGCGAT